>ERZ1370068.2276-contig-1431_pt1 | contig 21893 bp, 32 predicted proteins | sample MGYA00561227_ERZ1370068 | MGnify/ENA primary metagenome ERZ1370068 (study PRJEB38410, sample SAMEA6850437) | metagenome | study: Metagenomic assessment of the ecological functions of the soil: analysis of the soil microbiota associated with the... | reverse complement strand
CCGACGTTCGCGTATGCGGGACGGGGAGCCCGCGGTGTCGTCAACGGGGAAATCGACGCCCTGACCGTACCACCGCGGTGGGCGAGCTGCGTAGTCGAGCCATCCTCGTCAGCAAGATCGCCGAGAAGGCGGGCGGCAAGACGCCGGCCAAGATTGGCGGCAAGGTGAGCGACAAGGAGATGGCCATCTTCACCCGCCAGTTCTCCACCATGGTCGACGCCGGCCTTCCGCTCGTGCAATGCCTGAACATCCTCTCCGAGCAGAGCGAGTCCAAGACCCTGCGCGCGGTCACCGCGAACGTGGCCCGGCAGGTCGAGGCCGGCTCCACCCTCGCCGACGCCCTGCGGCCGCCACCCGCGCACCTTCGACGACCTCTTCACCAACCTCGTCCAGGTCGGTGAGACGGGCGGTATTCTCGACACCGTTCTGCAGCGCCTTTCCGCAGTACATCGAGAAGGCGCGCCGCGCTGCAGCGCAAGGTCAAGGCGGCGCATGATCTATCCCGCCACCATCATCGGCGTGGCGTTCCTGGTCATCATCTTCATGCTGACGTTCGTCATCCCGACCTTCGCCTCGATGTTCAAGGGGCTGGGCGCGGAGCTGCCGCTGCCCACTCAGATCGTCCTCTGGATGTCGGACTTCGTTCGCGGCTACATCCTCCTCATCATCGCCGCCATCGTCGGGAGCGGTTTACGCGCTCCGCCGGTACTACGGGACCGAGAATGGTCGGAGCACCATCGACGCGTTGATCCTCAAGGTGCCGGTGATCGGCACCCTCATCCGCAAGGTCGTCGGTGGCGCGCTTCACCGGACCTTCGGCACCCTCGTGTCCTCCGGCGTGCCCATCCTGAAGGCCTGCGGATCACCGCGCGCACCGCCGGCAACAAGGTGGTGGAGAAGGCGGTCATGCAGTGCCGGGCCGCGGTCACCGCGGGCAAGACGCTGGCGCGAGCCGCTCAAGGCCTCCGGCGTGTTCCCACCCATGGTCACCCAGATGATCTCGGTCGGCGAGCAGACGGGCGCCCTCGACGCGATGCTCGGGAAGATCGCCGACTTCTACGACGACGAGGTGGACACCGCGGTGGGCGCGCTCACCGCGCTGCTCGAGCCGCTCATGATCGTCGTTCCTGGGCGTGCATCATCGGCGGCCTCGTCGTGGCCATGTACCTCCCGATCTTCCGACTGGTCACGTTGATCAAGTAGCCGCTGATCGTGCGTCCGCCATCAGGCCGAGAACAGGCCTTCGCGGGCTGGGCTGGGCTCGGCTCCTGATGGCGGCGCTTGTGTTCGTGGTCGGGTCGCGGCTGCGCGCCACCGGCCTTCCCTTCCACTTTCCCCTCTTCGTCCTCGCCATCTGCCGGAACCGGGCTCACCTCGCTCCCGCTGGTGGCGCGGATGGCTTGTCGCGCGGGACGAGCGTGCGCATGGCCTGGCTCCTCCTCGGCCTCGACGTCGTCCTCGTCACCGCTATCGTGACGACCAGCGGCGGCGCCGCGGTCCCTCTTCACTTCTCCTCTACGTCCTCACGGTGATGGAGGGCTGCTTCCTCCTCGCGCGTTGAGGTGGGCTGGTCGTGGCCGGGCTGGCCAGCCTGCTCTACGTGGGCCTGGTGCTCGGGCGCACCATCCTCCCGGTGGCCAGACCTGCTCGAACCCGGGGAGACCACCGCTCTCGAGGTGCTGTCGGTATTCCTCAACGCCGGCGTGCTCCTGGTCGAGCGCCATCGTGGCGGGCTCGATGGCCGAGCGCTATCAGCTCGCCGCAGGCGAGCCTGGAGGCCCAGCAGCGGCACCTCTCCGATGTCCAGGCCTTTCGCGACCTCATCTTCCAGTCCGTCGGTACCGGACTCGATCGCGGTCGGACCCGACGGCCGGATTACCGCCTTCAACCGCGCCGCGGAGGCCATCGCGCGGGCTCCCCGCCGATGCGGCCCTGGGCCAGCGGTTCAACGACGTCTTCGGGAGCGACGTGGATCTGGAGCGCGTGCACGCGGTGGTGGGGCGCGGCTACGGTCAATCGCAGCGCTACGAGGTTCAGATCCAGCGGCCGGATGGTCGGTCGGTGCCGGTCGGCATCTCCTTCTGGCTCCTGCGCTCCGGGCGAGGGCGAAGCCATCGGCCTCATCGGAGTCTGCCAGGATCTCTCGACCATCAAGCAGATGGAGGAGCGGATGCGCCAGGCGGATCGGCTCGCCGCCCTGGCCGCCTCTCCGCGAACATCGCGCACGAGATCCGCAATCCGCTCGCCTCGGTATCCGGGGCCATCGAGGTGCTCGTCCGCGAGCTCCCGCCCGACGCCACCTGCGGCCGCCTGGTGGAGATCGTGCTGAGCGAGTCCGCCCGCCTCAACCAGCTCATCTCCGACTTCCTCGAGTACGCGCGTCCGGCGCCCGCTGGCGCCGATGGAGGTAAACGCGGCTGGCAAGGTCCTCGATGACGTCCTGCTCCTCCTCGAGCACCGGCAACTCCCAGAAAACTTGAAGGTCGTTCGCGAGTACGGGTACCGCGCTGGTGCGCGGCGGATCCCCAGCAGCTGCGCCAGGCGATCTGGAATCTCGGCCTCAACGCCGTCCAGTCCATGCCGTCGGGAGGCGAGCTGCGCGTGGAGCCCGCCGGCTCGACGTGCCCGACCGCCCTGAACGGATCCAGATCTGATCGGCGATACCGGATCCGGAATCGCCGAGACCGATCTTCCTCATACTTCGAGCCGTTCTACTCCACCAAGCCGGAGGGAGCGGGCCTCGGCTCCTCGCCATGGTGTACCGGGTGATCCAGGGCACGGGGGAAATCGACGTGCGCAGCACCCGGGATCGGGACGCTGTTCAAGTTCACCCTCCCCGCCGCGCCGCTGGGCGCATGCGGAAGCGGGGAGTAGCGGGCGACTGCATGCTAGTCCTAGGGGCGGCGAGAATCCCATGGCCGACGCTCGGGTATTGGTGGTGGACGACGAGAAAAGCATGCGCGACCTCCTCGCCATCACGCTCGAGAAACAGCACTACGAGGTGACCGTCGCCGACGGAGGCCAGGCCGCCATCGCGACCCTCCGCCGCGAACCCTTCGACGTGGTCATCACCGACCTGCGCATGCCCACCGGCCGACGGCCTCGCAGGTGCTCCGCGCCGCCAAGGAGACCTCGCCGGAGTCGGCGGTGATCGTCATCACCGGCGGTCGGCTCCACCGAGACCGGCGGTGGAGGCGATGAAGCTCGGCGCCTACGACTACATCACGAAGCCGTTCAAGCTGGACGAGATCAACCTCATCATCCGGCAACGCGCTCGAGCGCAAGCGCCTCCGCGACGAGAACCTCTACCTCCGCGAGCAGCTCGAGACCCAGCACCGCTTCGACAACATCGTCGGCAAGAGCGCCCGGATGGCCGAGGTATTCGACACCATCCGCAAGATCGCCGACAGCCCGTCGACGGCGATGGTCACCGGTGAGAGCGGCACCGGCAAGGAGCTGGTGGCGCGGGCCATCCACTTCAACGGCGGCCGCGCGGGCAAGCCATTCGTCTCGGTGAACTGTGGAGCCATTCCCGAGGCGCTGATGGAGTCCGAGCTGTTCGGCCACGTCAAGGGCGCCTTCACCGGCGCGGTCGCCAACAAGATCGGGCTCTTCTCCGCCGCCGACGGCGGGACGCTCTTCCTCGACGAGATCACCGAGATCCCTCCCCTCCTCCAGGTGAAGCTCCTGCGCGCCATCCAGCAGCGCGAGATCCGCCGGCGTCGGCGACACCCGCGACATCAAGACGGACGTGCGGCTGATCGCCGCCTCCAATCGCGATCTGGAGCAGGCGGTGGCGGAGAGGCGTTCTGCGCGAGGACCTCTTCTACCGCCTCAACGTCATCCCCATCCAGCTGCCGCCGCTGCGCGAGCGCCGCGAGGACATCCCGCTTCTCGTCGCCCACTTCCTGCAGAAGTTCGGCAAGGAGCTCGGAAAGGACGTGCGCGGAGTGACCCCGGAGGCGCATGGCGGTGCTCGGAGCGCTACCACTGGCCGGGCAATATCCGCGAGCTGGAGAACGTGCTGGAGCGCGCCATCGTGCTCGGCGCCGGGCGAGATCGCTCGGCGTCGACGCGCTGCCCGAGTCCGTACGCCGCGGAGCGCCCGGTGAAGGGCACTCGATGCGTGGACATGCCCGGAGGACGGCACTGGATCTCGAGGCGACCCTCGACGCATCGGAGCGCCGGTATCTCCAGCGGGCGCTGGAGCCGGACGCGCGGCGTCCAGACCAAGGCCGCCGAGCTCCTCCGGATGACCGTTCCGCCAGTTCCGCTACAAGCTTCAAAAGCACAAGCATGGCTCGCCGCGGCCCCAGTCCGAGCGAGTGACGTTCCTGAGGGCAAACATCTGACAAGATCCGTCAGTGACCTTTCGGCTCCTTCCCCTTCCGTGCTCGCAGCTCTCGGCGATTCGGGTCTAACAATCAGCTAGTTGCGATCCGGCTCGAGCGGTGCCTCCCCCGTGGCATCACCCGTGCATCACCCAGGGTCGGCTGGCGAGAATGGCCAGCCACTAACTCGAGAAAAACAACCTGACACGGGGAAATGAAAAATGCTGAGTTTCTGGCACAAGAAGCGGAAGATGCTGGGCAACCAGCGCGGCTTCACGCTCATCGAAGCTGATGATCGTGGTGGCCATCATCGGTATCCTCGCGGCCATCGCGATCCCGCTGTACGCGAACATCCAGGCTCGCGCCCGCATTGCCAAGGCGCAGGCTGATGCTCGTACGCTCGCCTCCGCGGTGAGCATGTACTCGGCCCACATGGGCACGCTCCCGCTGCGCTCGTGCCGACCTCGAACTCGGTGGCCACGAACAGCCTCGCCCAGACCGCCGGTCCGTTCATGGCCTCTACTCCCAACCCGCCGGCTGGTTGGGCGGCCTACGCGTGTATAGCCTCGACGGGCGCCGGGGTCTTCACGATCTCGACGAACGGCGCACTCGACCACCGTCAGCCTGCCGTAAGGCACCTCAACACTCACTTCATAGCGCGGGGAGGGGCTTGGCCTCTCCCGTTTTTTCTTTTTCGATTGCGCACTCGGCGTGGCAGCCCGAATGCACTTCTAAGAGGACACCATGAACGCCTTCCGCCATCCGGCGGTCATCCTGCTCGTGCTCGGGGGCTTGGCTTTCGCCGCCGTCCCGACCTTCGAGACTCGTCTGGGGACGACGCGCACTATCTCGTCCAGGGCACGGCGCTGACCAGGCTCCGCTGGCGCAGTTGCTGACGTCGGACTGGAGCCTCGAGGGCGCGCGCAGCGGCTACTATCGCCCGCTGGTCACGCTGACCCTCGCCATCGAGGCGTGGCTGTTCGGAGCGCAGGCGGCGGGATACCATGTGATGAACGTGATCTACCATCTCGCCGCGGCGCTGGCTGGCATGGGCCGCCCGCCGCGTGCTGGGCAGCTCCCCGGCGGCGTGGATCGCGGGCCTCGCCTTCGTCCTCCATCCGATACACACGGAGTCCGTGGCCTGGGTGTCCGGACGCACCGATGTCATCGCCACGCTGTTCTTCTGCCTCGCGGTGGGATGTCATCTCCGGGCCGCACGTATCCGCTCGACCTGGACGCTGGGAGCCCGGCCGCCGGCGCCGCGGCGATGCTGTCGAAGGAGCCGGCCATCGCCTTGCCCGCGGTGCTGCTCGCTGGGGAATGGTGCCGGCCGAGGGAGCTGCGGACAAGCGCGGTGGCCATGGTCCTCCGCGTCCTTCCGATGACCGGCCTCGCGGTGGGCTATCTGGGCTCCGGACCGCGCTCTGGGCTCCGCCACGGGGAGCTTCGCGGGCTGGGCGGCGTGGTCCGAGCGACTCGCCAGCGGAGTGGCCGTCATCGGCCGGTATCTGGTCCTGCTCATCGCGCCATTCCCCGCCAATCCTGACTATGTCCTGGATTCACCGTCGAAGCTGGACCGCGTGGCCTCCCCTCGCCGCGCTCACCACGCTCGCGGCGCTGGCCGGGTTGGCCACCTGGGCCTGGCGACGCTCTCGGCTTCCGGCCTTTCTCCTGGCTTGGCTCAGTACTGACCTTGCTGCCCTCCACCCCGCGCTCCTGCCGGTTGGACCCGTGCACATGGCCGAGCGATTCCTCTACCTGCCCTCGGCTGCGCTGGCCATGGCCATGGGCTGGGGTGCCGCCCACGCGCTGGCGCGTGCAGGCCTCGGAACTGGACCGATCTGAGCACCGCCCTGGCGCCGCGTCGGGTCGCGGTGGCGGGCGCCCTGGCGCTCCCTCGTCATCGCCGGCCTTGGAATGACGGCATACCGGAGCGAGGACTGGCGCGACTGCCGATCGGCCTCTTCTCCGCATGGCGACATCCTCGCCACGCTCCTGGAGGCCGCGCTCGGCCTCGGCCATGTCTATCAGGGACGCGGCGACCTTCTCGCGGCAGCCGCTGAGTACCGGCGGGCGATGGAACTCGAGCCCGGACGCGGTGGCGCCGTGATCAGCCTGGCCATGCTGGAGAGCCGGCTCGGCCTCCATGCCCGGGCCGTCAGTCGGGCGGAGGACGCCCGGCGCCTGGATCCCGATGGGGAGATGACCCATCTGCAGCGGGCCTGGATCTATTCAAATGCCGGCGAGCATCGCGCCTCGGCGGCCGCTTTCGAGGATGCCGCCCGACGCAATCCCCGACGCGTGGAGACGCGACAGCTCCTCGCGCTCGAGCTGGCCCGGAGCCAGCCTCCGCGAGGGCCGCCGATCGCGCGCCGGCGACGGGCGCGCGCGCGGGAACTGGCGGCGCCGGCCGGATCTGCACATGGTGAGCCCGATGCGGGGCGCCACCGTGGCCGTGTTGCTCGCCACCCTCCTGGGCTTCGCGCGCACGCTGGCCTATGACTTCGTGTGGGACGACGCGCTCCTGATACAGCGGAGCCAGCGCCTCCAGGACTGGACCCAGCTACCGGCCCTACTGAGCTCACACTTCTGGTCCGAGGTGCACGAGGGCAGCCACTACTACCGGCCCCTCGTCTCGATGAGCTTTTCTCTCGACGTGCAGACCTGGGGCTTCAACCCCATGGGATTTCACCTCACCAACCTGCTCGCGCACCTCGCGACCGCGCTGGCCGTCCTCGCCCTCGCCCGCCGGCTCACCGGCAGCGTCCTCGCGGCCGCGGTGGCGGGGATCGCGTTCGCGCTGCATCCCATCCACACGGAGTCGGTCACCTTCATCTCCGGACGCACCGACGTCCTCGCCACCCTCTTCTTCCTCCTGGCCTTGCTCGGCTATGTCCGCTGGCGCCAGGAGGGCGGCTTGCTGACCTTCACCGGCTCACTCGTCGCGTTCTTCCTGGGGCTGGCGGCCAAGGAGGTGGCGGTGACGCTCCCTCTTGTCCTTGTTCTCTACGATCGGACCGTGGGCTCGAAGGAGCCGCGGGGCCGGGGCCATCGCCCGCGCCCTCACGCGCTATGCGGCCTACGGCGGAGTCATCGCCGTGTATCTGCTGGTCCGCATGGCGTCGCTGGGGGCTCTGGTGGATTCCGAGCCGGGAACGTGGGGCACCCTCCTCACGCGTAGTCCTCACCGTGACCAAGATCGTGGCGACTCTATCGCCTGGCTCACGCTGGTGCCATTCCCCGCCAACCCGTACTACGTCATCGTGCGCCGGTGCTGTGGCCACCTCCGACCGACTGGTGGATGGCCGCCGGTGGACTGGACGGTGTTGCTCGCCCTGACGGTCTGGGCGGCGTGGCGGGCGCCGATTTGGGGCTTCGCCGCCATTTGGTTCTGGGTCACCCTGATCCCCTCCGTGGGCGTCGATCTCCTGCCCGTGCCCACCGCCGTCATGGCCGAGCGATTCCTGTACCTCCCGTCGGTGGGCTTCTGCCTGCTGCTCGGGATGGGGTCCGCTCCTGCTGGGCTCCGGCGCGCGCTGGCGGCCGACCAGCTCCGCCCGGTGCCCGCGCTGGGGTTGGCCACCCCTTCTGCTCGGCTACCGTCGTGCTGACGCTCTGGCGGAACGAGCCCTGGAAGGACCACTACAGTCTGTACTCCTACATGGTCGAGATGTCGCCCGAGTCCGACCTGCCGCACGTGAACCTCGCCCTCGTGCATCTTCCGCGGGGAGGTCCTCGAGGCCCTATGCCCACTTCAAGCGTGGAGCGGAGATCGCTCCGAGAAACGCGCAGGCGCTCGTGGGTCTGGGCTTGACCGAAACGATGCTGGGCAATCGGGAGGAAGGGGCTCCAGCATGCTCTCGAGGGCTCCCGCCAGGCGGCGAACAATCCCCAGGTGCTCGCCTTCCTCGCCCAGCTCTACCTCTTGCGCGAGGAGCCCGAGCACGCCGTCACCGTGTACGAGGAGTCGCTTCGGCTCTATCCGGACCAGGCCCACGCCACCATTCTCTTCGCTCGCGCGCTGGGCCAGGTGGGACGCTCCGAGGATGCCGAGGTCGCGCTGGCCCGGGCCCATTCTCTCGTCCGGCCGGGAACGCCGGAAGCGGCCATCCTCGATCGGGTCACCGCCGAGGTGCTGGGCCGGCGCGAGCCCAGGCGAGCGCGGGCGGCCCTGGAACGCTATGTCGCCCGGCTGCGCGCTCTGCCCGAGCCCACGCGCGCCGAGCGAGCCGACCTCCATCGACGCCGAGCGCCAGCTCGCCGTCCTTGCCGGGAACCGCCGATGATCCCCTGGCCGCGGCGGGACCGATTTTCTTCATCCTTGGCTCTGCGTGGGCAGCTTCCTCAACGTGGTGATCGCACGGGTGCCCGAAGGACGCAGCATCGTCAGTCCCGGCTCCGGCTTGCCCCCGCTGCAGCACGTCCATTGCCTGGCATGACAATATCCCGCTGCTTTCCTTCGTCCTCCTTCGCGCGCGCTGCCGCAAGTGCGGGGAGCCGATCTCCTGGCGCTACCCAGCGGTCGAGGGCTCATCCACGGGCCTCCTCTTCGTCTGGGCCGTCGTCGAGCGCGGCCTCACGGTCGACCTGATCCCCGCGCTGCTGCTGGTCACCGGGCTGGTGGCGATCACGGGAATCGACCTCGATCACCAGCTCATACCGGACGCGATCTCCATACCGGGCATCGTGGGTAGGACTCGTGGCGAGCTCGGTCGACCGGCCGACCGGGCTGGCTGAGCTCCCTGATTGGCATCCTCGTCGGCGGGGAATATTCCTGCTGATCATCGTGGCGAGCCGCGGGGGCATGGGCGGGGGCGACATGAAGCTCGGGGCCATGCTGGGCGCCTTCCTGGGCTGGAAGCTGGCCCTGGTCGGCATCCTCGTTGCCGTCCTCGCCGGCGGCGTCCTCGCGATCGTGGTGCTCTTGACTCGACGCAAAGGGCGGAAGGACGCGATCCCGTTCGGTCCCTTCCTGGCTCTTGGAGGAGTGGTGAGCCTGTTCTGGGGCGAAGCGTTGCTCGCCTGGTATCTCGGGACATTCGCGGGCTGAAGAAGTGCCCTATCCACAGGGCAGTCCTGTCATCCCGCTGACGTCATCCCTGTTGAGATTTGAAAGCGACGTGTCATCCGAATCTGCAAGGCGGGCCTGGTCGGATGCCTGGCGGTGGGTGGAAAGGCCGAATTTGAAGATCTGGAGGAGGTCAGAGGCCATGAGATTGGCTGGCCTCCTTCTTGCTACCCTTTAGGGACGAGCCGGACATCCGGCGGAAAGGCTGGTATCTCGAGTCATGGCCGTAAGAATGTGGCGGAAAAGCAAAGGCCAGGGCGGCTTCCAGCTGGTCGAGCTCTTGATCATCCTGGGGATCATCGGCGTGCTCGCGGCGATCTCCACGCCATTCATCATGAGCTACATGCAGGCGGCCAAGCTGAAGGGGAATGCCGAGATGGTGGCGGCCTGGTTGAACCAGGGCCGACAGCTGGCTATTCGCGGCAATCAGAATATGTGCGCCGATATCGACGGCGCGGGTATGCACTATCACATCACGAACTGCACGGGCACCATCTGGGTCGGGACCGGCACGAACGCGTCCGGGTACATCCCCTTCCCGGCGGGGGTCACCATGAGCGTGGGCGCCCCCACGACCTTCAACTACCTCGGTGCCGCCACCCCGGCGGCAACCTACACGATCACTCACGCCGGCCGCACGATCACGGTCACCGTGGCCACGACTGGGCGGATCAGCATCCCCTAAAGGTCGAGTCCGGCGGGCCCCTCACGGGAGGCTCGCCGTTCTCTTGCGGTTATTGACGTGGAAGGGCACGACGTGACCGCGAACCTGCGGGAAAGGGACCCGAAACGCGTGAGTCAGAACGATAGTGGCGGGGTAGTGGGCACGGATTTCCACAATCCAAGGTGGCCATGCCCGAGAAGGGCACAACAGGCAGAACGTACTGTTTATTGACGGTTTTCGTGGGATCGGAATATACATTAGGCTCGCGTCCAAAGCTTTCCGCCGACCGTCACGCGTCCTTGGATAGGGTCGCTGCCGCGAACTGAGCGGTTCCAGACTCTACCAGGCAGGGAGCCGACTATGGGGCTGTTCGGGCTGGGGAAGAGGCAAGCGACGTTTGGACTCGACATTGGGTCCAGCAGCGTCAAGGTCGTGGAGCTCGGTGAAGGGCGAGGGGCTTGGTTCTCGAGGCCTTTGCCCGGGTCGCCCTCCCCGCGACGTCATCGCCGACGGCGCCATCCGGGAGCCGGGCATCGTGGCCGAGGCGGTGAAGGAGGCCCTGGACAAAGCAGGGATCAAGGGCAAATCGGCCGTGATCTCGGTGTCGGGTCGCGAGGCCATCACCAAGCGCGTCCCCTCCCGAAAGTCGGCGCCAAGGAGCTTGCCGATGCCATCGTGCTCGAGGCCGAGCACCACATCCCGTTCGCCGTGGACGACGTCTTCCTCGACTACCAGGTGGTCGGGGAGAGCGGCAACACCATGGACGTGATGGTGGTGGCGGTGAAAAAGGTCAAGGTGCTCGAGTACATCGCGGCGGTGGAGGAGGCGGGTATCGAGCCGCTGGTAGTGGACCTCGACGCGTTTGCCATCCAGAACCAGTTCGAGTTCAACAACCCCGGCGGCGTGGCCGAGGCGGTGGCGCTGATCGACATCGGAGCCTCCATCATGAAGACCAACGTGATCCGGGGCGGCGTCTCGATCTTCGCCCGGGACGTACCTTTCGGGGGCCATCACTACACCGAGGCCATCGCCCAGCGGCTGAACATCCCCTTCGAGAAGGCGGAGGCCGCCAAGCACGGGGAAAGCGTCGGCGTGAACTGGGACGACATGGTGCCCGCCCTCGAGGCGGTCTCGCGCGAGTTGTCGCTGGAGGTGCAGCGGACGTTCGACTACTTCGCTTCCACCACCGAGTCCGAGCGGATCGGCAAGATCGTGCTCTCCGGCGGCTGCGCGCAGCTCGCCGGGCTCGACGAGTTCCTCTCCTCGTCGTGGGGCATACCGGTCGAGCTCGCCAGGCCCTTCCAGGCGCTCCAGGTCGACTCCGGGCGGTTCCCCGCCGCGGAGCTCGAGCGGATGGGGCCCACCCTGGCGGTGGCGGTGGGGCTCGGGCTGCGCCGCCCGGGGACAAACCGGCATGATCAAGACTCAATCTCGCCCCGCCCAGAGTAAAGAAGAGCTACTCCTTCCAGGTTCCGTCCTTCAACCTGGGCATCCTCTTCGGCATTCTCTTCGCGGCCCTGGTGGTGCTCATCGGCGGCGTCTGGTGGTTCCTCGAGTCCGGAGACCTCGCGCCTCCAGAACGAGATCGTCGAGAACCAGAAGGAGATCGACCGGCTCCAGATCGTGATCGCCGAGGGGCTCAAGTTCAAGAGGGACAAGGAGGAGCTGGAGAAGCGCGTCAACGCCATCGAGGCGGTCGCGCGCATGCAACCCCGGCCGGTCTACCTGATGGATTCGGTGGCGGACATGCTCCCCAAGGACCTCTGGCTCACGCGGATGGAAGAGAAGGCCGGGGTCATCCGCTTCGGAGGCACGACGTATTCCTCCACCGCCCTGGCCGACTTCATAGGCGAACCTCAAGGCTTCCGGGAAATTCAAGGACGTGGACCTCGTGGAACATCGACAGGATCTCACCAAGTCACCGCGGACGATCGCCTTCGAGGTGTCGGCCCGCTTCGAGATCTGGAGCCATGGCCATCCTGGATCCCATTCTGGCCCTTCCCAAGTCCCAGAAGATTGCCATCGGGGTGGTCGGCCTCGTCGCCCTGGCCGGCCTCTCCTATTTCTTCGTCCTGCAGCCCGCGTGGGACGAGCGGGAGGCCCTCTGGAATCGCAATGAGGGCCTGCGAGCGAAGGTCGTCCAGGCGCGCGCCGACGAGGCGAACCTCCGGCCCTTCCGCGTGCAGGCGGCCGCCCTGCGCAAGCGGCTCGAGGCGGCACAGGAGCGCCTGCCCCTCGAGCGCGAGGTGCCGGCCCTGTACCGGCAGGTCGCGAGCCTGGCCACTCAGTCCGGTCTCGGCGTGGCGCTCTTTCAGCCCCGCGCCGCCGAGGAAAGGCGATTCTCACCGAGCTCCCCATCGCGGTGACCACCGAGTCGGGCTACCACCAGCTCGGCGTGTTCTTCGACAAGGTCGGACGTCTCCCCCGCATCGTCAACCTGGGAGACTTCCCGCATGACCGGCATCGACCGCGCGACCGGTACCGTGCGCGCCGACCTGACCATGACCACCTATGTCTTCCGGCCGGAAGGCGCTCCACCGCCGGGCCCCGCACCCGCAAAGCCCGGCGCGCCGGCGCCCGCGGGAGTGAAGCGATGAATCCTCGCGCGATCCCCTGGCTGCCGTCCTCCTGGTGCTTGCCGGTTGTGGCAGCGGCGCTGCGCCGCCGGCTCCGGCCCCGACCGCGGCGGCAACGACACCGCGCGCGCCGCTGGCGCCCAAGGAGCCCGACCCGGGTCCTGCGCTGCCGCCGATCCAGTACGAGGCCAAGGCGCGCCGCGACCCGTTCGCGCCGCTCGTGATCGCGTCGGGCGGCAAGGGCCTGACGATCGGCTCTGCGAAGCTGGTCGGCGTCATCGCGGGCCCGGAATCTCTGGCTCTCGTGGAGACGGCGGAAGGGATTGGCTACATCCTGAAGGCCGGCGATACCCTCGGGGACGGTCGCGTCACCGAGATTGGCACAGAATTCTGTGAGCTTCGCGGTATCCCCAAGCCTGGCGAAAGGCGGGTACCGTCACGCTTCGACTGAGAACCGACTAAGGGGGTGGGGCAATGAAAGGCAAAGGGATCGCTGTCGCGCTTGTCGCATTGATGCTGACCGGACTGGCCCAGTCGGCCGTCGGTCAGAGCGCCATCCAGCTCAAGGACGTTCAGGTAGAGCAGCAGTCCGACTCCGTCACCGTGAAGCTCTGGACGACGGGGACGCCCAACTATTCGGCTTCGCTGATCGACACCCCCACTCGACTGGTCATCGATCTCACGGGCACCACTTACACGTGGGACAAGTCGCGCGTGAACCCGGACGTGGCGCCGATCCGGGAGATCCGGGGCAGCCAGTGGAAGGTAGGTACGGCCCGCATCGTTCTGGAGCTGACCCGAAAGGTCGGCTACCGCATCGAGCCGAGCGCCGAAGGCCCGGCGGTGATTCTCGAGCCCGCGGCCACCGCCGCCAGTGACGACGCGCCCAAAGCGACCGCGAGCAAGCCCGCGCCGAAGGCCGCCACCAAGCCCGAGGTCGCCAAGGCTGAAGCCCCCAAGGCCGACGCCGCGAAGCCTGAGGCCCGCAAGGACATCGCCCGGACCGACGCTCCCAAGGCTGCCGAGACGCCCAAGGCTGAGCCCGTCAGGAAGGACGTCGCCCGCGCCGAGACGCCCAAGGCCGAGCCCGCGAAGGTCGAGGCGCCGAAGCCGGCCGTGAAGCCGAGGCCCCAAGGCCGAGGCGCCCAAAGTCGAAGCGCCCAAAGTCGAGGCGCCCAAGGCAGAAGCGCGCGCCGAGTCCGCCCCCGTGGTCGTAACGCCGCCGCCCGCCATCGTGGCCCAGGCGACCGCTACCCCGACCCCGCCGCCTCCCCACGGGTAGCGGCCGGCTCCTGTCCATGGACTTCAAGGACGCGGACGTGATCAACCTGCTCCGGATCCTCGCCGCCGAGAGCGGCCGCAATATCGTGGCGGGTGAGGACGTCAAGGGCAAGGTCTCCATCTCGCTGCGCAACGTGACCTGGGACCAGGCGCTCGACACCATCCTCGAGGTCAAGGGCCTGCAGAAGGTCGAGAAGGGCAACGTGCTCCGCATCGTCTCTACTGAGCAGCTCACCAAGGAGCGTGAGGCGGAGGCGCGGGTCAACGAGGCCAAGCTGAAGGCCGAGATCGACACCCGGACCAAGCTCGCCGAGGCACAGATCAAGGAGCAGGACCTCGCCGCCCGGCGGCTCGCCAACGAGGCAGTCCGCGGAAGAGGCGCGCTCCCGCGGCCCCCTGCGCGAGGAGACGGTACGCCTGTCCTACGCCGACCCGGAGGAGGTCGCCAAGACCCTCCAGGGCATCCTGGGCATTCCCCGGAAGGAACCGCGCCGGTGTCCGGCACCCTGCCCGAGCGTGCCGCCGGTGATCAGCAGCACTGGACCGGACCTGGCGCTGCCCAACCAGCCGCCGTTCTCGGCGATGTACGGGCCGGGGCAGCCTCCCGCGCCGGCGGTGTCCATCAGCCAGGACGTCCTGGCCAAGGGCATCACCATCCGGTCCCACAAGCCCACCAACACGATCTTCATCCGCCACTACCAGGCGGACCTCGAGCGGATCAAGAAGCTGATCCGCGAGCAGCTCGACATCCCGTTGCCGCAGGTCAAGATCGAAGGCGCGGATGGAGATCCTGGACCGCACCGCGCTGGAAGCCATCGGCGTGCAGTGGGGCGGAGCCGCCGCCGGCAACACGAAAAACACCACTCTCGTGGGCCAGGGCTTCCAGTCCGCGCCGAGCAATGTGCCGGGCATGACCCTGCCCGCGGTCGGCGGCGTGCTCCAGCCCGACGGTTCCACCATCGTGACCAGCCCGACGGGCGTACAGGGCGTCCAGCCCCGCAATTCGAACCTCAACCTGAACCGCCTGCTGCCCGTGGACACCTTCACGGGCCTGCCGATCGGCGGGAACCTCGTGAACATCCCGTTCCAGAGCCTGCCCAACGCCTCCGAGATTCACGCCCGCCGGCGGCATCGCATTCGGCATCGTGGGCACGAACTTCAACATCAACCTGGCGCTGCAGGCGCTGGAGAGACCAGGGCAAGACGCGGACCCTGGCCCGGCCGGAGATCGTGACGGTCGAGAACAACAAGGCCGAGGTCTCCCTCGGTGAGGAGATTCCGTACGCCACCGTCAGCTCGGCGGGCACCCAGATCCAGTTCAAGGAAGCGCGTGCTGAAGCTCACCGTGACGCCGAGCGGTGACCCGTGAGAAGATCAAGGGCGAGGAGCATCACCAAGATCAAGATGGTGGTGATCGTCGAGAACAATTCCCGCGGTGAACACCATCACGCCGGCGGCGGGCGTCAGCGTGCCGATCATCAACCGGCGCAAGGCGGAGACCCAGGTGCTTGATGCGGGAAGGCGAGCGCCTCGTGATCGGCGGCGTAACCACAGTCGGTGCAGCAGAACACCGTCCGGAAGGTCCCGCTCTTCGGCGACATCCCGCTGCTGGGCTGGCTCTTCAAGGCGCGTGAGACGTTCGAGACGGGGCGCGAGCTGGTGGTCTTCCTCACGCCGTCGCTCGTGAGGTCCGACAGCACGCTGGCGGGCCGGCCCGCGTCCGGCAAGTAGCGGCGGCGGTGGGCGCGGCGTTCCGCTTCCTCACCGCGGGTGAATCCCACGGAGAGGCGCTGACCGCCGTCATCGAGGGGCTGCCCGCGGGGCTCCCGCTCACCGAGGCGGACATCAACGGGGACCTCGCGCGGCGCCAGCGCGGCTACGGCCGCGGCGGGCGCATGAAGATCGAGCGCGACGAGGTCCACATCTCCGCCGGCGTGCGCGGGGGCCTCACCCTGGGCAGTCCCGTCACGCTGACGGTACGGAATCGCGACTGGGAAAACTGGCAGCAGACCATGGCGGTGGGCGAGCTGCCGCCCGGCACCTCCCCAAGGCCGTCACCCGCCCCCGTCCCGGCCATGCCGACCTGGCGGGGGCCATGAAGTACAACCACCGCGACATCCGCAATGTGCTCGAGCGCTCCAGCGCCCGGGAGACCACCGCGCGCGTGGCGGTGGCGGGCGTGGGCCGGCGCCTCCTGCGGGAGTTCGGCATCACCATCATGAGCCACGTCACCGAGATCGGGGGCGTGCGCATCGGTCCCCGCCCTGGCCTGGGACGAGATCGCGCGGCGCGCGGAAGCCAGCGAGGTCCGTTGCGCCGACCCGGAGGCGGAGCGGCTCATGATCGAAGCGATCGACGCCGCCAAGGCCAAGGGCGACACGCTGGGCGGGGTCTTCGAGGTGGTGGCCATCGGCTGCCCGGTGGGCCTGGGGTCCTACGTTCACTGGGACCGCAAGCTCGACGGCCGGCTGGCGCGGGCCTTCTGCTCCATCCACGCCATCAAGGGCGCCGAGATCGGCATGGGCTTCGAAGCGGCGCGCCGGCCGGGCTCTGAAGTGCATGACGAGATCCTGCTGGATCCCGCTGGGGGCTTCACCCGGGAAGCAATAGCGCGGGCGGCCTCGAGGGCGGGGTCACCAATGGCCAGCCCGTGGTGGTGCGCGCTGCCATGAAGCCCATCTCGACCCTGCGCCGTCCTCCGCTCGGTGGACATTCAGAACAAGGAGGCGGTGGAGGCGGTGGTGGAGCGCAGCGATGTGGTGGCGGTCCCGGCGGCCGGTGTGGTCGGCGAGGCGATGATGGCCATCGTGCTGGCGGAGGCCTTCCTGGAGAAGTTCGGCGGCGATAGCGTCGACGAGATTCGCCGCAACTATCAGACGTATCGGGATTACCTCAAGAGCTGGTAGCGCAGCACCTTCCGGCGCGGCCGGGTACACTACCCCCATGCACGACATCTCGGTGAAGCTCGGCCCGCGGTCCTATCGGATCGTGGTGGACGCCGGCATCCTCGGGCGGGTCGGGCCCGAGCTCAGGGGTCTGGGTGTCGGCGCCAAGGTCGCGCTCTTCTCCGACGCCGGTATCCTGGCCCGCCTGGGCGGCCCGGTCCGTGGCAGCCTCGCCGCCGCGGGTTTCGACGTCACCCTGGTCGAGCTGCCCGCGGGTGAGGCGGCCAAGAGCGTGGAGGTGGCGAGCCGCGGCTGGGACGCGCTGCTGGCCGCGGGCCTGGACCGCGGATCCACCGTGGTCGCGCTTGGGGGCGGCGCGGTCGGCGATCTCGCGGGCTTCGTGGCCGCCACCTACATGCGCGGCGTCAACTTCGTCCAGCTCCCCACCACCCTGCTGGCCCAGGTGGACGCGTCGATCGGCGGGAAAACCGCCATCGACCATCCGCGGGCCAAGAATCTCGTGGGCGCCTTTCACCAGCCGCGTCTCGTTCTCGTGGATCCGGCGGCGCTGACCACCCTGCCCGAGCGCGAGTTCCGCTCCGGGCTGGCGGAAGTCGTCAAGCATGGCATCGTGCTCGATGCCGACTACTTCGCCGACCTGAGCAGAACCGGGTGGCCCTGCTCGCACGGGACATCGAGACGCTCACCCGCGTGGTCGCCGGCTCCTGCCGGCTGAAGGCGAACGTGGTGGAGCGAGACGAGCAGGAGACCGAGCTTCGGGCGGTGCTCAACTACGGCCATACCATCGGCCACGCGGTGGAGGCGGTGACCGGGTACGCCCGCTGGACCCATGGGGAGGCGGTGTCCCTGGGTATCGCCGCCGAAGCCCGCCTGGCCGAGCGCCTCGGGGTCGCGAGCCACGAAACGGCCTTGCGCCAGATCGAGCTGCTCCGGGCCGTGAGTCTACCGGTCCGCGATTCGGGGGCGGCCCCGTCGGCGGTGCTCGAGGCCCTCGGACGCGACAAGAAAGCGCGCGAGGGCCGGGTTCCCTTCGTGTTCGCTCCGGAGATCGGTCGCTTCACCCTCGTCTTCGACGTGCCCCGCGAGGCCGTGCTCGAGACGCTCCAGGAGCTCGGCTGATCTCCATCCTGTTTGACTCGCCCCTCGGGCGCGCGTATAACAAGACCGCCATGGTTCAGCCGGTTCCGCGGGCCGGCTCCGGTATGGCGGCCGACGATGCCGCGCAGGCTGCGGCCATACGCCGTCACGAAGAGCGCCTGGCCAAGGACCCCGCCTCGCTGGCCTTCGCACCCTTGCCGATGTCCACCGCAAGGTCGGCCGGGCGCAGGAGGCCATCCGGCTCTGCCGCGAGGGCATCGACCGGTTCCCGCATTACACGACCGCCCGCCTGATCCTCGCCAAGGCCCTGCTCGACGAGGGCCAAGTGGACGAGGCCAGCGCGGCGCTAGAAGCCATGCTGGCGGTGGGGGCCCGGGACGCGGAGGCGCACCGGATGCTGGGCGAGATCCATCGCAAGGCGGGGCGTCTGGAGCCGGCGCTGGGCCATTTGGAGGAGGCGGTGCGGCTGGATCCCGGCGATCGCGAGTCGAGGCTGGCCGCAGAGGTCCTGCGCGCGCAGGGCCAGGCGCCGGAGGGCTCGGCGCTGGCGGGGCTGCTCGGCGACGATACGTTCGCGACGGAGACGTTCGGCACGGTATGTCTCGAGCAAGGGCTGGTGGACGAGGCGGCCCAGATCTTCCTGCGCCGCCTCAACAAGGATACGGGCGACCTCGTCGCCCGGGAACGGCTGGAGCAGGCGCTCCGGATCAAGACGCAACGACGGAAGGGTCATAGAACCATGGTGGTGTCCACCGCGGAATTCAAGAAGGGCCTGAAGATCCAGTTCGACGGGCAGCCGTACAGCATCGTCGACTTCCAGCACGTCAAGCCGGGCAAGGGCGGCGCCTTCGTCCGGACCAAGCTCAAGCACATGCGGCAGGGCCGGGTCATCGACAATACGTTCCGCGCCGGCGAGAAAGTGGAGCTGGTGGACTTCGAGGACAAGCACATGCAGTTCATGTACCGGGACGACCGCTACCACTTCATGGACACGGAGACCTACGAGCAGATCTCGCTCTCGGAGAGCGAGGTGGGCGACGCGCGCGACTACCTCAAGGAGAACACCGAGGTGGAGATGCTCTTCATCGACGGCAGTCCCGTCACCGTCGAGCTCCCGAATTTCCTGGAGCTCCAGATCGTCAAGACCGATCCCGGCATCCGCGGCGACACCGCCTCCGGCGGCTCCAAGCCCGCCACCCTGGAAACCGGCGCGGTGGTGCAGGTCCCCTCTTCCTCGGCGAGGGGACGTGATCGAAGGTGGACACCCGGAGCGGCGACTACCTGGGTCGCGTCGCGGCGGCGGGGTAGCCGGCGGTGCCTGGGCGAAAGACCGCGCCGAAGGCCACGGGGCGGGCGCGGCGCCCACGGTGAGCGAGCTGGTCGAGCTGGCGGTCAAGCATGACCTGGCCGAGCTCGAGGTGGAGCAGCGGCGGCGCGCGCATCCGCGTGGTCCGCGAGCGCGCGGGCGGCGGGGTGGCGGTCCCGCGCGTGGAGGAGCCCCGGCGGTGATCGCCGTCCCCGCCGCGGAGCCCGCGATCGCCGCGCACCTGATACGAGTCGACGCGCCCATGGTGGGGACCTTCTACCGCGCCCCGGGGCCGGATACGAGCCCCTTCGTCCAGGAGGGCGACACCGTGAAGGAAGGACAGGTGCTCTGCATCATCGAGGCGATGAAGCTCATGAACGAGATCGAGTCCAAGGCCTCCGGGCGCATCGTCAAGATCCTGGTCGAGAACGCCCAGCCGGTCGAGTTCGGCCAGGAGCCTCTTCCTCGTCGAGCCGAGGACGTAGTCGCCCGCGTGTTCCACAAGATCCTCATCGCGAACCGGGGCGAGATCGCGCTCCGGGTCCTCCGTACCTGCCGCGAGATGGGCATCCGCACCGTGGTCGCCCACTCCACCGCGGACGCCGACTCCCTGCCGGTGCGGCTCGCCGACGAGTCCATCTGCATCGGCCCCGCCGAGTCGCGCGCGAGCTACCTCAATATCCCCAGCATCATCTCCGCCGCCTCCATCACCGACAGCGAGGCCATCCATCCCGGTTACGGCCTCCTGTCGGAGAACGCCGCCTTCGCGGAGATCTGCCGGGCCTGCGGCATCACCTTCATCGGGCCCTCGCCCGAGGCCATCCGGCTCATGGGCGACAAGGCGCAGGCGCGCGAGATGGCCAAGGCAGGCGGGCGCGCCGGTGGTGCCGGGCAGCGAGGGGTCCGCTCGACGGCGTGGACGAGGCGCAGGACCTGGCGCGATCGGGTCGGCTACCCCGGTAATGCTCAAGGCGGCCGCGGGCGGCGGCGGGCGCGGCATGCGGATCGTGCGCGCGCGGGACGATGCTCCCCGCGCCTTCGCCACCTGCCAGGCGGAGGCCCAGAAGGCCTTCTCCTCCTCCGAGCTCTACCTGGAGAAGTTCGTGGACGAGGCGCGGCACGTCGAGGTGCAGGTGGTGGGTGACCGGAACGGCATGCGCGTGCACCTGGGCGAGCGCGACTGCTCGGTGCAGCGGCGGCACCAGAAGCTCGTCGAGGAGTCCCCGGCGCCCTCCATCTCCGCCGAGACGCGGGCCGGCCTCTACCGAGGCCGCCCTGTCGGTGGCCAATGCCGTCAACTACGTCTCCGCGGGCACGGTCGAGTTCCTCGTCGCTCGCGACGGCACGCTTCTACTTCATCGAGATGAACACTCGCATCCAGGTCGAGCACCCGGTGACGGAGCTCCTCACCGGGCTGGACATCGTGCGCGAGCAGATCCGCATCGCCGCCGGCGAGCCGCTCGGCTACAAGCGGGACGCCGTCCGCTTCTCCGGGCACGCGCTGGAGTGCCGGATCAATGCGGAGGATCCGGAGCACCTTCGTCCCCTCGCCGGGACGCGTGACGGTCGTGGCTGCCGCCGGGCGGCCGCAATGTCCGCGTCGACAGCCATCTCCATGCCGGCTACATCGGTGCCGCCGCACTACGACTCGCTGTCGGCCAAGATCATCGTCCACGGCGTCGCGATCGTGGGGACGCCATCGCGCGCATGCAGCGCGCGCTCGCGGAGACGCTGATCGAGGGCGTCAAGACCACCATCCCCTACCACCAGAAGCTCCTCTCCGATCCCGCCTTCGTCTCGGGCGAGTTCACCCTGCCCCGCCTCGAGCAGTCGCTCTAGCCCGCCTCCGCGCATCCTGCCGTCGCCGCTGTACGTGATCCTCGACCGGGAGGTGCGCGCGGGGACGCGCCCTGCCGGAGCTGCTGGACGGGGTGCTGGCGGGCGGCTGCCGGCTCGTGCAGCTTCGAGACAAGACTCGGCCCATGGCGGAGCTCCTGCCCGTGGCGCTGGCGCTCCAGGCCGGCGCTGTCGCGCCGCAGGGGCACGCTTCATCGTGAACGATCGCGCCGACCTCGCCTCGCAGCAGACGCGGACGGGCTCCACGTGGGGCAGGACGACCTGCCCGCCCGCGCCGCGCGGCGGCTCCTCCGCCCCGGCATGACTCCTCGGCGTTTCCACCCACGACGAGGCCCAGGCCCGACAGCGCCCTCGACGGACGGGGCCGACTACGTCGCCGTCGGCAGCATGTTCCCCACCGGGAGCAAGGCGGCCTTCCGGCTCGTCGGCCCCGCGCTGCTCCGGCGGGTGCGCCCGCTCATCCCCGTCCCCCTGGTCGCCATCGGATGGATCACGGAGGCCAATGTCGGGGAGGTGATCCGGGCAGGCGCCGGACGCGGTGGCGGTCATCTCGGCGGTGTGCGCGGCCGCCGGACCCCGCGGCCGCAACCGCGCGATTTCTTGGGGCCATCGCCCGCGCTCGCGCCGGTAGGCCGCACCGCTGACCCAGGGCAAAACCGATATAATGCCCTCGCCATTAACCTAACTCGCTGTTGTCTTGGAGGATTGAAGCGATGAGAAATGCACGATTCCGGTTCGTCCTTGTGGCGCTGGCGGCGCTGCGCTGGTGCTCCCGTGGAGTGGCGAGGTGCCGGCCCAGTCCAAAG
>ERZ1370068.1933-contig-11891_pt1 | contig 21894 bp, 35 predicted proteins | sample MGYA00561227_ERZ1370068 | MGnify/ENA primary metagenome ERZ1370068 (study PRJEB38410, sample SAMEA6850437) | metagenome | study: Metagenomic assessment of the ecological functions of the soil: analysis of the soil microbiota associated with the... | reverse complement strand
CCGTCGTGTCTCCCCGACCCTGCTGGTACCACCAGAGTTGCTCGTCGCGGGAGCCCCACTGGCGCTTGAATCGATGAGTGCCTGAGCCCGGGGTGCAGCGGCCGAAGTTGAAAAGCGTCAGGCCTTGCTCCATCGCCCGCTCCATGAACGCCCAGTAGAGGAGCATGTTGGGGGCAAGCTTGCTGTAAGCGTAGAGCGACGAGGCCCAGGTCATTTCGAACTCCCCGCCCCACCGGAAGCCGGCGCCGCAGGCGACCGGCTTCTCACCCAACCATGCGCAGCCAAACCAGGCATCGGGAAACGACTCCGCGATGGCCTCGAAAAACCGGCGCGGCTGCGTCGGAGTACCCAGATCTCTCATGTGCGAGGAGAAGACTTCGAAGAAGGGTCGACCTGCTCCCGACCGAAGCGGACCTCAACCCCTTCCTTCTGGGGCCGGCGGATCTGGCTGCGGAGCTTGGAGTCGAAGCTCTTGAAGAGTGCCTGCGATCCCTGGGGTGGCAAATCGAGCACGACGGTGATCTTGCGATGCGAGACGGGAAGATCGAGCGGGAGTTCCTGGCGGCTCCGGAGCTCGAGCAGCTTCACGCCATCCGTTGCAGCCCGCTCGGCGGCGGCAGCGGCGAGGGCCCGAACCGCCTCCGTAGTGCCCAGCGGTCCGCCGTAGTTGAGAAAGGGAAGCGATACGAGGTAGTGGCCAAACAAGACACTGCGAACCCGGACCAGAGGCAGAATTCCTCCGATCGTGCCCTGCTCATTCCGCGCCACGAGATAGATGCACTCGTGCCCAAAGACGCCTTCGAAAATTCTGGCGCCAATCGTAGAGATGGAAGTGAGTCCAGCCGGGAGAGCCTCGTACCACCGCATCCCATTCAGCGGAGGATCCTTGAAACGGCTCAACCCGGACCGTCACGCGTTGGCGCTCTGGTCGGCTCGTTGGACTGAAGCCGCCATCTGAGGCAGGTCTCCGAAGCGTTTGCGAACGCTGGTCCAGCGGAATTCCTGCAGCAGGCGTTCGAGCAGGGGGAGAGTGCGACCCAACCCACCGTAATGACGTTGCCGGGTGAGCCAGCTCTACCTCGAGCCGAGGCTGGTCCACATCAATCTCCCACGGATGGACGTAAAATGTGGCCGACGCACCTCGGTCGGCATAGTCGCGGAAGGCTCGGCGAATGACGCCAAAAGGAAATTGCCGGAGGTACCCCCGCCGGCGGCCGGGGTCCGGAGTCCGAGGACATGGGTAACTGTCATCGGCAGCTCAAGCAGGCCGCCGGCATCCCGGACGATGACGTGTGGGCACCATAGCGGCCCGGGCGTAGCCGTAACCTCCCGGACGCCAGATGGGAAACAGGCTGGAGTCGTAACGGTAGCCTTCCTCCAGCAAGACATCGAAAGCCCATTCCAACCCCGGAAGAATCGAGAAGGTCGGAGCCCGAAAGCCGAGGATGGCTTCGCCGCAGGCATCCTCCAGTGTGTGCTTCGCCTCCCGCACGTCCTTCCCGAAACTGTTCCCGAGTCATCGTCGGAATCCGGCGGTGCCAGAAGCCGTGCGAGGCGACTTCGTGACCGGCTCCGGAAATCCGCCGCACCAGCTGGGGAAACGACGTGCTACCCATCCCAGCGTGAAGAACGTGCCATGCGCGCCGTGCCGAGCCAGCAGGTCGAGCAACACGTCGGTGTTTCGCTCCACCCGACTGGGATAGGAGTCCCAATCGGCCCGATCCACGACGCCCTCGAACGCGCTGACCTGAAATAGTCCTCCACATCCACCGAGAAGATGTGGGGGGATCAGCCAGGGGCGGCAGGATGTGGGTCTGGAGGGCGGCAAGGGGTCAGGGTCAGGTGCTAGGTGTCAGGTGTTAGGTGGCTGGGCGCTAGTCGTCAGAGGCGACAAGGCTACAGGCGACGGGACGATATGGGCATAGAACGACAGGGGAAATCTAGCGGAACCAGAGCCGGCAGCTGCAGTTCAACCTGCAATCTGAAATCTTCAATCTGCAATCAGCAGTCCGGTTACCCCCAAAACAAACCCCGGGCGTTTCCGCCCGGGGCTGGAGACGTTGAGAGTCTTGAGGTGCTGATCAGGCCGCGGGCTGGTTCTTCTTTCTCCGGCGGAAGAATCCGACACCACCCATGCCGGCGAGACCAGTGGCCAGCAGCGTCATGCTGACAGGCTCGGGAGTAACCGTGGTGCAGGTGGCCGCGCGTCCAGCCGGAGCTGGTGCCGGTCAAGCACTCGGTCGCCTTGCCGGTTACGCCGTCAATCCCGCGGAGCGTGATGTCCGACTTCGCCGGATCCCAGTTTCCACCGGTGATCTGGAAGGAAAACCGTGTCCACCCGTTCCCGGCCAGATTGCTGGAGCATGGGTTCACGAAGATCTCGGGGCCGGTATTCGGCGTCTGACTCCGACGTAGGCGCAGCCACTCTTGATTCCGACGTTCTGTGCGTTGGCCGTGCTCGAGCTTGAAGTCCACGCCGAAGATCACCGACCCGTTGTTCTTCGTGTGCCACATCCCTGGTTCGGCAGCTGCCCGTTGTTGGTCGGGCCGGTGACACTCATGCTGCCGGTGACCGCATCGATTCCGGCGGGGACGTGGTAGAACCCGATGCCGTTAAAGATGCTGCCGGCGTTGCTCTGGGTGCCGTAAGCTCGCCGGCCGTGTTCCCCGAGAGGTTCCAGACATCAACCGTGACGTTGTTGCCGACCACGGTGATGCGAACCGCCGCGCAGGTGGTGAAGGTATCGCCGCCGCATACCCGATAGCTCCTGAAGCCATCGGCTTTGGCGACGCCGGGCAGCGCCATCAACAGCGCCGCTGCGGCCAGGAACAGCTTACCTCGCGTTACCATGGTACACCTCAAGTGTATGTGGACTCTCACGCCGTCCCGGCGTGTCTCCAGCCTTTGATCCCAAGCCACCCAAATGCCAGGGGTAACCGACCGCCTGTACTCAGCGACTGCAAGATCGAGCGGTTCAGGCCGACGCGGAGCACCGGATCCGTAACCGATGCTGTTGCAATCCCGATGTTCCTCCCCAGCAAGATCCCCGTCATAATCACCCAGACCGCCAACGACAGCAGGAGGATTGAAACCACTCTCAGCGTCCCCCGGGCTCCCGCGCTACGGCAGAACCAAAGACCAGCGCGAGTCCGACAGCCAACAGTGGGAGGTGTTCAAGAGTTGTCGTCGCGGTGCCGAATTCCCATTCGGCGTTCCCGAGCAAGGTCGGATACCAAGCCAAGACCAAGTCGGCTGCGGCCACCACCGAGAAGAGCCACCCCACACCACCTCAGAAGGGACCACGCCGTTTCCGGTGCGGGCGACAGTGCAGCTCGCCCCTTCCCTTCCTGAACGAGAATCTTGGCGCTCATTGGAGCCCCTCGCTGAGTGCCACTCGTCCGCGGCTACCATGCTACGAGCACCGTTCGGGCCAGCGTTACGAGTCTGAAATATTATAGAGCATGTTGTTGGGAGGCATAGATTTACTCCAAAATCCAACGTCCCGCTAGATGATCAGAACGTGAGGGCTGTTGTGGTTCTGCCACAACAACTTACGCCTGATTGCGGCTCCGTCATCAATGGCGGCTGAGGGTCCGGCGCCAGCTCCAGATGCCCATCCAGAGGAAACCGACCGGGTAGACCAGGATCTGGACTGCCGCTTTTCCGACCGCCTTCTTGATCGCCGTGAGGGCAGTTGGGGAAGGGGCGGCGCTGTACGCCTGGGGGACAACGGTGGCGTACAACCCGGCTGTCAGCCACATCAGGAGTGCAAGAAAAATACACACCAGCGCGAGGGACCGAACCCGCCCCTGGCGCCCGCGGCCAACCCGGCGGCCATCAGGAATCCCAGGCCCAAGCCGAAAATCGGCACGTTATCGAAGAACTCGCTCGCCGTCCCAAACTCCCACTCGATGACCCCGATCCGAAGGGGAAAGAGTGGGGCAAAGAGGCTTGCTCCTCCCACGACCAGAAAACCAGGCCGAGGACCGTGAAGATCTGCCAGGCTCAGGGTGAACTCTGGTGGATTCGATCGGTTGGGAGACACTGAGGGTTCCGTCTGGGTTCAGTTGATGGTCACGTCTGTGTCGGCCCGGACTTTGAGCTGCCAGGTTGATCCGGTTGCTGGAACCAGAATGCCATTACCGACAACGTGCCATCCAGGGGAGCGGGGGCGTCGGTGGACCGATCCTGGCATCGAAAACCACGTCCAGCAGTCCGGAGCCGTCATTCACCCGAATCGCGAACGTCGGTACCAACAGTAGAGATGTCGATGATAGTGGCGCCGGCCACCGCCACCAGCGCTGCATCGAGCAGGTCACCGACCGCGGTCGCCGCAACGTGGGTCGACGCATTCACGGCGCGAAGCCGAAACTGGCGACGATGGTCTGTGGGCTGCCCAGCGTGGTAATCGTGACCTCGGAGGGAATCGCGCCGGTCGCGACCAGGGAGTCCCCGCCCAGTCCGGTCGTATCCACCACCACCGTATAGCGACCCACGCTGACGCCGGTGAAGTTGACCAGCCCACCCGCATCGGTGACGCCGGTTGCGACCGGAATCGTTCCGCCGGGAGACACCAGATTCACCTTCACTCCTGCGAACAGCGTATCCTCGGGGCGTTGTAGATCCCGGTCCCGTCCCGGTCGAAGAAGGCACCGGCATTGATCACGTTGATCCCACCGACCCCGTGCGACAGGGATTCCCGGCGTTATCACAGGCGAGGCTCAGGCCGGCGGCGAGACAGGCGAGCGTGAGTACGTAGCGCGGTCATGGAATCAGTACCCAAGCCGAAGCCCGATCCGACCACGCGGCCCTCACCGCGGCGGATGAGCAGTTTTCCGAAGTGCGGATTGGCGGCGAGGGGCAGTACCACGTTCCCCTGCGCGTCGGTGCTGATGCTGCCGCTCGGATCAATCAGCAGGAGGCGCACGGTCAACCAGGCCCGTCTCAGTGGCGACCAGGTTGAAGGCATCGAGAGTCACCTCGAGGTTGCCCGAGGAACCCATGGGAATCCCCAGACTGGCACTCAGGTCCAGCGCATGATTCGAGGCCTCGCGGCAGCTGTTGCGCTCCAGTAGTCCGGCCTGGCCCTGGAGGCAGGCATTATCGGAGACCACACTCGACATCCCCGGAGTATTGAGATCCAGGTAAGCCGGATCGTTACGGCCCGACCCATCGCCGTTGGCATCAACGCCGGCGCGGAAGCCTGGAGTGAAGGGCAAGCCAGACCGGAAGCGATAGCGGAGGCCGAGCCCAATGGGATACTTCCCGGCGGTCCGATAGGCGGCGGAGACCCGCGCCCGGTGAGGAATGTCGAAATCCGAGCGTCCCCGAATCCACTCGCTGCCCACCGGATCATTGGGGAAGGGACTCAGTTGATCCGCGGGATCTCCGGTCGCCGGCGCCGATCCCCAGTTGTCGGTCGTGTGGAATAGGTATATGAGCCGACGAAGGAGAGCCCGGTGAGAGGGCGCCGCGCGATCTCGAACCCGGCCTCGTAGTAGTCGGAGAATCCGGTCGGCGCCATCTCACTGACCATATCGAAGGTACCGAACCGCCGGTTGCTGCCGGGAGCGGCCGTGATCATGCTGCCCTGCTGCACCAGGGTGCCGTAGATCGGCCGCCCTTCGGAGGTCAACGCCAGCGGCGCATTCGGAAGGTTGATATCGCTGCGCCTGAGCAGGTAGTCGGTGTGGTGGTACCCGCCGCTCAGGCTGATGGCCACCCCGGAACTCAGGGTACGCGTCACGGCGCCGTCCAGCTTGGCGGCGCGAGGCGCCTCGTAGCGGTTGTCGATGAAGGTGATCCGGTCTCCCACAAACGGAGCGGCACCAACCGTGTCGGGATTGACCGGCCACGAGCTGAAGGTGCCCTGGCCGCGGCGTACCCGGAGACCGCCGTCCGCCACAACGGCTTCACTCAGGGTGGCCGGGTCAAGTTGTCCGTAGCTGAGCGATCCCCGGCCCGAACAATCCATTCCTGTTTGTTGTCAACGTTCCACACCAGGCCGAAGCGGGCTCCAGATTGTCCCGGTCGTTCGGCATGAACTGGTTCTGCCGGTTGAAGGCAGTCTGGAACGCGGTATTTGGGTTGATCGGGTTGTCGCTGGACTTGGTGGGAAGCTTCTGCCGGCTCCACCCGATGCCTATGGTGACGACGATGCCACGATCCACCGTCCCAGGCGTCCTGGCCAAACAGCCCCCAATCCGTCGTCCGAAATTCGGCGACATTGGAGGAGGAGACCGTCCGGAAGTAGGTGCCCTCCGCGTTCCCGAACTGGTCCAGATCGCCAAACTGGAAAATCCCGTCGCCTCCGTAGGCGTAGGATTGGGTCCAGGAGGTCAGAGGAGAATTGAAAGCCGGTCTTCAAGACGTGATTACGCGCCAGCCGCATGTGGAAGGTCTCGGTGATGTCGAACGCATTGGGCCTTGAAGGTGGCCGGCGTAGCTGGCGCGGAACCGATTCCCGCGGCCTCACCAATGAAATAGGTGGTCGGGAGGCTCGGCCCGGCCCATTCGCGATTGGTGGTGCGATGGGCGAAGCGAAACTCGTTGCCGCTGTTGAGCCACATCGAGGTCAGCGTCAGCCCGCCGGAAAAATCGCGAGCGTCGAGATCGGTGCCGAAATTGGTGAGGACATCCTCGACCCAGGATGGGGATCGTCTTCCTTCCATTTCGCCACCGAGAAGCGAGCCATCAGATTGTGCGTCTTGGTGGGCGACTTGGACAGCTGCCAATCCAGACGAGCACCGCCGGAGCCACCCTTCCAGCTCCGCAGGGTTGGCTGGGTGAAGTTGTCGACCGTTTGCCCGAAGCTGTCATTGGCAATCCGGGCGATGCTGCTGCTGAGGGAAACCGGCGCCCCGCCAAAGCTCGCGCTATCCTCGGCCCAAGGGGCGGAGGACGGCTGCTCCAGGTCCTGATAGTCGAAGCCAGCCACGAACTGTGCCGAGTTCTTGATGAGGGCACCGCTCACGACTGCTCCGGCCTGGATCGACGTGACGGAGGAATCGGCCGGGTTGTCTTCAGTCGCGAGTGCCTGTTTCCCGCTGAAAGTGACGTAGGGCTGGAAGCGGAAAGTATTGCTTCCTCGCCGGCTGTAACCGCTCAGCGTGGTTCCCGGCCCGCCGCGCCATTCTCCGTCGAAACTATTCTCGATGACCTGAGCCTGCTCGAACATGCTGCGGAGATACACCGGGCTGCCGGCCGGTTCGGTGGGCAGGCCAGGGTGGCGGAGCCAAAAGCCAGGGAGGCCGTCCACGTACAATCTTGCTCTGTGACTGCGGGAGGCCTCCAGCCATCTGCGCGTAGCCCCAGTGTCCATCACGGGGCGCCGAAATGATGGAGGACCCACGGCTCAAGTCGCTCAGGTCGCTGCGCCAAGCCGAGGTCTTCAATTCCCGATCGTTGAAATACTGCCCAATCGAAGTGCCGGTGGACGGCTCTCCCCGCTCGGGATAGGGAATTTCCTCGATGCTCGTGATCGGAGGCGGACGCCGAGTGAGCGCGATCCGCAACTCGGTTGTGCGCCCGGCGAAGACCCGTACGCCGTTCTGACGGACCGGCTGGTATCCCGCCAGTTCCACGAGCACGGAATAGGTGCCCGGCGCGATGAGATAGAGGTTGAACCGGCCGAGGTAGTCCGCCTTGAAGGAAATCCGGGAGCCGGTGGACTGGCTGAGCAACGTCACTTGCGGCTTCCCGATGGGCGCCACCTTGTGGGAAACCACCTCACCGACGACGCGTCCTTCGGTGATACTCTGAGCGTGGATAAGGCCCGGAACCGTCCACGCGAGTGCGAGGACTGCGGCCAGCATATGCGTACGGGCACGCAATCCCGCGGATTGGGCCATGAACTGTCCAGATAGGGGAGAGTGCGGACTACTAGGTGTTGATGGATAGTGCAGTTATGATGCCAACCGCGCAAGACGGATAATCCTTTGAGGAAGGCGTGTGACCCGACAAACAAAAGCGGGCTTGATCTGCACCGCGCTCGCTCTCTGTCTCATCGGCTATTTCACGCTGCGGCCGGTGCCGGAGCAAGCTGTCGCGGTTGCCGAAACCTCACCCTGGTGCATCGTCAGGTGCGGTGATCTTGGGCGTGCTCGACATCATCCTCAACATCCTGCTTTTTCTTCCGCTCGGCATCGGCCTCGGGCTGTTGCGGGGACCCGCGCCGCGGTGGCGATCGGGTTCTTGTGCAGTGTCGCCATCGAACTGACCCAGCTTTTGCTGATAGCAGGCCGCGATGCGAGCCTGCGCGATGTGATCACCAACACGCTCGGTAGCGGACTCGGCGCCTCGCTGGTGACACTTTGGCGCCCGATTCTGCTGTGCCAGGCCCACACTGCCAGCCGCCTCGCAACGATCGCCGGTCATCGGTTGGCTAGTCGTTCTCGCTGGAACCAGCTTCGCCGCTCAACCATCCCTCCCTCAGTCCACCTGGTACGGACAGTGGGCACCGCAGCTGGGACAATTCGACACCTTCCCGGGAACCGTCCGAGACGTCCATCTCGACAAGATCTTTCTCCCTCTGGAATACTGGCCAACGGCAGCGAGGTGCGGGACACGCTTCTCACCCAGCGGTACCGACTGCAGGCTTCGGCAGTGGCGGAGGGATCCACCGAACACGAAGCGCCGATTTTCTCGATCTTCGACGATCAGCAGCAGGAAATTCTGGTGCTGGCGCAGGCGGGCCACACCATTCATTTCAGAACCCGCACGCGCGCCGCCGACCTGGAGCTGCGGAGTCCGTCAGTCCGCCTGGAGGGATTCCCGACCGAACCCGGCACTCCGGTAGAGATCACCATTCTCCGGGATGGGCCGAGGCTTTCGCTTTCGATCGACAATTCACAGGGTCAGAGACGGTGGACCAGCCGAACGACGGTCGGATCCGGTTGGGCCATGCTCCTGCCGTGGGAGTACGCCTCCGGACCTGAGGCCTCACTCGGCTCCTTACTGTGGCTTGGGGGCTTGCTGATACCCGCCGGTTACTGGTCAGGACGCTGCGGCGCAGGTCGGGCAATGCCGCTGGTTCTGCTCGCCGTGATCGCGGCGGGACTGATGCTTGTCCCAGGATGTTCGGAATAGCCGTTTCCCCTGGTCGGAATGGGTGGAAGCATTGCCGGTGCGGCTACCGGCTGGTTCGCCGGGCGCGCGACGTAGATTTCCTCCATGGCCCTCCCCTTCAGGCAACGCATTCTCCTGGCCCTCGTGCTCGTGGGCGTGATCCCGACGTCGATCGCGCTGATCGGTTGGGTGCTGGCGGTGCGGGGGAACAATCCGGCTACCGCAACCCGGGCGGCCGTGGAGCAGCTGAGTGTCACCGGCAGGGACCTGGCTCAGACGGTGGATTCAACCCGGCTTAGTCCAGCCGAGCGAAAGGCGCTCTCCTCTCACCTCCGGGAGCTCAATCGCACATTGAGCCGGATGCAGCGGGCCGAGGCTTACGCCCGGTATTACTACGCCGGTCTCACTGCCGCGGTACTCGCTCTGGGCCTGCTGGTGCTCTACCTCTCGGTGCGTGTGGGCGGTTACCTCTCCCGGCAATTGAGCCGGCCGATCGACGAGCTGGTCGGATGGACGGGCCACATTCTTCGAGAAGAGACGCTGCCTCCGGACGAGCCACAGCGGGGTGCACCGGAATTCGCAGCCCTCCGCCGCGTCGCTCAGGGAAATGGCCGCGGGGCTGGCCCAGGCGCGCGCCCGGCAAGTCGAGGCGGCGCGGCTACGCACGTTCCGCGAGGTCGCGCGACAGGTGGCGCACGAGATGAAGAACCCGCTGACGCCGATCCGGTTCGCGGTGGCCCAGCTCTCCCGCTCAGCGACGGCGGGACAGAAGGAGCCTCTGGAAGTCCTGACTGCGGAGGCGGGACGACTCGAGGCGCTGGCGCGGGAATTCACCGAGTTCGGCCGATTGCCCGAAGGTCCCGCCGCCGAGGTTGATCTCGGTGAACTGCTCGCCGAGCTGGGACAGACCAGTCTGCCGCCGGGGATGGAATCGAAGCTGAGCGTACACCTCTCCACCCCCGGATCGTGGGGCACTACGAACCCTCCGGCGAGCCTTCAGCAATCTGCTTCGCAATGCGGCCGAGGCATGTGGAGGCACCGGCACGGTCGAGCTGGAGGTCGGACCACTCAACGCGAGCGGCGCACGGGTCGTGATGCGGGACCATGGTCCCGGCGTCCCGTCGGAAATCCGGGACCGGCTCTTCGATCCCTACGTCACGGCGAAAGCCGGCGGCACCGGTCTGGGCCTGGCGCTGGTCCGCCAGACGATCGAGGACCACGGCGGCACCATCAGACTGGAAGACACGCCGGGTGGGGGGCGACGTTCGTGGTGGAGCTGGCCGGCAGGGGAAGACGGGAGAAGAGGAGACAGGGCGACGGGAGGTGACAGGAGGAAAGTCGTCGAGGAATACCTGGGACGCTGAGTGATCCCCATCTCCACCTCTCCCATCTCCCGTCTATCTTCTCTCCTTCCATGTCCCATCGCATTCTGATCGTCGACGACGAGGCCAACATCCGGCGGATGCTGGGGGCGCTGCTTCGTGCCGAAGGTTTCACGGTGGAAGAGGCGGGAAACGGCCATGCGGCGTTGATCGGCGTGGAACGGGCCGAGCCGGACGCGATGTTTCTCGACCTGATGATGCCACCGGGCCCGGATGGACTCGAGACGCTCCGGAGCCTCCGGGAACGCCGGATTGAAGTGCCAGTCATCATGATGAGCGGCAAAGCGCCAGCTCGCGGACGCCGTGCGGGCGACACAACTCGGCGCCTTCCAGTTTCTGGAGAAGCCGCTCAGCCCCGAAGCAGTCCTCGTCACCCTGCGCTCGGCGATCGAGCTGGGGCGGGCGCGCACGCAGAATCGTGCCCTGCAGGAGGCATTGGGCCAGCGGCAGGAGATGGTCGGCTCCACCCCGGCCATTGCCCAGGTCCGGCAGCTCATCTCCCAGGTTGCGACCACCGATGCCCGGGTGCTCATCACTGGAGAATCGGGCACCGGCAAGGAGTTGGTCGCGGCCGCGATCCACCGGGCGAGTCGCCGATCCCGAGGGCCATTCGTGACAGTCAATTGCGCGGCGATTCCGCGGGAACTGGTGGAATCGGAGATGTTCGGCCACGAGCGTGGCGCTTTTACCGGAGCGCACGAACGCCGGCTGGGCCGGTTCGAGCTGGCAGACGGCGGAACCCTGTTCCTTGACGAGGTAGGCGACCTGAATCTCGAGGCCCAGGCCAAGCTACTCCGGACCCTGGAGACTGGCGTCCTTCAGCGGCTGGGCGCCGAGCAGCCGACCGCAGTTGATGTTCGGGTCGTATCCGCGACCAATCGCAAGCTGGATCGCAGCGAAGCCGGCGGCAGCTTCCGGGAAGACCTCTATTTCCGGCTCAACATCTTCCCCATTCACCTGCCGCCGCTCCGCGAGCGGCTGGATGACCTTCCTGGCCTGGTCGCTCACCTTGCGGGACGCGTTCGGCCCGGGAAGCCACGAAACATTCACCCCGGTCGCGCTCGCGACGTTGCGGAGCTATCGCTGGCCGGGAACATCCGGGAACTGGCCAACGTGGTGGAGCGGCTCGCGATTCTGGGTGGCGAAGTGGTGGACGAGCATGCCGTAGGACGAGTCCTCCCCTGGGAGGAGCAGCCGGCGATGCGATGCGCGCCGGAGACAACACCCGTGCCTCCTCAGCCGGCCAGCTCGAGGTTCCGGCCAGTACGGCTGAATTCGACGGTGGTCTCCCCCTGGCCGAAGCGCTCGATGCCCATGAACGACAACTGATTGGTGCGGCCCTCTCGCGCGCAGGGGGCAACGTGGCGGAAACCGCTCGGATGCTTCAGACCGACCGCGCGAACCTGTATCGCCGCATGAAACGGCTGGGCCTCATTTCCAAAGAAGTGGGCGGAGAGTGAGGGTACTGAGTACCGAGTATCGGGTACCGAGTACCGAGTACCGACCTCCAAGTTCCGAGTTCCGAGTTCCGAGTTCGGCGAGGACAGGCCCGAGCGCTCGTTCGACGCTCACCATCAGCTCTCCTCACCATCCTGCCGGCGAGTCTCGCGGTCTCCACCGCCCTCGCTCAGGACAGCGTCATCGTCATCGATCCCGACGCTCCCGTCTCCGATTCCACCGAACAAGGCGCGCTGCCTCCGGAAATCCTCTCCGAACTGCTCGAGGACTACAACGACTCGCTGAGCATCCGGTTACCAGGCGGGATCACCGTCCCGCGGGGAAGCATGCTGGGCGGCAAGATCCGCGGCCTTCCGGGGCAGCGTACACGTCGCGGGAACGATCGAAGGATCGCTCACGGTCATCAACGGCGACCTGGTCGTGGATTCGGGCGGAGTGATCCATGGAGACGTGCTGGTGGCTGGAGGGAGGAATGACGGTGGCCCCGGGCGGGGTGCACGAAGGAGAGGCACGGGTCTACTGGGATGCCGCCCCGGTCTATCGAGAGGCGGACGGCACACTGGCCTTGAGGAGCGGCGCCGTTCCGTCGGCGAGCTGGCGACGGCCCAGCGCACCTTCGCGACCGGGAAGGTGAAGACCACCCTTCGCCTCACCACCGGCCAGACCTACAACCGCATCGAGGGCCTGCCGATCGTCTTCGGGCCCGCGTTCGAGTACCGGCCCTCCCACGACATCTTCATGCGGCTCGACGCGCGGGGGATTTTGCGGACGGCGGGAAACTCCTCACCCTTCCGCGACGACTTCGGCTACTCGGTGCGGGGCGACATCCGATTCAATGCACCACGCGGCTTCGGGATCGGTGGTCGAGTCTACAGCGAGATCCGGGGGATCGAGGAACACACGCTGCCGAAGGACGAGATCGGGTGGTCGGCCTTCCTGCTCCAGCGTGACAACCGGGACTACTTCGACGCCCAGGGAATCGTAGGCAGCCTCTACTTCTTCCCGAGCCGGCGGCTCCGGATCGAAGCCAACGTGCGACATGAGTGGGAAGGTTCGGTCCGGGCCACGGATCCCTGGTCCCTGCTTCGCAACTCAGAGGTCTGGCGAGCCAACCCACTCATCGATGACGGGCACTACAACAGTGCCGGAATCGGCATCGAGTACGACACCCGAAACTCAGGGGCGCGACCAGCCGCGGCTGGTGGATCCGGGCGAGGAGTCGAGCGGGGCACCAGCGACGACGTCGCGCCGGTCACGCTCCCGACCGCCGTGCGGGATCCGATTCCCACCCACAGTTATGACTACACCCGGCTGACGCTCGACCTCCGCCGCTATAACCGACTCAGTGCGGACGACAGGCTGAATCTGCGGCTGTGGGCCGGGGGCTGGCTGGGCGGGGATCCGTTGCCGGTGCAGCGGCGGCTCTCCCTGGGCGGACTCGACCTGGTTCCGGGATACGAATTCCGGGCCGAGACCTGTGCGCCAGCAGGATTTGCCGATCCAGCGAACGCAGCACTCTGTGACCGGGCGATCTTCACCCAAGCGGAGTTCCGGCATCGCCTCGCCGATTCGATTCGGCTACACCTACCGCGACAAGAACAACCGTGAGCTGGACCGGTTCCTCGGCATTGACGAGGTGTACCTCGTCCTCCTGGGAGACGCGGGCAAGTCCTGGCTTAACGGGTGATGGACCGGGAAGAGTTCCCAACAACCGCATCCCGTCCCTCGACGAGTGGAAGGCCGACCTCGGCGTAGGAGCCGACGCCGGGTGGATCGGCGTCTATCTCGCCAAGGCAGTAACCGACGGGGAGCCGGTCAGGTTCTTCATCCGCCTCGAGCGGCGGTTCTGATCGTGAGCCGGGAGCGGTGAGCGGTGTGCGGAGTGGGGCAGTCGGGAGCCGGTGGCTGATCGGCATCTGCCATGCTCTTCGCCGTTGGGGCCGGACCGATCGCGGCGCAGGATACCGCCGAAGTTCATCTCGGGGTGACTCTGGCTCCAGACTCCGCGTCGAACGGCGGCCGGGCACCGATCATTCGCACCTACAACCTGCTGACCGAGACGCCATGGCTCTCGATGCTGCGGTCCGGCTTCCCGGTACGGCTGCACTACCGGCTCGAGGTTTGGCGCTCCCGGTCGGGCTGGTTCGACCAGATCGAGAGGGCTCAGGATTGGGACGTAGTGGCGCGTCACGAGCCCCTGCTGGAGCAGTTCACCGTTACGCGACTGGTCGGCCGCAACCGGGTCGAGAACCGCTACGCGACGCCCGGAGCGTTGGCAGCCGCACTGGGGCTTCCCTACCGGATCAAGGTCACACCCACCCAGCAGGGCACTTACTACTACGTGGGCTCACTCGAAGTGACGACCCTGTCGGATTCCGATCTCGACGAACTGGAGCGCTTCTTCCGGGGCGAGCTGCAGGCCGTGCCAGACAGCCAGATCAGCGGCACGACCGTGGGTCGCGGTGCCCGCCGTCTGATGTTGCGGCTGGCGGGCTTGCCGAGCTTGAAGCTGACGGGGAGGTCGGACAGGTTTGAGGTGAGGTAGAGCGGGAGACGGGAGACGGCGAGACGGAGAGGGAGACGGAGAGGGAAAGGAACAGCGGGAGACGGGAAGAACAGAACCCTCCGGGATCTCCTCGGAGGGTTGCTTTCACCTCTCACTTCTCACTTCTTACCTCTCACGCTGTTAGTGCTTCCCATTCGTCGCGACCACCCCGCCCAGGGCCTTGAGGGCCGACTCACCGTAGAACAGGCGGATGTACTTGGCCTGGATCGTCGTGAGCCGGCGAACCGCCCAGGACAGGTGAACGAAGTGCGGCTCGTGGGGCGCCGAGTGCGGGTGCATGCCGCATTCCTCGGGCAGGTGATTCCCCTTGCGCGTGTTGCAGGCGCTGCAAGCCGTCACCACGTTGGTCCAATCGTTGTTCCCACCACGCGACAGCGGGACCAGATGGTCCCGTGTCAGACACTCCCGATGCTTCAGCTCGAATTGACTCCGGTTGCAGTACTGGCAGCGGTAGTGGTCCCGAGCGAAGAGGAAAGTGTTGGTAACCTGACGGCGGAAACGGCGAGGGACGTGCACGAACTTGACAAGGCGGATGATGGCGGGCCGGGGGATGACGAGTCGTTCACTTCGAACGAGATCGTCTTTTTCGGCCTCGACGATTTCCGCTTTGCCTTCGATGATTAGCCGAAGGGCTCGCCGGACGGGCACCATGGTCAGGGGCTCGAACGACGCGTTCAAGGCAAGACAACGCACCGGTTCTCTCCAGGACCGTTTCCGAAGACCCTGTATCGTAAGGGGATAGGCCTCACCAAGGCAAGCAACAAACCGGTCACCGGGCCAATGCGGCGAGGCGGGAAGCGACGGCTTGCCGCATCGCTGGGCTCCGGGCGATCACCAGGACCGTGTCCTCACCCGCGATAGTCCCGATCACCTCACTCCATCCGGCCTGATCCACTGCGGCGCCGACGGCACCAGCGCCACCGCTTGCGGTCTTGATCACGAGCAGGGGACCGGTACCCTCGACACTCAACATCAGGGTGGGGAGGATCTGGCCCAGGTCCGGCCGCAGGGAGCCTTCGTTGGGGTTGGCGTAGAACGCACCGCCTTGCGGATCCACCAGCTTGGCCAGCCCGAGTTCGCGAATGTCGCGGGAGAGTGTCGCCTGGGTGACGTTGATTCCCTCGCCGGCCAGCGCCTCGCGAAGTACGTCCTGATTTTCGACCCGACGGTCGCGAACGATACGGAGAATCGCGGCGTGCCGCTGCAGCTTCATGAAGGACTCCTCCAGACCTGGCGACCGGCCAGGAAGGTGGCGAGGACGTCGTCGGACCGGCGCGTCACTACGGTATCCGCCAAACGCGCCCCGTCAACCGGAGCGGGCAATCGAAAGGCGACCAGATCACCCCACTTTCCGGGCGTCAAACTCCCGATTTCGTTCTCGAGGCTCAGAGAGCGGGCGCCCTCCAACGTGCAGAGCCGGAGAGCCTCCTCGGGCTGCAAACCCGCCAGGGCAGACGCCGCTCGTCGCCTCGGCAAGGAGGTCGCAGGGCGCGACACTGGCCACGGAGTCGGTCCCGATCCCGACCCTGATGCCGTGATCGAGCATCGAGCGAAGCGGAGCAGCCCCGTGACCGTGGCGAGCATTGGAGCGGGGACAGTGCGCTATCGCAGCGCATCGCGTCTCGCAAGGAGTACGAGGTCCCTGGCGCTCGCTTGCACCACGTGGATGCACAAGGTCGTCGGACCGAGGACCCCATGCTGATCGAGCCAGGCCAGGCGGAGTCCGACCAGGCGAGGGTCGGAAGCGGTATCCCCTGCCCCGCCACGCTTCGGCGAACCCTCCAGAGGCCGAGCCCAGCAGATCGGACTCGGCGACTGATTCCCGCGATGTGGACGGCTATGGGATAACCGCGCTCACGCGCCAGTTGAGCTACGCCGGCGTAGAGTGCGCCGCTTACCGAATAAGGGGCGTGTGGCGAGACGCCGAGTCGAATCCGGTTTCCCGCGAGCGGGGTGAGCGCTTCGAGGCGATCGGCAAGGACTAGCCAGTTGAGCTGGGGCCTGATCCGGATGAGGTCCGAAGACTTCCTGGTAGGCGATCCCGCTTCCGCCCAGCTCATGCAGCGCCTGCAACGCGGCGCCGCTGTCCCCAGTGTCGGCGACGGTGGTAACTCCTGACTCCATCCATCCCGGATTCCCTGCTTAGCCGCCGCAAGAAAATCTGCGGATGACCGCTCCGCCTTGAGTGCAATCACTCTACGGATCCAGGAGGGAAATCCTGTTCGGCGACCTGTCCGTCGAGACCGGTGAGCTCGAGGTGGGTATGGGTGTTTACCAGACCGGGTAAGAGAGCACTCGAGCGGAACTCGACCTCCTCCACACCCCGGCGGCGCCGGCACCTCGGCATCGGGGCCGACCGCGGTTATCCGCCCATCCGGCCCAAGCAGCACGGCGCCGTCGGCGATGGGGGCTCGATCGATCGGGAGCACCCAGGCGGCACGGCACCGGAGCGCCCTCATCTACGGTCGGTTCTGAAGGGGGTTGCTCTGGCTGTTTCCGAACGGTGAGTGGATGGGGCAGAACTCCTTCGGCTCGGTTCCCGGTATGAAGGATTCCACGTACAACGAATCTTTGGGGCAGAATGGCGTGAACTTGTACCCGGTCCCGCGATCGATCTCCACGAAGGTCAGACCCCCGGGCCGAGACCAGGCGGCTGGGGTCGGGCGCCGCTCGTAGATCTCGCGCATCATGGCCGTCCACGCCGGAGCAGCCAGCCGGCCGCCCTGCGCGTTGCCCATGATCTTCTGCGGCTTGTCCATCCCGATCCAGAGACCGGTGACCAGGTCCGGGGTAAAGCCGATGAACCACACGTCGGTGTAGTCGTTGGTCGTGCCGGTCTTGCCGCCCGCGGCGATGGTGAACCGGGCGCCGACCGTGCTGGCGGCCGTGCCGCGACGCACCACGTCACGCATCGCGTCCACCATGAGCCAGGCGAGCGCCGAATCCATCACGACGTCGCTGCGCGGCTGCGGCTGCCCACACGGTGTTGCCTGCCCGGTCTTCCACCCGTTCGATCGCGTACGGCGTGGTGCGGGTGCCCGAGGTTGGCGAAGGCGCTGTAAGCGGAGATGATCTCGAGCGGAATCACGTCCGCCGAGCCGATGTAGATCGAAGGATAGGGCGGGATGTTGGTGGTGAGGCCGAAGCGCGGCGGCTTCGCCGATCACGGCCTGAGGCCCGATCTCCATGCCCAGCTTGATGGCGATGATGTTGCGCGACTTGTAGAGCGCCTCGCGCAGCGTCATCGGCGCCTTCGAACTTGTTGTCGTAGTTCTGCCGGCTCCACGGCGGTTCGCCGGGACGCATCTCAACGCTGATGCGGATCGTCCACCATGATGGTGGACCACGGGTAGCCAGCCTGGAGCGCCGCCGCGTAGACGAAGCGGCTTGAAGGTGGACCCGGCTGCCGTGTGCGCCTGGGTGGCCCGGTTGAACTTGCTGTCGTTGAAGTCGCGGCCGCCGACCATCGCGCGGATAGCGCCGGTCTTCGCCTCGAGAGTCACCGCCAGGCCCTGCAGGTATGGCGTCGGGACCGGTGATTCGCTCTGGTCTTCCCGCTTCTCGATGTACTGGCTGTAGGTCGGGTGCTCGTACTCTCCGTAGGTCCCGCCTTCGATCGCATCGAGCTGCTGGGTCAGCGCCCGTTCGGCGGCCTGCTGCATGTCGAGGTCGATCGTGGTGTAGATCCGCAGACCGTTGGTGTAGAGATCGGGACCGAAGCGAGTGTCGAGCTGCTGCCGGACGTATTCGATGAAGTACGGCGCAACCTCGCTGAAGTCGGAGCGGGAGGACAGCACCAGCGGATACGCCTTCCACCGCTCCGCGTCGGGTTTGGAGAGCAGGCCCGCCGTCTTCCATCAAGCTCAGGATGATGTTGCGACGATAGACCGCGAGATCCGGGATTCTTGCGCGGGTTGTACCGGCTCGGCGCCTTGGGGAGTGCCGCCAGCGTGGCGGCCTCGGCCACGTTGAGATCCCGCACCGACTTGCCGAAGTACCGCTGGGAGGCGGACTCGACGCCGTAGGCCCGGTTGCCGAGATCGATCTGGTTCAGATAGAACTCGAGAATCTTGTCCTTGGGAAATTTCGCTCGATGTCGTAGGCAACCTGCACCTCGCGCAGCTTGCGCCGGATGGTGCGGTCCTGTCCGCTGATGTCCTCGGGGAAGAGGTTCCGGGCCAGCTGCATCGTGATGGTCGAGAACCCCTGCGGCCACGCCGCCATGCCGGAAATTCGCCCATGAGCGCACCGAAGAAACGGAACCAGTCGACCCCGTGGTGATCGTAGAAGCGCTTGTCCTCGGTGACCACGAAGGCGGCCACCACGGCTGGTGAGATCTGGCTCAGCGGAACCAGGGTCCGGCGCTGCAGGCCCAAGGTCGGTGATGAGCCGGCCGTCGGCGGCGTACACCTTGGATGCCTGCTGGGGATCGTAGCCCTTGTCGACCAGGCTCGCGGTGGAGGGGCACGCGGCACCGGCGCAGGCGCGCCGCCACGAGCCCAGCACGAGCCCGGCGAGGAGCATCATGGCGGCGAGTACACCGGTGATGATGTTGCTACGGATCCGGGGGTAAACCACCAGCGGCTGAGAGTGTCGAGCATGGTTGGAAACTAGACGATGGTCGGAGTGGTGAGTAGGTGGTGAGGAGTAGGGTGATGGGGCGTAGGGAGTAGCGGAGCGGGGTCAGGGTGCCAGACAGAGCGGCGCCTATCACCCTACACCCTACTACCTACTCCCCACGACCTGTCCCGACGCACCAGTTCTTGCCCACCTCGGGCGCCCTAACATTCCGCCCCATGCCTGATCCTTCTCAGCCTTCTCAGCGAGCGCGGCTTCGTTCACGACGCGACCCCGGGTCTGCCCGACCGATTGCAGCAGGGCCCGATCACGGGCTACGTCGGGTTCGATCCGACAGCGGATTCGCTGCACGTCGGGAATCTGGTTCCGGTGATGGGATTGGCCTGGCTCCAGCGGACCGGAGGAACGCCGATCGTCGTCATTGGCGGCGGCACCGGCATGGTGGGAGATCCCAGCGGGAAGCGGGCAGAGCGCCCGATACTCTCGGTCGAGCAGATCGATGCCAACGCCCAGGCGATCAGGGCGCAGCTCGAGCGATTTCTCACCTTCGAGGGCGCCAATGCGGCCCGGATGCGGAACAATGCCGACTGGCTGCGACCGATCCGGCTGCTGGATTTCCTCCGCGACACCGGCAAGCACTTCACCATCAGCTACATGCTGCAGAAGGAATCGGTGAAGAGCCGGATGGAGACCGGGATCTCGTTCACCGAATTCAGCTACATGCTGACCCAGGCGTACGACTTCTGGCACCTCTTCCGCACCGACGGCTGCGAGCTCCAGATGGGCGGCAGCGACCAGTGGGGCAACATCACCGCGGGCACCGAGCTGATCGGGCGGCGGGAGGGCGAGAGGCCGCACGCGCCTGGTCTTCCCGCTCATCACCACGGCGTCGGGAGCCAAGTTCGGCAAGAGCGAGGACGAGAACGTCTGGCTCGATGCCCGGAAGACCAGCCCCTACAAGTTCTACCAGTTCTGGCTCAACACCGACGACCGGGACCTGGAGCGGTGCCTCAAGTTCTTCACCTTCCTGTCGCTCGAGGAGATCCGTCGCGTGATGGACCAGCAGGCGAGCGATCCGGGGCAGCGCGCCGCTCATCGGCTCCTCGCCGAGGAGTTGACCGGCCGGGTCCACGGGGCGGACACGGCCAGGCGGGTCGTCGCTGCGAGCCGCCTGCTCTTCGGCGGGCAGGATCTCCGGGCAGCCGAGGCTACCGTGTTTCAGACCTGGCCGATGAGATCCCCACCCTGCGGATGGCGCGGGCCGAGCTGGAAGGCCTTCCGGTAATCGACCTCTTGGTCAAGGGCCGGCCTGGCGAGCTTCAAGAGCGATGCGCGACGGGGCATTCAGGGGAAGGGATTCTCCCTCAACGCCGAGCCGGTGAGCGATGTGGACCGCATCCTCAGCGAAGCGGACCTGCTGGCCGGCGGGCACGCCATGCTGCAGAAGGGCAAGAAGAACTACGCGCTACTGGTAGCGGAATCCTAAGCTCCTTCCTGCCGTTCCCCGTTCCCGGAGAGCTCAGATGAGCGACTTCACGCGGTTCCTCGATGAGTACGGAGTCATCGGCTTGGCGCATCGCCGTGATCATCGGAGGGAAAGCCGGTGAGCTGGTGAAGGCGATCGTGGACGGCCTCCTGATGCCTATCGTCAGGTTGGTTCTGCCCGGCGGAGACTGGCAGAAGTGGACTCTGGGACCCTTCGCCATCGGGTCGGTCCTGGCGGCGCTACTCAACTTCCTTATCGTCGCCTTTCTGGTGTACTGGTTTGCCAAGAAGGTGTTGAAGGAGGAGATGGTGGCGAAGAAGTAGTGGGAGACGGTGAGACGGGAGACGTGAGAGCCGCGAGGGATCGAGTGCAGCAGTCCGTGCTCACTCGTCTCCGTCTCCCCTCTCCCTACCACCGGGTCCGTCTAGTCGTTCAGGGCGCACGGGCCCCAGCATCCAGAACCCCTCGCACCAGTTCCCTCCCCACGGTTCTCGCGATGGTAGTACCCAAGCGCTCCGAGCACCGCTCCCCAACCACTGCCCCGACCGACTTTCCAACCTTCCCTGCGGGTTTGGCATCCGGTGCCGGCGCTCGGGGCGCAGTCTTGGCGAGCCGCGCGGCGAGGATCTCCCGGGCACTCTCCCGATCGACCGCGGGTGCCGTAGGCCTTCACCAGATCCGACTGCCGGATGTCGGCCTGAAGCTCATCGGGCGTGAGCGGCGCCATCCGGGAGGCGGGAGGAATCAATCGAGTCGGCATTACCGGAGTCGGGAACGCCGCGCGGATCGAGTACGGTGACGACCGCTTCTCCGATGCCGAGCGAGGTGAGCACCTCTTCCAGGTCGAGATAGGGAGCCTTGGGATAGGTGTCGGGCTGTCGCGGCGAGCAGGCGCTCGTCATCCGGGGTGTGGGCCCGGAGGCGTGCTGCACCCGGTTGCTCAGCTGGGCCAGGACGTCCGGCGGTACGTCCTTCGGGGTCTGGGTGACGAAGTACACGCCGACGCCTTTCGAGCGAACCAGCCGCACCACCTGTTCGACCTGCTCGAGGAAGGGCTTGGGAGCATCCTGGAAGAGGAGGTGCGCCTCGTCGAAGAAGAACACGAGCTTGGGCCGGTCCAGATCTCCTGCCTCGGGCAGGTTGTGATACAGGTCGGCCAGCAGCCACATCATGAAGGTGGAGAAGAGCCGCGGCTTGTCCTGCGCGTCGGCCAGCTCGAGACAGGTGACGACCCCGCGACCATCGGAGGTCTTGGCCAGCAGGTCGTGGACATCGAACTGGGGCTCGCCGAAAAACGCCTGCGCGCCTTGAGCCTCGAGCTCGATCATCTTCCGCAGCAGCACGCCGACCGTCGCCT
>ERZ1370068.1611-contig-11516_pt1 | contig 21895 bp, 35 predicted proteins | sample MGYA00561227_ERZ1370068 | MGnify/ENA primary metagenome ERZ1370068 (study PRJEB38410, sample SAMEA6850437) | metagenome | study: Metagenomic assessment of the ecological functions of the soil: analysis of the soil microbiota associated with the... | reverse complement strand
GTGTGGCACCGTTCCAGTTACGTATTGCTCTGGGTGGCGGAGACAAATGCGACAGCCCGATCACGCTGGGAGTCAGCAACAGTTCGATAGCTCAGGTCACGCCGCTTTCACAGCAATCCTGGCCTTTCGGGTAATCGTTGCCTCCCGAAGGCGCGACTCTGGGCGAAAGAGGGCTCCTGGACCACGGCTGCCTTGCGCTCGCTCTTTGTCACTCAGCCTGCTGTGTCTGTAGCACCGATCACCACCTTTCGGCATGGATATGGATGTCGCCGGCAGGTGAGGAAGACTCATCACGGCCGGAACCGCTCACTGCCGTGTCGATGCCGCCGCGCGACCGTCAACGGCTCGCGCGATGTGCGGTCGTTGCTGATCACCCCATGGTGCGCGGGTGACCTTGATCGTCTGGGCAGCAGGCGCGTTGGCACCGACGCTACCAGCGCCTCAAATCGGCGATAGCCAGCGTGCGCGACACCGGGAAGTTGTACGGCAGCAACACCGAGTCGGAGCGCGGTTATTTCTACAGCGACCGCGGGCTGGGCGGCCACAGCGTCACGCCGTGTCCCGTAGCACCAGCCCCAGTTGAGCTCCTCCTTGGCTGACCTGCCTCCAGCCCGCGGCGGTCCGCCATCGATCCTCGTCGACGGTGTGCAGCTGGGTCGTTGACGTGGTCGGTACGCAACCGTTCAGTATGAGCGTCGGATCTCGTTATACGCCTCGCACCGACTGCGCTCCGCAGTCTTATGCAGTGGCACGAGGAGAAGGGTGTTTGGGCGAGGTCTCCATCCATGGGGCCGAGGCGAAGTTCGGCAAGTGCCTCGCTTCGCGGCAGTATCGATGTGGTTGATGCCATGCTCACGGATCCAGCTCCATCGATGATCCGCATCGGACTGACTGACGTTACGCCAATGGCAGCTCCGAAGGTGTGACCGCGTTTTTGGCCCATTGACCACGACCGAAGGGTAGCGGGGATCGCGAGCACTCATTCAACTTCTCCCCGTAGCTGCGAGCGTCGGAAATCGCGCGCCGCCACCGTGCGAGAGAAGCGAGCGGAGGCGTACTTTCTGCGATGCGGCGGCGGCAGTGGAGGCGGACTCACGCGCCCGTGGGATCGCGCGCCGCTGTCCTGGACGGACTGAACGAGCAGACACACTGCTGTCTGCGAGCGAGCGGGAAGGCAGCGGCTACCAGCGCGATCACTCGCGAGGTGGAGCGAGCACAATCGAGCATTGCGGCAAGCCAGTCACGAAGACTCGGCCGAGCGGAGATCACCGTTGATTATTACCCATCCACGAGTGTTGGATTCGACCACGATCGATATGAAATCGGCACGCTGAACGACCACCAGATGCGCAACCTTATTTTCTGCGATTGCTGGAACGACGGGCAAATCAGAAGCGATCTTCAGCCTCACGCATCATAAGCGTGGATCAGTGCCTGGTTGGGACCACTGCCACCTGGATGGCGGCGCACCCCGCTGAACCAACCATGGCGTACTTGCCATCGTGCTCTACTCGCATCGAGGCGAACTTTCGTAGATCTTCCACGCTCTTTGCGACCTCGTATGGTGAAGATCACGATTGGCCGGCTGGTGCCGGCCAGCGTGCCTGCGTCTTCGCTGCCCGTCAGTGGCTTCGTCGGCGCTCGACCTGATCCCGCACCCACCGCGTGCGGGAGCTCGGTTCGTAATCTCCGGTTGACTGGCAATCGCGGCATCATCAGATTCGCCGATCGCAATGAAGCGAAGCTGGCGGTGATCTCACGCGGTTCATTGATCTGGCTGACCTGCTGATCAAGCCGTGGCGTACAAGCGATGATGCCGCGATCACGCCGCATCCGCCAGCTCGTCGAACACGCGCCGTACGCCTGGGCGTCGCCGTGCGGCCAATGATCACCGGGAGATTGACGCTGTAATACCCTCGTCGGCGTACGCGCGCAAAAGGCGTATCGGCATGCAGGAGCAGCCAATACTCGCGCGCACCAGCGTCGCGAAGCTCTCATGATCATCACGGGCGCAGCGAAGCTCTGGCAGATGGCCCAGGGTGAAGATGATCCCCAGCTGGAGGCCGCGCAATCCACTCACCGTACCAGCACCACATCTGCTGCTGATTGCGGGCAGTGATCTCTCGACCAGCTTCGGCTAAGGCGCGAAGCTCTGACGACGCAGGGCGGCGTTACAGGCTTGAGTGGCGAGTCGATGTCAGTGCGCTGTTCTGTCAGCGCAGCTCCCGCCATCCACACTGGCGAGTCGGCGGCATCGACATACTGCCCCACCAACTTCGGGGTCATCAATGAAATTTCTCGCCAGCGTCGGTAAGTGCGTCGACCATCATAGGCGTCATGCCATCTGCCATACAACGGACAGATCGACCTCCATCGCCTCTTCGACGGAAGCTGCGTCAAATCCGCGTCGATCATGATCCGCACGTCTCGTCGTCGGCGTCATCCCCAGCGGTGACTCCTGAACCACCAAGCCATGGAACCGAGGCTAGCGCCTGCTCAAGCTCTTAGCTCCCCGGCACCAGCGCTGGAAGTCACCACGCTCCGGCATTGACCAGGAAGAACGTGTGAGCAATGAACAGTATTGACAATGACACTATATCTGACAATGTTTATTGTAGTGTTGACAATGAAAGGACGGCAGCCGCGGCGCGCCGTCGCGGATGCGGTCGAAGCGAGAAGAGTCATCCCGGCGTGGCGCATCTCGCTTCCCAACCAGCTCCGACATGGCTCAAGACAATGAACTCCTGAGTCAGCTGTTTCTCTTTACCACGGCACTCTTTGCCACACTGCAACCATAGAAGCCACCCCATCTGATTGCCACTGGGTGCAGTTGATCATGCGAAGTGACAGATGGATGTCGCACCACCTATCAGCTTCTCTGGAGCTAGATGGTAAGGGCTCGAGATGGCTACGCCGGGACCTCATCCGGCTATCGGCTGGGAGGCGCGCGCCAACTTCCGACTGTATCGATCCCGATGAGACCGCCGACTGGCTGGTCAGCTCGGTGCAGCCTGCCCAGGACAGGCGACGGGGAAGAACGGCCTGTTCCGTCATGCTCGAGACTGCTGGAGCAGCACGGCTTCCCGTCAGGTGATCTCCCGCAGCATTGCGGGCAGCGACTACATCAACACGATTCCCCCAGTCTGAGGCCAGTGATTCCGGGAGACGAGCACGTCGAGCGACGGATTCGCGCCATATCCGGTGCGGGCTGGCGTCATGGTTATAGAGCGCCAGCGAGTCTGGTTGATGGCGGCACCGTGTTACCAGGCGCGGCGGGGCTTCCTGCGGGATCAGCTTCAACCACTTCTTCCGCGGCTTAGGCATCCCGGCGGTGACCATATCATTCGGGCACATCTGCATTTGCAGTGTTATGCCGGGCCTACCTGGAAGGTTGACCTGGGCATCTGGACACTCCGGCAGGAGGTGGCCTCGCGCGGACCTGGCGTGGGTCCTCCTATCATCCACGGCTGATGCCACTTCTGGGAGTCCCCACGGTCTCCATGGGTATCGGGGCCTGCGGCGCTCGATCTATCAGGCGCGGATTCACGACGCTGCAACCGCGATATCGGAACTGCAACGGCGCATCCTGGGGTTTCTTGGCGACGGTGAATGGGCGACCAATCGCTGGGCGTGGGCGCCTGCGGCGAGGGCTCGACGGCCTCACCCCGGGTGATCAGCTGCAATCTGCAACAGCTCGACGGTCCCGTCCGCGGTAACAGATCCGTCCAGGAGCTCAGGTATTCGATCTTCCTGGGCGCAGGCTGGCACGTGATCGTGAGATGCTCTGGGCCGCGACCGGGTTACTAGCAGCCCCGCGGACGCAGACAGCACTGATCGCAGATGAACACCACGCGGACGACGTTTCAATTCAGCGGTGGACGGCGCCTACATTCGCAACGGTAACTTCTTCCTGGGTATCCGCGGCTACAGCGGATGATTCAGGGATGACGAGCGACCAGCTCAGGTGCTGCCCGTGGCGGGCACGACTACCACCGCAAGGTGTACGCGGCTTCAAGGCGGCCACGGGGCGCGGTGGTTTGGCAGCCGACAGTCTTGGCGCAAACGGTCGGGGTGTTGGACCATCGACGCCGCCCGGAGAGGCAAAGGCCGCCACTCGCAGATGAAGCTGACAACAGAAGGACCTCCAGACGCTGAATCGAAACCTGCGGAGATTCCCGACAGCGCGGATTTGTGCAGCCGCCATTACCACCGACGCCAGCTGGATGAGATCAAGTACCGTACTTTCGGAGGCGGCACCGCGTCTCCGCCCTGGCGCGTCCGGGTGAAGCCGTGTCATCAGCTTTGCCGGCGACGGTCTATCTGCCGCCCGTCAGACCGGCCGGGGAGAAGATGGTTACCTTTCGACGTTCCCCATCAACTGTCCCGGGATCGATCTGCGATAAGGGAGATCAGGCACCGGATCATCTCGTGCATATCGCGCCGGATAATTCCCCCGCGTTCGGCATGAGGACTCGATGTTACCGGCAGCCAAAGTCACAGCCACGCAGGTCAGACGTGATCGATCGACTATTGGCTTTTTGCTATGGCGATCAGGAAGGGCCAGTTGCTGAAGGGATCTCGGAGATCGGCGCCATGGGCTCGGTCATCGCCGCTGGGTCGGCGTACGCCATGCACGGCGAGCCGACCGATTCCGTTCTATATCTTCGCATGCTAAGACCATGTCTGGTGGATTCCACGGCGGAATACCGGCGACTGTGATCTGGGCGACCGGCTGATCGGTCGGCACGCGGCTTCCCTGATCGGTGCGACACTGCCTGGGCGTACGACGCTGACTGGCGAAGGTTTGCCCGGCGCGCCCGACGGCCGAAAACTGCACCGCTGCTCGCGAAGTACAGACCCGGCGGTCGTCCGATTACGACCCCGCCTTCGCGTACGAGATCAGAGGCATATCGTCAGGGACGGGCTGTGTCGCAATGCCGCGGTCGCTGATGACCCGTGACCACCCTGATGGCGGAGACCTGATCTACTACATCACCGTTCTACAACGAGCCCGTCTCGCAGCCGGGACCTCCAGAGAACCTCGACGGTAGAGGCGTTGCTCGCGGGATGCCATCGCTCGTAAAAAGCGATAATTCCCGCTCGAGTGGAGATCATCCGCGCGCACAGATTCTGGTCAGGCATTACATGATGACGGCCGCACTCAAAGCCCGGCAGCTGGCCGAGGTGGGGCGTCGCCGCCGTGTCTGGTCGATTACCTGCGTGACGGTCGCCGAGCTGCGTCGCGACGCGGCTCGCTACGAGAAGTGGAACTCACCCATCCGCGCGAGGAGCGATGCCGTCGTAGCGTCACAACCGACCCTTCTCGATGGGGCCCTGCGGCCCGGCGATCGCGCGTCAGTGACTCCGACTACGTGCGCGTCCAAGATCCAGATCGCGCAGTGGGTGCACCATACACCTGGTGCGCGCTCGGTGCCGATGGCTTCGGCTTCGCCGCGGATACCCGTGTGCGACTGCGCGGCGCTGCACCTGGTCGACGCGGAGTCGATCGTGAGCAATGTGCGGTGACGCTGCTGTAGCGCTCCGCTCGCGACCAGCACATGGCGAGCCCCAACGCGGCCGGCAGGAGGGCGCGGATCGCAGCCATCCGGCTAGCGACCACCGCGGCACGCGCTGGTGAGTAGACGCAAGCAGTGGCCTGCGTGGCGCGACCATCATCGCTACACGTACGGTGGTCGAGATCACCAGAGGTTCGCAAGAAATCGACGTCGGACTTCCGACTTGCCGGCGACTACGCGCGCTGTACAAGGCTGTTTTGACGTCCTCAACCGCTTGCGGATTGTCGGCGATCTGCCAGCGGTTCGCGCCGACAACGGCTTCCTCAGCGAACACCGCCGGCACCGATGACCAGGGCGGCGCCTGGATACCAGTCCCAACCGTTGAGATTGGCTTGCAGAAAGACGCCCAGCCGGCTGCTCAGCAACGCCAGCAAGATCGATCGATGCTGATCCGAGGCATTCGCAGCGTCGCCGGCAGGAGGCGAATCCACCGATTGCCATGCAGATAAGGCGTTGCCGATCCGACAGATGTCGCGGATGAAAGTAGGTGGCGACCGAGATCTCGGAAAGACCCTGGCTCGGCAGCGCATCCGGCACGGGGTCTCCGTTGAGCGTGGTGGCGGCTCTCCCCGACCTCCGCAGCCAGAGCTGGTCGGCGTCAGGGAAAGTAGACGGCTCCCAACAGTGGCCCGTCGGCGTCATGACGAGGCCTACCGCCGGGCACCAGCTACAGGATTCCGGAGAGGAAGTTGTACGTCCCGTCGACGGGATCGACATACCAGGTGCGGCCTTCACCGGCTTTGCGGGCACCTTCCTCCCCCACCAGTCCGTCGTCGGGCCGGCTATCCGCGAGCCGGGCGCTGATCAGTTCCTCGCCCGCGTGATCGGCCGCGGACACAGACATCTGACAGAGAGGTCTTGTAGCGAGTCTCCGAGACCCTGACTGAGCATCCCGCTGGCCATAGTTCCGCAGCGTCACGCACCAGGTCAGCAGCCAGGCTCATGCTCATCCACGCGCCGACCTAACGCGGCTGCGAAGTAGGTGGTGAAGAGTATGGGTCACAGCCGGAGGGAGTCAGGCCTGGCGCCCACCACCCAACCTGATCCAGGTGTCGACCACTGTGTCGGGATTGAGCGAGATGCTGTCGATGCCCTGGTCCAGCAGCCACTCGGCGAAGTCAGGATGATCACTGGGACCTTGTCCGCAGATCCCCACTACTCCCGCGGCCTTGCAGGCCGCGATTGCGGTGCTGATCAAGGACTTGACGGCGGGGTCGCGTTCGTCGAAGGACGCGGCCACCAAACCTGAGTCGCGGTCGAGTCCCAGGGTGAGCTGGAGTCAGGTCGTTCGAGCCGATCGAAAAGCCGTCGAAATGATCAAGGAAGTCATTCGCGAGAACGGCATTGGACGGCAGCTCGCACATCATGATCACCTCAAGACCGCTGTCGCCACTGGCGGAGTCCATGCTCGTCGAGGAGTCGAATCACCCCTTCGGCTTCTGCGAGGGTGCGCACGAAGGGAATCATGATCTTACACGTTGGTCGAGCCCATGACATCGCGTACGTAGCGAAGCGCCTCGCATTCCATCGCGAAACAGTCTGCGAAATCTTCAGAGAGATACCGGGCGGCCTCGGTAGCCGATCATCGCGGATTCTCTTCTTCGTGCGGCTCGTAGCGGTCACCGCCGAGCAGGCTGGCGTACTCGTTGGACTTGAAGTCCGACATACGCACGATCACCGGATGCGGCGCGAAGGCGGCTGCGATGGTAGCAACTCCCTCGCCACCCGGCGTACGAAGAAATCACGCAGTGTCTGGTACGCCGCAATGGCCTCACTGACCCGACTGCAGCGGCTCGCGTCCAGTTGAGCGAACTCCAGCAGGGCCTTCGGATGGATGCCGATCTGGTTGTTGATGATGAACCCAGCCGTGCCAGCTCAACTCCGGCATTCGGCAGCCGCGAAAATGCGAATGCCTGATCAGGGTGCCGGCATTCATCGTGATCTTGAGCATCGATTTCCGGCATGCGTGCCCTGCTCGGACTCCCTCGATGTCGAAGTCGAGCACCCAGCTGCAGGCATGGCCCGTGTCACCCTCACGCACACGAGACGGTCACGGGCTGTGCGGTCCTGCGGCTCGCTGGTCGCCCGCCTGTGCCGACGACTGCTGGGATGCCCAGCTCACGCGCGATGATCGCAGCGTGGCGAGTGTGCGACCACCACGATTGGTGACAATCGCCGCGGCCGCTTCATGATCGGCTCCCAGTCGGAGGTCGTCATGTCCGCCAGCAAAGCCTACCTCACCAGGATTGAGACAGATGCATGTCAGCAATCGAGGAAAGCACCCGTGCCGGTGCCAGCGCCGATCTTCCTGTCCTATGGCGCGTCCTTCGACGACGATGAGCGGGGCCGCGTTCTCGAATCGGCAGCGCTGGATCCGCGCGGTCGCCTGCCGTGATGCGATGTCACCGTCCTCGGACGCGCGAAGAATGTGGAGCTGGCCGTCGCGGCCGTCCTTGCCCCATTCGATGTCCATCAGCTCAGCCGCTGAGTGCTGCTCGATGGCAAGGGTGCCTGCCGCGCGAGCTCCAGTCACCTCATCGATCAGCTCCAGGGACAAGAGTCTGCGGTCCGCGTCGATCCAACGTCCTGCGAAACTCGAGTGGTCTCGCCCCAGCGGCCTGCGTGGCGCTGAGTCATCTTGGTTGCCTTGCTGCCGACGCCGCGTTTGAGGTGCCGGCCTGGCCGTCACGCAGTGCCGGCTTGTAGACACTAGAAGCTCGTCGAGGGTTCACCGCGCCTTGAACAACGGCCTCACCAAGCCCGTAGGAAGACGTTGACGAACACCGCATCGTCGAAAGCCTGACTCGGTGTCCATGGTGAACATCACCCCAGATGCGCCAATGTCGGATCGGACCATCCGCTGGCACACCGGCCGACAGCGCGACCGCCTCGTGCTCGAACCGATGGTGAGACCCGATAGGCGATGGCGCGGTCGTTGTAGAGCGATGCGAAGACTTTCTTGATCGCGGTCAGTATGGCGTCGATGCCGCTGACGTTGAGAAACGTTTCCTGCTGACCGGCAAATGAGGCATCTGGCAGGTCTTCTGCGGTTGCACTCGGACCGCACGGCGAACGACACCCCGTTCTCGGAGTTACCGGACTCACCGGCCAGCCGAGTGTAGGCCTTGCGGATGTCGGCTTCCAGATCGGCCGGAAGCGGCTGCCGGATGACGGCCTCGCGGATTCTGCTACCTACCGCTGCGAGCTGCTCGACGTTCTCGGTATCCAGCGCGGCGAGCTCGGCGTTGATCATCTCGTCCAAACCGCCTTCGGAGATGAAGCGCCGGTACGCGTCAGCGGTGGTGGCAAAGCCGTCCGGCACCCGTACGCCTGCCGAGGCGAGGTTTCGCACCATCTCGCCCAGCGATGCATTCTTGCCCCCACCTGGTCAAGATCGGCCAGACCGAGTTCGGAGAACGCAATGGTCGAGGTGAGTCGAGGTTGCGGGCATTATTGGTTCCTTCTTCGTCGTGTTAGGGCTTCGGGCTGAGGGTCTGCAAGATCACTGTGGACATCTCCCTCCACGGATTTGGCCGAGGAGTTGATCACGGGAAGGTGATGATTGCGATACATGGCCTCTCGCCTGGCGCAACTCGTAGGAGCACTGCTCGAGCGAGGCATAGCGAGAGTTGGGTCTTCTTTGCGTTGCGAATCTGACTGAGTCGCGCCGGAGTCGTCGTCATGCCGAAGCACCGATCACGAAGCTCGCGCACCGGACGCGGGAGCTCCGCAATCTCGAAGTCCTCCTCGACCAGCGGATAGTTGGCAACGAAGATGCCGTGCTGCAAGGCCAGGTACATCGTTGTCGGCGTCTTGCCGCAGCGTGACGGAGCCACCAAGATCACATCCGCTTTGTCCAGCGCCCGCATGCTCTGCCCGTCGTCGTGCTCGATCGCGTACTCGACGGCGGCCATCGCGCGCGTTGTAACGCTGGACGTCTCCCATGCCGTGCAACCGTGCCGCCACCCGGATGCCCTTGACCCCCAAGATCGACTCGACTCGTTCCATGTGCAGGTCGAAGAAGTCGATCAGTGGGCACTTGGTCCGCAACAGCTCCTGACGGACCTCCTCCATTGCCGGTCGTAGAGAAGGCCAAGGGGGTCACTGGACCCGCAGCAGCCGCGTCCAAGATCGCTACCACCCGGCGGGCCTCTTCGACGGTGGAGATGAACGGTATGAGACGACGCTCGAACCGCACGGCTGGGAAACTGAATCAGCAGCGCGTTGCCCATTGTCTCGGCCGTGATGCCCGTGCTGTCAGAGAGGAAGAAGACCGGCACGGGCAGCGGATCCGCCGCCGCCTCGAGGCGTGCATCGTTCTTCGCCCACCAGCCATCACCTCCGACGGTCAGCACACATCCGCTTTCATTGAGCCGACAGGGCCTCAGGCTATACCAGCGTGACGACTGGTATTATCTGCCGCCGCCTCGAGCAGCCAGTGAGACTCATCGACATGGCTGGACAGGCAGCGCCAATCCGTTACGGTGACGAGCCCCGGTCCACGTGAGGTTCGTACGGTGCACCGGTAGCAACGTGTGCAGACCGTCAGAAATTGCGCAGACCTCGCGGTCGCCTGATCGCCAGAGTCAGTTACGCCTTTGCGCACCAGTCGAGGAGTTCGTCGGCCGGCCAGGTGTTGATCACACGACTGGGATCCAGTCCCAGATCCTCGGCCCGCTGGCAGCCGTAGATCTGGAATTCCGAGCTGTCCTGGTGCGTGGGCGTCAGTGTCGATGGAGAACAGACAGCCCATGTCCATCGCCATTTTCAGCAGCCGGTCGGAGGATCCCGTCGCTCAGGACGGGAGTTGATCTCCACGGCCACGTTGAAAGTACGGCAGGCCTCGAAAACGACCTCAGCGTCGAAAACCGACTCCGGCCGGATGCCGCGTTCGCCCTCGGATCCAGCCGACCCGTGCAGTGGCCCAGGATGTTGGTACGCGGATTGGCTATGCCACCCACCATCCGATGCGTCATGGTCTCCGAGTCCGAGCGAAGCTTGGAATGGACACTCGACACGACCACGTCCAGCTCGGCCAGCAACGCGTCCTCTTGATCAAGGCCGCCATCCTCGAGGATGTCGACTTCGATGCCTTGTAGGCAACGGAACGGCGCCATGGCCTGATTCAGGTCTGCTGACCACGTCGATTTGCTCGCGTAACCGATCAGCACTCAACCCTCGTGCCACCTGGAGCCGCGGCGAGTGATCAGTTATGGCGCAGTATTCGTGACCGACCGCTCGCGCGGTGATCATCATTTCCTCGAGCGGGCTACCACCGTCGGACCACGACGAGTGACGGTGGAGATCACCCTTGATCGCAGCACGCATGTTGAGCCCACCCTCGACAAGTGGCTGCTTTTCCTCGCGCAGCTTCTGCAGGTATTCGGGCACCTGGCCGTCCATAGCCTGCGTGATCACTGTTGCCGTCTTGGGACCAACACCTGACACTTTCGCCCAGGTGCGCTGCTCCTGATGCTCCGCGGCGCTCGGCTTCGCTGAGCTTTGAGATGGCGTCGGCGGCGCCCCGGTAGGCGCGTACCCGGTAGGTGTCCGCACGCGAGCGTTCCAGCGGGAAACCGATCTCCCGCAGGGCCTGCACCGGGTTCACTCGGCCCGGCTCCTCCGGGGTCGCGGCTGAGGGTGACCGTCGGCATCGGCGGTGCCTCCATCACCTTCTCCGCCCGACTGACGATAGGCGGAAATCGTGGGTCGCGGCTTTCCCAGGCGGTCCGGAACTCCACGATCTCCTGATGGCTGCGGCCGATGAAGTTCCACCACATGACGACGTCCTCGGCGAATGGTTGACCGCCGAGCATGATCACCCGGCCTCCATGTGGGCTGCGTAGACGAATGCTTCGCCGGCTGTCGCCCAGGTAGATCAGCTGGTCGACTCCGGCAGTCGTCGCCTCGGCGACGACTGAACCCGCAACCACAAAGACCCCGTACTCGAAACCTTCGGCAACAGACAGGGCGAGATCGGCCCCGGCATCAAGGTTCAGCTCTGCGCCACACGAGTGGGGAGTAGGCGAGCGCGGGCGACCTGATCCCGTCGACCTCACCGATCAGCACTTTCCCGCGAACCCCGGGCGAATCAGATCCGGCAGGTTGGCGTAACTGTCAAAGGCCGGCTCGCGGTCGCGCACTGCGTCCGGCAGCGCGACCCACAGTTGCACGCCATGCAGCAGCGGCGGCTTGTCAGGCTGGGAGATCTCGCTGTGCACGATGCCGTGACCGGCAGTCATGATGTTGAGTTCACCCGGCCGCACCATCGACCTGCGAGCCGAGGCTGTCGCGATGCTCGACTTCACCATCGAACAGCCAGCTGACCGTCTGCAGTCCCGTATGAGGATGCGCCCAGACCTGCATTCCAACCGAGCCGCTCACGTCTTCGGGTCCGTAATGATCAAGGAAGCACCACGCGCCGATCATCCGGATCTGCCTGTCGGGCAGCGCGCGCGACACTTCCGTGGTCTTGCCGAGATAGACACGGCGTGCCGTGAGCAGCAGCTCCTCAGGTCCGCCGTCCACTCGTCCGGCACACAGGTATTCCTGTGGCCTCAGATCAAGATCACTCACGTGCCGGCCGGCCTCCGAATCGTGCTCCGAGTTGTCAGACTCCTAGCAGGCTATAGCCCGCTGAGACGCTGACAACTCGGCACTACAGTCAGCCTATGGCCGCGAGCACTCGAGGGATCAACAGGTCCTTGCTCCCGTCGGCCAAGACTCGAGCCACGATCGCGAAACGACTCGCCGGTGTCACCGACAAGATGACCACCGCGACGATCGCGGAGATGGAGCAACGGCACCTCTGGTTCCGCAGGCTGGATGCGGAGCACCGATCATGGATCACGCTGGTAGCCCAGGCCGGCATCGATGGCTTCGTGAAGTGGTTCGCCGCTCCTGGTCCCGAGATGCCGAGTACCTCTGAGGTCTTCGGGTCGGCGCCGCGCGAGCTGGCGCGCAAGATCTCCCTCTATCAGACCGTTGAGCTGGTCCGGACCACGATCGAGGTGGTCGAGAAGCAGATCGATGAGTTGATGCCGAAGGGCGACCGGCCCATCCTGCACGCGGCGATCGATCAGTACAGCCGAGAGGTCGCCTTCTCGGCAGCCGAGATCTACGCCCGTGCGGCCGAGCTTCGAGGGGCCTGGGACGAGCGGCTCGAGGCTCTGGTTGTGGATGCCGTGCTACGCGGCGAGACAGACGAGACCGTGCTGTCACGCGCGTCGACCCTGGGCTGGCATTCGACCGCCGGGTGTGGTTGTCGTCGTCGGACCGGCGCCCGCAGATGGAGCCTGCGCAGGCCCTGGAAGCCATCCGGCATACCGCCGCCATCGCAGGAACTGACATGCTCGGCGCCGTACAGGGCGACCGCATGGTCGTCGTACTGGGCGGCGCGCCGGTCAACGCAGCCTGATCGCGCAGCCGTGGAGATCGTCAGCAGATTTGTCACGCTGTTTGGTCCGGGCGCAGTCATCGTCGGACCGCCGGTTGAGCACTCTGATGGACGCGGCGACGAGTACGCGGGAAGCGGTCTCGGCCTATCGCGCCGCCGCGGGCTGGCCCGAGGCGCCGCGACCGGTAGCGTCCCACGACCTGCTGCCCGAGCGGGCGCTGTCCGGTGATGGTCATGCGCGCCGAGCACTCGCTCAGCGACATCTACGAGCCTCTACAAGCCGCCGGCGGCGGCTTGCTCGAGACGCTCGTCACGTTCCTGGACCAAGGGCTCTCGGTGGAGGCGGCCGGCCGCGCGTTGTTCGTTCACGCAAACACCGTCCGCTATCGGCTACGCCGAATTCACGAAGTCACCGGCTATAGCCCGACCGACCCGCGGGACGCGTACGCGCTGCGTCTGGCAATCACCTTGGGCCGGCTCTTCGCCCGTTCCCGCGCTGAGGAGTCACCGCTGACTGCGCGATGAGGCGGCTTCCTCGAGCGATCCGCGCCGGAGCGAAGCGGAGGCAGTCCAACTACCGCGCGAGCAGCAAGCCACAAAAAACTTGTAAGAAAGTGACAATAGGACATCCGAAGATTCGTGCCGTCCCCATACGACCTTTCGTCGGGCCAAGAAATAGTACAGATGTGCTTGCGATCGTTGCGCCCGGTCAGGGGGCGCAGACACCGGGTTTCTTGAGCTCGTGGCTCGAGGTACCGACTTTCGCTGACCGGCTCAACTGGCTGTCCGCAGTCTCCGGCCTTGATCTGAGTCATTACGGCACCGATGCCGATGCCGAAACCATCCGAGATACAGCGATTGCTCAACCTCTTCTGGTAGCCGCTGGTCTGCTTGCCGCGTTGGAACTGTTTCCGCATCCAGCGGATGGTTATCAGTTGGTCGGCGTCGTCGCAGGACACTCCGTGGGCGAGATCACCGCTGCCGCGGGAGTCGGCGTCTTGTCAGCCGAACAGGCAATGGTCTTCGTACGCGAGCGGGGTCGTGCCATGGCCGAAGCCAGTGCAGCTACGCCGACCTCGATGACGGCCGTTATCGGCGGCGATCCTGACGAGGTGCTCGCTGCTCTCGAGGCACACGGCTTGACGGCGGCCAACAACAATGGCAGTGGCCAGATCGTGGCCGCCGGTACCAAGGAGCAGCTGGCGGCGCTGGCCGCCACTCCCCCGGCACGCGCCAGACTCATCGAGCTCAGCGTGGCAGGGGCGTTCCATACCGTGCACATGCAGCCTGCTGTCGCGCGTCTCGGCGGCACTCGCGCGGGCGATCTCCACCCACGACCCGCGAACCCGCCTGCTGTCGAACGCCGATGGGCAGGTCGTGCACGATGGCCGGGAAGTGCTCAGGCGGTTGGTAGCCCAAGTCGCCTCGCCGGTGCGTTGGGATCTGTGTATGGCCGCGATGGCTGATTTGGGCGTCACGGGCCTCGTGGAGATGCCACCTGCGGGCACGCTGACCGGTATCGCCAAGCGCAACCTGAAGGGTGTAGCACTCTTCACCCTCAACACTCCAGATCAACTGGAGGAGGCAATGGAATTCGTGCAGCAGCACGGAGGTGCCGCGGCCGCCTCACCTATTCCCGGCAATCCCACCTGGCGGCTGATTGTCTCGCCGGGTAAGAGGACAGTTCATTCGCACCGAGGACATCGAGACCGACACGATTCTGCCGAGCTACAGCACGGTCGGGATGGTCAAGAACCGCCGGGACGAGATGCCGGTCAGCGCGCCGCACGGCGGCATCGTCGTCGAGTGGCTCGTCGAGGACGGTGACCCCGTCTCCCCTGGTCAGCCGCTACTTCGGCTGCATCCAGTCGTCGAATCAGCCGACGCAACCGAGGTCACCCGATGACGCTCAAGGTGACATCTGGGGAGCGATACTCCGCCATCTTCGGAGCTTGGGCGGCTACCGGCCGCGGCGAGTGGTCGACAACGCGGAGATCTGCACGATGATCGACTCCTCCGACGAGTGGATCCGTACCCGGTCCGGGATCATCGAGCGCCGCTGGGCGTCTGCCGACGAGACCATCCAGATGATGTCGATCGCCGCAGCCCGCAAGGCGCTGGATCGGTGCGGGCATCGTGGCCGGCCAGATCGACACGGTGATCGTTTCGACCGTCACCCACCTCTACCAGACACCCGGCGGTGGCCACCACGATCGCCAGCGAACTCGGGGCGAAGAGCGCTGCGGCGTTCGACATCTCAGCCGCGTGCGCCGGGTTCTGCTACGCAACTGCGATGGCCGACTCGTTCATTCGCAGTGGCGCCTCGAGATATGTGTTGATCATCGGGGTGGAGCGGCTCACCGATATGACGAACCGGTCCGACCGCTCGACGGCCTTTCTCTTCGCTGACGGTGCTGGAGCCGCCGTGATCGGGCCTAGCGAGTTCCCCGGCATCGGACCCGTGGTGTGGGGCTCTGATGGCGATCAGGCGCCGCTGATCCGGCAGACCGAGCCCTGGGACGCTGCCGTGGCATGGGACCCCGTTTCTTACCAGGCCACGAAAGGTGGCGCGAACTGGCCGACCCTGAAGATGGAAGGCAATCCAGTCTTCAAGTGGGCCTCCTACACGATGGCAAAGACCGCCGCCGAGGCCTTGGATGCTGCAGGCGTACGCGCTGAGGACCTGGACGTCTTTGCTCCGCATCAGGCGAACATGCGAATCACCGATGCCATGTTCCGCGCTCTCAAGCTCCCGAGCCGCGTCGTCGTTGCGCGCGATATCGCACGGCAGGGCAATACCTCAGCCGCCTCGATTCCGTTGGCCATCGAGGCGTTGCTGGAGTCGGGCGAGGCGCGCAAGGGCCAGACCTGCCTCATCATCGGCTTCGGCGCCGGCCTGGTCTACGCCGGTCAGGTGATCATCCTGCCCTAGCAGTTGTGTCAGACTGGCGCACTCGATCGATGCTTGCGCACAGGCACGAGAACCATCCCAACCACCACAGAAGGAGTCCTATTGATGCCCACCACCGAAGAAGTCCGCGCAGATCTCGCCGAGATCGTCAATGAGGTCGCCGGCGTACCAACCGACGATGTCCAGCTGGACAAGTCGTTCACCGACGATCTTGACGTGGACTCGCTGTCGATGGTCGAGATCATCTATGCCGCCGAAGAGAAGTTCGGCGTCAGCATTCCCGATGAAGAGGCAAAGAACCTCAAGACAGTCGGCGACGCAGTCGCCTATATCGAACGCGCTGCCGCCTGATCACCAGTGCTGATCATGTTCGGGGGCCATCCGCAAGGTTGGACGGCCCCGAACCCAGCCAAACAACTCGACACGCCATCGCAGGAGATACCGCATGTCACGCATCCGCGTTGTCGTCACCGGCCTAGGAGCAACCACCCCACTCGGAGGTGATGCACCTACGACGTGGGAAGGCCTGTTGGCCGGAAAGTCCGGCGTAGGAAGGATCGAGGCCGACTGGGCTGATGATCTGCCCGTGAAGATCGCGGCACAGGCAGCCGTCGACCCTGCCGAGATCTTGGAACGGGTAGAGGCACGTCGGCTCGACCGCTGCGCACAGCTGGCGGTAGTCGCCGCCATGGAGGCCTGGCAGGACGCCGGATACGGGCTCCGTGAGGACAACCCCGTCGACCGCGAGCGCCTCGGCGTCGCTATTGCCACCGGCATCGGCGGGATGATGACCCTGCTTTCCCAGTGGGACGTCCAGAAGGAGAAAGGGTCGCGACGAGTCAGCCCGTTGGCGATACCGATGCTGATGGCCAATGCCTCGGCAGCCAACGTGAGCTTGCGGCTTGGCGCCCGAGCTGGAGCACACACGCCGGTGTCGGCCTGCGCCTCGAGCAACGAGTCGATCTCACTCGGCCTGGACATGCTGCGGCTGGGACGCGCTGATGTCGCCGTGGTAGGCGGGACCGAGGGGTCATCCACCCGCTGCCGATCGCCAGCTTCGCGCAGATGCAGGCCATGAGCCGCCGCAACGACGAGCCGGAGCGTGCGTCGCGGCCGTGGGACGTCGACCGGGATGGCTTCGTGCTCGGCGAGGGAGCAGCGATGTTCGTCATCGAGACTCTTGAGCATGCGCAGGCGCGCGGTGCACGTATCTACGGCGAGCTTGCCGGGGCTGGGATCACTGCCGATGCACACGACATGGTTCAGCCGGACCCCAGCGGCGCAAGTCAGGCTCTTGCCATGACGAAGGCGCTTCGGGAAGCCGATCTCGCTCCCGGGGACGTCGTGCACGTCAACGCGCACGCGACCTCCACGCCGCAAGGAGATGTCACCGAGGCGAGTTCCATCCGCCAGTCACTGGGTGAGCACACGGAGGCGATCGTGACTGCTACCAAGTCCATGACCGGCCACCTGCTCGGTGGTGCGGGCGCGCTGGAGTCCCTCGCTACCCTGCTCGCCCTGTATTACCGCACGGTCCCGCCCACCATCAACCTGGACAACCCAGAACCTGATCTTGGTATTGATATCGCGACCAAGGTGCGCGACCTGCCAAGCGGTGACCTGGCGGCGATCAACAACTCGTTTGGCTTCGGTGGTCATAACGTCGCCGTCGCCTTTACCAATGCCTACGCCACAGGAGGCTTGAGATGACGACGACGACTGAGCGAGGCAACGCCTCGCGCACGGCGACCGCTCCACGGCCCGCGGCAGCTCAGGCTGTCCCACCACCCAAGAAGATCAAGCTGCCGCGCGATCAGGATCCCCGCAATCCCAAGCTCCGGTTGCAGACATTGCTGGACGCCGGTTCAGTGGAGTTGATCACCGCCGATGACGACTCGGGGATGTTGGCGGCAACCGGCACGATCAACGGCTGCCGGGTTGTCGCCTTCTGCTCCGACCCCACCGTGATGGGTGGTGCGATGGGCATGGATGGCTGCGATGTAGTGGTGCGGGCCTATGAGCGGGCCATGCACGACAGGGTGCCAATTCTTGGTATCTGGCACTCCGGTGGAGCGCGCCTGGCTGAGGGCGTGCTGTCCTTGCACGGCGTAGGTCGGATCTTCCATGCGATGACGCAGGCCTCCGGGAAGATCCCACAAATCTCGATCGTGCTGGGATTTGCCGCCGGCGGTGCGGCGTACGGACCGGCGCTGACCGACTTGGTGATCTTGGCACCAGAGGGGCGAATCTTTGTCACTGGGCCCGATGTCGTGCGCTCGGTCACCGGCGAGGACGTCGACATGCTGCGGCTTGGCGGGCCGGACACTCACGGTCGCCGATCAGGTGTTGTTCATGTGGTAGCCGACGACGAAGCAAACGCGATCGAGCAAGGCCGGGCACTCGCGACGCTGCTGGCGAACCAGGGCCAGACCGCGGTGACAGTGCAGGATGTCGATCTTGCTGCACTACTCCCCGAGTCGCCCCGGCGAGCCTACGACGTTCATCCGCTGATCAATGGGCTGTTGGACGACGGCCCGACGGTCGAGCTGCACGCCCGCTGGGCACCGAACGTGACCATTGCGCTGGGACGCCTCGGCGGGCGTACGGTTGGCGTGATCGCCAACAACCCGCTGCGCCTGGGCGGCTGCCTCGACGCGCTCAGCGCCGAGAAGGCGGCCCGGTTCGTCCGGATGTGCGATGCGTTCGGTGTGCCGCTGCTTGTGATCGTCGACGTTCCCGGTTACCTGCCGGGTGTCGGGCAGGAGTGGGATGGAGTCGTACGCCGCGGTGCGAAGCTCCTACACGCCTTCGGCGAAGCTGTAGTGCCCCGGGTCACGCTGGTAACGCGGAAGGCGTACGGCGGTGCGTACATCGCGATGAACGCGCGCTCCCTTGGCGCTACCCGGGTCTTTGCGTGGCCTGGTGCCGAGGTGGCAGTGATGGGCCCGATAGCCGCTGTGCGGATCCTGCACCGGCGCAAGCTGGCCGAGGTTGCCGACGACGTACGCCCGCAGGTAGAGGCAGAGTTGGCCGCCGAGCACGAGCACATCGCCGGAGGTGTGGAGAAGGCCATTGAGATCGGGGTCGTGGACGAGATCGTGGCGCCCAGACGCCACCCGATCCGCGCTGGCCGCTGCCATTCGCAGCGCTGACACGGGCGAACGCGGCGCGCACACCAACATCCCGCTCTGAGTTACCGCGGACTCACTCATGAGCCGACTTGTCAGAATCTCAGCACCAATTGGTGCTGAGATTCTGACAAGTCGGCGTGAGTGAGCAGTCCTAGACGACCTTGTGGAGCCAGCGGACCGGCGCGCCGTCGCCGGCGTAGCGGAAGGGTTCGAGCTCCTCGTCCCAGGCGCGGCCCAGCAGCGCGGACAAAGTATCAATCAGGTCCCGGCCGCCAAGAGCAGACATCGCCATCGCGTGCTTGATCCGGTCCTCCGGGATCATGATGTCGCCGTGGAGTCCGGTGACGGCATAGAAGATGCCGAGTGTCGGGGTATAGGAATAGCGCTCCCCCTCGGTACTCGAGGTGGCCTCCTCGGTCACCTCGAACCGAATCCGCTGCCAGCCCTTGAGAGCGCTCGCCAGCCGCGCCGCTGTGCCAGTTGGGCCGGTCCAGGAATACTCGGTCCGATAACAGGCGCGCTCGATTGGCTGAGGGATCCAGTCCACCCGTACGGGCGTACCAAACACGCCGCCCACTGCCCACTCGATGTGTGGGCACAGTGCTGACGGCGCGGAGTGGATGTACAAAACTCCACGGGTCGTGCTCATGCCAGATCCTCCAGTGCGAGACCAAAGACAACCTGAGGGCTGCCTTCCCCTGCATCCTCAAGCCGAGATCTCGCGGTGGACCCGGTGTGCTCCCTATCTTGCACCATTGGTCACAGCTGCACCAAGAGCCGCGCTCGCATTGATCTCTCAATAGATTGAAGCTGTGACGGTTGCGCCATACGGCTCGTGGGTCTCGCCGATCTCGGTCGATCACCTGATCGGTTCGTCCATCGGGCTGTCAGCCGTGCAGATCGACGGGCAATATCTGTATTGGCTGCAGTCTCGGGTGGACGAAGGTGGACGGACCAGCCTGTGGCGACGGCTGCTGTCGGGCGGTCAAGCGGTTGAGGTCACTCCCCCACCTGCATATGTACGTGATCGAGTGCATGAGTACGGCGGCGGTGAGTATCACGTCAGCGGTGGGGCCCTGGTCTACTCAGAATTCGCAGATGGCCGACTGTACGCGGTCGAGGGCGAAGCGATGCCACGACCGATCACGCCAGCAGGCCCCTACCGATTCGGCGACATTCGGGTTCATCCCGCTCGCCGCCTGGTGCTCGCTGTCCGCGAAGATCATTCCGGCGACGGCGAACCGACCAACACGATCGTGGCTCTTGATCTTGACGGACCGAACCCGGATGCGGGCGTAGTCCTCTGCAGCGGCGCCGATTTCTATTCGACCCCGAGCTCTCACCCAGCGGGCACCTGGCGTGGACCGAGTGGAACCACCCCAACATGCCGTGGGACTCGACCACGATCATGGTCGGAACACTGAGCGGGACCATGATCACCGGCAGTCAAGCTGTCGCCGGTGGTCCTGACGAATCCGCCGTGCAGCCCCGCTGGCTCGGCGACAAGCTGATCTTCGCCTCCGATCGCACGAACTGGTGGAATCTCTACGCGTGGAGCGGGCAAGACGGTCTGCAAGCGTTGTGTACCACCGAGGCGGAGTTTTGCCTGCCGCAATGGTCGCTCGGCAGCCGGCCGTATGCGATCATCGATGATGATCATCTGCTGTGCACCCTGAATCGCGGTGGCGAACGGAGCATCGAAGTCTTGCGGATCTCCGACGGCGCCCTTCGTGCAATAGCTGCCCCCGACGTCGCCGCCGCTTCTGTCGATGTCGGTGGCGAGTGCGCGCGCCGCGTTGCTCAGCTACCCAGACCGACCGGCGGCGGTTGCGCTCTACGGCCTCGCGAGCGACACCTGGTCCACGGTGAAATCCGCGACCGAGATGATCATTGATGCTGATTGGCTATCGCTGGCGCAGCGGGTCAATTGGACGACTGAGCATGGCTCGGTGTACGGCTACTTCTATCCGCCAGTCAATCCAGACTTCCGGGCACCCGCTGGGAGCCTGCCACCGATGATCACGCTTTCGCACGGCGGCCCGACCTCGTTCTCGGCATCGGATTTCAAGATCGGATACCAGTTCTGGACGTCCCGTGGATTCGCCATTCTCGACGTCAACTACAGCGGCAGCAGCGGCTTCGGCCGGGAATACCGAGATCGACTGAAGGGCCAGTGGGGCGTACTCGATGTGCTGGACTGCATCTCGGGAGCGGTGTCGATGGGCTCTCAGCGGCTGGCCGACCCAGATCGGCTGGCCATCCGAGGAGGCAGTGCCGGTGGTCTTACGACACTGGCCGCGCTCACCACAACGGACGTCTTCAGTGCCGGGATCAGCCAGTTCGGCATCGCCGACCTCGAGGCTCTCGCCAAGGACACCCACAAATTCGAGGCGCGCTACCTCGACACCCTGGTGGGACCGTATCCAGAGGACCGTTCGATTTACGTCGAGCGATCACCGATCAACCACCTTGATCGGCTTTCGGCGCCGATCCTGCTCTTGCGGGAACCGAAGACGCAGTCGTCCCGCCACAACAGGCCGAGATGCTGGCCAACGCAGCGCGCCGCAAACACCTGCCCGTCGCGCTGATCATGTTTGATGGTGAGGGGCCACGGTTTCCGCAGAGCAGAGACGATCAAGGCGGCAACGGAAGCGCAGATCTATTTTCTCGGCCGGATCTTCGGCTTCGAACCCGCGGATCGAGTGTCGCCCATCTCGATCGACAATCTGGATGGCTGATCAACTCGCGTCGCTGGGATGTCCAAGATCAGGCTGCCATGGACGTAGCCGGGGCAGCCAGGCCGGTACGGCATGGCCGTGCCGTCATCGGTCGGGAAGGGTGCCACCTGGTGACCAGCCACGGGATCAAAACCCCGACGACG
>ERZ1370068.696-contig-10637_pt1 | contig 21900 bp, 34 predicted proteins | sample MGYA00561227_ERZ1370068 | MGnify/ENA primary metagenome ERZ1370068 (study PRJEB38410, sample SAMEA6850437) | metagenome | study: Metagenomic assessment of the ecological functions of the soil: analysis of the soil microbiota associated with the... | reverse complement strand
GTATTACTTCGTTCAGTTACGTATTGCTGAAAAGCGGCACGCTGCGGACGGGCGCTCCACTTCGGGAAATCCGAGAGTCCGGGGTTCCAGCTGATCGATCGCCGGCGCGAAATCGCACGCCCGGCGAGTCGATGAGTGTGCCGCCGCCCTGCAGGGCGCATAGGCGCGCGAGGCGGTGGTGGTGTGCCGGCCGCCACTCCTCGCGCATGGGATCGCTCGGTCTGCACCTCGGCCGCCGGCAGCACGTCGCGGCCACCAGCGACGCGACTTGCCGACACCGGACTGGCCGACCAGCACGCTGATCGCGCTCGCGAGCAGGGCGCGCAGCGTCGTCGAGCCCGCGCCGCCGGTCGCGGAGCACGGCGACATGCGCGTAGCCCGCCTGCGCGCAGCGCGCCGATCTCCGCGCGGTCGACCTTGTTAGCGTCAGAGATCGGACTTGTTGACGGCCACCGCGCCCGCGATGCCGGCGGCGGTGGCCGCGCACAGGTATCGGTCGACGATGAAGAAATCCGGCTGCGGGCAGCGGCGCCACCACCACCACGAGCTGGGTGATGTTCGCGACCACCGGTTCGCTCTCGCCGCGCAGGCTGGCGCGCGCCAGCAGCGTGCGCCGCGGCAGCACCTCGACGACGAGCACCTCGTCGTGCGCGCGATCGACTTCGCAGCGCACGCGGTCGCCGCACACGATGCTGAGCGTGCGGCCGGCGGGCGCGCGCGCGCAGCTCGTGCGCCGCGGCGTCGCGCACCAGCAGGTGACGGCCGAACGCGGCGATCACCTCGGCGTCGAATCTGTCAGCGGTGGCGCGCGTCGGTCATTCGTGTAGTATCGCGTCAATCCATATGCCGAGCAGCGACTATCTGATCTGGATAGATCTCGAGATGACGGGCCTCAAGCCCGACACCGACGTGATCATCGAGATGGCCACCATCGTCACCGACGTCGATCTCAACATCGTCGCCGAAGGGCCGGTGATCGCCATCCACCAGCCCGACGCAAGTGCTGGACGCGCATGGACGACTGGAACAAGCGCACGCACGGCGCGTCGGGCCTCATCGCAGCGCGTGCGCGCCAGCAGCGTACACCGATGGCGAGCGCCGAGAAGCGCACGCTCGAGTTCCTCACGCTGCTGGTCGAAGCCGGATGCCTCGCCGATGTGCGGCAACAGCATCTGCCAGGACCGCCGCTTCCTCGCGCGCCACATGCCGACGCTCGAGCAGTTCTTCCACTACCGCAATCTCGACGTCGAGCACGCTCAAGGAACTGGCGCGCCGCTGGGCGCCGGGCATCATTCCGGGCTTCGTCGAAGCAGGGCGAACACAAGGCGCTGGCCGACATCCAGGAATCGATCCGCGAGCTCGCGTACTACCGCGAGCACCTGCTCGCGCCGGAATACGACGCAGCTGTGAACGCGCGGCTGCCGGATTTCGCGCGACGTGGTGGCCGCGGCCGCGCGCATCGGGCCGCACGTCGTGCGCACCCCGGTGATGCGCTCGGCGGCGTTCGATGCGCGCGTCGGCCGCGCAGGTGTTCTTCAAGTGCGAGAACCTGCAGACCGGCGGCGCGTTCAAGTATCGCGGCGCGATGAACGTGCTGCTGCAGCTCGATCCGCGCGCACGCCGCTGGTGATCACGCATTCCTCGGGCAATCACGGCAACGCGCTGGCGCTGGCGGCGCGCGCGCGCGGCATGCGCGCCATCGTCGTCGATTCCGCGCGATTCTCGCGCGCTCGAAGATCGCGGCCATCGAAGCGGCGGGCGCGCGCGTCGAGTTGTGCGAGCCCGGCCTGCCGGCGCGCGAGAAGCGCCTGGCGGAAATCCTGGCGCAGCGAACCCGGCGAGCTCGTTCATCCCTTCGACGATGAGCGAATCATCGCGGGGCAGGGCACGGCGGCGCTCGAGTTGCTGGCCGAAGTTCCCGCGCTCGACGTCATCAGCACGCCGGTGGGCGGCGGCGGACTGATCGGCGGCACCGCGCTCGCGGCCAAGGCGATGGTGCCCGGCATCCGCGTGATCGGCGCGGAGCCTGAGCAGGCCGATGACGCGTACCAGTCGTTTCGCAGCGGCGAGCGCCGCGCGGTCAGCGACGCCTCAAACGATCGCCGACGGATTGCGCGGCTCGATCGGCGTGCGCAACTTCGAGCTGCTGCGCAGTCACGTCGACGACGTGGTCACGGTGAGCGAGGCGCAGATCGTCGCGGCGATGCGCGTCGTGCTCGGCGATCTGAAGCTGCTCGATCGAGCCGTCGTCGGCGGTGCCGGTGGCCGCCGTGCTGGCCGGCAAGCTCGTGCCGCGCCGGGCAGCGGATCGGCATCGTGCTTTCGGGCGGCAATATCGATCTCGAGCTGTGCCCCTTCCTGCGCGGCGAGCGCCTCGATCAAGAGTCCCGGAATGTAAAAAATACTTTACATTGGCTGGTTCGCTGATGTAATGTATACCATACATTTCACAGGAGACTCTTTCTTATGCTGGCCATTCATCGCGCGCTGGCGTGGGTGCTGCTCGTGCTGGCGCTACTGGGCGCTGCAGGGACTGTTCCTGGCGCCGCTGATGCGCTGGTGTGGGGATGGACCTGGGCGCCCGCGGCGCTGCACGGTGTTACGGCGTTGCGCTGTGGATCGGCGCTGGTTCTTCGCGCGGTACTCCACGAGGATCTTTCCCGCCGGACTGCGTCGATCGCCGAGCGGCGGGCGTGGGCAGCGCTGGTGTTCGTCGACCCTGATCGCTGCTGCACTTACCTGCAGCTTCATGTGGCAGCTGCCCGATCCTCGACGCCGCCGGCTGACCGGTGAATCTACCCGGCGACGCTATTTCATCGTGAACCTCGGCATGCTGATCTTCGCGCTGGGTCGTGGTGGCGTGCGCGGTCGCGGCCGGCGAACCCGGACGTCGTGGAAGCTCGACGAGCGCGATCTGCGCCTGCAGCACGCTCGGCGGACCAGGTCGGCGACTGGGCTTGACGATCATGCTCGATCATCGTGGCTGATCGTGCTCGCTGCGTCAGCCTGCCGAGCATCTGACGTGGTGGCTGCGCCGCTGATCGCTCGCGAATGCGCTGATCGGACTGCTGATCGCGAAGTCGCTCGTCGAAAACACGTGCATCTGGTCGCGCGCTACGCGCGCGAACGCCGATGAGCGAGCTCGCAGTTCGCAATCAGATCCGGCAGCTTCGCGCATCGCGCGACGAAATGACGCAGGCAGAACTTGCGCGACTCTGCGGCGTCACACGCCAGACCATCATCGCGCTCGAAGCGGGCAAATATTCGCCGTCGCTCGAACTCGCGTTCAAGCTCGCGCGCGCGCTCGGTCGCAACCTCGACGAAGTTTTTCAGTACGCAGAAAAAAATAGTGACGCGCGAACTGCATCACGTCCGATTGGCTTGAGTTTTGCGTCTTGAATGATCGCGTTGGTCCGTTATATTCGGACTCAATGTTGAGTGACGCGTTATCCATCGTTTCCTGGCGCTCGCGCCCGCGCAGTTTCGTCGCGCTCATGTCGCTGTACGAGAGCAACTACCTGCGCCTCGCGCACGCTTGCCGGCGATCTGCGCGCAGCTGGCCGACGCGCGCGTGTCGCGCGTGGCCGACGACTGTGATTTGCGTCTCAGCGTCACCGAGCGCTCGCCCTACACCACCAGCTTCGATCTCACCTATCTGTTCGACGGCGGCAGATCGGCGTCACCACCTACCCGGACATGCGCGTGCGCATCTATCACGACGCCCGGCTGGTCGAAGCCCAGGAATGGGCGATCGCAGCACGACCACGAGGCGCTTGCGCCGCCTGCGTGGGGCTGGCGGAGCGTGAACTGGATCAGCGCTGGGCCCGGAATACGATGTTAAATAAGTGGCTGGAGTACTGCATCGATCGCGGCCACGGGTTTCGCGCCTGACTGAACCAGGGCCCCGCCGTCCGCGCAGGGGTCTATGAAAGCGCTGAAGCCGTTCGGTCTTCTCGGCAGCAACGACGCCGCCGGAGACGCCGCCCGAGGACGGGCGCGTCGTCGAGCTGTTCCGCAGCCGCGCGGAGCTGCGCAAGCAGCACGAAGAGCTGGGCGCGGAGACTGCAGCGCCTGCGCGACCGGCTCAAGCAGCAGGAAGCCGCCACCGGCGCGCGTGCAGGAAATGTTCGAGGCGCTCGAGAAGCGGCTCGAATCGGCCGACACCGGTCTATCTACCCTGGTTTTCTATCACCTGCGCGCCCTGTGGGGCGACGGGCGCGAGATCATCGCCTGCTGGTGCAGGACCTCGCCGCGCAAGCAGGAAGAGCGCGAGCGCAAGGCGTGCGCGCTCGAGGGCAACCGCCGGCAGTTCCAGCAGCGCCAGGCCAGCGAGCAGCAGCTGCGCCAGGCCGAGTCGCTGCATGGTGGCGGCGCGCCAGCAGCTCGGCGGCGTTCGATGCGCGGCTCGCCAAACTCGACAAGTGGTGGCATCGCTGGCAGCGGCCCGAAGGTCGCCGCGCAGCGTCCGGCGCTGCAGGCGGCGGTCGATGCCGCCGAGGCGACGCTGCACGGCGCGCGCGGCGCGCTGCGAACAGATCGAGAAGGCGGGCGCCGGCGAGTTTCCGGGAATTTCCGTCGAGGCGCAGGCGCGCCATCAATCTCGCCGCCATCGCCTGCGCCGAAGTGCTGTGCCTGCGGCTGGCGCGCACCAACGCTGGTGGCGTCGGCGCGCGCGGCGATGGCGCGGCGCGAGTCGAGCGAGTACTACGGCGACCTCGCCGCCTGCGTGTCCATCATGAGCGACATCGTCAAGGCGCGAAATCTGCTCAAGCAGCGCGCCGGCATCACGCAGGAAGTCGCGCAGCGCACCGAGCGGCTGCGCGGCCACGGCGGCCTATCTGGGCGAGTGTCGAAACCGTGCCGATTCCGGAATCCTGCGGCGTGTCCGAAGGCGACGTGATGGCGCACGGCTCGCAGGGCGTGACCGTCGGCCAAAGCTACCCAACGTGCGTCGCCGAAGACACCTGGGACCTCTTCAAGGTGCTGCTGCGCTGACTTCGGCTGCCGGCGGCGTGCCGGCGCGTCGACGACGCGCGTGCGCGCGCATGAAGCGCTTGACGCGCTCGGCGCCGTTGTCGATCCACACGTAGAACGCCGGCACCACGAACAGCGACATCACCGCGCCGGCCAGCAGGCCACCCATGATCGAGCGCGCCATCGGCGCGTAGGACGGACCGCCGCCGCCCACGGCGAGCGACGCATCGCCCGCCGCGAGTGGCAGCAGCCCAGAGAGGCCGTGAGCGTGGTCATGAGGATCGGGCGCAGCCGGTCGCGGCCGGCCTGCACGATGGCCGCCATGCGTTCCATGCCCGGTCGAGCGCAGATTCGTTGATGTGCGCCACCAGCACGATGCCGATGTTCACCACCACGCCGATCAGGATCTGCACGCCGATGAAGGCCATGAGCGTCACGGTGGTGCGCGTGACGAACAACAGCCAGATCACGCCGACGATGGCCATGAAGATCGAGGTGATGATGGACATCGGGTACACGGTGCTTTCGAACACCGCGGCCATGACGAGGTAGATCATCGCGATCGCCAGCAGCAGGTTGAACATCATGGTCTGCGAGTTCTCGTCCTGCTGGTCGAAGCCCTTGCCGAGCTTCCAGGTGTAGCCGGGTGGCAGCTGGTAGTTCTTCATCAGCGCCTCGACTTCCTTGCCGACGGCATCGAGCGTCGCGTCCTGCCTCGACGTTGCCGGTGATCGCCGACCGAGGTCGAGCCGGTCGACGCGCTCGATGGAGCGCGGCCCTTGCGCGATGCGGAAGTCCGCGACCGCCGACAGCGGCACGCGCGTGCCGGTGGGCAGGTAGATGGGAAACTCGGCCAGGTTGTCGACGGTCTGCCGGTCGGACTCGCGGAAGGCGAGGCGCAGCGTGAGCTCGCGCTCGGTGCCGCGGAACTCGCGCAGGCGATCGCCGCGCATGCCGGCGGCCACGGCCTGCGCGACGTCGGCCGAGGTGAGGCCGAGCGCGGCGGCGCGCTGGCGGTTGACCACGATCTGCACTTCCTCGTCGCCCTCGCGCGCTTCGGAGCGCACGGCCTCGAGGCCCTTGACGCTCGACATGACGCGCGCGACTTCGTCGCCGAGCGTCCGCGAGTTTCTCGGTGGACTCGCCCGTGAGCTGCACGCTGAAGCGCTGGCCGCCCATGGAGTTCTCGTCGTCCCACTTGAAGCTGGGCTTGCCGATGATGATTTCCGGCAGTCCGTCCTGCGCTCTGGCGATGAATTCCTGCGCCTTGAGGCCGCCTTCGTCGCGCGGCTTGAGCACGACGATCGAGAACGCGCTCGGTCTGGTCGTACACCGAGTAGACGCTCTTGATGCCGAGCTCTTCGCGCGCTTGCCTTCGAAGTGGCTGCTCGACGGTTTCGACCGCCGGCTTCGACGCGATCGATGGGATGCGAGCCCTTGATGTTGTAGCCGAGGAACACCTGGTTGCCGCCGTCCTGCGCGCCGGGATCGAACTTGAGGAACTTTCCCGGGATACGTCGACGACAGCGTCGATCAGACCCGACGGTCAGCGCCAGCACCGCGATCAGTCCGAAGCGCGGTCCAGCCGCGGTGATGGATGCTCCAGTCGAGCGTCTTCGTGTAGCGATCCTGCAGGCGCGCGATCCAGCTCTTGCTGTCGATGGGCGGCGGCGCGGGGAAGCGCGACGTGACCATCGGGATCAGCGTCTGCGCGATGATCAGCGAGGCGATCATCGCGACGCAGATGGGGATCGCGCGCGTGCGTCAGCCAGATCGAGATCTGGTTGTTGCGTGCCGAACAGCACGGGCAGGAACACCACGACGCAGGTGGCGGTGCCGGCGAGCGTCGCGACGCCGACTTCCTTGACGCCCGCGAGCGTCGCCGCCTGCGGATTGCTCGGGATCCAGCTGCCGATGGCGGAACACGCTCTCGGTGACCACCACGGCGTTGTCCACCAGCATGCCGATGGCCAGCATCATGCCCATCATCGACATCACGTTGATGGTGAGCCCGACGAAGTACATCACCGCCAGCGTCACCAGCAGCGACAGCGGCACGCGACGCGCTGACGATGAGCGTGGTCGGCCAGTGGCGCAGGAACAGGAACAGCACCGCGAAGGCGAGCGCGGCGCCGATGAGCCCGGCCTCGGTGAGATCGCTGCAGCGAAGTGCGGATCGCCTCGGCCTGGTTGTCGATGATGAACACGCGGATGCCCTGCATCTGCGGCAGCGCCTTGTTGTGTTCGATGACCGTCGAGCACGCGATCGACGACCTCGACGACGTTCGCCTGCGTGGACTTGAACACGTCGAGACCCACGGCCGGGCCGGCCGTCGAGGTGGCGGCGGCGCGTGATCTCGGGCTCACCAGCTCGACCGCTGGCGACGTCGCCGACGTGCACGTTGCCCTTGATGATCGAGGTTGCGGATCTCGTCGAGCGAGCGGAACTCGCCGAGCGGCCGCACCGACAGGCGTTCGCCGTTGCCGGTGATCTGGCCGGCGCCCACCGAGAAGTTGCTCTTCTCGAGCAGCTGCACGAGCTGGCGGATGTCGACGGCGTGCGCGGCGAGGCGGCCCGGGTCGACGAGAATGCGCACCTCGCGCGCCTCGACGCCCGCGAGTTCGACGCGCGCCACGCCATCGAGTGCGCTCGATGGGCTTCTTGAAGTAGCGATCGAGCAGGTCGTACTGCGAGGACAGGTCCTGGTCGGCGGAGAAGCGCACCGTGAGCATCGGGCGAATCGGCGGTGGAGGCCATCCACATCCACATGCGGTCGGCGGTCTTCGGCAGCTGCGCGCGCACCGAATCGAGCTTGTTGCGCACCTCGAAGCCCGCGGTGTTGATGTCGGTGCCCCAGGCGAAGCGGATTTCGAAGCGCGCGTCCTGGTCGCTGGAGGTGGAGCGGATTTCCTCGATGCCGGGCAGCGTCGCCAGCGCGTCCTCGATGGGCCGCGTGATCAGCTCCTCGGTCTCCTCCGGCGTCGAGCCGGGGTAGGGCACGCCCGCGCCCATGAACGGAAAGCTCACGTCCGGATACTGCTCGAGCGGCAGCAGGCGCGAGGACACGATGCCGATCACCGCCACCGCGGCGAAGGCCATGAGCGTGGTGACGGGGCGGCGCAGCGCGAAGTCGGTGTGGACCATGGCGTTAGTCCTCCGGTCGTGCGCAGCGCCAGCTGGCGGCGCGGTCGGGAGTGGTTAGCGCGGCTGATCCGGCCGCGCCGGTCGCGGACCTTCACGTATTCCTTGCGATCGAGCACCGCGTACAGCACCGGGATCACGATCAGCGTGAGGAAGGTGGCGACCAGGTTGCCGGCGATCACGGTGATGGCCATGGGCCGGCGGATCTCGGCGCCTTCGCCGATGCCGATGGCCATCGGGATGCAGGCCGATGATGGTGCTCACGCTGGTGATGAGGATGGGCCGCAGGCGCGTGCGTCCCGCGAGCTTGATGGCCTCGATGCGTCTCGAGCCCGCGCTCGCGCGCCTGGTTGATGGCGTCGATCAGCACGATGGCGTTGTTGACCACGATGCCCGCCAGCATGATGAGGCCGATCAGCGCCACGGAGTTGATGGTGGTGCCGGTGATGTACAGGCCCCAGATCGAGCCGATGAGCCCCATCGGAATCGTGAACAGGATGACGAAGGGATGCAGCAGCGATTCGAACTGCGAGGCCATCGACCAGGTAGACCAGGAACACCGCCAGCGCGAATGCCAGGCCCAGCGAACGGAAGCTCTGCGTCATCTCCTCGCTCTGGCCGGACACCGAGCCCAGGATGCCGACCGGCAGCGTGAGTTTGCGCGAGGATCTGCCTGCGCCGTCGCGCGTCGCATCGCCGAGATCGCCGTCGACCGGCGCGGCCGAGATCACCGCGACGCGTTCCTGGTTGGCGCGGCGGATTTCCGCAGGTCCCGTGGCGAGGCGCACTTCGGCGACCGCGGAGAGCGGCACCGGGCGATCCGAGCCCGGGTTGACCACGAGATTGCGCACTTCCTCGATGGAGGCCGCGCGCGTATCGACGCTGCGCACCAGCACGTCGATTTTCTTTTCCTGCAGGCGGTAACGCGTGGCGACGTCGCCGCGCACGTTCGAGACCACGCGATCGGCGATGTCGCGCACCGCGAGTCCGAGCTGCGAGGCGCGTTCCTGGTCGAACAGGATCTGGATTTCGGGATGGCCGCCTTCGATGCTGGAGCGGATGTCGCTGGAACGCGCCGGTCGCTTCCATGCGCGCGCGCACCGGCGCTGGCCGCGAGCCGACAGGCGCTCGAGGTCGTAGCCGGCGAGGATCACTTCCACCGGCGTGGCCAGCGTGAGCAGCGACGGGCGCGTGAATTCGTACTGCGCGCCGGGAATGCCGGCGAGGCGCTCGCGCAGCTGCTGCATCGCGCGCTCTTCGCCTTCCTTGTCGATGGGCGCCGCGCAGCTTCACGTCGAGGTTGCCGGTGTTCTCGCCGGAGTCGACCGGATTCGCATCGAGGCGATTGCCGGTGCCGGCCACCGCGTAGGCGCTGTCGAGATTGGGCAAGCTTGCGCGCCGCGTCGTGGATGTATCTGCACCTGGCGGTCGGTGGTCTCGAGCGGCGAGCCGGCCGGCAGCCGCATCTTCACCGTGAATTCGCCCTGCGAGAGCTGCGGGATCAGCTCGGTGCCGAGGCTCGGGCAGGATCAGCGCCGTGGCGGCGAGCATGCCGAACGCCGTGAACAGCACCGCGGCGCGGCGCGCCAGCGCCCAGTCGAGCAGCGCCGGGTAGTGGCGCTCGAGCACGCTGTAGCCTTCTGCGTGATCCACACGAACGGCGAGAGCACGACGGCGAACAGTTTGCCGAGCAAGCCGAATAAGATGCGCAGTACGACGCGCACCAGGCCGCGTCACCAGGAAGCGCAGCAGCGCACCGAGTGATCCAGCGCCACGATGCGGCGCAGCACGCTGCGGCGTGTCTGCCGGAACGCGCGCACGATGTCACGTGCGACGCCGGAAGTTGCGTCGCCCAGCGCGCGCGCAGGTAGCGGCGCAGCGCGCCGACAGCGTCTCGCGCGGCTCGCCGCGCATCCGGCGCGAGTTCCGCTTCCTTGTCGCCGAGGCGCGCGCGCCAGGCGGTCAGCATGGGCACCAGCGTGATGCCGACCATGCAGCGAGATGAGCTGCGCGAAGGTGACCGTGAGCGCCTGGTCGCGGAACAGCTGGCCCGGCGATGCCGCTCACGAACACCATCGGGAAGAACACCGCGACCGAGGTCAGCGTCGAGGCGGTCACCGCGGTGGCCACCTCCGCCGTGCCCTCGCGCGCCGCGTCGATGGTAGATCAGGCCGGCTTCCTTGCGCCGCGCGATGGCCTCGAGGATGACCACGGAGTTGTCGATCAGCATGCCCACCGACAGCGCGATGCCGCCCAGCGACATCACGTTCAGCGTGAGATCGAAGCGCGTACATCATCACGAAGATGCCGACCACGGTGACCGGGATGACGATGCCGGTGACGATGGTGGCCCACGCATCGCGCAGGAAGAAATACAGCACCAGGATCGAGAGCAGGCCGCCGAGGATCGCGGCGTCCTTCACGTCGCTGACGGCGCTCGCGATGAACTTGGACTGGTCGTAGACCGGCACGAGCTTCGTGCCGCCGGGCAGCGTCTTCTCGGAGCGCCTCGAGCTTGTCGCGTGATGCCGTGCGCGAGCTGCACGGTGTTGCGCGTCGCCTTCCTTGTAGATGGCGAGCTCGATGCACTCCGTCGCCGTTGAGGCGCGTGATCGCGGTGCGATCCTTGTAGCCGCGCTCGACGCGCGCGACGTCCTTGAGATAGACGACGGCTGTCCGTCGACGTTGGCGATGACGGCGTTCGCCATGTCGTCGAGCGTGTCGAACTCGTTGACGCGTGCGTACCAGGAAGCGCTGCGTGCCCTGTTCCAGCCGGCCGCCGGAGAGATTGACGTTTTCCGCGCCGATGCGGCTTGGCCACCTGTTCGATGGACAGTCGCAGCTGCGCGAGGCGTTGCTGATCGACAGTAGATCTGCACCTCGTCTTCGAAGCCGCCGCTGACCTTGACGGCCGCCGAGCCTTCGACGGATTCGATCTCCGGCTTGATGCGGTCGTCGGCGAAGCGCCGCAGGAACTTGAGGCGGTCCTCGTTGACTGCCCGCCTTCGGCGGTTTCGTCGACGAGGGCCACGCCGCATGACCGGCTCGCTCGACGGATCGAAGCGCAGCAGCAGCGGGCGCGTGGCTTCGACCGGCAGCCACAGCAGGTCGAGGCGCTCGCGCACCTCGATGCCCGCGAAGTCCATGTCCGTGCCCCAGGTGAACTCGATGATCACGTCGGACTGGCCGGAGCGCGACACCGAGCGCACCGAGCGCACGTTGCGCACCACGCCGGCCGCTTCTTCGATCGGGCGCGAGATCAGGTTCTCGATCTCGGTGGGCGCCGCGCCCGGCAGCTCCGTGCGGATCGTGAGCGTCGGGTAGGACGAGGTCGGGCAGCAGGTTGACCTTGAGCCGCGACAGGGAGATGAATCCCGAGCAGGGTGATCGCCACCGTCGCCATGGCGATGGTGACGCGCCGGCGAATCGCGAAGTCCACGAGGCCCATGACTAACTACCGGTCTTGCGCGTGGCGGTCTGTTCGAGCGATGACGACGCGTACCGGATTGCCGTCCTTGAGGCCGTTCTGGCCGACGATCACCACCTGCTCGGTGCCGGTGAGCCCTTCGGTCACTTCGATCTTGCCGGCGTTGCGGAGGCCGGTCTTGATGGCGCGCTGCTCGGCCTTGCCGCTCGTTGACCACGAACACGTTCGACGAGCCGTCGGTGTCGAGCAGCGCGATGCGCGGAATGGTCAGCGCTTCGGCGCGGCGTTCGAACACGATGCCGACGCGCGAGAACATGCCGGGCTTGAGGTCGCCCTTCGGATCGTTGACCTCGAGCGTCACCTTGAACGTGGCGGTGGCGGCGTCCACCGTGGGCGACACCAGCTTCACGATCGCGGGGAAGCTGCGGCCGGCGAGGGCGTCGACGCTGATCGATGCGGTCTGTCCGGGCTTGAGCCGCGCGAGCTCGCGCTCGGGCACGTACACCGCCGCCTTGAGCGGCGTCGGATCGGTGACGCGAAACATGCTGGTGCCGATCGGCGATTTCCTGGCCGAGCTTCACGTGCCGCGCCGAGACGATGCCGGCGAACGGCGCGCGGATCTCGCTGTACGAGAGATTCAGCGGCGCGATGTCGTCGGCGGCGCGCTGATTGTCGAGATCGTACTTGAGGCCTTCGAACGCGCCGCGCCGACACCAGGCCCTTCTCGTGCAGTTCCACCTGGCGATTGAAGTCGCGCTCGGCCTTGGCGCAGCGCGGCGCGGGTCTGCGCGGCCTGCAAGCCGCAGCTGGCGATCGTCGAGAACCGCGAGCACCTGGCCCGGCTTTCACGCGATCGCCTTCCTCGACGAGGATGCGGCGAACTTCGCCGCCCACCTTGGCGATGATCTTCGGCGTCGGCCTCGGCTTCGAGCGTGGCGGTGCCGCTGTACATGGCGAGCATCTCGCCGCGAACGGGCTTGGCGACTTCCACCGGGATGGCGGCGTCGGCGCTTGGCCTTGGCGTCCTTGTCCTTGGCGGTCGTTGTCGCCGGCGACGCCGTCCTTGGCGCAGGCGGATACCGCGAGTGCGAGCGCGCACGACGGCGGCGCGAAGAAAGATGTTTGCCATGACCCGTCCCCTTGTGTCTGCGGTTATGACGTCGCAGACGCCCAATTGGTTGCGAATGGGGCGCAGTCTAGAGAAGTCTGGTGTTGTAGTCAACTACAACACCATGTCGGCCCTAAGGGATTGTCGGTCGCGGAGCGACTCAGTCGGCCGGCTCTTGGTCTCGCTGCGCACCGTGCGCGACGGGCGCCGAGTGAGTCGGGCGCGACGCCGGTGACCATGTCGGTCATGACTTCGGCGGCCTGGTCGAGCACCGGTGTCCGGGAATTTGGCGTCCGCCAGCTCTTCGGCGGTCTTGAGCGCCGGCAGGTTCTGCGCGGCGCGGCGGGCGTTCTCGCGCGTCAGGCGTTCGCTTCTCGAGGCGCTCGCGCTCGGCCTTGCGCTGCTGCAGGTTGAGCGACAGCGAGGTCTGCTTGCGCATGCACATCGGCGGCGGCGAGGTCGGCGACCAGCCAGCGATAGTCCGGATCGCTTGTCGGCGCGCGTCTTTTCTTCGGTGGCGAGCACGGCGATGTTCGGCTGCTGCGCCTTGCCTTCGCTGCGGAACGGCACGCCGGGGATGCGATCCCAGGGCAGGGCGCCTTCGAGCGCGCTTTCGCCGAATTCTTCCATGTCGATCTGCGACGGCAGCGTGACGTCGGGCTCGACGCCGCGATGCTGCGTGCTCTCGCCGGTGACGCGGTAGAACTTGCCGATGGTCACGGTGAGCTGGCCGTTGACCGGGCGCGGCGACCAGCGATCGAGCGGCACGAGGTTCTGCACCGTGCCCTTGCCGAAGGTGCGCTGGCCGAGGATCGTGCCGCGATGATAGTCCTGGATGGCGCCCGCGAAGATCTCCGAGGCCGAGGCGCTGAAGCGATCCACGAGCACCGCGAGCGGGCCGGCATAGGCGACGCCGGGTTCCGGATCGTCCTGCACTTCGAGTTCGCCGGTGGTGACCTTGAGCTGCACCACCGGGCCCTTGTCGATGAACAGGCCGGTGAGCGCGGTGGCTTCGGGTAGATAGCCGCCGCCGTTGCCGCGCAGGTCGAGCACCAGGCCGTCGATCTTCTCGGCCTTCAGTTCGTTGATGAGCCGGCGCACGTCGCGCGTGGTGCTGCGGAATTCCTTGTCGCCGGCGTTCTGCGCTTCGACGTCCTGGTAGAACGCCGGGCACGTTGATGACGCCGACGCGGATTTCCTTGTCACCGCGCTTGATGGTGCGCAGTTCTTTCTGCGCGGCCTGCGCTTCGAGCGTCACCTTGTTGCGCGTGAATTCGAGCGTCTTCTCCGGGGTGCCGGGCGCGGCGCCCGCCGGCAGCACCTGCAGGCGCACCTGCGTGCCGGCGCGGCCGCGGATCAGCTGCACCACGTCGTCGATGCGCCAGCCGAGCACGTCGGTGACCGGGCCTTCCTTGCCCTGGCCGACGCCGGTGATGCGGTCCTTGACGGACAGCGTGCCGGCGACCGCGGCCGGACCGCCTTCGATGACGTTCATGATGGTCACGTAGTCGTCGACGAGCTGCAGCGACGCGCCGATGCCGTCGTAGTTGAGGCTCATCTGGATGCGGTATTCCTCGGAGCTGCGCGGCGAGAAATAGCTGGAGTGCGGATCGTAGGCGCGCGCGTAGGAGTTCATCAGCGACTCGAACACGTCGTCGGCGCTCACCTGGTCGACGCGCTTGAGCGTGGTCTCGTAGCGCTTCTTGCAGCAGCTTCGCGGCTTCGTCCCAGGTCTTGCCGGTGAGCATGCAGCGACAGCGCGTCGTTCTTGACGCGCTTGCGCCAGCAGCTCGTCGAGCTCGGCTGGCGATGGCGGCCCACGGCGCCTTCTCGCGGTCGAACTCGAAGGTCTCGTTGAGCGTCCAGTCCGGCTCCTTGTCGAGCTGCGCGATGGCGAACTTGATGCGCTCGCGATTGCGCTGCTGGAAGCGCGCGAAGATCGCGAACGCCGGATCGACGTCGCCGCTGCGGATCATGTCGTCGAAGCGCAGCTTGTACTGCTCGAAGTCGGCGACGTCCGAGGCCGAGCAGGCTGGTGTGCTGGCCGTCGATGCTTTCGAGGTAGCGCGCGTAGACGATGGCCGAGAGCCGGTCGTCGAGCTTCGAGCCGCTGTAGTGCATGCCCTCGAGCATCGAGCCGACGCGGCGCGCCACGGAGCGGTGCCGCTCGCTGGGCACTACGGAGCCCGGCGGGCAGCTGGGTATTGGCCGGCGCCTGCGCGGAGCCGGTGAGCACCAGCAGGGCGGCCAGCATGGAAGGGGCGAGCCAGCGGGTACGAGCGGGTGATCGATGAATTCATGCGGCGGGGTGTCTCAGGCTGTGATGACGGTCCGTACAATTCAACACTAAGGCCGTGCGACGGCCTGCTTCAAGTGGCATCTCCTCAAACATGGGTCAATCCATGCGCCCATTGGTCGTTCTCCTTGGAATCGTGATGGGCTCGACAGTCTCGATCGCGCTGCGCTTTGCTGCTGACCGGGCGTGGTTTTCCTGCTGCTGCCGGGTACTGCGCGTCGCGCGCGCGGACGAGCACCGGCCGCTGGTAATGGCACTGCCTGCTGTCCGTGGTACTGGCGGCAGTTGCGGCTACGACCAGCTTCTACGGGAATTGCGCCGGTTCGCGCTGGCGCTATGCGGCGCACGTGGCGCTGACGCTGATGCTGGCCGTTGCCCTGTGGACGTATTGGCCGAAGCGAATGAGCGACCCGCATGGCCTGATTCGAGCGGCGATACCGGGATGGTTCCGGCGCGTGTAGCCGCCGCCTGGGACAGGGCGCCCGCGAGCGAGTCGCGCAGCAATCCGGCGGCCTGCCGGCGGTGAATTCAGCGCCGGCGCCGCTTCGTCGCGCGCGACGCCAGCTTCGCGCGTGGTCTTGCCCTGAGTGCTGTTGTAGGGATCGCAGCCCGGTGATTCGTTCGATCGGGAACATGAAGTCACCTAACAAGGTGACCTTCACGTTCTGGCCTTCCGTGGCGACGGTGCTGCTTCGGCCGGTTCGCGACTCGCGTTGTGGCGCGTTCTTCAGCTTGCGATCCGCGAGGTAGTACTCGCTCATTTGTTCGTGCTTCCCGCGTGTCCTGACGCACTCGACCCGAAGTCCAGTGTCGCCGAATTGCGTCACAATTTCAGCGACGCCAGTTGGCCTCGCTCGGGACATTCGTGAATCCGGTTCACGTTTCGCCGGACGGGCTTTTACTTATATCTTGCGCAGGATGAGCCGGCAGAACAGCCTGACGAGCGTCAGGAAGGCGAAGGGACCGACGACCACGACCCAGCAGCTCGGGCGCGGCTCGAACAGCCCCTTGAAGAAGTCGAAGTACAGCGCAGAACACGCCGCCAGTTGGCGTACGCCCGAGCGTGCGATGGCCCGGCGAGATAGATGAGCGACGGGCATGACGAGCAGGCCGACGAGCAGCGGTGAGTCCCGAACGTCATCGCTTCGAATTTGAGGGCGCGGCAGCGAGAAGTACCAGTCGCGCGCGCGCATCGAACCAGTTGAACAATTCCGCCAAGGCCCCCGAGGAGTCCCGCCGGACGGCGGGAAAGCGCGGGCATAATAGCGCATGAACAAAATCAGGGCGGCAGTCGATCGGTGTCGGCTATCTGGGGCGCTTTCACGCGCAGAAGTACGCGCAACTCGAGGACTGCGAGCTGGTGGCCGTGGTCGACGGCCGCGCAGGAGGTGCGCAACGCCGTGGCCGCCGAGGTGAAGCGCACGGCGGTGGCGCGACTACCGCGAGCTGCTCGGCAAGGTCGACGCCGTCAGCGTCGTGACGCCGACGCCGGCGCACTTCGCAATCGCCGATGCATTTCTCGCGGCCGGCGCGCACGTGCTGGTCGAGAAACCCATCACCGAAACTCCCGAGCAGGCGCGCGCGCTGATCGCGCGCGGCCAAGGCGAAGCAAGCGCATCCTGCAGGTCGGGCACCTGGAGCGCTTCAATGCCGCGATCCTCGCGGCCGAGCCGCATCATCAGCACGCCGCGATTCATGGAGTGCCAGCGCCTCGCGCCCTACAAGGAGCGCGGCACCGACGTGAACGTGGTGCTCGACCTCATGATCCACGACATCGACCTGGTGCAGTCGCTCGCCGGCAGCGAGATCGTGAGCATCGACGCCATCGGCACGCCGGTGTTCTCCGGCGAGATCGACATCGCCAACGCGCGCATCCGTTTCGCCAATGGCTGCGTGGCCAACACCACGGCCAGCCGCGTCAGCATGAAAACTGAACGCAAGCTGAGAATCTTCGAAGACGCCGCCTATATTTCCCTCGACTTGCAGCAGAAGATTCTGACGCTGATCCGCAAGCGCGACGGGCGTGCCACAGCCCGGGCAGCTGCCGGTGAGCATCGAAGAAGCCAATCTCGAGCAGGGCGACGCCCTCAAGAGCGAAATCGAGTCGTTCCTCGACTGCATACGGAACGACCGCCAGCCGATCGTGTCAGGAGAAGATGGGCTGCGCGCACTCGAGACCGCGATCCGCATCACCGAGCAGGTGCATGCGAACCTGCGAGAGCTCAACCGAACATCGGCTTGAAGCGTGCCGGCGGCGCACCTACATATGCCGCATGAACACAACTCATCAGACCGCTTGAATGACGTGCGACGGACGCTAGACATCGACCTCGTCGCCGACTTCACCTGCCCATGGTCGTGGCTGGGCATGGCGCAGCTCACGCGCGCGCTCGGCAATCTGTCCGGTGACGTCGAGACGCGGCTGCGCTGGCACCCGTTCCGCATGGCGTCAGCCGCGGCGAACGCGGCGCCGCGCAGCTTCCACGACTACCTCGCCGAGCGTCTGCCGTCGGGCATCAGCGTGCCGTTCGCGGAGAAGAGCCTGACCGAGGCCGGCCGCGAGCTCGGCATCGAGTTCCATTTCGAGAAGCTCGGCGCGCTGCCGAGCACCTCGGAGGCGCACCGGCTGGTGCAGCTCGCGGTCAACGAAGGCCGCCACGCGAACGTCGCCGCGGCGATCTTCCGCGCGTATTTCGAGCGCGGCGCCGACATCGGCGACGTCGACGGTGCTCGACGGCTCGGCGCGCGAGGCCGGGCTCGTCGACAAGACGCTCCAGGCATTTCCGCGATACGCGCGATGGCGATGCGCGCGCTGGTGGGCAGCGAAGAGCGGCTGCGCGGCTTCGGCGTGCGCACCGTGCCGAACCTGCTGTTCGGCGGCCGCGTGCTCGGTGCCCGGCACCGTGAACGTCGCCACCTACGTGCACGCGCTCGACCAGGCGCTGTTTCCGTCGGACGACGAAGACGACGCAAGCAAGCAGCCGACGCTGCATTGATACGCGCGGTGCGCGCCGTTCTGGCGGCTGCGTGCGAGGCGCGTTACCTTACGGCCGCATGTCGCAGGCCGATCTCAAGACCGATCTCACGGCCATCGTCGGCGAGCAGGGACTGCTCGAGGGCGCCGCGGTGCGCGAGCGCGCGGCAGACGCTGTTTCATGGCCACGTCGATGCCGAACATGCTGGTGCGGCCGACGCAGCACCGAGCAGGTGTCCGCGATCCTGAGGCTGTGTCATGCGCGCGGCCAGCCGGTGGTCACGCACGGCGGACCTGACCGGCCTGGTGCAACGGCGCCGATGCGGGCGCGCGCGACATCGTGCTGTCGCTCGAGTCGATGAACGCCATCGAGCGCGTCGACGTGCCGGGCCGCTCGCTGCGGGCGCAGGCGGGCGCGAAGCTCGGCCAGCGTGCAGCGCGCGGCCGAAGAGCACGGCATGGTGTTTCCGCTCGATCTCGGCGCGCGCGACAGCTGCACCGTCGGCGGCAACATCTCGACCAATGCGGGCGGCCTGCGCGTCCTGCGCTACGGAATGATGCGCAACCTGGTGCTCGGCATCGAAGCGGTGCTCGCCGACGGCACCGTGCTCACATCGCTCAACCGCATGCTCAAGAACAACGCCGGCTACGACCTCAAGCAGCTGTTCATCGGCAGCGAAGGCACGCTGGGCGTCGTGACGCGCGCCGAGCTGCGTCTGCGTGTCGCGCACGCGCAGCCAGGAGACGCTGCTGGCGGCGCTGCCCAGCTTTCGACGCGCTGGTCGGAGTTGCTAGGCCGCCTGGACTCCGGCCTCGGCGGCCAGCTCGCGGCATTCGAAGCGCTGTGGGGCAACTACTACGACTACAACACCGCGCCGCCCGCGCCGAACGTGCGCCGCTCGCGCGCGGCGCGCCGTTCTACGCCATCGCCGAGACGCTGGGCGGCGATCCGGAAGCCGATCGCGCGCGGCTCGAGAGCGGTGCTCGGCGAGGCGCTCGAGGCGGGCGTGCTGAGCGACGTCACGATCGCCAACTCCGAGAACGAGCGGCGCGCCATCTGGGCGATCCGCGAAGACGTCTGGCAGGTGAAGAACATCGCGCCGCTGCTCACCTTCGACGTCAGCCTGCCCATCGAGAACATGAAGGCGTACGCCGGCGAGGTCTGCGGAGTCGGTGCGCGCCTTCGCCGGCGACAACCGCGCGTTCGTGTTCGGCCACATGGCGGACGGCAACCTGCACATCGTGGTCGCCGCCGGCGATGACGCGGCGACACGCGCGCGACGGTCGAGGACACTGGTCTACCGGCCGCTGGCCGCGATCGGCGGCTCGGTCTCGGCCGAACACGGCATCGGCCTCGAGAAACGCGCCTATCTACCGCTTGTCGCGCACGCCGCGGAGATCTCCACCATGCGATTGCTCAAGAACGCGCTCGATCCCAAGGGCATCCTCAATCCCGGCAAGGTGTTCGCATGAGCCAGCCGGCGCACCTGGATCGCGCGGCAAGCGCGAGGTCACCGTGGCCGCGCATGCAGTTCGCCTGCGGCTGGGACGTCGACGCGAACATCGCCACCGCCGAGCGGCTGGTGCGCCAGGCGGCGAAGCAGGGCGCGCAGATCATCCTGATCCAGGAGCTGTTCGAGACGCCGTACTTCTGCATCGAGCAGGATTCGCGCCACCTGCGCCTCGCCACCACCGTGGCCGACAACCGCGCCATCAATCACTTCGCGAAGATCGCGCGCGAGCTCGAGCGTGGTGCTGCCCATCAGCTTCTTCGAGAAGGCCAACAACTCGTTCTTCAATTCGATCGCGATCCTCGATGCCGACGGCACGCAACCTCGGCGTGTACCGCAAGGCGCACATCCCGAACGGGCCCGGCTACCAGGAGAAGAACTACTTCAGCCCCGGCGACACCGGCTTCAAGGTCTGGGACACGCAGTTACGCGCGCATCGGCGTCGGCATCTGCTGGGACCAGTGGTTTCCGGAGACGCGCGCGCGCCATGGCGCTGCATGGGCGCGGAGCTGCTGTTCTACCCGACGGCCATCGGCAGCGAGCCGCCGCCGGCGCTGCCGGTGAACTCGCGCGATCACTGGCAGCGCACGCAGCAGGGCCACGCCGCGGCGAACCTGACGCCGGTGATCGTCTCGAATCGCATCGGCACCGAGCGCGCGCTGCAGGATCCCGACAGGCGTCTACATCCGTTTCTACGGCTCGAGCTTCATCGCCGATTCCACCGGCGCGAAGGTGGCCGAGGCGGACGAGGACGAGCGAGGCGGTGCTCACGGCGAAGTTCGATCTCGCCGCGATCGCAGAGCTGCGCAACAACTGGTTCGTGTTCCGCGACCGCCGGCCGGAGCTGTACGGCGCGCTGACCACCTACGACGGCGGCGTCGGGAGTCGCGAAGGCCTGAGCCTGGCTCTCACCCGGGATTTTCTGCACCAGTACTGCAGCTCGCTGCTCTTGCTGGGCTCGTACACGTAGTTGAAGCCGGTGAAGCCCTCAGTGGCTCGGGCGCGTTCGTGATGTCCGCGGCGATATTTCGCCTGGTGGATCAGCACTGGATTCGCCGCTCGCGGTCGCGTAAACGTAGATGGACAGGCCGCGAGGTCGGCGGGCACCGTCACGTACGCAGCCTTGAACTCGAAGTAACGGCCTATCTTCTCGCCGCGCACGGCGTATGGATCGTGCGGTGGGCTGCGCGCTCACCGTGAAGTTCTCGCCGCCGTAGATGATGTGGCAGGTCGACCGAATCCGCGAACGCCGGGCGCGGCGGCGAGCAGGCCGACAGGGCGAGTTCAGCTTTGCCGGCCCATGCACTGCGCGCACCTGCATCGCTCTTCGAATCGCCGCAGGACTCGCCGCGCATGTCGTCGGCGCGTGGCACGCCGTCGGCCTGCCAGCCGCACGACGCGCGTGCGCCAGCGTTCGACGCCGTCCTTGGATGAGCCGCGCTCTCGAGCAGCCAGCCCGTCAGCGTCGCCTCGGTGTCGAAACCGTTGAACAGGAAATTGCCGAGGCTGTAGACGATGGGCTTGCCGCGGTAGTCTCCGGCGCCCTGGCGTCACATGCGGGTGGCTGCCGACCACCATGGCCGCGCCGGCGTCGAGCATGCGCGCGCGCGAATACGCGCGTTGGCGCTCGCTCCGCGGGATTACCCTCGTCTCTCCCAACCCCAGTGCATAGGAACGGGATCACCGATGTCGGTGCGTTCTCGCGCGCATCGCGGATGTCGCGCAGCACCTGTTCGTCCTCGCCACTCCAGCGCGACGCCGGGCCGCGTTGCCGACTGGCTTCGAACGAACGCGGCTTGAATTCGACGTAGGCCAGCAACGCGATGCGCAGGCCGGTACGCGTTCGACGAGTCCAGCACGATGCGCCTGCCGCCAGGTCGCGTCCGCCGCCGAAGTAGGGCAGCTTCGCGCCGCATCGAGCAGGTCGAGCTGCTCGGCGAAGGCCAGCCTTGCCGAAGTCTCCGGAGTGGTTGCTGGCCACGCTCACGCCGTCGAAGTATTTCGCGAGCGCCGGGATCGCGCGCGGCTCGGCGCGAAACGGTGAACGGCTTGATTTCGGCCGTGCCCGCCGGTCGCGATCACGCACTCGAGGTCGCGATGCGCAGCTGTTTGTGGGCCGAGCAGTCGTGCGACCGGGGTGAACGGATCTCACCCGCGGCGATAAGCGCGCCCGGCTCCTCGGCTAGCATCACGTCGCCGAACAGGCAGCACCACGTCGACGGAAGGATTTTTCGCGTTTACGCAATTTGCAAAGGCCCATGTGAGCAGGGCAAGCGCGCGAAGTCAGAGGCATCGCGGGCAAAGATTAACGCATCCGGGCGGGGTGGCGCGCTAACTACAATGCGTTGAAGGACGCTCCCCGGGATCCTCAGGGCGTCGCCGTTGGTGGAGGCGGCGGCGAGGTGAACCCGCGTCCGCAAGCACTAGACGTGAATCTCTAGCAATACGTAACTGAACGAAGTACAACA
>ERZ1370068.909-contig-10831_pt1 | contig 21904 bp, 34 predicted proteins | sample MGYA00561227_ERZ1370068 | MGnify/ENA primary metagenome ERZ1370068 (study PRJEB38410, sample SAMEA6850437) | metagenome | study: Metagenomic assessment of the ecological functions of the soil: analysis of the soil microbiota associated with the... | reverse complement strand
GTAATACTTCGTTCAGTTACGTATTGCTGAAACAGCGCCGAGAGTAAAGGGTGCCTTCCTCGCTGACGCGACGCGGTGCGGAACTGGTGTCGATGACTGGCACCAAACTGCCAGGCAAGGATCGACGAAGAACAAGACGACCTTCTGGGGGCGTGGATAGGTGCCCGCAAAGCAAGCCGCGGGCCAGCGGCCCGCCGCTCGGCGCCCGTCAGGAGGAACTCTATGGTGTTGGGATGTTTGCCGAGCTGTAGTCGGCATAGATCGGCCGCCACCAGGCCGTCGCCGAGCGACTGGAATTGCGATAGTGGCGCTTCTGTTGATCATTGTCGCTTGCTTGTATTAGCAATCGCTTCTCGAAAGCGTTTTCGCTGGCGGGGACCGCTCAAGCGTGCGCGACTGCCAGCAGGGCGCCAAGCATGCGCTCGAGGGGCCTCGGCGCGCAATGCTTTGCGCTCGCCGCGTGCCCGACGCAATGGCGAACGATTGGCGATTAGCCCTGAGTTTGCCGGCGGGCGATGAAGCGCCAGTCGCTCGAACAGGTGCACGTCCTGCTCGTTCTTGATGCAGCGCACCGTGCAGCGGCGGGAATCAGCTTCTCGGGTCGCGCTCGCGCAGCGTCTCGGGACTGATGTCCTCGACCATGAGCAGCAGCTTGAGCCAGTCGAGCAGCTCGGAGGTCGACGGCTTCTTCTTCATGCCCGGCACCTCGCGGATCGTCGTAGAACAGCCTTCAAGCGCCTCGGCGACCAGGCGCTGCTTGATGCCGGGAAAATGCACCTCGACGATCGCGCGCATGGTGTCCGGATCCGGAAAGCGGATGTAGTGGAAGAAGCAGCGCCGCAGGAACGCGTCGGGCAGCTCCTTCTCGTTGTTGGAGGTGATGACCACGATCGGGCGGCGCCGCGCCTTGCATGGTCTCGCTGGTCTCGTAGACGAAGAACTCCATGCGATCGAGTTCCTGCAGCAGGTCGTTGGGAAACTCGATGTCGGCCTTGTCGACCTCGTCGATCAGCAGCACCGGCCGCTCGTCCGCGGTGAAGGCCTCCCACAGCTTGCCGCGCTGGATGTAGTTGCGGATGTCGTGCGACGCGAGCGTCGCCGAGCTGGCTATCGCGCAGGCGCGACGACCGCGTCGTATTCGTAGAGGCCCTGCAGCGCCTTGGTCGTCGATTTGATGTGCCACTCGATCAGCGGCGCGCCTGATTGCCTTGGCGATCTCGATCGCAAGCACGGTCTTGCCGGTGCCGGGCTCGCCCTTGACGAGCAGCGGCCGCTGCAAGCGTGATGGCGGCGTTGACCGCGACCTTGAGATCCTCAGTGGCGATGTAGGTTTCGGTGCCCTGGAACTGCATTGGTGGCGGATTGCTCCCGGCTGGCAAAAAGACGCGCGAGCTTAGGGGGTGAGGGTGGCCAGCAAGCGCGCCCGCTGCGGCAAAGGCGAGCGTCCGCCTGGCCCCAGCGGCGACGGCCGCTTTGCCGAGAAAGCAAGGCTTGGCCGAGCGCGGATCGGGCGGCGGCGGCTTCGCTCGGCCGACCTCGGGCGCCGGCGGCATCGCCTCTGCGCCTTAACGCTTGCTGGCAAGTCCGAAAACGAGCCCTAAAGCATGCCTCGAAGCGTGGCATCGCGCGCTCCGCCGATGTGGCCTTGCCGCGACGGCTCACTCTGTCGTGATTTGGAATGGGGTAAGGCACGGAGGACAAATGGCGGCGCGGGGTTGGTGTAGTCGCGTGAGGGCACCATGAAGCGCGAACGACCGGCCGACGATGCGAGGCGCCACCGCCATTATCGAGCGCCTGCGCGGCACGTCGACGCTTGAAATTGCGCGCGGTCTCGACCGCAAACATGAAACCATCAAAGGCTACTCTCAGCAGTTGCGGCACCACGATCGGCGGCGCCTACCATTTGAAGTCGCTGATCGCCAAGGCGCTTTTCACCGAGCAAGAATTGTTGGAGGCCGGCGCCGTCTGGGACGGCGCGCAGCTGGGTTGGGGCACGCTCGCCAATCGGTCGACGACCTAGCCAGCGCGCACCGGCTGGAGGTGCCGCTCCGGCTTGAGGGTCGATCGACGAGGCGAGCCGTGCCAGGAGGCAGCCCTCGTCGCAGTGGCCCAAACCTCGCGCTTCCGATCATCGCTCGCGTGATAGCCAGTGCCATTGCCAGGGCCAGCGTCCGCGACGGCGAGGCCGTTTGCGACCTCGAAAAAGGCCGCTCCCATTGCAGGGCAGGCCGCCGGGGGGCCATGGCTTGCAAGCCTCCCCGCCCTAGGCGCGGGCGAGCGGCCGAGGCCCAGACCATCGAGCGACGGGAGGCGCACATGCAGCCATCCCTGTTGCGGGTGCGATGGCCTCGCCCCCGCGCGATTTCCACACCCCTTCCGGGGTTGGGGCGAGTGAGCCGGGATGGCCTGGCTGTGAACTTGCGCCGCGGAAGGCCGCCCGCGGGGTAAGAAGGCGCGCGGCCTCCGGATTGGGCCGCCTCTCGATGGGGAGGGAAGTGCACGATCCGCGTGCATTTTTGCGGCAATGCACCACAGAATAGTGGGCGGGAACCCTTGCTGGGAGCCGCCGAGGGGCCGGCCAAAGCGCTGGCGAGGCCGGCGCATCAAGCAATTGTGCTGCGCCGCACTGGCAACTCCTTGACTTGAAAAAACAGCAAGTTAAATACGGGCCGCGAAGAGTGCCGGGTCGGCTTCCGGCGCCCCAAAGATAAATAAGCGAGCCGTCGGGAAGCGTGGATGGGCAAGAAAGACCGTATCGTATCGGCCAAAATGGCCGACCCCAAGTGTACGCCAAGGCTGAAGATGAACGGCCGGTTAAATGGTGCGCTCAACGGCCGCGGTAAGGCGGTCGAGGAAAGCTGCTGCAAAAGCAATCGGCCCACTAAGCCGCTGGCAAAACGGCCCAAGCCTCAGATGAGCGGCATGATTGTTCTCCCAGAAGGCTATCGCCCTTCTGAGAACGAGCCCTTCATGAACGAACGCGCACAGGGCCTATTTCCGCAACAAGTTGGTGGCCTGGAAGGAAGAGATCGTCCGACAGAACCGAGAAACTCTGCAGGTGCTGCACGAGGATAACCGCCCAGCACGCCGACCTTGCGGACCGCGCCACGTCGCGAGACCGACCGCGCCCTCGAGCTGCGTGCGCGCGATCGCCAACGCAAGCTGATCGCCAAGATCGATGCTGCGCTGCGCGCGCATCGAAGAAGGCACCTACGGCTATTGCGAGGAGACCGGCGAGCCGATCGCGCTGAAGCGCCTCGATGCCCGCCCATCGCCACCCTCTCGCTGGAAGCGCAGGAGCGCCACGAGCGCGCGCGAGAAGGTTTTTCGCGAAGACTAGAGCGTTAAACGCCGCTGCCGGCATGGCTGGCGCCCGCGCGACCTCCTCTCTGTCTCGATTTGACGCCTGGCCAGCCCGCGCCTGCGCGCGCGGGCTTCAATCGCCCGTGCTGGTGACGCGGTTGCCGTTGCCGTGCTTCGCCTGCCGCTGGGTCGGCTGCCTCAGCCGCATCCCTTGCCACTTCGCTGCGCCCGGGCAAGCTGCACCCAGCTCCCGCCGCAGCGCCTCAAGATCGCGCAGGTTGACGTCGAGCTGATTGAAGGGGATCTCGATATTGGCGGCGCGCAGCTGCCAGAGATGGCAGTGCGGAGCGCTGACTGTAACCGCCACGGCCTTGCTGATCTCCGGAGGGAAATGCGCAAATCGAACATCAGCGCGCTGTCGCCGAAATTTTCAAATACCGCGCTTGGCTCTGGAAGCACGCAGCACATCCGGGTGGTCGAGCGCACACTTCGCGCAAAATGGCGATCACCTGTTTCGGGATCGGCGGCATAAGACGACGCCGACCTTGACGCTCACCGCCACCAGTGAGTCGCGATGCGTCCAGTTCAGCACGCGTCCGGTGATCAGTTCCGAATTGGGGACGATCAGGCTGGCGCGATCGAAGGTCTCGATTTCGGTGGCACGCACCGAGATGCGGCGCACCAACCCCTGCTGGTCGCCGACGACGATCCTGTCGCCGACCTTGATTGGCCGCTCGATCAGCAAAATGAGGCCCGAGACAAAATTGTTAACGATCGACTGCAGGCCGAAACCGATGCCGACCGAGAGAGGCGCCGGCGACGATGGCGAGATTGGGTGATATCGAGCCGGCATAGGACAGGGCAAGCAGGGCGGCAAGAGGCGATGCAGGCATAGCCGACCACGGTGTCGATGGAATTGACGATGCCCGGATCCATGCGCGTCTCTGCAGGCCTTTTCGCGCAGCCAGCGCTGAAACAGTCGGGTGGCAAACAGCAGGGCAATGAACAGGATGATGCCGAGCAGGATGCGAGCCAGCGAAATGCGGAACTGGCCGACCTCCATGCCGAACAGGATCGAGGTGAACCAGTCGCGGATGTCGGCGCCGGAGAAGCCCCATTGCAGCATCAGCAAGGGAATGGCGGCGATCACGACCGCAAGCGTCAGCGCCAGCTCGGTCAGGCGAGCGAGTTGATTGCGGCGCGGACCATCGAGGCCGAAACGGCTCTCGAGGATCTCACCCACCGGAAAACTGCGTTGCGGCGGCTCGCGCGTCACCGCGCGTATGGCAAGATAGGCAAGCCAACCCACCTACGACGACGATGCCGGTGAGGACGAGCTGCTGGGCGAGGAAGCGGGCGAGTGCGACGTAGCCGGCGAGCGCCGTGGCAAGGATGCCGATGGCGATCGCCCATAGCGGAGTTTCAACAGCCGCGGATAGTGCCGCGAGACCGCCGCCGCCCCGTCTTGCGGGGCAAACGGCGTCAACAGAACCCCGATCAGCAGGGCGGCGAAGGCCGTGCTTGATGCAAAGGACTGCACCACGCTGAGCGTCAGCGGCACAAAGAAGGCAACGGCTGATCTCGGTGAGGGCCACGTCGATGGCATACACCGCCGCCATGCCGATCAGCAGGCGTGCAATTCGCCTTTGCCGAAGCGTTGCAGAGCGCCACCAGGCGCCAAACGGGCTCGCTCGGCGCCAACACGCCGGTGATCAGCGCCGAGACGGCAGAGAAGACGACGATGGCCTTGAGAATGGCGGCCCCCGCACGCACCGCCCGGCGGATAGAGAAGCCCAAGCGCGTCAGGCCAGCCATAGAGCAGCGCATCGCCGCGGCGACGGCGGCGAGCGCCTTGAGGGAGCGACCCAGGCGACCGCCTTGGCCCGCTCGGAAAATGATGGCGCCGGGCTCTCCGGGCCGATGACCCGGCGGCCGGTGAGCCGGCTGGTAAGCGCGCCACAACACGATGAAGCAGCAACACCACGGCAACGAGACAACAGCGATAGTTGCAGCCGCTTTTGTTCCGCCCAGTGCAGCCAATCTTCCGCCAAATAGTTGAAGCGGTGGATCACCCCGGGGCTTCATTGAACAGGTCGCGCCATAGCCCGGGCAACAATGGGCTCGGCAGGCGTTCCATCAGGTTCTTGGTGAAAATGGCATGGCGCATCACCGTGATGCGTTCGATCAACTGACGCGCCCTGACCCAGGTGAGCTCGGTGGACTTGATGGCGCCGTCCAGTAGAGAGGCAAGCGCGCTGAGACGCGCCCGCTCGGCGGCGATCGCGGGAGATTCGGCCGGTCCATCCTTGGCCGGTGGCGGCTAGCTTCTCGATCTGCGTGCGCACCAGGGCCAATTCCGGCCGCAACGCCTCGGCCGTCTGGGAGGCATCGGCCGGGATGTCCTCAACGTTGATGCGCAGTGTGCTGAGATCCTCCTCGACGTTATTGAGGGTGCTGCAGCGCCTTTTCGGCCCCGTCGAGCGAATTCGTGATGCGCGCGAGCGCATCGGCCAGGTTCTTGGGTAGCGCCGCCTGCTCGCCGGCCGGGCTCTGCCGCTGCCGGTGCGGCCGCCTCGCCCGGGCGCGGTGGAGCCGAGGGCTGGGCCGTGGGCGACGGCGGTGCCGCTTGCGGCATGGCAGAGGTACACAACGCCCAGCACGTCGCTAACGCTAGCCCGGCAAGCAGGCACCAGTCATGGAGCCGACGGTACTGCACGCTCACTCGTTGACGGCCTGTCCGAAGCTGCGTGGTGGGCGGGTGAAGACGGGCGCGGCTTGCGCCGGCGCCTCGCCGACCGCCGGTGCGGATTTGGCGACAGCGATTCCGGTCTCGATCACGACGTCCACGGGCCCGCCGGTCATGATCAAATGCTCAACGTCGTCGCGGCGCACCAGCACGAGCTTGCGGCGGCTGTCGAGGGTGGCCTGTTCGGAAACGGCAAAGGCGCGGCTCAGGTCGGGGCGCAAACCAAGTGCCAAGATTGAGGCCGATGCTGGCATCTCCCGTGACATAGGCACGATAACCCCACAGGCCGGCCGCCACCGCGGCCGCAACCAGCAAACACAGAAAGAGCCACGTCATCATCGCTTAAGGCCTCATGCAAGCGCCGCATCATCAGTGGGGCCACCCCACAGAGTGGCTAAATTGACAACCTCGATCCTAGAAGTGCTCCCGCTCGCCCTCATCAAGTTTCCCTGCGCCAAGCCTCTCCCGGCGCCAAGCGCTCTCTGCGCCCTCTGCGCCCTCTCTTTGCGCCCCTCTCTGCGCCCTCTCTTTGCGCCCATTTGCGCCCCTCTTTGCGCCAGGTCTCCCTGCTCCGTGAGCAGCGCCCGCAAGCGGCGGGCGCGAATGCGGCGCCTCGTTCATGGCATCTTAACCTGAATGATTGCTTTCTTGAAGGCGGGAGCCTGGGCATTACACGCTATCGGTGTGGGCCTGCTCGAGGGATCAACAACCGTCTGGTTTGGTGTATGCGTCAGAACTGAGCCCGGGTCCGGCCATGTCCATGGCCGTAGTGGAAGAGCTGGCGGGCACTTCGCCTGCTGCTCCCGCAGAATCAGCTAAAAGACGGCGGCATGGCAGAGATCGAGGTAGGCCAGACCTCTCCGGCCGATACAACCATTGCGCGCGTGCACGGATTGGGCGGTGCATTTCCCTGCTGGGGATGATGCTGGCCGGAGCCCTCGTCTCGTGCTGCTGACCAACAGCCTGGCCGAGGCCCATGGTGGTCGGCTTGCTGGGGTTGCTGGCGGTGGCCGGCGTGTTCTTGGTGTTCGGGCTGCTTTCCGGGTTCCTGCGCCTGGGCGATCGGGCCGTCGAGGCCGACATGATCAGGGCGGTCGCTGACGGGCTTCGGACAGCGCGCTGCAGATCGTCAACGCGCAAAGGCAGCGTCGCTTTATCGCAATCGGGCTCTTGAGCGTCTTACCGGCCGACGCTCCGGCCGCCATGCCAGCCTGGAAGAATTGTTTGCCGGTGCGCCCGATACGGCACAGGCCTACTTCCGGCTCAGCCGCGCGGCCGAGCGCCTGGAGGGGCGCGAAGAGGAGATCTACGTGCATCCGGGTCCGCTCGGCGGGGCGCACCGGCCGTTGGCTGCAATGTCTCTGTTCGCCCTTTTCTCGGATGCCGCCGCCGGCAAATTGCGCCGCCGGCTCACGCTTTGGCAGATCGACGATGTGACGCGCGAGCGCATGCGCGAAAGCGAGACGGTCAGCGGGCCTCAGATCGACGCTTGCCTTCTATGACGGGCTGCCGCAGGGCCCTGCTGGCGGTGCTGCCGGATGGGCGGCTGGCGCATCTCAATGCCACGCCGGCCCAGTGGCTGAACTCTGAGCCTCGATGCCGGGCGTCCGCTGACCCTGCGCGACATCGTCTCGCCAGACGGGGCGGCACTCATCCGAGCTTCGGGGCGCACCGGCAACGGCCGCACGAGCCGGATCGATCTTGATCTCCTTGCGCGAGGACGGGCGCCGTTTCCCGGCGCAACCGATTTGCCGCGCCCATGGCATCCAAGGGCGCCGTGGCGGTGCTCGTGCTCGAGCGTAGTGGAGAGCCGGCAGGGTGTTGCCGACAGCGAACGGCAAACTCGGTGCGGTTCCCTGCACTCGGCCCCGTTTGGCATGGCTACTGGTCGACGCTGAAGGCGCCATTCTCAACGCCAATCCCGCCTTCATGCGCATGTTCAGCCTGGATGATCGCGGCCTGCCCACCGGCATTGCCGATCTCGGCGGCAACGGCGGCGAGCGCGTCAGGCGCGAGCTGCGCCAGGCCGTGCGGCGCGCCGTCTCCGGACGTGCCGCCGCCGGGCCGATCGAGATCAGCTTCGGCGTCGAGCAGGGCTGCGTGCGGCGCGTCTATGTCAGCGCCTTGAGCTCGGACGCGCGCGAGCGCGACGGCGCCATTCTGTATGCCGTCGATGCCACCGAGCAAAAGGCGCTGGAACTCAAGTTTGCGCAAAGTCACAAGATGGAGGCGGTGGGTCAGCTCGCCGGCGGCGTCGCGCACGATTTCAACAACGTGCTGACCGCCATCATCGGCTTCTCCGATCTGCTGCTGCAGACGCACCGGCCGACCGATCCGGCCTACCGCGATATCATGAACATCAAGAGCAGCGCCCACCGGGCGGCGGGCCTGGTGCAGCAGCTGCTCGCCTTTCGCGCCGGCAGACGCTGCAGGCGGAGGTGTTGGAGCTCGGCGAAGCTGCTCACCGATCTCGCGCCACTGCTCAACCGGGCCTTGGGCGAGAAGATCGAGCTCAAGATCCTGCCTGGGCGCGACCTCTGGCACATCAAGGCTGACAAGACGCAATTCGAGCAGGTCATCATCAACCTGGCGGTCAATGCCAAGGACGCCATGCCGGGCGGTGGCTCGCTAGTGATCCGCACGCGCAACATGTCGGAACGCGAGAGCCTCAAATTGGCCGGAACTCGGCGTCGCCGCCGGCGAGTACGTTGCCGATCGAAGTGGAGGACACCGGGGTCGGCATCGAACCCGAGGTCCTCGGTAAGATCTTCGAGCCGTTCTTCACCACCAAGGACGTCGGCAAGGGCACCGGCCTCGGTCTCTCCACGGTCTACGGCATCGTCAAGCAGACCGGCGGTTACGTCTTCGCCGAGAGCGAGCTCGGCCAGCGGCACCATCTTTAGCGTCTACCTGCCGCGCCACATCGTCGAAAGCCGAGGAGGAGCTCGCCAACCAGCGCGCGACAAGAAGCGGGAGAGCGACCAGGGACCTGACCGGCACCGGGCGCGTGCTGCTGGTGGAGGACGAGGACGTCGTGCGCAGTTTCGCCGTCCGCGCGCTGTCGCGCCAGGGCTACGAGGTGCTCGAGGCCGCGACCGGCGTCGAGGCGCTCGAGGTGATGGAGCGCGAGCGCGACCGCGTCGACATCGTCGTCAGCGACGTGATCATGCCGGAGATGGACGGGCCGACGCATGCTCAAGGAGCTGCGCAAGACCCAGCCCGACGCTCAAGATCATCTTCGTGTCCGGCTATCCCGACGACGCCTTCAAGAAGAGCCTGGATGAAAACGAGGAGTATGCCTTCCTGCCCAAGCCCTTCACGCTGCCGCAACTCGCCGCCAAAGTGAAGGAGCAGCTGGGTCTCTAGGGCGCGCGTGCCCGAGGCGGGCGTGTGGCGTTGGTCTTGCCGGCCGCCTCTCATTGCACGCGTGCGATGGGAAAATGCGGCACTGGTCGTGGGCTTGTCCATAATGGCGTCTTGATAGCCCTTGCTCAGCTGCTTGACCCGTCGCGTCAGATAAAGCGTCCAATTCCACCGTGTCGATGATCTTGTCGCCGTTGACGTCGGCAGCTCCGCCGAGCCCTTCCAGCAACGCCTTGGTGAAGATGCCGTTCTGCAGTGCGCCGAGCTCGGCGGATGCAGCTGGCCGCTGAGCGAGGAGGCAAACGTGACCAGGCCGGGGCCGGCGCTTTTGAACTCGTTGATGAGGCCGACCGTGTCGAAGCGGGCCGTGCCCTTGAAGCCCTCCAGACCGCCGCCGGATTGACAGGCATCGAGAAACCACCAACGCCTTGCTGGGAAACCGCTTCAGCTCGTCGAGCAGCAGGCGCTTGTTGTAGCCCGTCGATCTGATGTCTTTGTCGTCGAAGTCAACCGGCAGCAAGAACGAACTCTGGTCGGGCAGCGTGACGCCGTGGCCGGAGAAAAGAACAGGGCGATGTCGCGGGCCGTCATCGTGCGTTTGATGCTGGCAAGCTTCGGCGCACGTTGCGCTCGGTGGCCTGCTCGTCGGCCAGCAGCCTCGATGTGCACGTCGCGATAAAGACCGCCCTTCAACTTGGTCAGCGCGCCGGAAAAATCGCGCGCGTCCTTGGCGGCGTACTCTGAGCGCCCACTGCGACTGGCGATAGGCACTGACACCCACCAACAAGGCGTAGAGTTCTGGGTTTTCCAGGTCCGCCAGCGACGGCTTGGCCCTCGTCCATTTTAAGTCGATCTCGACCGGCGTGCTCTCGTTCGTCTCCGTCTCCGCGCATCAGCGCCAGGATCACGTCACGGGGCGGTACTTTGAGCCTGAGTTCGCCGCGGTGTCTCGGCGTTGCTGACGGGGCGAAACCTTTGGCCTCGCCACCCTCGGCCGGCACCCCGTCGATCAGCGCGCGCGCACCCGTCTGATCGGAAGCCCAGATGGGGAGCGAACGGAATAGTTGACCACGAGATCGGAGCTGGCAAAGCCGCCGCCCGCATTCGGCGACAGGATGTTGATCACCGGCGGCAGGCGTTTGGCAATATCCTCCATTTCCCGGCTGCGCTTGAGGACTGATTGGCTTGCTCGACGGCCTTGGCCTCATCGAGCGTGTTGAGCACGAGCCGACAATGTCGGGGCGATAGAATTGATCGCGGAAGCGGGTGACGGAGAAGAAATCCGCCGCGTCGTTCCAGTCGCGGTTCACATGCCAGCCGATCAAGTCCTCGCCGCCCGGAGAGGCGGTAATAACCCCCAGGCGTCCAGGCCACCCAACGCCGATCCTTGGCGTGGACGAACAAGGCCAGCAATTCCTGGCCGTTATCGAGGCGGTGCCAGCGGATGGTGCCGTCGCCGTAGGCGACGATCACGACCTTGGCGTCGTCGGGAATGTTGGCGCCCCAAGCCACCGCCGGCACTCGGCGTCTGCCAGGCCTGGCTTGCCCTGGGCGTCATAGGCTCTGAGCCAATATTCCGTGCCCAGCACGAAACGTTGCTGGTTGCGCGCGATCGCCAGCGCGCGCGCACACCTCGTAGGGCCCAAGCGGCAGGGCGCGCCGGCGAATTGGGGCGGGCGTCGTTGACCCAGTCGGTAACCGGCAGCCCCTGCGTGTCCCCGGGGTGAGGTCGGCCATGGCATTGGCCGCATCCGTCAGCGTTGCCGCGGTGAGATCGAACAGGACGGGCTCACCGCCGTATTCCTTGAAGCCGAAGCGGATGCGCCGGCCGTCCGCCGAGACCGTGAAGTGCTCGAAGCGTTTGCCACGCATGTCGGCTTGCACGCCGTCTTTGCCAGGTGCGGATTGCCCTTGCTGTCGAGCACGCCAAAGGCGGGCTCGGCCGCGCCGAAGGCGACGCCGTCGCCGCAGGGCAGCAAATGCATAATGGTGGTCAGGGGCCGGTAATGTCGCGCGGGCGCCGAGACCGGCGCGATCCCAGACGCGAATGGCAATCTTGCCCGTCTTGACGTAGCGGCCGGCGGCGTAAAGGCGGTTGCCGTCCGGCCGACCAGGCGACGCTGCCGACATTGCCGTTGTCGACGCCTTTGACGTCCTGCCGCCGCGCGCCAGGCAAGCGTGGGGGCGTCGTAGATGTCCACGCCCGCGTTATCGACAAAGCCGACGGCCACCCGATCGCCGGAGGGATGCACCTCGATCGGACCGCGGCTCGCTGCCGCCTTTCGTCAGCACCGAGAGGGGCTTGCCGCCGTAGGGGCCTGATAGCGCCTGCAGCTTCGCGGTCGTAGCCGACCGTAGTAGAGGGTCCCGCGTCGGTCGAAGGCGCGCGCCGTAGGCCATCTTGCCACCGTAGTCGCGGTCGGTCGCCAGCACTTGCCACTGCCTGGCGTCGGCGCTGGTCCGCTCCCACACGCGCAGGCCCTCGCTGCCGACCAATACCGCCAGGTAGCTGCCATCGGCCGAGACGGCCAGGTGATTGATGACGTTGGCGAACGGGCCAAGGCGGGCGGCGACGGCGCCCGTGGCGGTGTCGAAGATGTAGACGAAGCTGACCCGCTGGGTCCGCGCGGCCGTATCCCCAGCCGCCCGCGGCCACCCAACTGCCATCCGGGGCCATCGCCACCGAATAGATCTTGCCATCGTTGCCCGGGCCGGCCGGTACCCGCAGCGTGCGTAGGAGCCGTCCTTCCGGCAGGCGCCACAGCCGTGCACGGTCTTGTCGTGGGAGCCCGTCGCCAACTGCGTGCAGGCGGCATTGACGCCGATGCGCACCAAGGGCGCGGTGTGCATGCGCGGCTCGATCCTGAGCTGGGGCTCCCGTGGCGGCGGCGGCGTGCCTGGGCGGCGGCTCCCGCCAAGGCGGGCCAGCACGCCCACCAACCCACAAACCAAACCGATGCGTGAGATCCGCGGCATGGCCCCCGTATGGCTCGCCGACCCATCATGGCGCAGGCAAGGCCGGGGCAGCAAGGCCGCGCAGGTCTCCTCAACACCCACATTTGACGGCGGGACGGCCAGGTTGCTTGGCCGGTGTTGCACGGCAAGCATTGAGTGGCGGAGAACAAAACATGAGTCGTTGTGCGCAACACGCGAGTCGCGTTTTGGCCCTCGATCTGCAACCTGCATGAAATAACGGGTGCTGCCATGGATAAGCCGGTGCTGCGGGTGGTTGAAGGGGGAGCATGGACGAAGCAGAAGGCGCTCGAAGCGGCCCTGGCCCAAATCGACAAGAACTTCGGCAAAGGCTCGATCATGCGGCTCGGGGCGAACGAGCGCAGCATCGACGTGGAGGCCATTTCCACCGGCTCGCTCGGTCTCGATATCGCGCTCGGCATCGGCGGCCTGCCGCGCGGTCGCGTGGTCGAGATCTACGGGCCGGAGATCTTCCGGCAAGACCACGCTTGGCGCTTGCAGGTGGTCGCCGGAGTCGCAGAAAAACGGCGGCATCTGTGCCTTCATCGATGCCGAGCACGCGCTCGATCCCGTCTACGCCCGCAAGCTGGGCGTCAATAGTCGACGACCTGCTGATTTCGCAGCCGGACGCCGGCGAGCAGGCGCTCGAAATCGCCGACACGCTGGTGCGTTCCGGCGCGATCGACGTGCTGGTCGTCGATTCTGGTCGCTGCGCTTACGCCCCGCGCGCCGAGCTCGAGGGCGAGATGGGCGACCTGCAACCGGGCATGCAAGCCCGGCTGATGAGCCAGGCGTTGCGCAAGCTCACGGCCTCGATCTCCAGATCGAACGCGCATGGTGATCTTCATCAACCAGATCCGCATGAAGATCGGCGTCATGTTCGGCAACCCGGAGACCACGACCGGCGGCAATGCGCTCAAGTTCTATGCCTCGGTGCGCCTCGACATCCGCCGCATCGGCGCAGATCAAGGATCGCGACGAGATCGTCGGCAACGAGACGCGCGTCAAAGTCGTCAAGAACAAGGTAGCCCCGCCGTTCAAGCAGGTGGAATTCGACATCATGTATGGCGAGGGCATCTCCAAGGTCGGCGAGCTGGTGGATCTCGGGGTCAAGGCCGGCATTGTCGAAAAATCCGGCGCCTGGTTTTCCTATGACGGCGAGCGGATCGGCCAGGGCCGCGAAAACACCAAGGCCTTCTTGAAGCAACATCCGAAGATCGCCGATCAGGTCGAGAAGGCCATTCGGCAAAATGCCGGGCTCATCGTCGACAAAATGTTGCAGGCCGAGCCTGAGGGCGAGGAGGGCACGGACGATGGCGAGGACCCGGAGGGCTTTGCCGGCGAGCCGGAAGCCGAAACGGTGGCCAAGAAGGGCGCCTGCGCCAGCGCTGAGGCGGGCGCCTCCGGGTCTGGGGGCGCAGCACGCGCACACCGCATCGTTCGCCTGCCGGCCGGGCGGGCTCGGCCCTGCCCCCAGCGGCTGCGGGCGGTGGCTCCGCGCGGCGGCGGGTTTGTGGACAGCGGACAGGCGCGTGGCTAGAAGTGGCTCCGCCAGTTTCCGTGATGAGCTCACATGACCAGCGTCAATCAGGTCCGCGCGACCTTTCTCGACTTCTTCGCCAAGAACGATCATGCGGTCGGTTCCCTCCTCCTCGCTGGTGCCGCGCAACGATCCGACCTTGATGTTCACCAACGCCGGCATGGTGCAGTTCAAGAACGTTTTCACCGGCCAGGAGACGCGCCTTATCGCCGCGCCACCACCGCGCAGAAGTGCGTGCGCGCCGGCGGCAAGCACAACGACCTCGACAACGTCGGCTACACCGCGCGCCACCACACGTTCTTCGAGATGCTGGGCAACTTCTCCTTCGGCGACTACTTCAAGGAGCGGGCCATCTCCATTGGCCTGGGAGCTGGTCACCAAGGCCTATCGGCCTCGCTGCCAAACGCCTGCTGGTCACCGTCTACCACGACGATGAAGAGGCTTACCGCATCTGGAAGAAGGTCGACGGGTTCTCCGACCAGAAGATCATCCGCATCGCCACGTCCGATAACTTCTGGGCCATGGGCGATACCGGTCCGTGCGGACCCTGCTCGGAAATCTTCTACGACCACGGCCCCAAGATCGCGGGCGGTCCGCCCGGCTCGCCGGACGCGGACGGCGACCGGTTCATCGAGATCTGGAACCTGGTGTTCATGCAATACGAGCAACGCGGTCCCGGCGATCGCGTGCCGCTGCCGCGAGCCCTCGATCGATACCGGCATGGGGCTCGAGCGCATTGCCGCGGTGCTGCAGGGCACGCACGACAACTACGACATCGACCTCTTCAGCGCGCTGATCGCGGCCGTCGGCCGGCGGCAACCGGCGTGGATCCGGCGAGGGCCCGCACAAGGCCTCCCATCGCGTCGATCGCCGATCACTTGCGCGCCACCGGCTTCCTGATCGCCGACGGCGTGCTGCCGTCGAACGAGGGCCGCGGCTATGTGCTGCGCCGGATCATGCGCCGCGCCATGCGCCATGCCCATCTGCTCGGCGCCAACGAGCCGCTCATGTATCGGCTGGTGCCGGCGCTGGTGCGCCAGATGGGCGAGGCCTACCCAGAACTGGTGCGCGCCCAGCCGCTGATTGCGGAGACGCTCAAGCTGGAAGAAACGCGCTTTCGCAAGACCCTGGAACAGCGGCCTCACGCTGCTATCGGAGGCAAGCGCCGATCTGGCCGCGGGCGATACATTCGCAGGCGAAGTCGCCTTCAAGCTTTATGATACCTTTGGCTTCCCGCTCGACCTGACGCAGGACGCCCTCAAGCCTAGCGGCATCGGCGTCGACGCGTCGCGGCCTTCAACAGGGCCATGGAGCGGCAGCAAGAGGAGGCGCGGCGGGCTTGGAGGGTTCCGGCGAAGCGGCCACCGAGACCATCTGGTTTGAGGTGAAGGAGAAGGTCGGGGCGACCGACTTTCTGGGCTACGACACGGAGACGGCGGAAGGGCGAGATCCGTGCGCTGACCCGGCAATGGCGCCGTCGTCGAGGCCTTGGCCGAGGTGAGGAGGGCGCCATCGTCCTCAATCAAACCCCGTTTTATGGCGAATCGGGTGGCCAGGTCGGCGATCGGGGCACGATCAAGGTGGCAGGCATGCCCTGTTCCGCGTCTCGAACCACCCAGAAAAAGCTCGGCGATCCTCATCGTGCATATCGGCCGGGTCGAGACCGGCAGCTTCAGCCCGGCGACGCCAGTCGAGTTGCTCGGTGGACCACGAGCGACGCTCGGCGACCCGTGCCAATCACTCCGCCACGCATCTGCTGCACGAAGCCCTGCGCCAGGTGCTGGGGCCGCACGTGGCCCAGAAGGGCTCGCTGGTCGAGCCGGCGCGTCTGCGCTTCGATTTTCGCATCCCAAGCCGATGAGCGCCGCGGGAGGTTGCCGCCGTCGAGACGTACGGCCAACGCCTTCGTCTTGCAGAATTCGCCGGTCGAGACGCGGCTGATGGCGCTCGAGGACGCCTTGGAGACGGGCGCCATGGCCCTGTTCGGCGAGAAGTATGGCGATGAGGTCGCGCGTCGTCTCGATGGGGATGGGCACCCTCGGGCGCCAAGGCCAACAAGGCGTGGTCGGTGGAATTGTGCGGCGGCACGCACGCGGCGCACCGGCGATATCGGCTTGATCAGGCGTGACGGGCGAGAGCGCCAGCGGCGGGCGTGCGCCGCATCGAGGCGCTGACCGCCGCACGGGCGCGCGGCCTACCTGGCGGATCAGGATTTGCGCGTGCGCGAATTGGCGCAGCTTGCTGCGCGCCAAACCCGACGAACTGGTCGGCGCGCGTCGCAGCACTGCATCGAGGAACGCAAGCAACTCGAGCGCCAGCTGGCGAGGCCAGGCGACAGATGGCGCTCGGCGGCAGCGGTGCTGCGGCGGCAACGGAGCGGGCGGCGGCGGGGTCGAGCCATCCGCGCCGTCGGCGACGCGGAGCTGCTGGCGCGCACCGTCATGGGTCTGAACCCCAGCGACCTGCGCGGACTGATCGACGATGGCAAGAAGCAGATTGGGTCCGGCGTGGTGGCCATCATCGGCGTCAGCGAGGACGGCAAGGCGGGCTGGCCGTCGGCGTCACCGACGATCTCGACCAAGCGCATCAATGCGGTCGACCTGGTGCAAGCGTCGGCGCCGAGGTGCTGGGCGGCAAGGGCGGCGGTGGCCGCCCAGATTGGCCCGCAGGCCGGCGGTCCGATGGCCTCAAAGGCCGAATCGGCGCTGAAGGCCATCGGCGCGCTTGCCGGCCAAGGCGCACCCGCCGGCGCGGCCGCGCCGAACGGGTCTTGATTTGCCGGCGCCCGCCGCTAGGTTGCCGGCCGTTTGAGGCTCAACGGAAGAGGCGCTGCGCCAACGCAACGGCAAAGCCTGACCGAGGCCCCGCTAACGGGGCGGCTGGTCCTGGCCGACGGTACGGTGATTGCCGGCCACGGCCTCGGCGCCGCGGGATCGGCCGTCGGCGAGGTCTGCTTCAATACCGCGATCACCGGCTATCAGGAGATCCTGACCGATCCTTCCTACGCCGGCCAGATCATCACCTTCACCTTCCCGCACATCGGCAACGTCGGCACCAACCCCGAGGACACCGAAACCTCCAACCTCGCCATGCGCTCAGGGTGCGCGCGGCTGCGTGCTGCGCGCCGAGGTCGACCGATCCCGTCCAACTATCGCGCCAGCCGAGACGCTCGACGAGCTGGCTGAAGGCGCGGCGGCATCATCGCCGTCGACCGGCGTCGACACGCGCGCGCTCACCGCCCGCATCCGCGAGCAAGGGCATGCCCAACGGCGTCATCGCGCCACGAGCCTCCGGGCAGGTCGTCGATCTCGGCGCAGCTCAAGGCGGAGGCCAAAGCCTCGGCCGGGGCTGCTGGGGCTCGACCTGGTGCCGGAGGTGACGCGCCGGCCAGAGCTACACCTGGGACGAGACGCGCTGGGCCTGGGGCCAGGGCTATGGTCGGCAGGAGGCGCCGGATCTGCACGTGGTGGCCGTCGACTATGGCCTCAAGCGCAACATCCTGCGCCGCTTGGCGACGGCTCGGCTGCAAGGTCACGGTGGTGCCCGCAACCACCAGCGCCGCGTGAGATCCCGGAGCGCAAACCCGATGGCGTGTTCCTCTCCAACGGCCCGGGCGATCCGGCCGCCACCGGCGAATACGCGGTGCCCGCAGATCAAGAAGCTGCGTGGCGTCCGGGCTGCCGGTGTTCGGCATCTGCCTCGGCCACCAGATGCTGGGGCTGGCACTCGGCGGCACGACCGCGCAAGATGCACCAGGGCCACCACGGCGCCAATCATCCGGTGAAGGACTTCACGCACCGGCAAGGTCGAGATCACCTCCATGAACCACGGCTTTGCGGTCGACCGCGACAGCTTGCCGCGCGGAGGCGGAGGAGACGCACGTGTCGCTGTTCGACGGCTCCAACTGCGGGCTCGCGGCTCAAGGGCAAGCCGGTGTTCTCCGGTGCAGTACCACCCTGAGGCCTCGCCGGGCCCGGAGGACAGCCACTATCTCTTCACGCGGTTCATCAATCATGATCCGCGAGCGGAAGGGGCTGCCGGCGAAGCTGGAGCGCCTGAGCATGTCCAAGCCGCAGGCGAGACCCGGAACGCCGGGCGGCCTGCGACAATGGCTGCGCGCTGGTTCAGGCCATTGAACGTGTGCAGCGCCTGGCCGCCGCCTATAGCCAAGCCCGGCTGACGCTGCAATATGAAGCGGGCTCATGCCGAAGCGCACGGACATCCAATCCATCCTCATCATCGGCGCCGGCCCGATCGTCATCGGCCAGGCCTGCGAGTTCGACTATTCGGGCACCCAGGCCTGCAAGGCGCTGAAGGCCGAGGGCTACCGCATCATCCTGGTCAACTCCAATCCGGCCACCATCATGACCGATCCGGAGCTGGCCGACGCGACCTATATCGAGCCGATCACGCCGGAGGTCGTCGCCAAGATCATCGAGCGCGAGCGGCCCGACGCGCTGCTGCCGACCATGGGCGGGCAGACCGCGCTCAACACGGCGCTGACGCTGCGCCAGCATGGGCGTGCTCGCCAACGTTCGGCGTCGAGATGATCGGCGCCAAGGCCGACGGCCATCGACAAGGCCGAGGACCGCCAGCTGTTTCCGCGAGGCGATGACGCGGATCGGCCTGGCCACGCCCGAAGTCGATGCTGGCCAACGCCACCGAACCGCAAGCGCCGACCGCAGGCCAGCATGCTGCCGAGCTGCGCGCGGATCGAAGGCGGCTGCCGACCGCGCCTGAGCTCGACGAGCGCCTGCGACGGCTCGAGATCTCAAGCTGGAAGGCCTGGCGAGGCACGACCGCCAGCAGCGCTATCATGAGCCAGGCGCATGGCTCAAGGCGGCGCAAGCGCCTCGCCATGCATCGGCCTGCCCGCGATCATCCGGCCCGTCCTTCACGCTCGGCGGCACCGGCGGCGGCATCGCCTACAACCGCGAGGAGTTCGCCGAGATCGTCGAGCGCGGCCTCGACGCCTCGCCGACCACCGAGGTGCTGGTCGAGGAGAGCGTGCTCGGCTGGAAGGAGTTCGAGATGGAGGTGGTCCGCGACAAGGCGGACAACTGCATCATCGTCTGCTCGATCGAGAACGTCGACCCGATGGGCGTGCACACCGGCGACTCGCATCACGGTGGCGCCGGCGCTGACGCTGACCGACAAGGAATACCAGATCATGCGCAACGCCTCGATCGCGGTGCTGCGCGAGATCGGGGTGGAGACCGGCGGCTCCAACGTGCAGTTCGCCGTCAACCCGGACGACGGCCGCCTCGTCGTCATCGAGATGAACCCGCGCGTGTCGCGCTCCTCGGCGCTGGCCTCGAAGGCGACCGGCTTTCCCGATCGCCAAGGTCGCCGCCAAGCTCGCCGTCGGCTACACGCTGGACGAGCTGCGAGAACGACATCACCGGCGGCGCCACGCCGGCCTCCTTCGAGCCGACCATCGACTACGTCGTCACCAAGATCCCGCGCTTCGCCTTCGAGAAGTTTCCCGGCGCCGAGCGCACGCTGACCACGTCGATGAAGTCGGTCGGCGAGGTGATGGCGATCGGCCGCACCTTCGCCGAGAGCCTGCAGAAGGCGCTGCGCGGGCTGGAATCGGGCCTCACCGGGCTCGACGACCTCGGCGCTCGACGGCCTCGGCCAGGGCGACGACAAGAACGTCGATCCGCGCCGCGCTGGGCCAGCCCACGCCCGACCGGCATCCTGAAGGTGGCGCAGGCCATGCGGCTTGGGCGTCGATCACGAGCAGATCCACGCCTCCTGCCAGCATCGATCCGTGGTTCCTGAGCGCATCCAGGAGATCGTCGACATGGAGGCGCGCGTGCAGCGCGCATGGCCTGCCGGGAGCGGCCGAGCAACCTGCGCATGCTGAAGGCGATGGGCTTTTCGGACGCGCGGCTCGCCAAGCTGGCGGGCTCGAGCGAGGCGGAGGTGCGCAAGCGCGCGCATCGCACTCGACGTGCGGCCGGTGTTCAAGCGCATCGACACCTGCGCGGCCGAGTTCGCCTCGCCCACCGCCTACATGTACTCCACCTACGAGCGCGGCCTGTCCTGTCGGAGACAGGCAAGCAGGCTGGCCGTCACGAGGCCGAGCCCATCCGACGCGCGACAAGGTCGTCATCCTGGGCGGCGGGCCCAACCGCATCGGCCAGGGCATCGAGTTCGACTACTGCTGCTGCCATGCCTGCTTTCGCGCTCTCCAAGGCCGGCACCGAGACCATCATGATCAACTGCAACCCGGAGACGGTCTCGACCGACTACGACACCTCCGACCGGCTTCTATTTCGAGCCGCTGACCGCCGAGGACGTGCTCGAGATCATCGGCGTCGAGCAGTCGAAGGGCACGGCTGAGGGGCGTGATCGTGCAGTTCGGCGGCCAGACGCCGCTGAAGCTCGCCGAGCGCGCTCGAGGAGGCCGGCGTGCCGATCCTGGGCACCTCGCCCGACGCCATCGACCTCGCCGAGGACCGCGACCGCTTCAAGGCGCTGGTCGACCGGCTGCGGCTCAAGCAGCCCGACAGCGGCATCGCCCGCACGCCCGCCGAGGCGCGCAGCGTCGCCGACAAGCTCGGCTACCCGTGATGATCCGCCCGTCCTACGTGCTGGGCGGCCGCGCCATGGAGATCGTCGCCGACGGCGGCGAGATCGATCGCTACGTCGCGCAGGCTCTCGGCCACGCTCGACCAGCCCTCCGAGCTCGTCGTCTCGGAGAAGCGCCCGCTGCTCATCGACCGCTACCTCGCCGACGCCATCGAGGTCGACGTCGATTGCCTCTGCGACGGCAAGGACACCTTCATCGCCGGCATCATGGAGCACATCGAGGAGGCCGGCATCCATTCGGGCGACAGCGCCTGCTCGCTGCCGCCGCACTCGCTCGCCTCCTCGATCCTCGTTCGCCTCGAGAAGCAGACGCGCGACCTCGCCCTGGCGCCTCAAGGTGGTCGGGCCTGATGAACGTGCAGTACGCCGTCAAGGGCCGGCGAGATCTACATCCTCGAGGTCAATCCGCGCGCTTCGCGCACGGTGCCGTTCGTCGCCAAGGTGATCGGCAAGCCGATCGCCGGCATCGCGGCGCGCATCATGAACGGCGAGCCGCTCGCCTCCTTCAAGCTCAAGTCCGAGAAGCTCGCCCACGTCGCGCGTGAAGGAGGCGGTGTTCCCGTTCGCGCGGTTTCCGGGCGTCGACACCGATCCTGGGCCCCGAGATGCGCTCGACCGGCGAGGTCGATGGGCATCGATCGCGACTACGCCATGGCCTTCGCCAAGAGCCAGCTCGGCGCCGGCAACACGCTGCCGCTCGAGGGCGCGGTGTTCGTGTCGGTGCGCGATGCCGACAAGGAGGGCATCCTGGGCGCCATGCGCGATCTCGCCGAGCTCGGCTTTCGCATCCTCGCCACGCGCGGCACCAAGCGCGCGCTTGGCGGCGCACGGCATTCCCTGCGAGCAGGTCAACAAGGTGCTCGGAGGGCCGCCCGCACATCGTCGACCTGATGAAGAACGGCGAGGCGCACCTGGTTTTCAACACCACCGAGGGTGCCAAGGCGCTCGCCGATCCCAAGGATATCCGGCGTACCGCCTTGCTCTACCATATTCCATATTATACAACCTTAGCTGGTGCGCTGGCGGCGACTCAGGCCATCAAGGCGCTCGCAGCCGGGACCCTCACGGTGGCGCCGCTGCAGTCTTATCGTCGAGCCAACGCATCCTGAGGATGCTGCGGCATAGCGCGCGCCCGAAGCAGGGCTGGCCAAACCCAAGAGACTGAGTGAAACTGGAAGAATTGGTGCCGGCGTCGAGTGCCGGGCCGGCCTGGAGAATGTGAGCGAGGGCCATGGAAAAGGTGCCGATGACCATCGAGGGGTTCAAGAAGCTCGAGGCCGAGCTGCACCGCCTCAAGGTCGAGGAGCGTCCGCGCATCATCCAGCAGATCGCGGACGCGCGAACATGCGGTGAAGCAATACGCAACTGAAACGAAGCACAAC
>ERZ1370068.2051-contig-121_pt1 | contig 21910 bp, 23 predicted proteins | sample MGYA00561227_ERZ1370068 | MGnify/ENA primary metagenome ERZ1370068 (study PRJEB38410, sample SAMEA6850437) | metagenome | study: Metagenomic assessment of the ecological functions of the soil: analysis of the soil microbiota associated with the... | reverse complement strand
AAGTTACGTATTGCTGGTCGTGCTGTGGAACCCTGGATCGCCGGGGGATCAAATCGGATTTTTGCCGAGTCCAACCCGGCACCGCCTCTCCGATCAGCTAATCGGCGTTGGCCTTTCTCTGGCGCGGCGCCGCTCGCGGTTCTGAGGTCGGGCTCTTCGAGCGCACTGGTTGCTCATCTGGTTTCTCGGCCCGCTCTGAGCATTTCTCGTCCTGCAGCCCGTCACCCTCGAGCGCTCCTGTGTCTGGGGCCTCCTGGCCGGGGCACCCGGATTCGCGGCGTCCGGCGGCTTGCACTGGGAACGCGGAGCATACCCTCGTCGCTGTACTCGATCTCGCCTGCTCTGCTCTGTCATCTGGCGTCTGGACACCGCTGGTTGCCGTCGCTACGGCGCGCCTCGGGCCCGCCACCAGGTGGCCGCAAAGGCCAGCGGGGGCTGTCCGGACTTGGCGGATATCCAGCAGCTTACGATCCTGAGCTGGCGCCCAGCGGCTTTCTCCTCTGGGCCGCTGGCCGATGGTGGAGCGCGCGGCGGCACGCCGGCCAGAGATCGAGCGTCGGCGCGACCGGCGACATGCGGTCGGCCTCAATCCTCCGAGGTTGCTGTTTCGGCGATCAGCGCGGGCGCGTGCGCGCGGCGGTGGGGCATCCTGGTGCCGTCGCCTACGCACCTCGGGGATACTTCGGCAGAGGCTTTCGCTGCCAGTACGACCGAGTCGGCTCTCGCGCCCGAGGTACATCGCGGCTCGGCCAGCAGCCTCTTGCCGCGGTGGGAGCGCCCACCACCTTTTCGGAGTCCATAGATCTGCCACGCTTCTCGGCAAGATCTTTTGGCGCACCGGACGCCTGGCCGATCACCGACGTGTCGGATGAGCAGCGGTGTATCTCGGCGCGCCTGTTCTTAGTCAGGCGTCGTTCAGCCCTTCTTGGTCGCGCGGTCGGAGTCTCGATGGCGATGGTGGCCGGCCCCGGTGAGTGCCTTTGTCCTGGCGGCGCTGGCGACCAGGCCCCCAGGCATGGCTCGAAGGATTTCTCTTATCCGACCAGATACTTCCGCAATCCGGCTTTCGCTTCTGCGGTCTGATGCCATGTTCTCGGCCTGTGGTCCTCGCGCCTGCTCGCCAGCCGGCGATATCCAGACGGCCACGGCCGACGCGAAAGAAGACGTGCGGCAGCGGTTGCTCGTGCGGTCGCGGGCGTCGGCGCCGATCAGCCAAGCCGCCTCACACTTCGCCCTGGCCCTGGTTCAGAATCGGGGTCCTCCGCCTGGCGGCCGCAGCATTCTCCTCGTTCCGTCTGGGGGAGGCAGTCGCGGTCGCGCAACGTCGACACGCCTCCGCTGGAGGGCATGGGTCCCCTCAATGCCTGGTCACGCTGGCGATCGTCGACGCGTTAGGCACGATCCTGCTCTGCCGGCCGACCCTGTACACGACGGAAACGCGACCCCGCTGGGACCGGATCAATGCCGAGCGCAGATCAGAACTGTCGGTTGACCAGGGGCTGACGCGGGTCACGCGGCTGCCTGAGTGGCTCGGTCCCCAGCTGAATAACCGCAATATCGCACTGAGGATCGCGACGCTCGACAATCCATGCATGACCGATGACGAATCGGTTTCAGATCCAGTTCGCACGCAACCTCTGCTTGCCGCCACGAGCACCGGGGCGGATCGGATGTGGTTTGCGCCGGCTGCCGCCTTCGTGACGCCCAACGACGCCGCCGACGTGCGGCATTCCGCCGGCGCAGCTTGATTTGAACGCGTCGGTCGTGGTGCTCCACTCGCGCAAGGAGATATCGAGGATCTATCAACCTGGCGAGACAGGACCCACGGAAGGGGCAGATCGGGAGGCCATCAGGACGCTGCCGGCCGCCACGCGTTGGCGTCCCGTGTCATTCGTTACGAGCCGAACGCGCTCCATTTCGAGGTCATATCCCCGGCAAGCGGCTGGCTGCTGGTGACCGACAGGTGGGCCCTGGTTGGCGCGTGAAGGTCAATGGCGAGCGCCAAGAAGTGCTCGGCGGCAACTCGTCTTCGCGCGATCCCCAGTGCGGACTGGAGCGAACGAGGTGGAATTCTCCTATCAGCCTGCTTGTTGGCTCTCTTCACTTTGCTTCGAGCTGGGGCACGCTCGCCATCGTCCTCGCGTGTTCGGTCGCGCGGCAATGGCGGCCGGCTGGTCGCGCCGTGCCGCATCCATTCCTGAAGCGCGATCCGGCCTGAGGCGCGACCGGGCGAGTGGCGGTCAGGCTCCACCGGCCGCGCCAAAGGAACGCACTGCTTGGAGTCGTGCACGTTGCCCGGGCGGTTCTTGAGCCGCAGGATGTGGCCCGTCCAGCGCGACGTGGGCCCTACTCGGTGTCGTGGGCCTGGCTATCTTCGCCGCGCAGGCGGGTGTCTTCTACCGCTGGCGCGCCCGTCCGGTGTCTCCGTGACGAACCCACTCATTGGTTGTCAGCCCGACGGCGCGGGGACGAACTTCTGCGAACGCCGAGGTCGAGCCGTTCGTGGCCGTCAACCCTGACCAATGCCGACAACATCGTCGGCGTCTCACTCAGCAGGACCAGCTCACCGGAATCGGGCGTGGCGCGCAGGGCACCACCGCGGCGGCGGTGAGCTAGGCTCGAGCGTGGGCGCGCGAGCGTGCCGGCGCAGGCCTGAGCCGGCGGTCCCATCGTTGGGTACTGGCAGGCGGGTGCGGGGCGCGCTATGTCGAGGCATGGAATGTGGCGCGCCCGTGGATCGGTCCCATGAGCTGAGTACACCGTGCTGCACCCGGTCATCGCGCTCCACCTGGCACCGGACCCTCGTGAACGCGTGGACGCCGGCGGCGCTGCGCTGGGAGAGTGCGTCCTCAGCAGCTGATCCGCGTGGTCCATTTGCCACTGTCCATTCGCCGCTTGACGGCGGCAGTGTGCGTGCATAGCATCCGGCTCACAGCCGGGCTGGCGCTGGTCGGCGCGCCAGGAAGCTAAGTGCGCTGTGCCTGCGGCTCCAGCGGGGGCGGCGTGCGGGCTGGGGACGGGCGCAGGTGTGGGGCGCGAGGGCGTGGCGGGCGTTCCTGTCGACGCTCCCCGGTGATCATTGGATGACCTCGTCCGCATTGGCTGTTCCGGTGCGACGCTTCTGTCCGCGAAGCAGGGAGGGCGCTCATGAATACCAACGCCGCGAGTGGCTCCGGCCGCGTCATCCAGGCCCACCAGGCCATCGCCGAGGACATCAAGGCCCTGGGCGTCGACACCGTGTTCGGCCTGATGAGCGATGACACCGCCGTGTTCTGCACTGCGCTTCGACGGTCTCGGCATCGCCTTCCACGGCGCGCGGCATGAGAACAACGCCATCGCGATGGCGGAAGGCTATGCGTTTGCCACCGGCCGCCTCGGCGTCGCCATCGTGGGCCGCGGCCCCGCCACCGCCAACGGCCTGCACGCCGCGGTCGCCGCCAGCCGCATGGGCTCGAAGCTGCTGATCATCTATGGCGAGCAGGCGCAGCCGACTCGGCGAGGTGAACGCGACGGGGCCGGACTACAAGAGCTTCAACGCCACCGGCGTGTTGCAGGCCGCCGGACTGCGCACCTTCGTCGCCACGTCCGGCACCGCCGCGCGCACCGCCTTGGCCGATGCGGTGGCGGCCGCCGAACAGGGCACCACCGCCGCGCTGCTGCTGCCCACCAACGTGCAGCATACGGAGATCGACGCCCCTGCCGCCACGCGCCGCGCCGTCCCCGCGCCGCGCAAGCCGGCCGCCCCACGCGCGCAGGCCATCGCCGCCGCCGCCGAGGTGCTGCGCGCGAGCAAGAAGCCGATCATCGTCGCCGGGCGCGGTGCCCACCTTGCCGGCGCGAAGGAGGCGATCGAGGCGCTGGCCGAACGGTCCGGCGCCCTGCTCATCACCACGGCCAAGGGCAAGGACATGTTCCGCGGCCATCCGTTCAATCTCGGCATCCTCGGCTCGTTCTCCCATTCGATGGCGCGGCGGATGGTGGACCAGGCGGACTGCGCCGTGGTCTTCGGCGCCGGGTTGAATTTCCTGACCATGAGCTTCGGCGCCTCCCTTCCGCCCGTGCCGCTCATCCAGGTGGATTCGAGCCGCGCCAACATCGGCCGTTACAGCCATGCGGACGTCGCCGTGGTGGGCGACGCGAAACTCGCCGCCGAAGCCATCCTCGCCGCGCTCCCGCCCGGCTCCAACGCGGAGCAGCCGTTCCGGTCGGAGGAGGTGCGAGGGATGCTGGCCGCCTTTGACATCGACACGGACTTCCAGCCCGCCAACACCCCGCGCACGGTGGACATGCACAGCCTCGGCGCGGCGCTGAACAAGCTGCTGCCGGAGCAGAAGAACATCGTCTACGACGCCGGCAACTTCCTCGGCATCCTGCCCTATCTCTCCGTGCCCGGCCCCGGCCACTTCAAGATGACCAGCGAGTTCGCGTCCATCGGCCTTGGTTTTGGCACCGCGCTCGGCGTCGCCAAGGGGCGCCCGGACATTCCCACCGTCCTCGTCATCGGCGATGGAGGGTTGCTGATGACGATGGGCGAGCTGGAGACGGTGGTGCGGGAAGACATTCCGCTCGTCATCATCGCTGATGAACGACTGCGCCTATGGCGCGGAACTGCATTTCCTGCGCATGCGCAGCCTGCCGGACGCGAAATCGGCCTTCCCGGACGTCGATTTCGCTCCCAGTGGCGGCCGCGTTCGGGTTCGAGGCGCGGACGATCCGCACGCTGGAGGACCTGCACGCCGCGGCGCCCTTGCTGCGCAGCCCGCAAGGCCCGGTGTTCCTGGACTGCAAGCTGAACGCCGACGTCGCCGCCCCGTTCATGAGCGAGTTCTACGCCTTCGAAACCGGCAAGCACTAACCGCCGGCGCACACCAGCCGGCAGGCCCGGCTGCGCGGCCTCGCCACCGTGCGTGATCCCCTCCGTCCTCGCCCAGGGCGCCCTCGCCATGGTGGCGACCTGGCTGTGCCTGCGGCTCCAGCGGGGGCGGCGTGCGAGGCTGGGGGTGTGCCGACCTGGGGACAGGGGCGCAGGCGCGAGGGAGCGGGGCGCGGAGGGCGTTCACGGTGACTACGCTCGACCGTTGGACGGCTCCACTTTTGCGTTCCGCTCAAGGAGTGTCCCAGGAGCGGTCAGCGGGAGGACCCCGGATCGGCGTTCTACCGCTCCGCGCCGGGTCCGTCGCCGAAGAGCGAGGGAACGAACGTGTGGGGATCGGCCGGCTCGGTCAGGAGCGCTTGCTGCCGAGGGGTGAGCTGGACGGCGGGAGGTGGAAGCACCCGCGCCCGCGACCAGGCCATCTGGGAGACGCAATACTTGTAGAGCAGAGTCCGGCGCTCGTGGTCGGCCCTCCACGGGGCTGTTCCGTGCATCACCGCCTCGGAGAACAAGACGACCGAACCCGCCGGTACCTCGGGAATGACCACACACGAGGCCTTTTCCGGGGCCTCGTGAATCTGGCGCGGCAGCTTGAAGTGACTCTTGTGACTCCCGGGAATGCACCAGAATCCCCGTAGGTCGGGCCGGCGTCGGTAAGACTCCAGGCCACGACCGTGAACCCCTCGTAGATGCCGTTGGGGGCAAACTGAAAGCGCTCTCCCGGCTTGGTGAAGGCGTTGCGCGCCGAGGCCCCGTAGTCCGCGTGCATGGACCCCATGGTCTGGCCCTTGTGCATGCGGATCCCGTAGAGACGGTCCAGCCGGAAGCAGTCTCCGAGCCGAAAGCGAAGAATCGGCATGATTGCCGCATGATCCAGCAGGCGACAGAACGGCTCCCCCAGTTGAGGAAGCCGTGATCCGGTCCGTGCACGCCGGCGGCGGAGCCAAAGCGAATGCGTTCGCGAGGGCTGGGGAGCCGCTGCGCATCGATCAGTCGATTCAGCTCGGCCAACTCCGGGGCCCCGAGGACGTTGTGGAGCACCAGATAGCCTTGAAGATCGAATAGGTACTGTTGCAGCTCGCGGTCCGAAGTGTCCAAGGTCACACCTCCCCCAACTGCGCCTATACCGCCCGCGTTCCCGTGCGTTCTCATACGGACCTCACGCGCTGTCGGCGCGTGACGGCGTCTCGGCCTGCCGCGCGGGCGTTCTAGGGATCAACCGCGACCGGTGGGAAAAAGTCGCCCGGGTCTCGGGTCCAATTCCGACGCGCCGTCTATCGGGCGACTGCAAACCCGACCGCGCCCATCGACACGTTGCCGGCCTTGTCGGTGGCGCAGAGCCGGTAGAAGTACCGGGTCCCTGCAACCAGGTTCTGATGCTCGAACTGCCCCGCGGCACCGACGAAGATCGGCGTGCCGTTCGCGCACCGCGTAGCCGGGGAGGCGGACGTGCTGTAGACCAGCCGGTACGGGTTGGTCGTCGAGAGGCCGCTCGCCGCATCGGAGACTCCGCTCCACCTGAGCGAGATCTTGGCGGTTCCCGGAGTCGCCGTCAGGGCCCCATTGGTCGGGGCCGTCCCGTCGATGAAGAACGGGCCGAAGTGCACGGCGCTCGCCGACCAGTTTCCGGCCTTGTCGACGGTCCGGAGATGGACGTAGTGATTGCCGCCGTCCGGCAGCGATGGACTCGTCGCGGTCAGCGCGGTCGTGTCGGCCACCGCATCCGGCATGGTCGAGGGCAGCCGGTCCCACCGCAGCGAATAGCCTGAGACGCCGCTGCCGGCATCCGTGGCGCCCGCCCATTGAATCGCCACCGTGCGGTCGGCGGACCAGGTGGATACCGCGTGACTGCTGCTCGTGAGAGCGGTCGGGTTTCCGGGCGCCGTGCCGTCCAGGAGGATCTGGCCCTGGATCGGGCCCGCGGTGACGTTGCCGACGCGATCCCGGAACCACACGTACACCACCTTCAGCCCGTCCCCGGGAGCGAGCGTCCACGCCTTGGCTCGACGCGAACGGCTGCCAGGCCGTGCACGACGATGTGTTGCTGATGCACATCGAGGCCACACCACTCGCATCCGTCGCGGCGAGCGCGAGGGTCACCGTCGGCACTCGCGTCCACGCGGCGTTGTTGTTGATTTTGACCGATCCCGTCGGAGGCAGCGCGTCGACGGTGACCGATGAGCGCCGTCCCCTGCGCCGTGCCTCCTCGCTCGTCGCGCGCATGTTGAGCCGCAGGACCCGGCCATTCGCGGCGGCGATGCCAGTGGCGACGCAGGTGAAGCTCGGCATGGCTCCCGTCACGACCGCCGGCTGCCACGTCGACCCTCCGTCGGAGGTGTACTTCGCAGCTGGTCACCGCGCTCTCGTTGTCTCTGAAGCTGGCGCTCAGGTCGAATGGGCTGTCCACCCAGTTGCCGTAGCGGGTATTGAAGGGCGTGATGGCGCCCGCAACCGGAGGCGTGACGTCCGCGGCGCCGGTGTAGGTCAGGAGCCACACCGAGCTGTCATTGATGTCGGCGATGAGCAGCCGGCCGAATGGGTCCGGAGCGACGTCGGTCGGGCCCTTGAGGTTCGGTGACCAGCAGCGCCGGGGCACCCGTGACGGGATCGAGGAGCAGGACATCCCGTCCCACGGCCGGGTCGTTGGTCGCCCCGTACTCCGCCACCACGAGCTGTCCCGCGTCCGGGCCGGTCGGCATGAAGGCCATGCCGGTCGGCGACGGACTCTGGCCGAGGTTCGCGAGCGGCTCGATCGGGGTGCCGGCGACATGCGGCAAGCCGAATCCGAAGGACGCGGGAGGGAAGTCGCCCTGGCCCCCCAGCGGAACCTTCCTGGTACACTGAGGTCGGGAGAGAGGAAACCCGGGTCGCTGTTGCCATTGGTCGAGACAGCCATGGGTCGCCGTCGGCATCGATCGACGATGCCGAACGGGTTGCGGAAGCCGCTGGCGTAGTACCGCAGCTTGCCGTCCGCGCCGCCGGTATTGAGCCATTCCACCGGATCCGCCAGGTTGTTGACCGGCCCCTTGAAGTCGGCACCGATGGGGCCGGAGAAGTCGGTCTGCGCCAGATCGACGATGCGGGCCACCGTCATCGTGTAGACGTTCTCGACGGCGGGGTCACCTTTACGGCTGGCCGCCCCGATCCCCACGTAGAGCGTGGAGCCGACGATCTGGATCTGGTTGATCCCGTGCGTGCCGGTGGGGATCGAGTGAACGAAGTCGTGCCGGGTCCGGTAGACGCCGCTGGCATCCGGATCGGAGAAGCGAGCGAGCCGCCGCGCCCGCTGGCGGTGCGTTGAGGGAGACGTAGAGATCGCCGCCGTGAAAGGCCAGACCGTGGATGGCGTATCCGGGCGCACTGGCGACGTCGAGCGCATTGGCCATCTGCCCGGTTGACCGCGTCGTAGTCGTACCGCGTGACGACGCCTGACGTCCTCGAGGCATACACGTGGGTCGTGTCGTCGGGCCGAAAGGCAAGCTGGGAGATCCCGGTCGCCGGGACGGCGGCGCTCACCTTGCTCAGCGCGTAGCCGGGGCGTCCGAGGCCGGGCGCGGCGGCGGCCGGTGCGGCGGCTCCGCATACGGCGACGAGGTAGATGCCGGTCAGTAGACGGCTGCCGACCAGCCGCATGGCCGGAACCCCTGCAAATGGCTGCCTGGACTCGCCCACCGTCACCTGGCCTCCCGGCGCTCGCCGCGACCGGGTCGCGCGCGCCGCGCTCACGAGATAGAGGCGCTCCGCAATCGTCTCGCGGGTCGATCGTACCGTTCACTTCACCGGGCTGGCGCGGGCTCCTCGCGCACGGTCCAGCCCGCCGCCGCGAGCCCGCGTTATGGCCCGCGGCGAGAGGGTTCCGGTCAGCCAGATCGTCCGTTCCTTTACCTTCAGGTCGGGCCGCCCGGCAAACTTGGCCACCGGCGCGGTCCACGGAACGTAATCGAGCGGGACGGGGACGAGCAGGGCGCCGGCCTTGGTGCGCGCGACGATCGGCCCGGGCGCCGACACGTGCACTAGCGGCTCCACGGTGGCGTGATGGCGCGCGAGCATCCCGACGGCCTCGACGATGAGCCGCGCCCTGTCCTCCGTTCCCGCCGCGGCGGCGAAGGTCACGACCTGGTCCCGGCCCTTCACGCTGGCCGGGCTTTCGAGGCTGTCGACGAGCGAGGTCAGGGCGGTGATCGAGGTACCACTGGTTCTGAAGCAACGCGGCCACCCGGTCTTCGCTGACGCCCATGTCCTTGAGCTTTTTTTCGTCGAGCGTCAAGAGGTCGGCCGGCTTCATGTCCCAGACCATGTCGTTGGTGATCGAGGTCGCCGAGATCGCCATGGAGAAGGGCACGACCACGGCGACCACTGTGTTCAACCCGACCCGGCCCGGGAACGCCGCCCAGGCCAGGTCGTTCATCTTCTCGGAGAGCACACGGTTCGTGGTGTACGGGTCCACGCCCAGGCGCTTGGCCAGCGCCCGCCGCTCATCCTCATAGCCCAGGACGTCGGCCGTCACCCCACCAGACCCGCTTTGTCACCGCGGCCGTCTTGTCGGCGGTGGTGCCCTCGCCCTTCGCGGCCCCCGATGTGCTCCGGTGCCGAGCTCCACCCGGTCGAAGAAGCGGCCGACGGCGGCGGGGCGCCACTTGACCGTGTCCACCGGGTTCATCACCATATTGGCTGCAGCCTTCACGGGCCGGGCGGCGGCGCTCCCCGTCGCCCGCAGAAACTCCTCGGTCTTGCTCGTCTTCTCGAGCTGGTCCAGCGCACCCACCTCGACCACCCGGATCGCGAGCATGTTGCGCCCGTGCGCCTCGAGACACCGAAGTCCGACCGAACGACGAAGTGGGGGAGGAGATTGGCCACAGGCACCCGGTCATCGACGGTAAATCGCGGGCCCTTGAGCATCAGGGGCGGCGCCAGATCGCTCGCTTTCAGGATCGGCGGCTTCTCGAAGCCCGACTGGGCCCAGGCGACCGCGGCGGACCCCGCGCTCGACAGTAACAGCGTCATGGCCACCAGCATCGTCCTGCGCGTCATCATCGCGTTCCTCCGATCTCCGGGCGTTGCACTCTCACTGTTTGGGCTCGAGCCGTCCGGCCTCGGGCGCCAGCCGTCGCTCAATCCGCCACTGGCGTCACCCTCGCCACGCAGCGGCGGCTCGTCGGCTCTCAATCTGTTTCCATGTCGCACTTCACCAAATCGCGATTCTACAGCCAATCGCCGACCAAACGTCGCCATTAGTACAGCCTTCGAGTTGATGTGCGGCTCGGCGAGATGTTTTGGGTGTACGAGTCGGGAGCATCAAGGTCGGGCGGGCGTGGTCGCTCGGGAGCGCCTCCGCACCTTTGGGAGTACCGGTATCCCGGCGCGGCTCGGACCTTCTTCACCCGCTGGTACTGGCGCGCTACCCATCGCCGGCTCAAGCCGACGGCGACGGCGCCGCCCGTCGCCAGACTGATCCAGCGCTATCTGCCGAACCTGCTACCTACCTGCGCCGTCGGTTGACCAGTGCGGGACAGCCGGCCGGGCCAGTTACTCGTGCGCTTCTAGCCCTTCCTCGACCCACAGCCGTCCACACGGCTCGGCATGAGCCGCGACGGTGAACTTGGAGGCCGGCTCCTCGTAGGTCATGTCTGCCGCGTCGAAGCAGACCACGCACGGCTCCGGACCACCCGTCATGGGGCGCAGACGTATCGACAGGCACCAGGGGCGGCGGTGAAGCACGCCGGAGGCCAGGAGCCTCCGGGATCCGCGACTCCGCAGGGCATCCTCGCGTTGCCGGTCCGCGTCGGCAGGCGGGGTGGGGCCCCAGGATCGCCCGTGCACCGCGGTTGTCCGAGTCGCCATCCGTTCGATCACGGAGCTCTCTCTCATTGGCCGGTGTGGAGCGGCGGTCGAGCCGGGCTCACGGTAGCGGGTCAACGTTGCGGCGCGGCGACGGTGCGGCAACGACTCGATGGCGGCGAGGACCGGCTCTCAATCATCGACGCAAACTCCACGCAACCACGCGAAGCCGCTTCTCGGTCAGGGGGCTGGTCTTCGCACACGCGTCGGAAAATTGCGGCCCGTGGGAGTGAGGCGGCTTGGCCGGGAATACCTTGGCGGCGGTCTTGTCGAGCAGCACCGTGTCGGGTCGTCTGTTCCTGCGCGAACGCCGGGAATGCGAGACCGGCTACGGCCAGCGCACGCAGTACAGCGGCCATCCCTCAGGCTTGACGGGCGATGTCATACTCATTCCCTTTCATCTGTTTCCATGTCGCCGCCGCCAAATCGCGATTCTACAGCCCACGTCGCCAGGCCAAGCGTCGCCATTAGTACAGCCTTCGAGTTGATGTGCCGCTCGGCGAATGTTTAGATTAATACCGAGTCGGGAACATCAAGGTCGGGCGGGCGTGGTAAGCTCGAGGAGCGCCTCCCGCACCTTTGGGGTACCGCGATATCCGGCGCGGCTCGGACCTTCCTCATTGGCCGGTGTGAGGCGGCGGTCAGGCTGGCTCACGGTAGCGGGTCAACGTTGCGGCGCGGCGACGGTGCGGCAACGACTCGATGGCGGCGAGGACGAAAACGGGGATCTGGCACGAAAGCCTGGCACCGCCGCGGCGGAAGTGCGATGCTTCCGGCCGGGGCCGGGCCGGTCCCAACTCAACGAGGAGGACGCCGATGCGAGAGTCGATGCGAGATCGTGCTGCTCACGCTGTGCACGTGGCTGATGGCGGCGTCCGCCGCCCACGCGACGGAGCTGCAGTGGTGGAGCCACTGGGCGATCGAGGACAACAAGAAGGTCGTCCTCTTCGAGGCCAAGCGCCGGTTCGAGGCCAAGAACCCCGGCCACACGGTGACCATCACCTTCTACGAAAAGAAGAACATGTTCACGACGCTGCGAGCCGCCTTCACGGCCGGCTCCGGCTTCCCCGACGTCGTCTACTACGACATCGACGCGCCCGAGTTCATGGCGGCCGGGTGGTTGGCCGATCTGTCGACCGGCGTTCGCTGGGAGAACATCGAGCCGTACGGCAAGGCGTTCTGGACCCGACCGGGGCCCGGGGAAAGATCGGGACCTGGGCCCTTCCGCTCGAAGCTGCGTCCGACGAGCTGTACTTCAACAAGAAGATCTTCAAGCAGCTCAACATCACGGTGCCGGCCGGGGGTGCGTTCACCCAGGAGCAGTTCAAGGACGTCGTCGGCAAGTGCGCCAAGGCGGGCTACGCCGCCTTTGCCACCGGCGCCGCCGATCGTGACTGGGCCGCACACTACATCCCGAACGGGATGCTGCTCGACAAGCTCGGCGCCGACGACACCCTGCGCCTCTTCAAGGGCGAGCTCTCCTGGAAGGACCCGCGGGTGGTCGAGGTCTTCCACTACTACAAGGAGCTGGTCGATCTCGGGGCCTACGCCAAGACGCTTTCCAGCATGACGCTGGCCGAGGCCCATCGCTACTTCCATACCGAGCAGAAGGCGTGCATGTTCCCGGTCGGCTCCTGGTACACGGGCCGCGCGTTCGTTGCGCAGGACAAGGGCGGCCAGCCCAAGGACTTCGAGCTGGGCATGATGAACTACCCGCTGATGAAGGATGGCAAGGGCCACAACCAGAAGTTCCTCGGCGTGGCCGGCTCGCTGGGCGCCGCCGCCAAGGGCCCCAACCTGGCGCTGGCCGTGAAGGTGGTGGACGCGTTCGCCGACGTCGAGATCGGCAACCTCTGGATGGCCAAGACCGGCGTGCAGACCGGGATCAAGACCGATCTCTCCAAGATCGACAGCCCGTTCAAGTGGTACTTCGACGAGTACGCGCGCGTGAACAAGTCCACCAAGTGGGTGGACCTCACCGCCCAGCAGGTGCGCCTCTTGATGAAGCCGGGCGTGTGGGACACCTACGTCGCCGCGGTGAACCAGGGGCTGCCGAACAAGCTGATCGGCGCCGACGAGGCGCTCGCGAAGCTCGAAGACGCGCGCCTCAAGGGCAAGTAGCCTGGCGAAAACGGAATCGCTGATCCTGGCGGGGGCGGCCGCGCGCCGCCCCCGCACCCGCCGTCCGTGGGGCGCCATCGCGATCTTCCTCGGGCCCACGGTCCTGCTCTACGCCGCCTTCACGATCTATCCGGTGCTGGTGACGTTCTACAACAGCCTGCACACGCTCCGGATGGACCTCGGCATGCGCTACGAGTACGTCGGGCTCGAGCACTTCCGCGAGATCCTCACGACCGACGACGTCTTCTGGAAGGCGGCCCGCAACTCGCTGGTGTGGGCGGTGGTGGCGCCGCTCGTCGATCTCCCGCTCGCCTTCGTGCTGGCGCTGACGCTGCACGCTCGCGTGCCGTTCGCGCGATTCTTCCGCACCGTGTGGTTCACGCCCGTCCTCATGTCCTACCCGGTCGTCGGCGGTGATCTGGCTGTGGGTCTACAACTACGACTGGGGTATTGCGAACCTGGTGCTGCGCGCGGTCGGCCTCGGCGACTACGCTCAGGCCTGGCTGGCCAGTCCGGTCACCGCGCTGCCGGCGCTGATTCTCGTGACGACGTGGATGTTCGCGGGCTTCAACATGGTCGTGCTGCTGGCGGCGATGCACGCGATCCCTGCCGACTACCTCGATGCCGCGCGAGTGGACGGCGCGGGGGCGTGGCAACGGACGCTGCTGATCATGGTGCCGCTGCTGTGGCCGACGATCATCAACCTCGTCATCCTCGATTTCATCGGCAAGATGAAGCAGTTCGCGCTGGTGTGGGTGATGACGCGGGGCGGTCCCATGTGGGGCACCGAGACGGTGGCGACCTACGTGGTCAAGCGCGCCTTCGAGTGGAAGACGCTCGACCTCGGCTACCCGTCGGCCATCGCCGTCATCTGGTTCGTGATCATCTTCGGCCTCTCGCTCTTGCTCACGCGCGTCCTGCAGCGCCGTGACGTGCTGGAGTTCTGAGCGTGTCCCGCCGTCTCGCCCGCCTGCTCCTGCTGGTGCCCGTCCTGGCCTACACCGCCTTCTCGGCCGGTCCGTATGTCTGGACGGCGATGATGTCGCTCCGGACGACGGAGGAGATCTACCGCAGCCACTACGGGCTGCCGATTCCCGCCCACTGGCTGAAGTACGCGACCGCCTGGAACGAGTTCGGCTACGCGACGTACTTCAAGAACAGCACGATCGTCGCGGTGGTCTCCGTCCTCATCGTGAGCGTCATCGGCTCCATGTCCGGCTACGCCTTCGCGAGACGCCGCTTCCAGTTCCCCTGCGCGAGCCGCTGTTCCTGCTGATCTTCCTGTCCATCATGTTCCCGCCCCAGATCATGCTGCTCTCGCTCTTCCAGATCCTGGTGCAGTACCGGCTGTTCAACTCCCTCACCGGGCTCATCCTGGTCTATGTGGTGACCGAGCTGCCGCTGACGATCTACCTGCTGCGCACGTTCTTCGCCCAGATCCCCACCGAGCTGGAAGAGGCGGCGCGCCTGGATGGAGTGCGGGGACTGGGCGATGTTCTGGCGCGTGATGTTCCCGATGGCGCTGCCGGCCGTGGCGACGACCGTGATCCTGAACTTCATCTACTTCTGGAACGAGTTCCTCTACGCGGTGATCTTCATCACCCAGCAGAAGATCCGCACGCTGCCGCTGGCCATTCAGTTCCTCGTCTCCGATCAGTACCAGGACGTCGGCATGCTGGCGACCGGACTGATGATCGCCACCCTGCCGGTGCTGATCCTCTACCTGTTCCTCTCGGAGTGGTTCGTGAAGGGGATGACGGCGGGCGCCATCAAGGGCTAAGCCGGCTGGTCATGTAGCCATATATGAGTTCCCTTGCCCGGCGCTCCGACGGGGCGCTCCCAAGGAGACCGCAATGATCGCGACCAAGAGCGATGGGCGACGGCCGACCAGTGACTGGGGGCCGAATTGCATTTACTTGCGGAAATGTTCAGGCGTCATCGCCGGTGAGCGCGGCTTGCGTTTCAATGAGAGGCGAGCATGCGCATCAGCTTGACAGGATCGAGGCGCGTTGCCCACCTGGCGTGGGCCCAGAGGGTAATGATCCGACCTGACCTGAATGCAATCGCACGCTCGTACTAGTCACGCGGTCCGCCGGAGCCAGGCTGCGCCCGTTGCAGCCGGTCCTCGGGAGGTCAGTCATGACGACCGCGCTACGGAATACCGGAATCGAGCCGGTGGGCGAGATCCCATGGGGTACCCACTTTTGCCATTTCTACGAGACCAGGGACGACCTGCTGGAGACGCTGCTCCCCTTCTTCAGGGCCGGCCTCGAGGCCGGCGAGTTCTGTGCGTGGGTCGTCTCCGAGCCCCTCACCGAGGAGGAGGTCTGGCAGGCACTGGACCGGGCGGTTCCCGGCTTCGACCGGTACGTGTCCGACCAGTGCATCGAGGTCTTGAACGCCCGGGACGTGTATCTGGCGGGAGGAGAGATCGACCTCCATCGCATCATTAGCAACTGGAGGGCGAAGCTCGAGCGGGCGCTGTCCAGAGGCTATCAGGGCATCCGGGTGAGCGGGAACACCGCCTGGCTCGAGCAGAAGCAGTGGCGAGACTTCATGGAATACGAGACGGAGCTGAACCGGGGCATCGGCGATCAGCCCATGGTGGTGCTCTGCACGTATCCGCTCACGACGAGCGGCGCGACCGAGTTCCTCGACGTGGCGGGGACTCACCAGTTCGCCGTCGCCAAGCGTCGGGGCCGCTGGGAAGTGGTCGAGACGCCTCAGCTCACGCAGGCGAAGGCCGAGATCGTCCGGCTCAACCGCGATCTCGAGCAGCGGGTGCGCGAGCGGACGACGGAGCTGGAGGCGGCCATCGGGGACCAGAAGCGGGCCTCGGAGGCTCTGCAGGAGGCGCAGAAGAGCGCTGGCGCACGTTACGCGGCTCACCACCGTCAGCGAGCTGACCGCATCGCTGGCCCACGAAGTGAATCAGCCGCTCGCCGCCATCGTCGCAAACGCCACCGCGAGCCTGCACTGGCTCGAGCACACTCCGCCCGCTCTCAACGACGCCACGGAGGCGATGCAGCTAGTGATCCGGGACGCCGAGCGGGCGGGCGAGGTGATCGCGCATGCGCGTGCGCTCGTGAAGAAGTCGGACGGGGAGAAGTCTCTCGTGGACCTCGATCAGATGATCCGCGAGGTGCTCAGCCTCGTCCAGCCCGGAGGTGCAGAAGCACGCGGTCGTGGTCGAGGAGGCCCTGGCCGAGGGGCTTCGCCCGGTGCTGGGAGACCGGATCCGACTGCAGCAGCTCGTCCTGAACCTGATCATCAACGGGATCGACGCGATGGCGGAGGTGAGGGCGCGCCCGCGCCGGCTGGTCATCTCGTGCGAGCGTGGGCAAGGAGAGGACGGCCCCGGCGTCCTCGTCAGCGTGCAGGACGCGGGTGTCGGGGCGGCGGCGCGTGACCTCGAGAAGCTATTCGATCCCTTCTTCACGACCAAGCGGGATGGCCTGGGGATGGGGTTGTCGATCGGCCGTTCCATCGCTCAGGCTCACGGAGGACGGCTGTGGGCCCGCCGCAACGCGGATCACGGGCTGACCTTCCATCTGCTGGTTCCGGAGACGGGCGACTCGCGGGTCTGAGCCCGCCGCCGCAGGAGAGGGCCGCGCCTCTCCGGCCGAGTCTCCACTGGCATTGCCCCGTGCGACGCTGTCGTCAGCCGCCGAGCCGGGCGGCGAGCTGCGCGAGCTCCGCGCCATCCACGTCGGAGACGAGCGCGTAGCCGAGCCCGCCCGCCTGCCACAGCCTCACGTTGAAGCCTCGCGTGTTCGTCGTCAGCGGACGGCCCGGGGCGGGCCAGGCGAGATCATCGATGCGGCCCACGACGAGCAGGGTGATGTGGCGTGGAGGCGTCGTCCATAGACGGCCGCGGCGGCGCGGCGGTCGAGGAAGTACTCGGTGGTGCCGCCGCGCAGGGGAACTCGGCGTCGCCCGCGAACGGGATGACCGGCGCAAAGTCGAGGCGGCTCGTGAGCCAGGGACGAAGCTGATGCACGTCGCCGCTCGGACGTCGAGCGCGTCCGCCCGGGCGAGGAGCCGGAGGTGATCCGTCACCGCCTCCGCGACCAGGCGGTCGGCGGCAGGCGACCGGCCGACCCAGACCGCGACGGCCATGGCGCTCACCAACGCGACGAGCGCCGACCGCCGCGAGCACGGCGGCGCGCCGCGTGCGAGCGGGAACAGGCCGCGCCGCCCGCGCTGGCGTCGCCCACTCGGCGGCGAGCCGGCGCTTGAGCGCGAGCGGGGCGGCGTGCTGGGGAGGCGGCGCTCGAGCTGCTCGGTCAAGAGGCGCTCGGCCAGGTCGTTCCCGCGCGCACGCGGCGCAGTCGGCGAGGTGAGCGGCCAGCGGACCCGCGAGCGCGACGTCGAGCCGTCCGCGCTGATCGTCGAGCAGGTGTAGGCGGGCCTCGGAGCAGTCCATCGCGGATCCGTTCATCGCGCGTAGTCCTGGAGCAGTTGACGAAGCGCCTGGCGCGCGCGGGCGAGCCGCGACTTCACCGTGCCCACCGCGCAGCCGACCACGGCGGCGACCTCGCCCTCCGTGAGCCCTTCGAGGTCGAGGAGGACGATGGTGCGGGCGTCCTCGGTGAGCTGCATGAGCGCTCGCTCGATGTCTTCGGCCACGAGCTTGCGCAGGCAGTCGAGCTCCGCGTCCTCCCGAAGCGCCGCCGCCTTGGCCGGCAGCACCGTGGCTGGAGTCACCGTGTCGAGTCCGCCGACGGTGGGGTCGATCCGCCGCCGGCGCGCCAGGCTGAAGCCAGGTATTGCGCAGGATCCGGAAGAGCCAGGCCTTGAGATTCGTTCCGGGCTCGAACTGCGCGGCGCTGCGCATCGCCCGCGCATACGTCTCCTGGACGAGATCCTCGGCGTCCGCGCTATTGCCGGTGAGGTAACGCGCGAGGTTGAAGAGCGTGTCGGCATACGCGAGCGCGTCGCCCGATCGAGGCGGAGCGCTTCGGTCGCGGACCGAGGGGCCATCACGTCCGAATCGTAGCACGCAGGGCCACCGCAACCTGGTCCAGCCTCGCATGGAACAGGTGCGGCGCGTCATGCGTTAGCACGCCCAGGTTGCGGTCAGCCGCGCCGAGGACGCCGGGCGCGCTGATCAGGCGAGCGTCGCGGTCCAGCGCCGCTGCATCTCCCCCGGCGACACGTCTTCCACGGGGGTCGCGATCTGCCACTTGTGGCCGAGATGGATCGGCGATCATCCCGGTGCGGTCGCCGTAGAGCTCGTCCCTGACCGGCCGCAGGACGGTTGCGCCCGCCGCGGCTGCACCCTCGACGATGCGGTCCACGTCCTCGACATGGGGTGAAGGGATACGGGCGAGCCGCCGACCGACGCCGGGCTCAGGGCGCCGAAAGTCCGGATACTCGTCGGCGAGCATCAGCCGCGAGCCGCGAATCTGAAGCTCGCGCGTGGCCGATCCTGCCCTGGGGCTCGGTGAGCCGAAATACCTCCTCGGCGCCGAACGCCGCCTTGTAGAAATTCGATGGCCTTCGTGGCATCCTTGACGATCAGATCAGGGCGTCAACGCCTGCTGTCCGGCCGGGAGGGGCTTGAGGGCGTCATCGTGAACCTCCTGAGGTTGACGAGGTTGACTGTCGATCGTGGTTACATTACGATACACGTGCGTAACGTAAATGAGTCGACGCGTCAAGGCCCCAGGCGAAATCGGAAGTCAGCCCGCCTCGCGGACGCGCCGCGAAGCGCGGAGGCCAGAAGGCCATCCTGCGCGCGGCGCGCGCTCCTCGCGGAGTGGACCGCCGCGGTGACGATGGAAGGCGTGGCCGCCCGAGCGGGCGTGGGGAAGCCCGACGGTCTACCGGTGGTGGCCCGACCGGCACGCCGTCGCCATGGCGGCCCTCATGGAGGAGGCGGACGAAGCCCCGAAGCATGCGGACCTCACGCGATCCAGGCGCTCCGGCACCAGTTGAGGACGATTGCCGAGCGCTTCTCGACCCCATGGGGCGCCACGTCACCACCATGATCGCCGCGTCGGATACGGAGACCGAGCTGTCGAAGGCCTTCCCGCAATCACTTCGTCCTGGCTCGCCGGACGGAGGGGCGGGCCTTGCTGGAACGGGCGATCCCGCGACGGCGAGGTCAGACGCGGGATTGGACGTCGAGGTGGCGCTCGATCTGCTGTACGGGCCCCTGTTCTTCCGGCTGCTGATCGGCCACGCACAGCTCGATGTGCGGTTCATGGACCAGGTGCTCGCGCATGCGCTCCGCGGCCTCGGCCGGCCGAGGCAGCCAGCGCTCCGCGCGCGTCGGCCGCCTGCGTTCCGTCCGGAGCCACCCCGAGCACGATGTGCGCCACGTCGGCGAGGGTGGATCGGGTTTGCATCGCGCGGGTGCGGAGCCAGCGAAACGCGTCGTCTTCGGAGAGGCGCGCGACCGTCATCAGCCGGCCGCTTGGCGCGCTCGATCACCTTTCGATCCGCAAGCTTTCGCCGGAGGCACCTCGCGGTCGCTGAACCGCGCAACCGCCAGGTCGAGGGTGGGCGCGAGCTGCGCGGGCTGCAGTGGGGCGACGAGAAAGGCGGCGACGCCCGACCGCGCCGCGACCTTCAGCAGCGCGCGGCTCGTATTGTGCGTGAAGAGGACCGAGTGGGCGCCCTGACTCCGCGAAGGGGAGGAGGTCAGGGCGTGGGCCTGCCGTGCGGCTGGGCTGAAGCACGATGACGTCGGAGGCCGGGTCGGCAACCAGGGACAAGCTGTCGAGGCGCGCCGGGGCGCTCGACCGTCACCTGACCACCCGCGTCGGTCACGGCTGCCGTCACGGTCAGGAGCGATTCGCCGGTGAGGCCGAGCAGAGCGACGCGCCAGCGCGCTGGCGTGTCTGTGTCTGTCGAGAGTCGAGTCATGGTTGTCATGCCTTCACGCTCTCGCTCGAAGGGCGCTGCGGTCAAGTGACGAGTTGACAACGACCGCGCGGGCGCGCTCGCTGCGGTGAATCCTCGGCCGAGGCTCAGCCTGAAGGCAACCCGAGGTGGATCGGAAGGCTCGAGCTCGCCGGACGGCCCGGCCAGGGCATACAGCCGCTCCTGCGAGCGCAGGGAGGCTCGTCGCCGGGCGTCACGCGAGCTCGAGCGGCCGTCGGGGAGGATGAGCCGGGCCTTCACGGTGTCAGCAAGCTGCGTGTCGAGGATGTCGCGGAGGCGGCGCTGGAGCTGGCGATCGAGGATGGGAAGGCGGTCTCGACGCGATAGTCGAGGTTTCGCGGCATCCAGTCGGATGAGGCGAGCAGGTATTCAGGCTCGCCGGCATTGTCGAAGACGAACACGCGGGCGTGCTCGAGATACCGGTCCACGATCGAGATCACCCGGATGCCGTCGGAAAGCCCGGGCACGCCGGGCCTGCAGGCAGCAGATGCCGCGCACGATCAGGTCGATGCGCACGCCCGCCTGGCTCGCGCGGTACAGCTCGTCGATGAGCGCCCGGTCGGCCAGGCTGTTCATCTTGGCGACGATGCGCCCGGCGCCGCGCGCGCGAGCGTGCTCGGCCTCGCGGCGGATCGCGCGACGAGCCCGTCCCGCAGCCCCGCCGGCGCGACGATGAGGTGGCGCAGGGGCGCGCGGCCGCGTGTAGCCGGTGAGCATATTGAACAGCTCCGTCACGTCGGCGCCGATCTCGTCGTGGGCGGTGAAGAGCCCAAGGTCGCCGTAGACACCGCTGGTGCGGATGTTGTAGTTGCCCGTCGCCAGGTGGCAGTAGCGGCGCATGCCGTCGGCCTCCTGGCGGACGACGAGGCAGGCCTTTGCAGTGGGTCTTGAAGCCCGCGATGCCGTAGACGACGTGGGCGCCCACCTCCTCGAGCGCGCGCGCCCAGTGGATATTCGCCTCCTCGTCGAACCGCGCCCGCAGCTCGACGAGCACGGCGACCTCCTTGCCGTTCTCGGCGGCGACCGTCAGCGCCTGGGCGATCGGGGACGTCGGGCTCACGCGGTAGAGCGTCATCTTGATGGCGAGCACCTTCGGGTCGCGCGCCGCCTCGCTCACGAAGCGGGTCACGGCGTCGAACGACTGGTACGGGTGGTGGGCGAGGATGTCGCCGGCCCGGATCGCCGACCAGACGTCAGGGGCGCTCTCGAAGCCGGGCACCGGGTGCGGCGGGAGCGGCTGGTCGCTTGAGCCGGGGCAGGTTCACCGCGGCGTAGAGCTGGAACAGGTCGGAGAAGGCGGTGAAGCCCTCGCCGTGGTACAGGTCTTCCGCGCCGAGCTCGAGCTCGTCGACCAGCGCCGCCCGCACCTCCTCGGGCAGGCCCGCCTCGCACTGGAGGCGGACGGCGTCTCCCATGCGCCGCTCGCGCAGGCCCGCCTCGATGCTCGTGAGGAGGTCGTCGGCGCGGCCGCGCTTGACCTCGAACTCCGCGTCTCGCGTGACCCGGATGGCGTGGCAGGAGATCACCTCGTAGCCGTTGTAGAGGAGCGGCAGGTGCAGGCGAATCACATCCTCGAGCAGCACGAAGGCGTGTTGGCCGGGCGCCGCCGGGCAGGGCGACGAAGCGGGGCACGACGAGACCCGGGATGTGGACGACGGCGAGGGAGGCGTGCGGCAGGAGCGAGGACGTGACCGGGCGGATCGAGGCCACGAGGCAGAGGGAGCGATTGGCCAGGTGCGGGAACGGATGCCCCGGATCGATGGCGAGCGGCGTCAGCACGGGGAGCAGCGCCCGCCTGAAGTACTGGTCGAGGAAGCGGCGCTGCTCCGCGTCCAGGTCTTCCGGGCGCAGGATCCGGACGCCTTCGGCGGCGAGCAGCGGCTGGATCTCGTCGAGGAAGCACCGGTGTTGCGCGCCGACCAGCTCGTGGACGCGCTCCGAGATCGCGGCCAGCGTTTCGCTCGCCGTGAGCCCATCCGGTCCGGGCGCCGGCTCGCCCGCCCCCGCGTGCCGCTTGAGCCCGGCCACGCGGACCATGAAGAACTCGTCCAGGTTCGAGCTGAAGATGGCGAGGAACTTGACGCGCTCGAGCAGCGGCACCGTGGGATCCTGGGCTTCCTCGAGCACCCGGCGATTGAACTCGAGCCAGGACAACTCGCGGTTGATGTAGCGCGCTGGCCGTCATCT
>ERZ1370068.9167-contig-7965_pt1 | contig 21911 bp, 31 predicted proteins | sample MGYA00561227_ERZ1370068 | MGnify/ENA primary metagenome ERZ1370068 (study PRJEB38410, sample SAMEA6850437) | metagenome | study: Metagenomic assessment of the ecological functions of the soil: analysis of the soil microbiota associated with the... | reverse complement strand
GTATCCACTTCGTTCGGTTACGTGTTACTCTTCTGGTTCTTCGCGCTTCGATCCTGGTGATCGCCGCGGTGTGCGTGATCACGGCGCGCAACCCGGTGCACTCGGCGCTGTTCCTGGTGCTCGTCCTTCTTCACCGCCGCGGCGCTGTGGATGCTGCTGCGCGCGGAGTTCTGGCGATCGCGCTGGTGCTGGTCTACGTCGGCGCGGTCGATGGTGCTGTTCCTGTTCGTGGTGATGATGCTCGACGTCAACCTCGAGCGCCTGCGCGAGGGCTTCTGGAGCTACCTGCCGCTGGGCGCGGCGGTGGCGCGCGGTCATGGTGGTCGAAATGGTGCTGGTGCTGCGCGGCGGCTACTTCGGCCTGGGCGCGCTCTCCGGCGCTGAAGGACCCGGGCGCGGGCTACAGCAACACCAAGGAGCTCGGGCGCCTGCTGTATACCGGACTACGCCTACCCGTTCGAGCTCGCGGCGGTGCTGCTGCTGGTCGCGATCGTCGTGGCGATCGCGCTCACGCTGAGAAAGCGCAAGGACACCAAGTACCAGGACCCGGCGCAGGCAGGTCGCGGTGAAGCGCAGCGACCGGGTGCGGCTGGTGTCGATGCCGTCGGAGAAGAACGACTGAAGCAGCACAAATGGGAGGCGTTGTTTGCTTTCACTGTCGCATTTCCTGATTCTCGGCGCGGTGCTGTTCGCGATCAGCATCGTCGGGATCTTCCTCAACCGCAAGAACGTCATCATCCTGCTGATGGCGATCGAGCTGATGCTGCTCGCCGTGAACATGAATTTCATCGCGTTCTCGCACTACCTGGGCGACATCGCCGGGCAGGTGTTCGTGTTCTTCATCCTCACGGTGGCGGCGGCCGAGTCGGCGATCGGCCTGGCGATCCTGGTGGTGCTGTTCCGCAACTCTGCAGACCATCAACGTCGACGATCTCGACAACCTGAAAGGCTGAAGAGACAAAATGACGCGACCTGCAGCTCTACCTCCTCGTGCCGCTCGCCCCGCTCGCGGGCGCGATCGTCGCGAGGCTCTGTTCGGCAGAGCAGATCGGCCGGGCGGGCGCGCACTGGGTGACGATCGCGGGCGTCGCGGTATCGTTCGTCGCCTCGTGCGTGATCTTCGCCGACGTGCTCGACGGGCACGGTGTTCAACGGATCGGTCTACACCTGGCTCGTCTCGGGCGGCACGCGCTTCGAGATCGGCTTCCTGATCGACCGCCTCTCGGCGCTGATGATGGTGGTCGTGACCTTCGTCTCGCTGATGGTGCACATCTACACCATCGGCTACATGGCCGACGATCCGGGCTACCAGAGGTTCTTCGCCTACATCGCGCTGTTCACCTTCGCGATGCTGATGCTGGTGATGGCGAACAACTTCCTGCAGCTGTTCTTCGGCTGGGAGGCGGTGGGCCTGGTGTCGTACCTGCTGATCGGCTTCTGGTACACGCGCCCGACGCGCGATCTACGCCAACCTCAAGGCGTTCCTCGTCGAACCGCGTCGGCGATTTCGGCTTCCTGCTCGCGGTGGCGCTGGTGCTCGCGTACTTCGGCACGCTCGACTACGCCTCGGTGTTCTCGCGCGCCCCGGCCGCGGCGTCAGACGACGATCGAGGTCATCCCGGGCGCGCCCTGGCTGCTGCTGTCGGCGATCTGCATCGGGCTCTTCATCGGCGCGATGGGTAAGAGCGCGCAGTTCCCGCTGCACGTGTGGCTGCCCGACTCGATGGAAGGCCCGACGCCGATCTCCGCACTGATCCACGCCGCGACCATGGTGACGGCGGGGATTTTCATGGTGGCGCGCATGTCGCCGCTGTTCGAGCTGTCCGACACCGCGCGCTCGATGGTGCTCGATCATCGGCGGCATCACCGCCTTCTTCATGGCGCTCATCGCCATGGTCCAGTACGACATCAAGCGCGTGGTCGCGTACTCGACGCTGTCGCAGCTCGGCTACATGACGGTGGCGCTGGGCGCGTCGGCGTACTCGGTCGCGATCTTCCACCTGATGACGCACGCCTTCTTCAAGGCCGCTGCTGTTCCTCGGCGCGGGCTCGGTGATCATCGCGCTGCACCACGAGCAGGACATGCGCAAGATGGGCGGGCTGCGCAAGTACATGCCGATCACGTATCTCACGGTGCTGATCGGCGCCCTGGCGAACGCGGGCTTTCCGCCGTTCGCCGGGTTTCTTCTCCAAGGACTCGATCATCGAGGCCGGTCAAAGCTCTCGCACACCTTCGGCGCGGGCTTCGCCTGGCTGATGGTCGCTCGCTCGGCGTGTTCGTCGGCGGGTTCTATTCGTTCCGCCTCGTGTTCTACGCCTTTCACGGCAAGCCGCGGTTCGAGCGCTCATCATCCGCTCCGCACGAGTCGCCCGCGGTGGTCACCGTGCCGCTGGTGCTGCTCGCGATCCCGTCGGTCGTCTCCGGGCTGGGTGATCGGCGACGTCGTCTTCGGCGGCTACTTCGGAGGCTCGATCTTCGTCGCCGAGGCCCACCCGGGCGTGAAGGAGATGGCCGGGGAGTTCCACGGCATCGTGCCGATGATGCTGCACGGCCTCACTCAGGCCCCGTTCTGGCTCGCGCTCGCCGGAGCGGCAGTCGCCTGGTACCTGTACATCGCGCGGCCGGAGATGGCGGCGGTGGTGCGGAAGCAAGGCCGGCGTCCTGGTCACCGATCCTCGAGGACAAGTACGGCTTCGACCGCTTCAACGACTGGTTCTTCGCCGGCGGCGCGAGGAAAGTCGGCACCGGGCTGTGGCGCTACGGCGACGTCACGCGTGATCGACGGTCTGATGGTGAACGGCTCGGCGAGGCTGGTCGGCTGGTTCGCCGGCGTGGTGCGCTTGCTGCAGTCCGGGTTCATCTACCACTACGCCTTCGTCATGATCATCGGCGTGTGTCGGTGCTGCTCACCTGGTTCGTCTTCTTCGGCGCGCTCGTCCGTAGGCGATGCAGCTCCTACTGGCTCAGCTTTTCCGATCTGGGTCCCGATCGTCGCGGGGCTGATCGTGCTCGCCGCGGGCGACAGGAACCCTGCGCGAGGCGAAGGCGATCGCCCTGCTCGGCGCGATCATCGGCTTCGCGGTCACGATTCCGCTCGTCACCGGCTTCCAGACCGGAACGAGCGCCATGCAGTTCGTCGAGCTCGCGCCCTGGATCCCGCGCTTCAACGTCAACTACCACCTCGGCGTGGACGGCATCTCGGTGCTGTTCATCCTGCTGAACAGCTTCATCACCGTGCTGGTGGTGATCGCCGGCTGGGAAGTGATCAGGACAAGGTGGCGCAGTACATGGCGGCGTTCCTGGTGATGTCGGGCCTGCTGAACGGCGACGTTCGCCGCGCTCGACGCGGTGCTGTTCTACGTGTTCTTCGAGGCGACGCTGATCCCGATGTACCTGGTCATCGGCGTCTGGGGCGGGCCGAACCGCGTCTACGCGGCGGTGAAGTTCTTCCTCTACACGCTGCTCGGGTCGCTGCTGATGCTGCTCGCGTTCCTCTACCTCTACAACAAGTCGGGCGGCAGCTTCGCGGTGCTCGACTACCACAAGCTGCCGCTGCCGCTGAACGTGCAGATCCTGCTCTTCATCGCCTTCCTCATGGCGTTCGCGGTGAAGGTGCCGATGTGGCCGGTGCACACCTGGCTGCCCGACGCGCACGTCGAGGCGCCCACCGGCGGCTCGGCGGTGCTCGCCGCGATCCTGCTCGAAGCTCGGCGCCTACGGCTTCATCCGCTTTTCGCTGCCGATACTGCCCGGACGCGAGCCACTACCTCGTCGGGCTTCATGATCACGCTGTCGCTGATCGCGATCGCGTACATCGGCCTGGTCGCGCTGGTGCAGACCGACATGAAGAAGCTGATCGCCTATTCGTCGATCTCGCACATGGGCTTCGTGACGCTGGGCTTCTTCATCTTCAACGCCTACGGCATGGAAGGCGGCGCTGGTGCAGATGATCTCGCACGGCTTCGTGTCGGCGGCGCTGTTCCTGTGCGTGGGCGTGATGTACGACCGCATGCACTCGCGCGCCATCGCCGACTACGGCGGCGTGGTCGAACACCATGCCGCAGGTTCGCCGCGCTGATGATGCTGTTCGCCATGGCGAACTGCGGGCTGCCGGCGACCTCGGGCTTCGTCGGCGAGTTCATGGTGATCATGGGCGCGATGAAGTTCAACTTCTGGATCGCGCTCGTCGCCGGCGACGACGCTCGTCTTCGGCGCGGCGTACACGCTGTGGATGTATCAAGCGCGTGATCTTCGGCGAGGTCGGGAACAAGCACGTCGCCGAGCTCACCGACGCCAACGCGCGCGAGCTGCTGGTGCTCGGCCTGCTCGCGGTCGCCGTGCTGTGGATGGGCCTGTACCCGGCCCCGTTCACCGAGATCATGCACGCCTCGGTGAACGACCTGCTCCGGCACCTCGCGGTGAGCAAGCTGTGAGGCGCGAGCCATGCTGACCGATCTCCCATCATGCTGCTGGCGTATCCGGAGATCTTCCTCCTCGCGGCCGGCTGCGCGATCCTGGTGATCGACCTGTTCCTGAAGGACGGAGCGCGCTGGGTGAGCTATGCGCTGTCGCTCGCGGCGCTCGCCGGCTGCGCTGCTCTGACGCTCGCGCGTCGCCGCCGCGACCGGCGGGCAGCCGGCCACCACCTTCAACGGCATGTTCGTCTCCGACGTGATGGCGAGCGTGCTCAAGATGTTCACCTACCTCGCGGTGGCGGCTGTGCCTGGTGTATTCGCGGACCTACCTCGCCGACCGCGGGCTGTACCGCGGCGAGTACTTCGTCGCTGGTGCTGTTCGCCACGCTCGGGATGATGGTGATGATCTCGGCGAGCCATTTCCTGACGCTGTATCTGGGCCTGGAGCTGATGTCGCCTGTGCCTGTATTCGCTGGTCGCGCTCGACCGGGATTCGGCGGTCTCGACCGAGGCGGCGATGAAGTACTTCGTGCTGGGCGCGCTCGCCTCGGGCCTGCTGCTCTACGGCATGTCGATGATCTACGGCGCCACCGGCACGCTGCGAGATCGCGCGAGGTCGCGCAAGGCGCCGCCCGCATCGCTGCAGGCGGACCAACCCTCAAGGCGGTGCTGCGCCTTCGGGCTGGTGTTCGTCGTCTCGGGCCTCGCGTTCAAGGTGGGCGTGGTGCCGTTCCACATGTGGATCCCCGACGTCTACCACGGCGCGCCCTCGTCGGTGACGCTGTTCATCAGCACCGGGCCCAAGCTCGCGGCGTTCGCCATGGCGATGCGGCTGCTGGTCGAACGCGCTGCCGGCGCTGGCCGCCGACTGGCAGCCGATGCTCGTGATCCTGTCGGTGCTGTCGATGGCGATCGGCAACCTCGCCGCGATCGCGCAGACCAACATCAAGCGCATGCTCGCCTACTCGACCATCTCGCACATGGGCTTCATGCTGCTCGGCCTGCTCTCGGGGATCGTCGGCGGCAACACGCTGTCGGCGGCCGGAGGCGTGGAGCTCGGCGATGTTCTACGCGCGTGGTCTACGTGCTCATGAGCCTGGGCGCCTTCGGCATGGTGGTGCTGCTGTCGCGCGCCGGGTTCGAGGCCGAGCGCATCGAGGACTTCAAGGGGCTGAACGCGCGCAGCCCCTGGTTCGCCTTCATCATGCTGCTCCTGATGTTCTCGCTCGCCGGGCGTTCCGCCGACCGTGGGTTTCTACGCCAAGCTCGCGGTGCTGCAGGCGGTGCTCGGCGGCGGGGCAGGTGTGGCTCGCGGTGGTCGCGGTGCTGTTCGCGCTGGTCGGCGCGTTCTACTACATCCGCATCGTCAAGCTCATGTACTTCGACGAGCCCGTCGAAACGCGCGTCGATCGAGACGAAGCTCGACGCGGGCATCCTCCTCTCGGCGAACGGGCTGGCGATGCTCGCGCTCGGCATCCTGCCGCAGCCGCTGATGCAGCTGTGCCTGCAGGCGATCGAAGGTCTTCTGAGCTGGGCGTGCGCGTGAAGGACCTGAGCGAGCGCCGGCTGTCGACGCAGGCTGGTCTACGACGGCAAGCTGCTCAAGGTGCGCAGCGACACGGTGCGCCTGCCCGACGGCGGCACGGCCGAGCGCGAGTGGATCGAGCACCCCGGCGCGGTGGCGGTGCTCGCGGTGACCGACGCGGGCGAGCTCGTCATGGAGCGCCAGTTCCGCTATCCGCTGCGGACGCGACATGATCGAGGTTCCCGCGGGCAAGATCGATCCGGCGAGGATCCGCTCGCGACCGCCAGGCGCGAGCTCGCGGAGGAGACCGGCTACTCGGCTGCCGAGTGGACGCACGTCGCGACCATCCACCTCGCGATCGGCGTACTCGAACGAGCACATCGAGATCTACCTCGCGAGGCGCCTCACGCCACGGAGCAGGCGAAGCTCGACGAGGAGGAGTTCCTCGAGGTGTTCACGCTGCCGCTCGCGACCGCGCTCGCGCTGGGTGCGCGAGGGGAAGATCACCGATTCGAAGACCGTCTCCAGCCTGTTCTGGGCCGAGAAAGTCCTGCTCGAAGGCTGGGGCGCGGCTAGAAGCGGTAGCGCAACTCCAGCCCGATCTCGCGGACCCGCTCATGCGCCGGGCTTCACCAGCCTGCGGTACTGGCGCCATGTGCTTCAGCGCCTGCTTGGGACGCGCCCGAGCGACTTGCACAGCAGCGCGAGGTTGTAGTGGCAGTCGGCGAAGCGCGGGTCCTCGGCGCAGCGCCTTCTCGTACGCGTCCATCGCGCGCGCTCTTGCGGCCCATGTCCTCGAGGAGCACGCCCAGGTTGTAGAACAGCAGCGGCTCGTTGCCGCAGGCGAGGATCGCGCGGCGGTAGACGCGCTCGCCTTCGGCGAGGCGGCCCTGCCTCGTGCAGCAGCCGTCCGAGGTTGACGTGGGCGCCCGCGTGCGCCAGGTTCGACCTGCAGCGCCCGCTCGTAGGCTTCGCGCGGCGGCCTCGGCGGTCGCGCCGCTCGAGGTCGCATCCCCGCTCGAACCAGTCTTCTGCGCTCGGCCGCGTGCGCCGGCGCTCGCGCGCTCGATCACCGCTGAGCGAGCCTCGCGCGGGATCGCCCTCGAAGATCGAGCACGTACTGCCCGGAGTCCGCCTGCCAGCGGCGCGCGCCGTCCTTGACGACGACGCGATCGCCCAGCGCCTCGATCGACAGGCCCGAGAGCGGCATCGCGTCGGGAAGGCGGCGCCTGCAGCTCTTTGAGCGATCGGGTGATGCGCCGCTGCGGCACCTGCGCCGGCGCGAGCGCCTGCGCGGTGCGCAGCACGATCAGGTCCTGGAACGAAAACAGCCAGGCGTTGCGGGGACCGCGCGCGGGCGACACGAACCCGGCGTCGACCAGGCTCTGGATGGTGCTGCGGGGAAGGCGAAGCAGCCGCTCGACGTCGCGGACGCCGTACGGGTGCGCTGCTGCCGGTTCGGCGGCGCGGGCCTATTTCCTCGCTGCCTTTCTGGGCGCGGTTTCGGCCTGCTGGGCGCGCTTGCGGCGCCTTGCGCGCCTATCCTGAACTGCGGCCTCGGCCGCCTTCGCGGGAGCGGGCGCCTTCTTCTTGTCGAGGCTCGCGCGCAGCGCCTCCATCAGGTCGATGACCTCGGCGCCGCCCTTCGGGCGCCTCGGCCATGGTGATCTCCTGGCCTTCGACCTTCTTCTGCACCGCCGCCTCGACGCGGGTGCGCACGTCGTCGGTGTAGGTGGTCGGATCGAACTTGTCGGAGGCCTGCTGCTCGATCAGCTGCTGCGCGAGCTTGAGCTCGGCGTCCTTGACCTCGGTCTCCGGGATCTCGAGCTCCTTGATCGAGCGCACCTCGCCCGCGTAGAGGAGCTGCTGCATGACGAGGCCGTCGTTCCGATCGGACGGGCGGATCATCACGATGTACTGCTTGCCGCGCGCCGCCCAGCGGCCGAGCGCGCAGCGCTTGGATTCGCGCAGCGCCCTGGCGAGCAGCGCGTAGGGCTTGGCGCCGCCCTTGTCGGGCGCGAGGTAGTAGGCCTTGTCGAAGTACACCGGGTCGATCGCCTCGATCGGCACGAACTCGGCGATGTCGGCGGTGTGCGTTCCCGCTTCCTCGAGCAGCTTCAGCTCCTCGGGCGTGAACATGCACGTACTGGTCCTTTTCGAACTCGTAGCCCTTGACCATGTCCTCGCGCGGCACCGACGACGTCTTCCTTCACGCAGACGTACTGCTGCTTGAGGCGCGAGCCGCAGCGCCTTGTGCAGCAGGTTGAACGAGATCGCCGCGGCTCGCCTCGGTGGCGGAGAAGAGCTTCACCGGAATGGACACCATCCCGAACGAGACGGTCAGGGTCGCAATCGGTCGTGCAGCCATGCGTATCTCCCACTAAGTCCTTCTTGGGGCAGGGATTCTACGCCTTCGGCGCGCTCGAGCGCACGTTCCAGGCTTTGCTTGTCGGTCGAGGGCGTCCGCTCCAGCGGTCGCCGGTCTGCGCCGAGCCGCTCGGGCGCGTTGGTGATCCTGAAGTCGAGCGGATGGGCCTTGGCCAGCTCTTCCCAGGTGAGCGGCATCGACACCGGCGCGCCGGGCGCGCCGCGCGGCGAGTAGGCCGACGTTGAGCGTCTTGCCGCGCACGTTCATGTTGTAGTCCATGAAGATCTTGCCGGTGCGCTTGGGCACGCTCCATTCGACCGTCACGTCCTTGGGGTGCAGGCGCACGAGGTGCCGCCCGACCGTCTCGCTCACCTTGCGCGCGGCGTCGAAGTCGAGCGTGCGCTCGATCGGGACGAAGATGTGCAGGCCGGTCTTGCCCGAGGTCTTCGCCACCGCCTCGAGGCCCATGCTCGCGAGCAGCTCGCGCAGGTGAAACGCGACTTCCTTGCCCTTCTCGAAGGCGACGGTGTTCAGCTCGGGCTCCTCGCCCGGCGCTTCCTTGCCCGAGTAGATGTAGGGGTCGATGTCGAACACCACGTAGTCGGGGTAGTTGAGGATCGAGGCCTCGAGCGCCGGCGAGCGACTCGCGAAGTCGGTGCTCTGCGTCGCCGCGTCGGGGCCGGGCTTCGCGCGCGAGTGCCACACGTGGAACTCGAGCGTCCCGGACTGCGCGAGCCACAGCAGCGTCGGCAGGTTGTCGCACACGAGGTAGTCGTGGCGCTCGTCCTTGTGCTCGGAGAAGATCGTGATCTTCTTCGCGAAGGGCGGCAGCTCCGGGTCCCAGTGCTTCTGGTAGAAGCGCTCGCCGCCGATGCCCTCGGGCATGCGGATCATGGTGAGCGGCCGGTCGGCGAGGTGGGTGAGCATGTAGGGCGATACCTGCGCGAAGTAGCGCAGCAGGTCGCGCTTGGTGATCGCCGGCTGCTTGCAGCGCGGCGTCGGCGGGCCAGTAGACGCGGTCGAGGTGGGTGAGCTTGAGCGTGTGCGTGCCGACCGCGATCGTGAGCGCGGCTTTCTTGTTGTCGAGCTGGCGCAGCACGGCGTCGATCTCGCTGTCGCCGGTGCTCGCGCGCGGCTTCGGCGACCGGGTGCGCGGCGACACGGGGATCGGTGCGCGCGCACCGATTTCGGGTCGACGTCGTCCGCGCAGCCGCAGGAACACCGGGGCGCGCAGCATGCCGTCCGGGGTCCACTGCTGGAACTCGACCTCGGCGACCAGCTCGGGCTTCAGCCAGGTCGTCGGGCTGTGCAGCTCGGGCTCCTCGGCGAAGGGGCCGGGTCGTTGGTCTTCGAGCTTTTCGCGCGCGCCTTCACCTGCGCGAGCGTGCGGTCGTCGAACCCCGAGCCGACGTGCCCGCAGTAGTGGAGCTTGCCGTCGTCCCAGTAGCCGAGCAGCAGCGCGCCGAGCGAGCGCCCGCGAGCCTCTTGCCCTTGGTGAACCCGCCGACGACGAACTCGGCGCTCTTCGTCGGCTTGATCTTGAGCCAGGCCTGCGAGCGCTTGCCGGCTTCGTATTTGCTGTCCTTGCGCTTGGCGATCACGCCCTCGAAGCCGCTCGCGAGCGCCGCCTTGTAGAGCTCTTCGCCGTCTTCCTCCGCATGCACCAGCTGAACATGGGGCGAGGGCAGCAGGCACTGCTCGAGCCAGCGCCTGCGGTCGGCGTAGGGCGCGCCGCGCGCGTCGAGGCCGGCGAAGTGCAGCAGGTCGAAGCAGAAGAAGACCGACCGGCGTCGCGCGGTCGGCCTGCGCGATCTCGCGCTCGGTCTTCAGCTGCACGCGCTCCTGCAGCGCGGCGAAGGACGGGCGGCCGTCGGCGCCGAAAGCGGCGACCTCGCCGTCGAGCACCATGCCCTTGACCGCCTGCAGCGCGAGCTCCGCGGCGAGCTTCGGGAAGGAGGCCGTCAGGTCGAGGCCGCGCCGCGAGCGCAGCTTCACCTCCTTGTCGTCGATGAAGGCGAGCACGCGGTAGCCGTCGAGCTTGGGCTCCCACATCCAGCCGGCGCCGCCGAACGGTGCGCCGTCGCGCAGCTCGGCGAGCATCGGCAGGAGCTTCACCGGCAGCGCTTCGTTTTTCCCGAGAGGACGAGCTGCGACGCGGGCATGCGGCGCACCGGCAGGGCCTTGAGGTTCTCGACCATGAGGCCGGAGAGGACCGAGTGATCCTTCCCGGTGACGTCGGTCTCGGCGACGAAGCGGTCCTTGTGCTTGATCAGCAGCCAGTCCTTCGGGTTCCTGGCCGTGCGGACCAGCGCGAAGGAGCCCTTGAGCTTGGCGCCGCGCAGCGTGACGCTCAGCTTGCCCGCGGCGATGCCCTCCCTGACCAGGCGCTCGGCCTGCGCGCGGTCGTGGTACCAGTGGCCCTTGCGGTCCTCGTCGGGCGTATACGGACCGCAGTCCCACACGATCACCTCGCCCGCGCCGTACTGCTTGGGGGAATCACGCCCTCGAACGAGGCGTAGTCGTAGGGGTGGTCCTCGGTCATGACCGCGAGGCGCTTGTCCGCGGGGTTGAGCGACGGGCCGCGGGGAACGGCCCAGGACTTGAGCACGCCGTCGCACTCCAGCCTGAAGTCGTAGTGCAGCTGGCGCGCCGAGTGCTTCTGCACCACGAAAAGCAGCAGTCCCTCGCCCGGGGCGGGCGCCGGCGCGGGCTCGGGCGTCGCGTCGAAAGCGCGCTTCTTGGAATATTCGTCCAGCAGCACTGCCGCCGCCGACGGGTCGGCCAGCACGATGCGCTTGGCTTTGGGCATGCGAGAGATTCTAGCTTGCCGGATCGCGCGCCGGTGCTGGACAATCCCGACCATGACGCAGCTCCTCGCCGGAACCAGCGGCTTCTCCTACAAGGAGTGGCTCGGCAAGTTCTACCCCGAGAAGCATCCCGCCGACCGGATGCTTCGCTACTACGCCGCGCAGTTCGCCACGGTCGAGATCAGCAACACCTTCTACCGCATGCCCGCCGAAGCGATGCTCGCGAACTGGGCCGATCAGGTTCCCGACGAGTTTCTCGTTCACGCTCAAGGCGCCGCGGCGCATCACCCACGAGCTGCGGCTGAAGGAGTGCGAGACCCACGTCGCCGAGTTCCTGCGGCGCGCGCAGGCGCTCGGCGCGAAGCTCGGTCCGCTGCTGTTCCAGATGCCGCCTTTCCTCAAGAAGGACCTGCCGCGGCTGCGGGATTTCCTCGCGCTGCTGCCGGCGGATCGGCCCGCCGCCTTCGAGTTCCGCAACGACTCCTGGCAGGACGACGAGGTCTACGCGATGCTCCGCGAGAAGGGCGCGATGCTGTGCTATACCGACACCGACGCGGGCGACTCGCCGCCCGTGATCGCGACCGCTGCGAGCGGCTACCTGCGGCTGCGGCGCACGCACTACGAGGACGACGGAGCTCGGCGAGTGGGCCGGGCGCATCGCGGCGCTTGCGCTCGAGCGCGCCTACGTCTACTTCATGCACGAGGACGACGCGCTGGGCGCGGTGTTCGCGCGCAAGCTGCTGGAACGGTGGAAGCGAGAGAGGCGAAAATGAACGATACGGCTCCCGCCGCCGGAGCGATCGAACGCCTGCAGGCTCTACTACGCGAAGAACGAGCAGCGGATCGCGGTCCTCTCGTTCATCTGCGGCTTCCTCTTCGACATCCTCATGGTCGACCGCGCCGATTCCTGGCACGCGATCGCCCAGCAGCTCTTCTACCTCGCCGTGATCCTGGCGGCGCTGACGCAGATGTTCCTCGAGGAGGGCGAGCCCCAGCCGATCCCGCGGGCCTGTTCTTCGTCAAGCGCTGGTACTACCAGTACCGCACGGCGCTGGTGCACTTCTTCCTGGGAACGCTGCTCAACGTCTACACGATCTTCTTCTTCAAGAGCTCGTCGCTGCTGGTGTCGTTCGGCTTCCTCGCGTTTCCTGGTGTTCCTGCTGTGGGCCAACGAGTCCGAGCGCTTCAAGTCGCGTGGGCCTGCCGTTCAAGTTCACCCTGCTCGCCCTGTGCTCGATGTGCTTCGCCGCCAACGTGGTGCCGATCTTCGTCGGCTCGATCGGCACTGGCGGTGTTCCTCGTGTCGATGCTCGCGGGCTGCGTGCCGGTCGGTCGGCGTCGCCTGGTGGATCAGGAGCAGGAAGCCGGATCTCTTTCCCCGCGCCCGCAGGCAGATGCTGCTGCCGCTCGGCGGCGTGCTGATCGGGCTTCCTCGTGTTCTACTACTTCAGGCTGATCCCGCCGGTGCCGCTGTCGATCCCCTTCATCGGCGTCTATCACGCGCGTCGAGAAGACGCGGCGACGAACTACCGCCTGAGCCACGAGCGGCCGATCTGGCGCATCTGGCAGCACGGCGACCAGGAGTTCCTCGCGCCAGCCCGGGCGACCGGGTCTACGTGTTCTTCCGCATCTTCTCGCCGACGCGCTTCTCCGACCAGGTGCAGATGCGCTGGTACTGGAAGGATCGACGCGCGCGGCTGGGCGCTGCAGGACACGATCCCGATCAAGATCGTCGGCGGGCGCGCCGAGGGCTTCCGCGGCTACGGCTTCAAGTCGAACTACCAGCCGGGCGAGTGGAAGGTGCAGGTCGGGACCATCGACAGCCGCGAGATCGGCCGCGTGTACTTCAGCCTCGAGACGCGGCCCGAGTGGCCGCGCACCTTCGAGATCGAGATCCAGTAGTCAGTCGGTCCGCAGCGGCGAGCAGCGCGCGAACCGCTGCTTCAGGCTCGTCGATCTGCACGAGATAGCCGCGCAGGTCCTGCGTCCCGCAGCGCTCGCCCGCTCGCGGCTGGAAGCCGCGGCGCGCGAAGGCCTGGCCCCGCGCGAGCGCCGCACAGGTGGATGACCGCGGCGAGCTCCTGCTTCTGCAACGAGCGTCGCCTCGCGTGTCTGCGGCGCGCGAGGCATGCTCGGCGACGCTGCGGTGCAGGAGCGCGGAGGTCATCTCGATCGCGTGGCTCGGGCAGCACGCGCGTGTAGAGGCCGTTGAACCAGCACGAGCTCCAGGTCGTACCATGGGCCGTCCTCGACCACCGCGTGGTCGTGGATGCAGTAGCGCTTCGCGTCCCGGAACGCCGCGTCGGTGATCTGGAACATGCCGACCGCGCTCGACGCGGGGCGGTACCACTCGAAGGGATTGCGGCTCCAGCGCCAGGTCCACGCGCGGCCGCGCCACCGGATTGCCCGCGCCCTCGACCTGGGCGAGCGCGGCGAGCAGCTCGGCCGTGATCACCGGGGTCGAATGCTCGCGGAAGAGCGGTCCGTACTCGCGCCAGGTCGCAGCCGGCGTCTTCGCCAGGGCCTGACCGACGGGGAAGAGCATCTCGGTCGGCTTGCGCCATGACCTGCACCATCCAGTTCGCCGCGGCCCACAGCAGGACGGCGACGCGCCAGGACCGCGGCGATGCGCGCCGCGACCGGAGCGGCGAGAAAAGCGCGGGTGGCCCGCCGCAGCGCGGGGCGGAATCGTTTCATGCGCTTGGGATATCCTATCCGGGTAGAATCGCCCCGGAGAAGCCACCATGCAAAGACAACGAAGTCACCACGGACAAGCTGGCCGCCGACCTGCGGCTGGTGATCTCCGACGCCGAGGCGCGTTGCGCAGGCAGAGAAGGGGCCGCAGGTAATCAACTGATCGTCGTCATGTCGAGCGCCTGAGCGCCGTTGGCGTCATTACAGTATGGAGCGCCACGATGCCGCGCAGCGCCTCGTGTCGCACGTTTGACTCTCGTCACGGCGAGAATCAAGAGCGCCTCTTCATCTTCTGCCGTGATCGCTGCGATGCGGGCAGCCTGCGCGCGAACCTGCCAGATCACGCCACCGCAAGATGGTCGACGATGCGCGGCGGCCGCGGCGAATCGAATCGAACCAGAACATCGAAGGCCGCCGCTGGGAGATACCATTTGGTCGCTTCCCACGATCGCCAAGCTGGCCGGCCAGATCTGTGAGTCGCTTCGTGATGTTCCGCGATCGGCAATAACCCGTCTCGAGCAACGATAGTTTGCCTCTAAGTACGCACGTCCACCAATTCCGCTTCTTCCCAGGCCGCGCTCGAGATGGGCTCGCAATCGCGCGTCTGGCCGATGGCAGCGGGCGTATTTGCGCAGCGCCGCAATCCGGCACCAGGGCTTTGGCGCGGACAAGATCGCGGCGAAAGGCCGCGCGTTTGATGGAATCTATAGTTCATGCCCTTTGACGCCAAGAACTCGAATGTCGCCCCCGCATTCGGCGTCAGGAGACGGCATGCAGTGCCAAACCGCCAGGCCTGCGAGAAGATCGACCGATGTCCTGATGAGAAGCGAATCTCCGAGCGCTACCGTGCTGGGAACCCGGCGAGCGACACCACCGGGTGGGGCGCGCTGGCTGGTGAACGCCTCCAGCCGGATCGCCCGCCGCGTCTCTTCGTCAATCGGCATGGCGATCGAGTCTGATCATCATCAAGACGTGCTGGAAGTCGACAGGCGGCACGTCGCCGAACGCCCGCCTAGCAACCGGTGGTGTTGCTGGAGGGAACCTTTTGAACCAGGAGCAAAGAGCCAGTATCTTGCCGCCGTCGGCTTGTCGTAGTGCAGCTGCGCGAGCGCGTCGAGTCGGACATTTCTGGCTTGCCCGGTGGTACTCCGGCGACGCTCCACGGTAAACACCGCCACCGTCCGAGGCCGAGTGCGCCGGCGCGTCCACCCCCGGCCGGCCGCCGGCTGGTTGTTTGGCCGGGCAGCGGTGGCATCGTACGGCATGAGCAGCGTCGAATGCGGGACGACGTCCTTCCTTCATGTAGTAACATCGCCACCACTGAGCGCGTTGGCGGCCTCGCACCGAACATCGCTATTCGGGTCCTGCAAAAACGCGGCGATGTTAAATACGTCGCACGGATTCTCATATCGCCCGAGGCTGCGCACCGCGCGCCCACGGATGCGCGGATCTCGCCAAGAGCCCGTATTGCAGCGTCTGCTGATCTGCGTGAGCTGCCGCGTCTTGGCTGCCCGTCCTCGGATACTCAGCGCCTGCCATCAGACGATCGACGGCAAGCAGTAATGCTTCTCTCGTCACCCGAGGGACGGGCGTCAACGGTGCCTAGTGCCGATAAAGCCAGCGACACGCCGGAGGCGGCGAACGACAGCAAACGCCCAGGCAGCCGTACCCGATTTTACCCGTCGCAATTGCTAACTGTCGCACTGTCAATTCGTCCCTCATTGCCGCCGCCTCGTGGTGATGCTCTTGATCCTCGTCCCCTGAGAATCCGATCGGCCGTATTCCAGTCCTATCCTGATTCGCCCAAACACCGTATACGCGATCGAGATCCGGCCGGTCGATCGCTGAAGAAGAACTGCCCGTCGCCTGTGTCGCGATTTGCCGCCATCGCGATCGCCTCGCACGTGGGACGAGGTCCGACTTCGTCGCGCAGGGTAAACCGCGCGTCGCCGACATACGGATTGTCGCCGGGGCTGCCAGCCTGAGCGATTTGGCCCGCAGTCACTGATAAAACGACGCCGGTGAAACCTGAAGCCGCGAGCTTCGCAAACCGCGCGACGGTGATCGGCGCGGAGCCAGCAAACAAATCAATCTTCGATTGACTTGCTGTCCAGCGTCATGTCTGCAATCACCGGCAGGTTTCGCAAGTCGTTCAATCGGCTGATCCGCGACGACGCGTGCCGTGTCGCCAAGCACCGGATCGAAACGCTTCCCAGGAAATAGCAGGCCGCATCTCGCCGCCGCCCAGCTTCTTGATGCGTGATCCACGAGCGCCAGCCGCGTGTCGCGTGAGGTGTCCTGGCTTCGCCCGATACCCTGGTCAGCGTTCCAGCCAGTTGATCGCCGGCGTGCCGCTACCCGTCCTGAGCGCCACAGCGCGATCAACACCCAGGCGGCCATCCACAATAGGCCGTAGTCGGTCGCAGAGAAAGTGCGCTTTCAGCGGCGTCGGTCAATGCCGCTTCTGCATGGCGCATAAACCCTGGAGCGCCGCCGCTCGGACGTTCGATGCCGGTCGTCAGCCAGAGTCACCGGTGGTCTGTTCGTCACGCACCGTCACTGTACTGCACGGGCCGCGACATACGCAATATCCCAGGTAGATGCCCGATCGCCAACCTGACATTGAGCGCCGCTGTTCGCCCGGCTTAGCCGCGCAAGCGCCAGCAGCGCGTGAACCGACGTGCCAGTCGGTCGTGTTAATGCGAAGCGTCTCTTACGCGTTCGACGGTTGTGTGGCAATGATGTCACGTCCCCCTGCCTCAGTCCTCTGGCAGCGGCAGATCGATGGCGTCGCCAGAGCACGCGGGGACGATGGATCGTCGAAGCGCCCTGCGAAGCGGCCGGCACGCGACTTCGACATCGAGCGCCATCACCGCCGGTGCCGCCTGGGGCCCCACTTGGAAAGTTCACCCTGATCCTGCAGTGCCTCCGCGAGCGCGCGAATCGCATTCGCCAGCGGCGCATTCAACGCTGCACGGCAACCCGCCAGGCACTCAGCCGCCAGTCCGGATCGTGGCTGCGGCGCGAATCACCGTGTCGGATCGTTGAGCGCCCAGAGATCGCGACCCGGCGAATCGCCGCCTGCGCTGGTCACCAGCGCTGCTCCGCCGCGCGCGCGTCGGTGCGAGATCCCGATGGCGCTGTCATCGACGTTCTGGCCCCGGCATGAGGGAATGATCGATGCCGGCGTCCGGCAAACCTCAACTGAGACGGTCCGTCGTCAATCGCGCGGCCGGCTCACATCCGACAGCCCATGGGTGGTATGTAATCGAGCGCGTGAACAAGCTGCCGGTGAGGTCTGGATGATGTCGTGTTGGAGTTGGAAGGGGCGGCTCGCCTGACCAGGATGGCAGCTGGCTGAGGACCCGTGGTATCAGCCCGCACTCATCGTCCGTTTCTGAGCTGGAGCTGTGCCGAGAAGAGCGCGCGGATGCTGGCAGCGGCCTCTGCGTGAGCGCACCCTGGCGAGGAGCTGTCCCATATGGAGCACCCCAGTTGGGTGCAGATCGGATCTGACCTGCGCCTCGGATAGTTGCAGCGCCAGCGCGTTGATCAGCTCCTGCCAGGTGAACGCCGGGATCCGTGTCAAACACTAATTCGGTGGCTCATTGATGCTTTTACCAGCACAGAGCACGCCATGCGTGGAATCTTCCGGTCATCATGTGCTGATGGCGAGACCGCGGCTGTGCCGGATCCTGAGCGATCCGGGCCAGTCGGAGACGCCATCGGCGGAACCAAACTGGTGACGGCGTCCTCCGCCATCGGCCCCACGCCAGCACGCGAGTAGCCGGAGTGAGCAGCCCGGGCTCACGGAGCCGTTCTGAGATACTCGCCCATGGCGAATTCGGGCAAGTAGCTGCCGAGGATTGCTGAGGTCGCACGCGTGAACCACCGTGGCTTGTTCATCGCCGAATGCGAAACTGCGCCAACTCCGGCAGCCAGGTGTGATGTCTGACGTCGGCGACGGCAAATTGAGCGCGTCGTGCGTTCAAGTCGCTGTCGCGAGCGCGGTTTGCTTGGCTGGTCACGCCGGCAGGCGAGCGTGACAGCGGCGATCGTAGCGCGCTGATGAAGGAACGCATCAACGAAGACCAGTTCCGATCGCAACGCGCGCGATCTTCGCTCCTTCCGCAGGGCTTCCACGCCGCCATGGATTCGGGCTAGTCGTCCGAGACGCCCAGTCCAAGCCAAGTGAGCTCGCAACCTGACGACACGCGCAAAAGACCGTATCGCCGGTCGAAGCCGGGTTGATCCCAGATCGATGAAGCAACCGGCGTTGCTTCAGTGTCGCGGTTATGCGCCGATCGATTTGCGCCGAAAGCGCGCGAACTGACCCCGTCGCGGCAGAAACCGGCACGCCTGCGTCGTCGTTATGCCTGATTGCCGCCCTGCGCGACGCGATGCAGCCGGGCAGGATGATGCGAAAAACGTCACAGGTTGTCAGATGCGTCATGCTGCGCCAGCGATGCAAAATCGCACACGGTCATGGCGCCTCGGCGGAAGCAAGTCCAGCACACCCCGGTCGCTGCCAGGCTCATGATCACATCGCTCGGTGGTCGGTGAACCCCAGGTCGTCGGCTGCCAGTGCCGATAAACGGTCTCCGGCAGAGGCGCGTGCCCTTGATGATGCCGGAGCGACATCGGCTCGGCGCACGCGACGGCGGATCGAAATCCTTGAGGAACGGCGCGCAGTCATCCAGTGCACGCTCAACATCGACACGCCGCCAGCTTGGATCTTCGCCAGGTCCGCGAAACGATCCCGACATGCCAAGCTGGCCTCCCAGCGACGTCCCTGCCGGCGTTGGTCGTGGGCGTTTCAGGCGCTGAGCAGCTGGCGCTGCCAGTCTAAGGCCCGTGCCTTCGCGAGCGGAAGTGGCGCGGACCAACTGATAGTCGTTGTTGTCGAGGCTCGCAATGCGGCCTCTCGTGTGCGTGGGCCCCGACCCCCGACAAGCCCCGCAAGTGCCTCCGTCCGCACGTTGGGATGGTCAGTTTGCCGGCAGTTGAATCAAAAGCGCGGCTTCGTCCTGGTAGTGGCCGCGGAAGTTCGCGCCGCCGTGGCGCGCACCCGCCAGATCTCGTGGTGTCGAGCGCCGCCTCAGTCAGAATCTTCGAAGCCTCCCTTCGATTCGAAACGGGCGCAGCGTATTCCAGCGCTCTCTTCGCCGGATATGCCAGCGATCCTTTCCCAGACGTTGGCAAGCTCGCCGGCTATGGCTGCGAGGCGAAGGACGATGTCGTCCTTTCCCCTGACATCGGTCAGCCAAGTGAGACCAAGCGCTTCAATCGTGACGAACGGTGTCTCAGCCGGATCGTTGGGCGCGTTGATGAAAGGACCGCAATCCTTTGTTTGATTCAGTTCGCGCGGCAAACCTTGAGGGCGCTGATGTACCTGTTTACGCCTGGTCGCGCAGCGTCGTTGCGCAGTAACCCCTGGTCCGGCTGCAGAGGATCGAGTCTCTTGCGCCACCGCGCGCTTCTCCCAACCGCGCCGGATTCCGGAGTCGACGCACGTACTGCGCTGCGGACAATAGAAGCGGCAGATCGTAGTCACCGATCCGGCAGGATCTCGAGAGCGGCGGCGCCTGGTCTGCCCTTCTTCTTCGCCATGCGCCTGCTCGGCAACGAGAGCCGCGTGGCTGCGTTATCTTCGTGGCTGGCTCTCGACGCACTGTAGTAGCAAGAAGCAGAAGCTCCGTCGGAAGTCCATCTCCGGCGCCGGACGGCTGCAACGACGCCATCGCCTTCACGTGATCGTTGCTCTCTCCTGCTGCATCGCCAGTCCTGCCGGCATTTTCCTGCCTTCAGGGCGGTCTGTAACGCTTGAGTCCCCGCCTGGCTGCGCCATGGCTGCCGTCGTCGTTATTGAGCTCGCGCGATCAGACCTGCGGCTTCGCGCTTTCGACTTCGGTGGCGTCGTCTTTGAGGTAACGCTGCGCGTCGGCACATCGAGTGGGTTCTCGAACCGGCCGAGCTTAACGCACCGTAAGGCGGCCTGTGCAGCGGGCATGCTGGATGAGGCGAGTGCGGACTGCATCAACTGTTGATCCATGGTCCCCTGCGTCGATCCTTGCATCGAAAGGCGCGGACGCGGCGGGCACTCAGCGGTCCGCCAGCATTCGGTCGACCGCGCGCGCAGACTCGGCCGTGAGCTGAACGGTTGCCTGAGGCGCAGGTGAGGCGGAGGCGAGCACGCACGCCGAGGCGGCAGCGAACCCGAGGAGCGTCATCACAACCGCGCGGCGCACGACGAGGTATCGGTGCACAGTTCAGAACTCAATCCGTTACCGGCCAACGGGCGTCACGGTGATCCGATGATCCGCGCGCTCGAGCAGCGCGTCCACTGCGGCGAGGCTGATGCGCGGTCGCACGGTTGACGATCGTTGAAACTGCGGCGCGCCTGCAGCGAAAATCGTACTGGCGGTCGAACCCGGCTGCTGAAGCAGGTCGATGAAGAACTGCGCAGCAGCTGGTGTCAGTGCCCTGCGCGGCGAGTCCGACCGATCCGCGCGCAGGACGCTCGGAGGCCGATTTCGTCACGCAGAAGGCGCGCCGGCTATCATCTCGTCGCGCTGGCGCTGGACTGCCACCCTGCGCGACGAGCAAAGAGGCGTCACGCGATGAAACGTAAGGTTGTTGTGCACTCTGCCTGGCCAAACGGAGAGCGCCAGACCGTCAGCGCGCCGTCCACAAGCAGGTCCAACGGGATCTTGATCGTTGCCTCCAGGAATGATCGTCGCTTTTCGCGGCAGCGCCGATAATGCGCCTTCCTCGCTCGGCTGTTGCACCGTGCGCTCTGTTCAGCTGCGCGCGGTGAAATTTTGGATCGAGAGCAACAGTGCGCGACGGCCGCCCGAGCGGGGATCAGCGGTCGAACGGTCAAGAGTTTCTCGGTATTTGCCCGAAATACCCCAACAGCGTTGACGCCCGGCTGGCGCCTGGACGATTTCCATCAGCCGATCGAAGATCGCCAGGCGCGCGCCTCGGCAAAGTCCTTTCTCTCCGAGTCAACCGCTCCAGCGCGCTCATGAGCGCGATCGCAGCGCTCGCGTAATCGGTCAACTTGAGCGCCAGCGAAGCGGCGCGCACCAGTTGATAATCGGCGCTGTCGGAAGCGCGGCAACGCCTGCTCGGTCACGTGACGCCTTGATCGCCACCAGCCCGCGGAGCGCCCTCTCAACGCGGACGTTGGGCTCTGATTCACTACCAGCTGCAATAGGGCTTTCTCATTCTGAGGACGACGGCCACGCGGCAGCCGACGCGGCGCATTTGCCAGATTGTGTTCCCGCCGCGTCGTTCAGAACTGCCCGCGACGACGGATCAGCGCGGCAGCATCTCAAAAGGGGCGCGAGCCGAATGCGCCAGGCCGATGCGCGACGCCGTGGCCGAGAACCCCCGCCTGATCGGTCAGGGTAGGCAGTGATGGCTCTGCTCCAGAGGGTCGTCGCACTTCGTCGTCAGCGAGGCGCCGATCGCCCATCACGACGATCGGCAGTTCCAAGGATCGGTCATCGCATCAATGAGAGGCAGGTTTTCGTCTCCGGAATCGCCAGCGCAGCTTGCGCAGCGCCATCAGACGAACCGGGAATCCCGGATCGTGCCGGAGATAGTCGAGCAGCGACGCCCGCAGGGATCCGACGCTTCGGCAAACTCCGCAACACGTAGCGAGGCCGCCAGCCACAACTGATGACGTCCGGAAGCTGGCAGCGAATTTGCGCCGCGTTCCACAACCTCGATGTCGTAGTCATGGAGCCGGAGGAGAATTTTCGCTGAGCGCGTTCGCCATCAAGCTGAGGCCGGCCGCATCGCGGCGGCTTGATCGGGTAGGCGGCTTTAATGAGGTCTCTCGCGTGATTCGGCTCAGCGTCATCGCCCGGATCCCGCGCGGACGAGGCGGACCAGAAGTCCGGTGGCACATCGATGAGCTCGGGCGGCGTCCGGCCGTCGTAGTGCAAGCGAGGCCAACGTCGTTGGTCGCCGCATTGCGGTTGGCAAGCAGCGCCCGCATCCCCAGCAGCACGTCGCCTCCGTGACTGTTGTTCAGAGCCTGCGCGATGGCGTTGCAGCCTGACCTGACAGCAATACGTAACTGAACGGTACC
>ERZ1370068.7851-contig-6744_pt1 | contig 21927 bp, 32 predicted proteins | sample MGYA00561227_ERZ1370068 | MGnify/ENA primary metagenome ERZ1370068 (study PRJEB38410, sample SAMEA6850437) | metagenome | study: Metagenomic assessment of the ecological functions of the soil: analysis of the soil microbiota associated with the... | reverse complement strand
ATGTACTTCGTTCAGTTCTTGCCGTATTGCTCGGCTGCCGCTCGGCTCGCCGGTTTCGGATCGCTGTAGTAGATGCGCCGTGTCGCTTGTAGACCTCCTGGTTGAAGACGTACGGCCCGAACCCATACGCCCACTTGCGGTAGCGTGCCTGGTGACGAAGGTCCATCGCCCGCAACGTCCGGGTTGGCGTTGATCTCGCGGACGATCGCCTCGCGGATCGCCGTCGGTCGCCTCGGCGTGATCGGGATAGCGCGGATCGCGCAGCGTGCCGATGGTCGTGTACCCAGCCGCGCGTCGACAGGTACGTCCTGAACCCGGGCGGCACGTAGCCGGCGAACGGCTGCACCCACTCGTGCGACGGGTAGCCGTGCGGGTTCGAGGTAGATGTCGGGCAGCCAGTCGCGCCAGCACGCGCGTTCGCACCAGCGATTCGGGCAGCAGCGGATCGGGCAGGCCGACGAGCGATCGCGACGTCCTGCCGAGCGCGCTGTAGCGGCCCGGCGTGCAGCATGTGGTCGGCGTGAGCTTCTGGAGGTCGAGCGCCATCTGCGCGCCGTCCGGGTTCTCGACCGGATGCAGCACGACGTTGACCTTCTTCAGGATGTCCTTGTAGCGCCTTGTCGGTGACGAGCAGCTCCGCGAGCCGCAGGATGTGGCTCGTCGACGACACCTCGTTCGGCGTGCTGGCGGCCGGTGATGAAGATCGTCGGCTTATGCGCCGACAGCTTCGCGCAGCGACACGATGCTCGCTCGGCGTCAGGCTGGTGATCTCGAGGACCGAGATGTCGCGTCCGCGGTACGAGCGGCCCGGCCTTGTAGGCCTTCACCTCGGGAAACGCCGCGAGCTTGCCCGACGATCGCCTTCGCTCTCGTCCGGGCTGATGATGTGATCCCAGGTGACGAGCGGTTTGCCGGGGTCATCGACGGCCTGCACGGCAAGTCCGCGACGCACGCGCGGACGCGCAGGCCAGCGTTTCTGCGCGCATTGGCGACGGCGGGAACGCGCCGATCGACGTGATCACGCGCCGCGAGCGGACCTCCGTCAGCTCACGGTCACGGCCACGCGGTCGACGTGATCGAACGACAGCGCGTCGCGATAGCAGCCCGGCCGCATGCAGGCGCGAGAGCGCGTCGAGCGCGTCGGCCGCGCGTCTCGCTTCGCGGTCGTCCTGCGCCTCCACGTCGAGCGCGATCTCGGCGCACGCGATCCGCCCGCGCCACGGCGCGAGTCGACGGCGGCCGGCGTCGTGTCGATCTTCGTCAGCGTCACGGATGACGCGCGTCGGACGCTCGACGCCCTTCTCTCTTGTAGGCGACCTCGAGCCTCGGCTCCGGCGACGCGTTGCCGGCGTAGATGCACGCGTGACCTGCCCAGGCCTGCCCCGGCCGGTCGGGATGAATGATCGGATAGATCTTGCCCGGCGCCGCCAGCCGGCGCCTCGTTGTCGTGCGTCCGAGCGCGTCGAAGAAGTCGAGCGTCACGAAGTAGAGGTCCTCGTGCAGCGCCTCGAGCGAGGAGACCTAGCTCTTCGTCGACGCCGATCTTGAAATCCGGCTCGCTCATCCAGACTTCGATGTCGAGGTCGCGATGGAACGGCTGCTTGTCGGGCAGCGGCCGGTTGTCGGTCACGCTTCATCACGTTGTCGTAGATGCGCGGCAGCACCTTCGACTGGTAGTGATCCCAGAAGCGCTCCGGGATCGGTCGCGATGCGCTCGATCGACGACCGAGCGCTCATCAACCGATCGCCGACAGCCAGCCCGTGCGTGACGACGACGCGCGACCAGCCGGGAAACTTGTCCGAGATACTCGCGCTCGACGGTCTTCGGCGAGAACGTCGGCTGAGTAGACGACCTTGCCTGCAGCGTCACGTTGCTTCGACGCGCGTAGGTATCCTTCGGGTTGCTCGACGAGTTCGAGCGATGAACGCGATCCTTGGCAGATGCCGAGGTCGCGCTGGAAGATCTCGTCGACCGGATACAGCTCGTGGACCCACCGGCTCGGCACCATGTAGAACTTGTATTTCTTCGAGAGGTCCGGATGGTATTCCGCGACCTTCACGTGCACGGCGTCGCGGCGTTCTTGCCCTTCAGCGTCCGGGATCACCTGCTCGGTCATCCACAGATAGCCCTGTTTGTAGCGCCGAGAGGCACGCGTGACCTTCGGATCGGCGGCGCCGGCGGCGGTGAGCTGCGCGCGCGCCTGCTCCACGATGCCCCGGCGGACTTCGGGCGACTCGCTGAGCCGCGCCTCGAGCTCGACCTTCGATCCCGCCTTCACCTTCGGCAGGCACGTCGCTCTTGAACTTCGCCCAGAACTCGTCGACCTCCCATGGCACGTCGAAGCGTGTCGTCGAACACGGTGACCGGATCGGTGATGCCGACGCTCGATCGTCATCACCGGCGCCTTGATGCCGGCCGCGCTGCAGCTTGCCGGCGACATATGCGTCGAGCGCCGGATCGGCCTGCTCGACGAACAGCTTCACGTCGACCGACTCGAGCGTCTTGTCCCTGCATCTCGCCGGCCAGCGCGTCGAGCTCGGTGTCGATCTGGCTCGCCTGGCCCGCGGCGGTGCGCGCCTGCAGAAAACGGTTCAGCCTGCAGCGCCACGTCGCCGAGCGATATCGAACCGCGCGCGTTGTCCCAGACGTACGGCACGCGGCGCGCGGGATACGACGCGCGGCGGCGTCGGTGCCGGCAGCGTCGGCGCCGGCCACCACGGTCGCCGTGGCGTTGCCGAACGCCTTCGGCACGATCTGCACCGCGCCCTCGCCGGGCTGCAGATCGTCGAGCCGCGCCTTGCCGATCTTCACGAGACGCTCCACCAGCGCGTTGGACCGGCCGACCAGGATCGGGCTCGGCTCGCGCTCGGGCGTGCGCACCTTGTCGGCCACTCGCGTCAGCGGCAGCGTGATGCCTGTCGTCTCGAGGCCCGAGCCGGGCGGCGATATGCGCGGCCGCCAGCGAATCGGCCGCGCCGCCCAGCACAATCGCGGTGTCGGTGCGGTCGGGGATCAGATCGGTGTACGCGTCGCCGTACCAGCCGTCGATCGAGAACGCGTTGGTCAGATCGAATGTTCGCGCCGGCGCGGAGCCCGCCGCCTGCTCGGCAGCGCTCGGCGGGCCGGCCGCGATCGCCGGGCGAATCGGGCGCGAGCTCGTCGGGGTCGATCGGCGGTGTCAGCGTGCGCTGATTCAGGCCGGTCCGCGAGACGTCGACATGCGCGACGACTCGTTCGCGCCCGACACGACGTCGATGGCCGTGGTCGCCACGTTCGTGAAGTTCAGCGTCCTGCGGCTCCAGGCCGCGGCGATGCGCGCGCTCGAGATCTTCGAGCAGCCTTCGCGGCCCGCTGACCGTCCGCGTCGGGCACCGTGACGCGCAGGCTGACGCGCGCGATTCCGCGCTTGTCGCTGTCGACGATCATCGACGCTGACCGCGGCGTCGCCGGCGCTGATCGCCGTTGCCGCTGAGATAGCGGACGCGCCTGATCTTCAACGGCCGGCAGCGCGATGCCGTTCATGCCCCAGACGCGCGGCAGCCGCGCGGCCAGCTCGATCGCCCGCGTTCAGCCGTCCCGTCATCGTCGCCGCCGACCACGACGAGGCCGTCGCCGCCGCCGAGCGGCGCGGCACGGCCGCGATCAGGCCCTGGCCCGGGCTGGAGCGCCGCTGACGTCGATGCGTCTTCGCGTCGACGAGCCGCTGGATGAAGCTGATTCGAGCCGCCCGACGAGAATCGGGACGACGATGGAGGCGGGCTGCGCGACGTCGCTGTCGCGGACGAACCAGCGGCAGCGTCAGCGCCGTGGTTTCGTAACCGAGACGCGCCGCGAGGTTGGTGGCGGCCTCCGACATCGCCGACAGCGTGGGCGTCGACGGGACGAATGACGCGAGCGGCGACTGCGTCGGCGAGGCCGTCGCCGTTGGTATCGCGGGTCAGGCTGAGTGGCCCGACGAGCGCCGTCAGCGACTGGGGCCGCACGCGATCTGAGGCGTCAGCGCGACACGAAAGGTAGGATCGTGACGCAGCCGAGTGCGGCGGCGAAGGCCAGCAGAGAAGAGTCTGCTCTTCGACGACCCGGCAATCTGTACGCCGTCGAACAGCGTCGATCCGAAAAACAAAGGGCACCGCGTTATTGCGATGCCCCCCTGCTCCACTGGTCTGGCTCCCCCAGCATTCACGGCGCCCTGCCGTAATCAGACCAACGAACCTGTCCATCTAAGAGGCAAGCGGCATGCCTGCCTGTTTTCTTCGAAAAACAGAATGATTCCGCTGGGTGCGAGCTAGCGAAGGATCGTGCTCACGAATTTTGTGTGGCCAGCTCACTGACAAGATTCTGTCGAGCATACGACCGGGCAGCTTGTCGGTCAGCGTCGGCGAGTCGTCGGGTGACTGGCAGTCGCGCGGGCGAGAGGATCGGCTCGGTCACCGGCCACGTAATCGCGAGCGCAGGGTCGTTCCAGGCGATGCCGAGCTCGCTCGCCGGATCGTAGATGTCGGTGCATCTTGTATTCGACCTGCGCGACGCGCGCTGACGACGCAGAAGCCGTGCGCGAAGCCGGGCGGAACGTAGACCTGCTTGAAGCTCTCGGCGTCGAGCGTCGACGCCGACCCATCGGCCGAACGGTCGGCGAGCCGCGGCGCACGTCGACCGCGACGTCGAAGATCTCGCCCTCGATGACGCGGATCAACTTCCCCTGCGGGTGCCGGATCTGCAGGTGCAGGCCGCGAAGCGTGCCGCGCCACCGATCGCGAGTGGTTGTCCTGCACGAACGGACCCGGCGATGCCGTGCTCGCGGTAGCGCTCGGCGTGATAGGTCTCGAGAAAAACCCGCGGCCGTCGCGCATGCACGTCGGGCTCGACGATGACGACGTCGGGGATGGCTGGTCGGGACGACGCGCACGTCAGGCCTCGTGCTCGAGCATGTGGAGCAGATACTGGCCGTAGGCGCTCGAGCCCATCGCGCGGGCCAGGCGCGGTCACCTCGGCGGCGGTGATGTAGCCCATGCGGTAGGCGATCTCTTCGAGGCAGGCGACCATCAGCCCCTGCCGCTCCTCGATCGCGTGGATGTAGTTCGACGCCTGCATCAGCGAATCGTGCGTGCCGGTGTCGAGCCAGGCGATGCCGCGCGCCAGCTTCTCGACGTGCAGACCGCCGCGCTCCAGGTAGACGCGGTTGACGTCGGTGATCTCGAGCTCGCCGCGCGCCGACGGCTGCAGCGCGCGCCGCGATGTCGACGACCTGGTTGTCGTAGAAATACAGGCCGGTGACCGCGTACGACGACTTCGGCTGCCGCCGGCTTCTCCTCGAGGCTGACCGCGCGGCCGTCCGCGTCGAACTCGACGACGCCGTAGCGCTCGGGATCGCGGACCTGATAGCCGAACACGGTCGCGCCGGTCTCGCGTGCCGCCGCGCTGCGCAGGTAGTCGGAGAAATGCGCGCCGTAGAAGATGTTGTCGCCCAGCGCCAGCGCCACGCGATCGGCGCCGACGAAATCGCGGCCGATGATGAACGCCTGCGCCAGGCCGTCGGGGCTGGGCTGCGCGCGCGTAGCTGATCTGCAGGCCGATCTCGCTGCCGTCGCCGAGCAGGCGCTTGAAGCCGTCCTGCTCGTGCGGCGTGGTGATGACCAGCACCTGCCGGATGCCCGACGAGCATCAGCGTCGACAGCGGGTAGTAGATCATCGGCTTGTTGTAGATCGGCATCGAGCTGCTTGCTGACGGCGCGCGTCAACGGATGCAGCCGCGATCCGGAGCCGCCGGCGAGGATGATGCCCTTCAGCATTGCTGATCGTCCATGACGATCCTCGACTCTCCATGACTTCCGAACCCGCGTCGCGGTCTGTAGCAGCCTGGACCTGCTCGCACCAGTCGCGGTGGTCGACGATACCAGCGCGCGGTGGCGGCCAGGCCTTCCTCGAACGCGTGGCGCGGCGCCCAGCCGAGCTCGCGGCGGATCTTGGTCGCGTCGATCGCGTAGCGGCGATCGTGGCCGGGACGATCCGGGACGAACGTCTTCAGATCGCGATAGCGCGCCGCCTTGCAGCGCCGGATTCGACGCGCGCCGGGCGCAGCGCCTCGACGCGCGTCGCAGATGCGATCGACGATCTCGAGGTTGGTGCGCTCGTTGCCGCCGCCGATGTTGTATTTCTCGCCGGCACGCCCCTTCGCGAGCACGAGCAGGATCCCGGCGCAGTGATCCTCGACGTGCAGCCAGTCGCGGACGTTGCCGCCGTCGCCGTAGATCGGCAGCCGGCGTCCCGTCGAGCGCGTTCAGCAGCATCAGCGGGATGAGCTTCTCCGGAAACTGAAACGGCCCGTAGTTGTTCGAGCAGTTCGTGATCAGCACCGGCAGGCCGTAGGTGTGGAAGCTGGCGCGCACCGAGGTGATCCGGCCGCCGCCTTGCTGGCGCGCATACGGCGAGTTCGGCGCGTAGGGCGTCTCCTCGCTGAACAGGCCCGCTCGCGCCCAGCGTGCCGTAGACCTCGTCGGTCGAGACGTGCAGGAAGCGGAACGCGTCGCGCGCCGCCGGCGTCGAGCGCCGCCGACGAACGCCCGCGCCGCCTCGAGCAGCACGAAGGTGCCGACGATGTTCGTGTCGATGAACGGCCGCGGGCCGTCGATCGACCGATCGACGTGCGTCTCCGCCGCGAGGTTGAGCACCGCGGTCGGCCGATGCTCGGCGAACACGCGCGCCACCGCCTCGCGCGTCCGCGATGTCGCCTGCACGAACGTCACGCGCGGACTCCTCGAGCGGCGCCTCGAGATTCGACAGGCTGCCCGCGTAGGTCAGCTTGTCGAGGACGACGAGGCGATCAGCGGTGTGGTCGAGGGCGTAGCTGAACGAGGTTGGAGCCGATGAAGCCGGCTCCGCCGGTGATGAGCAGCGTCATGCAAATGAAGAATTTACAATGAAGAATTCACAAGGCAGGCAGCGCCTCTTTGTAAATTCATCGCTCGTCAATTGTAGATGTCAGACCGACGCCCCTTCCGGATACATCAGCGCGAGCCGCAGTTCCTTGGCGAGCGAGTCGACGGTCGTGCCGGCGCGCTTCCAGGCGCCTTCGGTCTCGAAGCGCAGGTCGCCGATGCGGCGGCCCCACGGCGCGATGACGCGGCCGATGGCGCGGAAGTCGGCCCGGTCGGCGTGCTCCTGATCGAGCCGCCGGATCACCTCGGGCGCGACGCGGATGAACGCGCGCAGCGCCGAGGCCGAGCGGATGCTGTAGCTTGCGGCCGTTCCACGCGCCGCCGAAGACGAGCGCGATCTGCTTGAAGTAGTTGACGAAGAACTTCTTCGCCTCCTCGTGCGACGTCGCCGCGCTTCTTCGCCGAACACGCCGTCGGCGGCGAACAGCTTCTTCAGCTCCTGCGCGAGCGGCGCCTGCGCGACGCGGCCGCGGCCGACGCCGAGCAGCTTGATCTCGTCGTAGAGCGGCGAGTCCTCGCGATCGTTCGAGCGCGCGGACGACGTCGTGCGCCGTGGCGAGCGCTTCGTCGCGATACAGCTGCCGGCCCGAGAGGCTGACCAGGTGCGACGCGTTCAGCCGCGTGTGCTTCGCGTTGATCGTGACGAACATCTGCACGACGTGATCTTCGGGCAGGCGGTCGAAGATGATCGCCGGCACCGCGAAGTCCTCGCCCTCGAAGCGCTCGATGTCGGCGTGCAGCGCGAGCAGCCGGTGCTGGCCGTCGATCGCGCGCAGGATGCCTTCGCGCTCGGGCACTTTCAGGATGCCGACGCGCGCATCGCTGTCGGCCGGCTGGAACGTCAGCTTCTCGTCGCACGAGATGATCACGCGCGCCGGGAATCGACGGCAGGTCGCGCGCCTGGCGGCACTGCTCGTAGTGCTGCACGAGCTCGTCGATCTTCTTGCGGATGATCTGGCGCTGGTAGGCCTTGTCGCTCGACGCGATGCGCCGCTCGAGAAAGTCCCAGTTCACCTTCGACGGCTGCGGCGCGCCGGCTTCTGCCGGCCGCCGCGCACCGGCGTCTGCGCGCTGTCGCCGTAACTCAGCACCTCGAACCGGACGAGTTTGTCGATGTCACTGGCCGTCAGTGAAGCTTGGTAGAATTGCACGCCGAACTGCTGCATCCGAATCGCGGCGACGTTGATCATAGGTTCGAATCCAAGCTCGCTCAGGCTGGCCTGATGTAACGGTCACAAAGAGGCGGATTGTATCGCAGGTACACGGCCTGACACCAACCCGACCGCACGCTAGCTAAGTATCTCGTAACTAAGGAGTTCTGTCATGTCTCAGTGGAGACGCCCTGCACGGCTTCTCGCCTCGCTCTTCGTGCTCGTCGCTCGGGCTGGCGATCGGCATTGATCGCGCAATCGACTGGAAACAAAGCAGTTGGGGCGCCTGCCGCTGCCGCAACACGACCGGCCGACGATCCGGACTTTGCCCGTGCGGTCAAGGGAATGGACGACCAAGCCCGAGTTCAGCAGCCCGTTGGTGGATCACCTGCCCAAAGGCGGCGCGGTTCCCTTCACCTAAGGACGTGCTTGGGCATCACATCGGCGAGCCGAAGAAGCTGACCTACTACGCGGACATCCTCGAAGTACTACCGCGCCCTCGCCGGCCGCGTCACCGCGCGTGAAGGTGATTTCCATCGGCAAGAGCAACGAAGGACGCGACCTCGTCGTGGTGTTCGTCGGCGCGGACGAGTCGATCAAGAACCTGGAGACGTATCGCGGCGTACCTCGCGCAGCTTGCCGATCCGCGCACGATCACCGACGCGCAAGCCAGGGAGATCGTCGCCAAGGCCAAGCCGATCTACCACCTCTCCGGGCGGTCTCCACAGCGGCGAGGTCGGACCGTCGGAGATGCTGATGGAGCTGGCCTATCCGCCTCGCGGTGGAAGACTCGCCGCTCGTCAAGCAAGATCCGCGACAACGTCATCGTCTCGATCACGCCGGTCGCCGATCCGGACGGACGCGATCGCAACGTCGACTGGTACTACAAATTGCGGCATCAACGAGACGGAAGGCCGGACGACCGGCGCCGGCGTGCCCTGCTGGGGCAAGTAATACATCTTCCACGACGACAACCGCGACATCAACTACTCGCAGGTCGAGATGCGGGCGCTGCTCGACTGGTACCTGCAGTGGCACCCACCGATCATGCACGACCTCCATCAGGCGCAGACGCTGCTCTACACGTTCAGCGGCCAGGCGCCGCAGAATCCGAACCTCGATCCGATCCTCTACGGCGAGCTGCCGATGATGGCGAACTTCGAGATGGCGCAGATGGCGAAATGCGGCATGCCGGGCGTCTGGACGCACGGCTATCGTCGACATGTGGTCGCCCGGCTACCTCGCGTTCATGTCGTCGAACCACAACGGCATGATCCGGATGTCGAGATTCAGGGGCACGAGCGGCGCGAACACGACGAAGCTGCGGCTCGGCAATCGAATGCGCCCGCGGCCGGCGGCCGCTCGACCGGCTCGGGGCGAGCGGGCGGTCAGGAACGCCCGGCGCGCGCGATGCCGCTGCGATCAGCCGCGGGACGCAGCAACCAGGCGCTGCGCGAGTGGTTCCGTCCGTGGCCGGCGACCGGCGAGTTCGACTGGTCGCTTCGCAACAACACGAACTACGGCGAGACCGGCGTCTGACCGCTCTGCAGTACTGGCGGCGTTCCCCAACGTCATCCTCGAGAACTTCTACCAGAAGTCGCGCAACTCGATCGAGACGGGCCGGAAGGAAGCGGTCGCCGGCTACGTGATTCCCGCCGGTCAGCGAGACACGACGCGCGTCGCGCGTGCTGGTCAACCATGCTGCGCATGCAGGGAATCGAAGTCGGCAGCGCGACAGTCCGAGGTGCAGCTCAAGGAAGGCACCTTCCCCGCCGGCTCTTTCATCGTCAAGCGCGATCAGCCGTACGGCCGGCTGGCGAAGACGCTGCTCGAGAAACAGGTCTACCCCGGACCCCGTCACCTCCGCACCTACGACGACGCGTCGTGGACGATGGGGCTGATGAGCCAGACGGACGTCAAGGAGATCGGCGACAAGGCGGTGCTCGACCTCGCCGTCGACGCCGGTCACCGCCGACGATCAAGCTCGCCGGCACCGTCAGCGGATCGCGGATCGCTGTTCGCGGTCGCGCACTACGGCTCGAACAACATGATCACGCTGCGCTACCGGCTGAAGGATCTCAAGGTGCAGGCGGCCGGAAGGAATTCAAGCAGGGCGACATCACCTTCCCGGCCGGCTCGTTCATCGTGAGCGGCGACGCCGCGCAGAGTGCAGCCCGCCGTCGAGGCGCTGGGCCTGACCGCCGTTGGCCTCGAGTTCGGCGCCGCAGGTGCCGATGCACGACCTCGACCTGCCGCGCATCGCGATCTACAGCATCTGGGGCAGCACGCAGGACGTCGGCTGGGTGCGCTTCGCATTCGACAAGTTCGAGGTGCCCCTACGATCTGATCTACAAGGAGCGTGTCAGCGAAGGGCGATCTCAAAGGCGCTTACGACGTCATCGTCATGCCGCACCAGGGCGGCGAGCGGCAAGCGGCTCGTGTTCGACATCGAGCTCTCGCGGCACAGCCGATCGCGTACAGAAGAGCGACCAGTTCAAGAACCTCGGTATGTGCGGCGAGTCGGACGACATCACGGGCGGCATGGGCATCGAAGGCGTCGCCGAGTTCGACAAGTTCGTCGAAGGCGGGCGGCCTGCTCGTCACGCTCGGCGCGGCGAGCTTCTTCCCGGCCGAGTTCGGACTGGCGCCGAAGGTCGACGCCGCGCGGACGTCGGCGGCAGTTCTACGCGCCGGGCGCGATCATCGACGCGGAGATCCTGCAGCCGGAGCATCCGATCTTCTACGGGCTACGACAAGAAGACGATTCCGGTGCGCTACGGCAACGGGCCGCTGCTGACGCGTGCAGACCGGCGCCAATCCGTTCGACGGTCGCCGCCGGCGACGCCGCCGCCGACACCGCAGGAGCGTGCTGATGCGTTACCCGGGTGGCGACGATCGCGTGCTGAGCGGACTGATGCGCGGCGCGAACGAGATCCGCAATCGCGCCGGCGATCGTCGATCAACCGTCGGGCAAGGGACGCGATCATCATGTTCGCCGGCAACCCGATGCTACCGCTGGCAGAACTTCGGCGAGTTCAACATGCTGTTCAACACGGTGTCTGAACTTCAACGACATCAAGACCGCGCCGGCAACTCCCGCAACCGCGACCTCAGCGGCGGAACGTTAGCAACTCGTAGAGAAATGCTGGTGACGACGTCACCAGCATTTACGTCGCGCGACATTCGTCACACCAGCTGATCCTTCGCCGAACATCTCCGCGTCGAATCGCCATCAGATGGATCTGCGCGCGGCTGAGACCACTTTTTCACGCACGCACACCGATCGCCACCGCACGGTGTGCGACCTAGGATCGAAAGCATGTGCCCCTCGAGAGGAGTGTGCTTCATGAAATCGGTCCGTGCGTTCGCTCTCCTCCTCCTGCTCTCGGCGCCATCGCGGCGCCTCTCTTCGCTCAAGGTGTCCAGACGGGCACCATCCGCGGGTGTCGTCAAGGATCAGCAAGGTCTGGCGGTGCCTGGAGCGACCATCACGGCGACATCACCCGCGCTGCAGGGCGCGCGCACGACCGTCACCGACGCCGAGGGCAATTACTCGCTCACCGGCGCTGCCGCCCTGGCGCCTACACGCTGCAGTTCACGTTGAGCGGGTTTGGCGACGTGACGCGGTCGGCGACGCTGCCGCTCGGCCTCACCATCGAGCAGAACGCGACGATTCAGCCCGGCCGGCGTGAGCGAAGCGGTGCAGGTCACCGCGACGCTTCGCCGACGCCGATTGCGACATCGATCGTCGGCGCCAACCTCAAGCACGAGGAGATTGAGGCGCTCGCCACACCGCGCACCCTCGAGGGGATCGCGACGCTGTCGCCCGGCGTCACCGAGAACTCGACCAACTCCGGCCAGATGGTCGTCAACGGCGCGATGGCCTTCGACAACATCTTCATGATCAACGGCGTCGACGTGAACGACAACCTGTTCGCGCAGCCGCAGAACCTGTTCATCGAAGACGCCATCGAGGAGACGCAGGTGCTGACGGCCGGCATCTCGGCCGAATACGGCCGCTTCACCGGCGGCGTGGTCAACGCGATCACCAAGAGCGGCGGCAACAGCTTCTCCGGCAGCGCGCCGCGTGAACTTCCGTGAACCCGGACTGGACGACGCCGACGCCGTTCGAAGTCAGCAAGGGCACGCAGGACACCGCGCATCCGGACCAGCTGCAGGAGCGCTACGAGGGCACGCTTCGGCGGGCCGATCCTGATGGATCATCTCTGGTTCTTCAGCTCAGGCCGCTACCAGAACGTGAACACGCCGCAGTCGCTGCCGCAGACCGGCGTGTCACGTGCCGTCGCGAACCAGAACAAGCGCTTCGAGCTGAAGCTCACCGGCACGGTCGCGCCGGGCCACACCCTGTCGGGCGGCTACCTGACCAACTGCGACGAACCTGACCAACAGTTCAACGATTCAGTCGCTGATCATCGATCCGCGCAGCGAGGAGAACTTCAGCGAGCCGAACAACTACTTCTACACGAACTACAAGGGCGTGCTCGGCAACAGCCTGCTCGTCGAGGCGCAGTACTCCCAGCGCCACTTCGCCTTCCTGGACGCCGGCGGCACGAGCACGGCGATCACGGACTCGCCCTTCTTCGCGCTCGAACTGCGCGTGCATCTACAACGCGCCCTACTTCGACGCGACCGACCCGGAAAACCGCAACAACAAGCAGCTCACCGGCAGCGTGACGAAATTCTGGAAGCTGCGCGGACGGCACGAGACCAAGAGCGGCTACGAGTGGTTCCGCAGCCAGCGCACCGGCGGCAACTCGCAGTCGTCCACGTCGTACCGTGTTCGACGCCGACTTCGCCACCGACGCCGCCGGCACGCCGCTGCTCGATGCCGAGCGGCCGGCTCATTCCGATGTTCATCCCGGGCACGTCGCTCGCTCGACTACTACCCGGCGGTCCGCGGCGCGGTGCTCAACGTCGACAACAACTCGGCCTACGCGCAGGATCACTGGACGATCAGCGACCGGCTCTCGGCCGACATCGGCGCGCGCTTCGAGCACGTAAAGCGGCGTCGACCGGCGCGATCGTCAGCGTCGACACCAACCGCATCGTGCCGCGCGTCGGCGTGGCCTACGACATCAACGGCAACGGCGATCACATCGTCCACGTCAACTACGGCCAGTATTCCGGCCGCTACGACGAGGCGCAGATCGGCGCCAACAGCCCGGTGGGCAACCCCGCGCGATATCACGCCGATCTATCGGGGCCCCGGCCGGGCAGGGCGTCGACTTCGCGCCGGGATTCGATCTCGCGAACTATCCGATCAACGCCGCGAACGCGACCGTGCTGGATCCGACGCAGAACATCAAGATGGATCCGAACCTCCAGTCGCCGCTCGTGCATGAGTTCACGGTGTCATACGGCACGAGGATGTTCGGCACGCGCGGCTACGCGCGAGGTCAGCTACATCGACCGCGTCACGCACGACTCATCGAGGACTACCAGACGCTGCAGACCGGCGTCACCGACGTCACGGTCAACGGGATCAGCGCCGGCACTGTTCACCAACCGCCTCTACATGAACGCGCCGAACGATCAGGTCTACCGGAAGTACCAGGGGCTGGTGTTCCAGTCGCGCTACCGCATCACCGACAACTGGAGCATCAACGGGCAGGACACGGTGCAGCTCCAGAACTACGGCGACTACGAAGGAGAGGCGACGCAACAGCGCCGGGCAGCACGTCGCCGATCGGCAACTATCCCGGAGGCGTTCGACGCCGCGCGGGCGTTCCCGTTTGGCGATCTCCAGAACTTCGAGCGCAATCGCCTGCGGCTCTGGAGCATCTACAACTGGCAGATGGGCGTCGCGCGGCGCCCTCGACGTCTCGGGGCTCTTGCGTGTCGAGATCGGGCCTCGCCTTCAGCCTGGCGGCGAAGAACGTGCCGCTGACGAGCACGCAGAGCGCCATTCTCACTGCGGCGGGATACCCGGACCAGCCGAGTCCCGCAGACCGCTGTTCTTCACCGACGCGCGCGGCGATCAGAACTTCGCCGGGTACGGCGTTGTTCGACATGTCCATCAACTACGACGTGCCCGTCTTCCGCACGCCTGAAGCCGTGGGTGAAATTCGACGTCTACAATCTCTTCAACAACGAGAAGCTGATTGGGTGGAGCACGACGGTGAGCCCGAACAAGGCAGCGAGCGTGGACAACCTCGGCCTGCCGACCGGTTACGCCCGAGCTCCACGTTCGGAACGGCCACCGGCAACACGGTGACCAATCTGAACAACGGGAACATCAACGCGCTTTCCGCTCTCATTCGCCGGCGGTGGCAGGCGGGCGGCCGCACGATCCTCGTCGCCGGTAGGGTTGCGCTTCTAGATCGGAAAAACCGCGGAATGCGTAGGGCGGGCCTTCAGGCTCGGCCGCTCAAGGACACCTGAAGCTCGTCTCTTACTAGCGATTGCTTTGCGGCCTCCGCGGTTCCTTCCTTCTAGACCCGGTCGCCATGTATCGCTTGATCGCGGCGACGGTGCGGTCGATGTCGGCGTGCGTGTTGTAGAAGTGCGGCGACAGCGCGGATGCCGGGACGGTCCTGGCCGCCGCGCGTTGCGCAGCCGATGCGATCCTTCTGGTAGAGCGCCGTCGACAGCTTGCGGACGTCGAGGTTGCCCGGGCTGGAACGAGACGACCGCGACGCGCGCGCGACGGATCCGGGCTCGTCCAGATCTTCACGCCGTCGATCTTCTTCAGCCCTTCGAGCAGCGCCTGCGTCAGCTCGCGCGAGCGCTTTCTCGATCTGCGCGCGGCCGATCTTCGTCTGGAACGTCAGCGCCTCGCCGAACGCGATCATCGCCGGCTCGTCGCGCTGGCCGAATCCCTCGAACGTGCGCGACACGCCGACGCGGCCCGGATAGGCGCTGAAGATGCTCGCCCAGATCTTCGACTGCGCGCTCTTGTTGATGTAGAGCACGCCGTTTTCCTTCGGCCCGCACGCCCACTTGTGCGAGCTGCCGCTGTAGAAGTCCGGCTGGATGTCGCTGAGATCGACGTCCATCAAGCCCGAACGACTGCGCGCCGTCGACCAGGCTGAGAGATGCCGCGCTCGCGCGCACAGCGCGCGCAGATCGCCCTTGGCCGGAAACAGATCGCCGACCGTGCTGGTCTGGTGCGTGAACGAGATCACCTTCGTCCGCGGCGTGATCGCCTTCGCGAACGCGTCGACGTAGTGCTCCATCCCGGGATGCGGGTTCGGCGTCGGCACGTCCTTCACCGTGAACCCGAAGCGCTTCGCCTTCTCCTGCCACGCCGGTGTGGTTGCTCGGATGGTTGTCGGCGGTGAGCAGCACCTCGTCGCCGGCCTTGAGATCGATGCCGGTGGAGACCAGGTTGTTCGACTCGCTGGTGTTGCGCGTGATGACGATCTCTTCCGGCGTGACGCGCAGGAACTCCGCGAGGAGCTTGCGCGTGTTCTCGCGGCCGTCGCCGAGCTTCGCGCGGTTGTCCTGCGACGGATCCTGATCCATGTCCTTCGTCAGCCGGTACATCGTCTCGAGCACCGGGCCGGAGGCGGGACAGAGGTTGGCCGGCGTTGAGCATCGTGAGCTCTTTCGGCATCACGAACTGATCGCGCACGCTCAGCCAGAATTTCTCGTCGGGATTCGCGGGCGTCGGCGGAAGGTCGAGGGAGCGAGGCCACGCCACGTTCGGCGACAGGAATGGAGCCGCGCCGCCGATCGCCAGGAGCCGGGCAAAGTCGCGACGATTCATAATCCCTCCAGCCGGAGATTCTACGCCCGATCAGGCTGTGGCGGTCTGCTGAGCATGCCGCGTTCTGGCGGCCGATTCCGCCACCAGGCGACCGCCAGATCGCGCCAGCCAATGGCGCGATACATCAGGACTGCAGAACAGCACGAACGCGATGGCGGTGCCCCAGAGCGGCAGCCGGTGGCGCCACACCCAGCTCGCGTAGCCGTAGACCAGCTCGACGTGGATCCAGTAGACGAAGAGCGAGCTGCGGCCCAGCCTGCGCCAGCGGATCGATCGCCGGGCTCACGACCGGCGCCCCGGTGCGGCGCCGCGGGTCCTCAGCGCCGTGAGTCCCGTCTCGCAGGCATAGATCGCGGTGAGCGCAATCGTCAGGATCCCGAGCCGGATCGCAAACCAGGTCGGCGAGCTCGGTCCAGAACGACGAGGACGCGTAGATCGACGGACGGCCGGCGGTGTAGAAGCCGAGCAGCGACCAGCGCCACGCCGCTCGCGCCGAGGATCGCGTGCAGCCGCCGCTCCTCGCGGTCGCTTCGCGCGCCGCGGCGATCAGCGCGCCCACCGCGCCGCCCGCGAACACGAAGCCGGCCCACGGAAGCAGCGTGAAGATCGTGAACTCCCCGAACGGCCGCACGTGCCACTGCAGCCAGATCGGCAGCGCGTCCACCATCGGCGCCGCCCGGACGATCGGCGTCACCATCGCGCAGCGCCGTCGCGATCGCCGCGTAGCCGCTCACGCGCGCCGTCGTGGTCCGCGCCGGCGAACCAGACGATGCCGGCGACGGCGATGGCCGGACCCATGATGTTGAGGATGTCGACGCGAAACAGCGTCACCGGATGGCTGCCGGGCGTAATGATGAACCCCTGCAGCCGGAACAGAAAGCCGAGGATGAAGATCTCGAGGCCGCGCCGGCGAGATCATCTCGACCGCCGCGCGGCGGCTGCCGGTGCGCTCGGCGGCTGCGCGTCGCGGCCAGCACCACGGCGAGCCCGGCCAGCCAGAGAAACAGCGGCGCGGCGAAGCCGCCGAGCACCGTCGCGTCGCGAAACGCGCATCGTGCGGCGGACGGCGGGACTCAGGCGCGTCCAGGCGTCGACGGTGTGCGCCTCGATCATCAGCAGCACGGCGATGCCGCGCGCCCAGTCGACGTAGGCGCGCCTATGGCTGGACGTCATGCGTGGTCGGTGAACACGATGTCCTGCCGCATCGAGTGCCAGACCGAGCAGTAGCTTCTCGTGCGACAGCGCGATCGCGCGCGCGACGGCGTCGGCCGGCACGTCGCCTTCCACGGTGACCTGCAGATGCATCGTCGGACGATGCGGTGCGGCTCTTCCGGCGCGCGGTCGGCGACCAGATGCGATCGCAGCGCGCGGAACGGCAGCCGCCCCTTCGTCAGGATGTAGCCACGTCCATCGTCATGCAGCCGGCGAGCGCGAACGCCGAGCGCCTGCACCGGCGACGGACCTGCGATGCCCGCGCTGTCGAGCGTCATCGACGCCTTGCCGCTGGTGCCGTTGAGCACGAGATCGCCGAGTACCAGGCCAGATCGACGACCGTTGGGTGCTTCGCCACGACGGGATTGTAGCGCTCACGACAGAAGAAACCGCAGAGCGCGCAGAGCACGCAGAGAAAGCGAGTCTCTCTGCGGTTTCGCGGTCTCCGCGGTTCCTTCTACGATCGTTATCGTGCCGCAGAGCTGCGCGCGACCGGCGCTGACGGGGGCTGGGAACAGCGGGCTCTTGGAGACGAACGACTTGAGCGCGATCCACGCGAGCGGCAGGACGACGAGCAGGTACGTCAGCACGTGACCGAACGTGCTGTCGGGTCCCCAGGATTCGGTGCTGCTGTGGATGAACTCGCTGTACGGCAGGTATCGCTGCTCCGACATTTCGTGCGCGCCCTTGATGACCAGCTGCACGACGAAGACGAACAGGAAGATCGCGGTCGCCTGAAAGAACAGCGCCAGATTGATGCGGTGACCGTAGCGCGACCACAGCCAGGCGACGCCGGCGGCGGCGAGGCTGCCGATGACGCGCGCCGAGCGACGAGATACGTCGTCTGGTGCAACTGCATCAGCAGCAGCGCGGTCTCCATGCCTTCGCGGCTGATCATCAGCAGCGTGAACAGAGAAGACGCCGGCGAACGCCGCGACGCCGGGCTTCGCTGTCGACGCCTGCAGCCGTCCTTCGATGTCGCCCTTCATGCGGCGGCCGGTGCGCCACATGTGAACGGTCATCCAGGCGACCGACACGGCGGCGACGAGCGCGAGCGGGCCGTCGAGCCACTCCTGGTTGAGCGAGTGGAAGAGCAGGTAGCCGCCGAGCGCGCTGACGGCGACGGCGACGCCGATGCCCCAGTGCACCGCGGAGGTGAGCGCCGCACGCCCCGACTTGCGGAGGTACGACAGGCTGATCGCGACGATCAGGAAAGCTTCGAAACCCTCGCGAAGCGTGATGACGAGCGCCTGGAGCATGACCTGCCGATTCTCGATAATGAGACTGAGTCTCAGGATGAAAATTAGTCTATCCCGGCATATCCGACCGGTCGTAAGTCCGGGATGAACATCATCGACGTCACACCAGGCACGTTCGCGTCTATTCGATGTGGCGCGCGCGCACCTCTCGGGTCACAGGTTCGAGCACTTATGAAGATGTGACGACTCGATCTGTGCAGAACCTGACGATGCTGAGCCAGGCCGTCCTGTATACTGATGCATTCAGTTCATTCGCCTTCCCAACGCGACGCGTTTCCGTGTCGCGACCCCAACAGCGTTTTGGGCAGGATGCATTGCGCGGGCACGGGCCCGCATTGGATGTTGAGGATGCGCAGTCGCGCTTGTTGTGGAATTCTGTCTCTCGCCGCGTTGCTCGCGGCGGCTGCTTGCGGGAGCACGCCCGCTGCGCCAACGCCGGCCCCGACCGCGGCGCCGCAACTGGTCACGCCGGCCAACGGCGCGCAGGTCGCCAATCAGACCCAGCCGGTGAAGCTTGTCGTCAACAACGCGCCAGCCGCGACGACCGCGGGAACCCGGACCTACACCTTCGAAGTAGCGTCCGATGTGGCCTTCACCACCAAGGTGCAGACCAAGGATGGCGTCGCGGAAGGCAGCGGTCAGACCAGCGTGACGCTCGATCCGCTCACGTCGGTGAAGGACTATTACTGGCGCGCGCGCGCGCAAACCGGCACGACTCCCGGCACGTTCAGCGATCCGTTCAGGTTCACGATTGGCGCGGCGATCACCCTTGCGGCCCCGGCGCCCATCGGTCCGCGTGACCAACGCCGAAACGACTCCACGACCGGCGCTGCGGGTCAGCAACGCGAGCCGATCGGGACCAGCCGGCGCGATCACCTACAGGTTCGAGATCGCCAGGGATTCGTCGTTCGGTTCGACCGTCGTCATCGGCACGAATACGGAAGGCATCAACGAGACCGGTTTCATTCCGACGAGCGATCTGCCGACGGGCGTCCTTCTGTACCGAGGGCCACGGCCAGCGACGCCGCCAACAGCGTCACGAGCTCGCCGAGCGCCGTTCAGACGTTCACGGCGCGGCCGTTCGCAGGCCGAGACCGTCGCCAATCAGTTGAACGTCGTTTTGTGGCCGGGCACTCAGCCGCCGGGCGCCGTCGGACACGCCACGATGGGCGACAACTGGCAGGTGCAGACGCTCCACTACCTCCCGGGCAACGTGTTCTTCCAGAGTCCCGACGTGGAGATGTTGAGGATTTTCGATCTGCTCGATCGCGGTCTCGACCCGGATGGCGCGATCGGCTGGATGAGGACCAACGGGCTACCCGACGGCCGCGCTGTGGTATCCGCCGCCCGAAAAGCGGTGATCGGGCTGCAGTACGTCTGCCATCGCGTCGCGGAACAAGGTGTTCGTGAACGGAACCTGGGAAATCGTCCTCCGGGTCGAGTAGCCGGTTGACCACCACTCGAGTCTTAGCGCCCAGCCGGATTGGCGGCTGGGCGTTCGCTCGCGCCGATATCCCCTCGAGCAGGTTGGTCAACGAGTAGTTGCCTTCGTGGCAGGCGTATTCGTAGATTGGTCCTGTCGAGCGCGTCAGGGTCAGCTCGCCCTTCCACGGCTTCGTGAAGGCAGTCGGGTCGTCGATCTCGAATCGGCAAGCAGCGTATCGGCGTCGAGCAGACTGAATCGCTCGACGAGATGAAGATTCCGATCCCAGCCGAAGTTGCCGCCCGCATCCGCCGTAGAATCCACCGGCGTCGTTGAAGTTCGTCGTGTCGACGACGCAGCGTGTCGCCCGGTCCAATGGCCCACCGAGTCGCCCATCCATCGTCTGATGGCGGCTGGAAGATGCGGGCTGCCGTCCGTGCCGGAATGATCCGCGCGTCGTGAATCATCTCCACGTGCACGACGAAGGCATCCCGGGTCTGGAGGATCTGGTAGTTGCTGTTGTAGGAATACGGCAGCATCGGCGGCCCGGCGGTCAGAAACGCGAGGCACTGATCCTGAAGACCCAGATCCTCGGCGTTCTCCGGGTTCCTGATGCCGTCCATCCGGCGTCGCTTGACGTCGGCGGCCGCTGGCGTGAGCGCTGGAATGCGCCCATCGGGAGGGTCGGTGACGATTGAGGTGCGGAGCGTCTTGACCGTGCGTGTGCCGAACTCGCGATAGAACGTGTTGTAGGTGCCGGTGCCGGTGCTCCGACAACGTCTCGGGCAAAGGCTCCTGATTGCGCTCCGCAACCTGCGCGCTCCCACTCCGCCGCTTCGGCAGGTGTGAAGAAGGCTTTGTTCTTCAGCTCCGCCGGACGTTCGAGCGGAGTGGCGGTGGCGGAATTCCAGATCCCGTTGAAACCCGAGTGGGCGTCGGACCTGGTGTCCGGGCTGACTGCGAATGGATGAACCAGGGCCAGCGCCGCGAGGAGGGAGCATCACGTACGGTGTTCGGCGAGTCACAGTCGGGTATATCCTAACCCGCTCAACGAGGGCACCGACGTCGACCGGTCAGCGAGACATTAATTCGCGACCTGCACCTATGCTGTTCGCCATCATGATCACCATCGTCGCGCTCGGCGATTCGACCACGGCGGGAACGCCAGGCGTACAAGTCGCCGCTCGAAGCGCCGCCCAGCGGTTCCGGCAACGTCGAGAGCCAGCATACGCCTACTGGCTGATGCAGGCACGCCCTGACTGGCAGGTGCTGAACCGCGGCGTCAACGGCGAGCGAAGCGACCAGATCCGCGCGCGGTTCGACGCGCGATGCAGCTCAGCGAGGCCGGCGGTCGTCGTGATCATCGCCGGCGTCAACGACATCTACCAGGGCCGGAGCGCCGAATCGGTCGAGATGCGAGCTCGAGAGCGATGTACGATGCGGCGCGCGCCGCGCAGGCATCGTCGTGCGCCGGCACGCATCATCCCTTTCAACACCGCGAGCGCCGATCAGAACGCACGGATGCACGCGGTCAACGACTGGATCCGCGCGTACGCCGCGAGTCACGAAGCGGCGTGGTGTTCTGCGACACGCGCGCCGCGGTCGCCGCGCCGGGACAGCCTGACCGGCTCGTGTCCTCTCCCGACGACCTGCACCCGTCGCCCGACGGCTACAGACGGATGGCCATCGCGCTGGAACCGGCGATAGCCGAGGCGACTGTCAAAGCCGGCGGCGGCCTCCGACACGGGAACCACGCTGGACCCGCGTTGCAGTAAGCTGAAACCATGAAGGTTTGGAAGCCGATCGCCGGTGCCGCGGCGCTCGCGGCCGCGATGTCGCCGGTCGCTTCTCGCGCAGCAGCCGCAGCCCGACATTCAAGGCCGGCACGCAGGTGGTGTCGATCTTCGCCACGGTGACCGACCCGCAGAAGCGGCTCGTCCCGGACCTGACGCAGGAAGACTTCTCGGTCTTCGACAACGAGAAGCCGCAGCCGATCGTCTACTTCGACAACAGCATCCGTCCGATCAACGTCGTCGTCATGCTCGACACCAGCGGCAGCATGACGCTGACGCATCGATCTGCTGAAGCAGGCGGCCGAGCAGTTCCTGCTGCGGCTGCTGCCCGAGGACAAGGCGCGGGTCGGCGCGTTCAACGACAAGATTCAGTTCAACGCCAAGTGGAGCAACAATCGCGACCAGCTGAGCAATACGTAACTGA
>ERZ1370068.10462-contig-916_pt1 | contig 21939 bp, 35 predicted proteins | sample MGYA00561227_ERZ1370068 | MGnify/ENA primary metagenome ERZ1370068 (study PRJEB38410, sample SAMEA6850437) | metagenome | study: Metagenomic assessment of the ecological functions of the soil: analysis of the soil microbiota associated with the... | reverse complement strand
GTTACGTATTGCTATCCAGGCTAGGGGCATTCGCCGCCCACCGGCTGCGTGACGATCTGACAATGCACGCCAGCAACCTGTAGGGGCGCTCCAGCAAACCGCAGGGAGACTCCGTACCGGGGCGTCCTCGCCTACCCGATTTGCACCGTCGAGATCACCGACCCCGCCGGCTACGAGAGTACAGAGCAGTGCTGGTCCGCCGGCGCTGGCCAAATACGGCGGCAAGTTCGTCGTCCGCGGAGGCGGCATCGAGCACAAGGAAGGCGACTGGCGCCCCAAACGGATCGTCGTGGTGGAGTTCGAGAGGCGTCGGACCAGGCGCGCGCGTTCTACGATTCGCCTGAGTACGCGTCCTGGCGCAGCAGATCCGCCTGCGTACCTCCACGCGGCAGCGTTCTGTTCGTTGAGGGCGTCAGCTAGGGACGGATGAATCTCCGGCCTGCAATTCGTTGGCATAGGCCTTGCATCGGCGCTTACCCGCTGAAAGCCTGGCGTCGCGGGCCTTCATGGTTGGCGAAGCCGAGGTGGTGCAGGGAGGAGGGGACGTCACAAGCAGCCCAATCGCGTCCAGAATCGGCCCAGCGCGCAAGCGTACCGCCAACAGACGAGCCGCGGTCGCGAGTCACGCTGCAACCCCGTTTTCGCCTGCCCCGGCCGTGCTGCTGAGACGCGGCCAAGAAGGGTGGTCCAGCCTCATTGTCGGAGTTGGCTTTTGGAAAATCATATACTTTAGGCACGAATATCGTAGAATTGTTAACCGATGCGGGCTAACCTACTCAAGAAACAAGAGAATCCCGCAGCCGAAGCCGATCTGTGCCGCTGACCGGAATGCCCATAGTGGTGCGCGCGATGGGTGGGAAGGGATTTTTGGACGTCCGACGGGTTCCTCGGCGTGATCGCTGCGCTCGCGGCGGCGTCCGCGTGTCGCAGGCCGCACTTGGTGAAGAGCCTTGAGCGCGAAGCCCTACGCGACTCGGGGCGTGGCTGGCGTCGCGCCGCAATCGCGAGCGAGCGCTTGTTCGCCATCTACGACCGCAGTACCATCGACGTCCGACCCTGGTCCTGGCCAGGATGTTGACGCGCAACCGATACAGAAGCGACCCTTATCGCCGCGCGGCAGAGGTGGACGCACGCGATGCCGCCTGAGCGGCTCCGGCGTCGATCGGGCGCTGCACCGTGCACCGAACGCGTCCCTGCTCGTAGCTGACCGAGTCGACATGGACCTTTCCAATCCATCGAGATGGCCTCGGCAACCCACACCGGAATGGTGCGTGCACACAACGAGGACAGCATCGGCACCGACGCGGCGATCGGACTCGCGGTGTCTGGCCGATGGCATGGGAGGCTATAATGCCGGCGAAGTCGCGAGCGGCATCGCGGTGGCGCTGATCACCAAGGAGACGCGCGACACGGTGTTGCGCATTCCGCCCTACGAGGCAGACGCGCGAAACCGGCGAGCCGATGGCCACCAGGATACTGCGCAACGTGATCGCGAAGGCCAACGCGTCGATCTATCAGGCTGCCAACAGCCAGCCCGCAGTACGCGGGATGGGGACGACCCTGGTGGTGGCGCTGCTGCTGCGACAACCACATCACGCGTGGCGCACATCGGCGACTCACGCCTGTACCGCCATGCGCGACGGCGAGCTGCAGCAGCTCACGCGCGACCATTCGCTGCTGCAGGAGCAGATCGACAGCGGGATGATCAGCAAGGAGATGGCGCGGCGGTCTCAGAACAAGAACTCTGGTCACGCGCGCCGTCGGGATCGAGCCCGACGTGGATGCCGGACATCAACACCTTCGAGGTGACGGAAGGCGACATGTTCCTGCTGTGCTCGGACGGGCTCAACGACATGGTGGAGGACGAAGACATCCACCTCACTCTTGAGCTCGCTGTCCGCCAACCTTCCACTCGCGGCCAGCCAGCTGGTGCAGATGGCGAACGACAACGGCGGTCGCGATAACATATCGGTGATCCTGATCCGGGTGAAGAGATCTTTCGCGGCCGAGCGCGGTCTGCTTGGCCGGCTGAAGGCATGGTTTAGATGAGAAACGAGGATTGATCTATGGCGAAGCTGATCCTGAGCCTCGATGGCATGGTGATCCGGGAGTATCCGCTCACCAAGGAGCGCACCACTCTCGGTCGCAAGCCGCACAACGATATCGTCATCGACAATCTCGCGATCAGCGGCGAGCATGCCATGATCATGACGATTCTCAACGACTCGTTCCTCGAGGACCTGGGCAGCACCAACGGGACGCTGGTGAACGGCCAGCCGATCAAGAAGCATTTCCTGCAGAACAATGATGTGGTCGAGCTCGGCAAGTACAAGCTGCAAGTACGTGACCGAAGCCACGCGCAGCGCAGCCGGCCCGGCGGACTTCGAGAAGACCATGGTGCTGCGCGCGCCAGCAGGCGGTCGCCAAGCCTGAACCGGCCAAGGCCGAGGCGGTGCGCTCGCTGCCGTCAAGAACTTCGGCGATACGGTGGTCAACGCCGATCACACGCAGAACCAGGGGCCGGTCTGCGCGAGGCTGCGCGCCAGGCCGCTGCGGCTGGTGAGCCGGCAGCCGCTACCCGCTGCTCCTGCTGCCCGCTGCTGTTCCCATCGCCCGCTGCCAGCGCCCGCGCACAGCGCCGCCCCGACGCCGACTGCCGCTGCCGTCGGCGGTTGCCAGTCGCAGCTGCGGCCACCACCACAACCACCGGGACCGCGCCATTCGGCCGCGGGCAGATCCAGGGCACCATCCAGATCCTTTCCGGCCCCAGTGCCGGTAAGGAGTTGCCGCTGTCCAAGGCGCTCACGACCCTTAGGCAAGCCCGGGGTGCAAGTCGCCGTCATCGCCAAGCGGCCGCAGGGCTATTTCATCACGCACGTGGAGGGGCAACCTTCCCGGTGGTAAACGGCAAGCAGTTGGATGCGCAGGCCCATGCGCTGAACGATCACGACGTGGTCGAGCTGGCCGGCGTCAAAATGGAGTTCTACCTCAAACCGGCGTCGTAGCCGGTACATCACTCGACCGCTGCAACGCGACGCCGGCTGACGCGTTCGCGCAGTCACCGGGCCGCGTACAACGCAGCGCGGAAGCTTCGCAATGACTAGGGCAGGCGGGTGAAGAAGCACCTTGTGCGCAACGCGCTGGGGCTGGTCGTGGTGCTGATTTCATCGGGCACGCGCGCCAGCTGGTACCGCATCCCCGTTCGTCGACAACCTCGAGGCGATCGCCTACGACCTCGCGCCTGAAGCTGACCATGCCGGGAGGCGTCGATCCCCGCATCGTCATCGTCGATATCGACGAGAAAAGTCTGAAGGAAGAAGGGCGCTGGCCGTGGCGGCGCGACCACCTGGGGCAGTTCCTCGATCAGTCTGTTCGACCACTACAAGGTCAAGATAGTTGGCTTCGACGTGGTCTTCGCGGAGAAGGACGAGAGCTCAGGCCTGAAGGTGCTGAGAGAGCATTGGCGAGCTCGATCTCAAAGACGATCCTCAGTTCCAATCGTGCCTGAAGTCCATCGCGCCGATGCTGCAGTTCGACCGCCTGTTCGCAGAAAAAGATGCGTGGCCGGCCGGTCGTGCTGGGGTACTACTTCACGGACGACGTTCGAAGCCGTGGCAAGCTGCCGCCGACCCGGTCCTGCCGGGAGGAGTATTTCGAGGGCCGCAATATCAGCGCGGTCGCGCATACACCGGATTTGGGGCGAACCTCGCCGAACTGCAGCAATCGGCCGCTGAGCGCCGGTCATTTCAATACGATTCCAGATGTCGATGGCGTGTATCGCCGGGTGCCTATGCTGGCGGAGTACGAGGGCGCTTACTATCGAACCCTCGTCGCTCGCGGTTGTTCGCCTGCTGCTGGGCTCGCCTGCCGTCATACCCGGATTCACCGACGACGCCCTCTGTCGTCCGGAGGCTACCCAGGCTTGGAGTGGCTCGAGATTGGTCGGTCTGCGCATTCCGGTCGACATCGAGGTAACGGCGCTCGTGCCCTATCGCGGCGGCGTACACAGCTTTCCTTACGTCTCAGCCAGCGATGTCCTGAAGGGCAAGGCGGATCGCGGCCGTGCTGGAGGACCGCATCGTCCTGCGTCGGCGCGACAGCCCCTGGATTGCTGGATCTGCGTTCGACCCCGGTCGACGCTGTCTACCCCGGGGTGGAGATCCACGCCAACCTGATCGCCGGGATGCTGGACGGCACTGCCATCAAGCAGCGCCCGCCTACGTGCTCGGGGCCGAGGTGCTTCTTGCTGTTCTTGTCCGGCGTGGTTATGGCCCTGGTCCTGCCCTTGCTTAGTCCTCTCCGGGGCATGCTGGTTACGGCGCTGGTCCTGGTCGCGGTTTTCGGCACCAACTTGCTGGTCTGGGATCGGGCCAACCTGGTCGCTGCCGCTCGCCTCCGGCGTGCTGATGATTGCGGTGCTGTTCGCGCTCAACATGTCCTACGGGTTCTTGGTGGAAGTCGCGGGCCAAGCGCCAGATCACCGGGCGCTTCGGCCAGTACGTGCCGCCCCAGCTGGTGGACGAGATGAGCAAGCATCCGGAGAGGTTCTCCATGGATGGGGGAGAGCCGCGAGATGTCGGTGCTGTTCAGCGATGTGCGCGGGTTCACCACCATCTCGGAGGGACTGGACCCGAAGCAGCTGAGCGCGGTTGATGAACGAGTTTTTGACGCCCCTGACGCGGGTGATCTACCGCCGCCGGGGCACCATTGATAAATACATGGGCGACTGTATCATGGCTTTCTGGGGTGCACCGATAGACGATCCGCAACACGCCCGCAATGCGGTGCTGGCAGGGCTGGAGATGCAGGCGACCATGAAGGCGCTGCAGCCTCAGTTCCACAGCCGTGGCTGGCCGGAGCTGCCTATCGGCGTCGGCGTCAACACCGGCCGCATGAGCGTGGGCAACATGGGATCGGATGTGCGGGTCGCCTATACGGTGATGGGCGACGCGGTGAACCTGGCCTCGCGCCTGGAAGGGCTGACCAAGCATTATGGCGTCGGCATGATCGTCGGCGAGGGCACGCGCTCCGCCGTGCCGGACGTACTCTTCCGCGAGCTGGACCGGGTGACGCCGAAGGGCAAGAAGGAGCCGGTTTCCATCTTCGAGCCGATCGGGCCGCTGGCGAGCGTGGACAGCGCGCGGCAGGACGAGCTTGCGCTCTGGCATCAGGCCTCAAGCACTACCGGGCGCAGGAATGGGACATGGCGGAGTTGCAGCTAATCGACCTGCAGCGGCGATTTCCCGAGACCGTGCTCGTACGCCGTCTTCCTGGAGCGCATTGCCCATTTCCGCAGCAATCCCCCGGCGCCGGCTGGGACGGCACCTGGGCCTTCGAGACGAAGTAAGCGATGCAGCTCAGAGTACTCGGTTGCAGCGGCGGCATCGGGGGCAACCTGCGCACCACCTCGATGCTGGTCGACCACGACGTGCTGATCGACGCGGGCACCGGCGTCGGGCGATCTCACGCTGTCCGATCTCAAGCAGATCGACCATATCTTCGTCACGCACTCGCACCTGGATCACGTCGCGTGCATCCCGTTCCTGGTCGATACCGTGGGCTGGCATGCGCGCTGCGCCCGGTGACGGTGCACGCCACGCGCGAGACCCTGGATATCCTCAAGGCGCACCTGTTCAACTGGAAGATCTGGCCGGACTTTACGCAGATCCCGAGCGCGCAGGCGCCCTACCTCAGATACGAGGAGATCCGTGTCGGGGAGCCGGTGCGGCTCGGACGGACGCATCGTCACCGCGTTGCCGGCGAACCACGTGGTGCCGGCGGTGGGTTTCAGCTGGACAGCGGTGATGCCAGCCTCGTGTTTACCGGCGATACCACGACCAACGACGCGCTCTGGGAGGTGGTCAACCGCATCGAGAATCTGCGCTATCTCATCATCGAGACCGCCTTTTCCGATGCCGAGCGGCAAGCTCGCCATCGACTCCAAGCACCTGTGCCCCGCCATGCTGGCCGACGAGCTGGCCAAAGCTCACGCGGCCGGCGCGTGTGTTCATCACCGCACCTCAAGCCGGGCGAGGGTGCGCAGACCATGGAGGAGGTGGAGCAGGATCGCTGGCGCCTACAACCCGCGCATGCTGTCCAACGGGCAGGTGTTCAAGTTCTGATGGGACCGCATGCCAAGGACGTACTGGACCGCAGCGCCGGGTCGGCTGCCGCCCTCGTGCCGGAGGTCGGATGCGGCGGCGACCGATCGTGTGTTGAGGTGCGCGTGACGCGACCCCGTTTGTAGAGGATCGCTCTCGATGAGCACGGTATTCGATGCGAAGCCGCAGGCCAATGCAGAATCTGGCGGACATCAGCAGCAAGCTGGAATTCCAGAAGCAGCTGCAGGCGGTCACCAATCGGATCCACGCCACCAGCAACGTCGACGAGATCATGCTCGAGCTGGGCCAGGACATCTGCAGTCTGGTCGGTGCAGACCGCCTGACCATCTATGTGATGTCCGAGGACCGCTCCTCCATCGTGTCCAAGGTCAAGACCGGGCTCACTCTCGTTCAAGGACTCTGAAGCTTCCCGATCAACGACCAGAGCATCGCGGGTTTCGTCGGGCAGAACCGCAACATGATCAATATCCGCGACGTTCTACGATGAGAACGAGCTGCGCGGATTGAGCCCGCAACTGCGGTTCTTGAAAGAAGTGGACAAGCGCACCGGCTACCGCACCAAGCAGATGCTGGTGGCGCCGGTGGTAGAGGCGGGCTCCAACGAGCTCATCGGCGTGGTTCAGGCGATCAACACCAAGAGCGGACAGCCGTTCTCGCCGCTGGCCGAGGAGAGCATCGTCAACCTGTGTGAGACCCTGGCCATCGCTTTCAAGCAGCGGCAGAAGCCCCAGGCGACGGTGCGCGGAAAGTACGACGCGCTGGTCGCCAACGCGATGCTGTCGGCCGAGGAGATGGAACTCGCCCTGCGCTCCGCGCGCCGCAAGGGACTGACATCGAGGCCGTGCTGCTGGACGAGTTCCAGGTCAAGCCGCAAGCCATCGGCGCGGCGCTGTCGGCCTTCTTCGGCGTGCCCTACGAGCCGTACCGGATGGACCGCATCAAGCCCCTGGACCTGCTGCAAGCAACCCTCAAGCGGGACTTTCTGGAGAGCAGCCTGTGGGCGCCGGTGGAAGATGTCAAGGAAGGGCTGATCGTGGTGCACCACCGACCCGGAGCGCGTGCGGCGCTTCGCGCATCGTCTCCAACATCTTTCCCAAGCATCGCGTCATTTATCGATGTGACTACCGCGCGCGAGCTGGTCTCTGACGCTGGACCAGTTCTTCGGCGCCGAGCTGGCGGACACTGGCAATATCGGCGACCTGCTTTCGGACATGACGCTGGAGGCGGAAGAAGAGACCGGCGTTGTTAGCGACGACGTCTCGCTGGCGGCGGACAACGAACTGGTCAAGCTGGTGAACAAGGTCATCATCGACGCCTACAACCAGGGCGCCTCCGACATCCATATCGAGCCCTATCCCGGCAAAGGGAAGACCGAGATCCGCTTCCGCAAGGACGGCGGCCTGATGCCGTATATCTCGGTGCCGGCCAGCTACCGCAACGCCATCGTGGCGCGCCTGAAGATCATGTGCGATCTGGACATCTCCGAGAAGCGCAAGCCGCCAGGACGGCAAGATCAAGTTCAAGAAGTTCGGTCCGCTCGACATCGAACTGCGCGTGGCGACCATTCCATCGGCCGGCGGCGTCGAAGACATCGTCATGCGTATTCTGGCTGCCGGTGAGCCGATCCCCATCGACAAGCTCGGCTTGTCAGCGCGCAACGTGAAGACCCTCAAGGAGACGGTTTCCAAGCCCTACGGCCTGTTCTTCGTGTGCGGCCCGACCGGTTCCGGGAAGACCACTACCCTGCACTCCGTGATGGGCTATCTGAACACGCCGGACACCAAGATCTGGACCGCCGAGGACCCGGTCGAAATCACCCAGAAGGGCTTGCGGCAGGTGCAGATGAACCCGAAGGCGGGCTCGAACTTCGCGGCTGCCATGCGGGCGCTTTCTGCGCGCGGATCCGGACATCATCATGGTCGGTGAGATGCGCGACAAGGAGACCACCGCCATCGGCATCGAAGCCTCGCTCACCGGTCACCTGGTGTTCGCCACCCTGCACACCAACAGCGCGCCCGAGTCCATCATCCGCCTGCTGGATATGGGCATGGACCCGTTCAACTTCTCCGACGCGCTGCTCGGCGTGCTGGCCGCAGCGTCTGGCCAAGCGCCTGTGCAGCAAGTGCAAGCAGCCGCACGTCGCCTCCCAGGACGAGATCAAGCTGCTGCTCGAGGAGTACTGCCAGGAGCTCAAGAACACCGACACCTGGAAGCGCGACGCGAAGGCCGCCTATGAAAGCATCTACCGGGAATGGGCCAAGGGCTTCGCCGACGACAAAGGGTCAGTTCACTCTCTACAGCCCGGTCGGGTGCGAGAGCTGCAGCGGCACGGGCTACAAGGGCCGCGTCGGCCTGCACTGAGTTGCTGGTCGGGAGCGATCCGATCAAGAAGCTGATCCAGGAACACGCCCGCGTGGCCGAGATCCTTGCCGCCGCGCTCAACGACGGCATGCGCACCCTGAAGCAGGATGGCATGGAGAAGGTGCTGCAAGGGTGTAACCGACATGCATCAGGTTCGCGCCGTCTGCATCAAGTAAGTCCGAGCGTGCGTCGCCTCGCTGCAGCCCGTCCAGACCGATGAACGACATCACCCCGATCGATCTGTTTCCGCCGGCTCACCGAGCTGAATCAGATCGGCATCGCGCTGTCGCGCGAAAAGGACATCACGCGCCTGCTCGAGGCGATCCTGGTCGCGGCCAAGAAGATCACCAACGCGCGACGGCGGCACGCTCTACCTGATGCACAAAGACAGTGAGCTGCGCTTCGAGATCATGCTCACCGACTCGCTGGGCATCGCCATGGGCGGTACGACCGGCAAGCCCATTCCGTATCACCCGGTCAAGCTGTACGAGGAGGACGGCAGCCCCAACAACTCCATGGTAGTGGCGTACTCGGTGCTGCACGACCAGACCGTCAACATCGCCGACGCCTACACCGAACAGGGGCTTCGATTTCTCCGGGACCAAGAGCTTCGACGGCAAGACCGGCTACCGCTCCAAGTCCTTCCTCACGGTTCCGCTGAAGAACCACGAGGACGAGATCATCGGCGTGCTGCAGTTGATCAACGCCAAGGACCGGGAGACCGGCGAGATCGTGCCGTTCTCGGACGCCGACAAGAATCTCGCCGAGTCGCTCGCATCGCAGGCGGCGGTCGCTCTGACCAACCGGCTCCTCATCATTCAGCTGGAAGAGCTGTTCGAAGCGTTCATCAACCTCATCAATGCCGCTATCGACGACAAGTCGCCCTACACCGGCGGGCACTGCCAGCGCGTGCCGATGCTCACCATGATGCTGGCCGAGGCGGCGAACGCCGCCAGCGAAGGGCCGCTGGCCAGCTTCGGGATGACCGAAACGGACCGCTACGAGCTCAAGATTGCCGGCATGCTGCACGACTGCGGCAAGGTGACCACGCCGGTGCACGTGGTGGACAAGGCGACCAAGCTGCAGACGATCTACGATCGGATCGGCCTGATCGATACGCGCTTCGAAGTGCTCAAGCGCGACGCCGAGATCCGCATGCTCAAAGCCAAGCTCGAGTCGCTGGAGCGCAGCGACAAGTCGACCTGGGCCGAGCTGGAGGCCAAGCTTTCGGCGGAGATCATGCAGTTCGACGCCGACCGCGAGTTTCTGCGCTTCTGCAACATCGGCACGGAGCGCATGGCGCCCGACGACCAGCAGCGGGTGACTGGCATCGGCTGGGGATACAAAGTGGCGCGATACCGAGGGCAAGCACTGGACGCGCCGTTTCTCACCGACGACGAGATCAAGAACCTGACCATCCGCGCCGGCACCCTGACGGAGGAAGAGCGCAAGATTATCAATCATCACATCGAGGTGACGATCATGATGCTCGAGTCACTGCCCTGGCCCAGGCATCTGAAGAACGTGCCGGAATACGCGGGCGGCCATCACGAGCGGATGGACGGGAAGGGCTATCCGCGCGGCCTGACGCGGGACCAGATGTCGGTCCAGGCGCGGGTGATGGGGATCGCCGACATCTTCGAGGCCCTCACCGCGAAGGACCGGCCCTACAAGAAGGGCAAGACGCTGACCGAAGCGCTGACGATCCTGGGACAGGTTCAAGCTCAACGGCCATATCGATCCGGACCTGTTCGACATCTTCATCCGCAACAAGGTCTACCTGCGCTACGCGAACAGTATCCTCGATCCCGAACAGATCGATGAGGTCGACCTGTCCTTGATCCCGGGGTCCCTGAGGACCTCCTGACCTCGAGTGACGCGCAGCGTCACTTTGTTTCAAGCAGAGGACGGATTTGTCGGTCTTTGTCAGAGCTTCGTTTGGCGAACTGTGAAAGCGTCAGACTTGACATAGGTGAAATCCTCGTCGGAATTGGCTATGGCGACCTCAGCAAAGTGCCCTAAGCTGTTGATTTATGGATACTCAAAGGATTTGGCATCAGCCGTTGCGTTGGTTCAAGGCGAACACGGACTCGCGTGTTTGACCGTCACCTCCATACTCATAGGAGTTGCTTCATGAAGGCTATTCAAAAGGGTTTTACGTTGATCGAACTGATGATCGTGGTGGCGATCATCGGTATTCTGGCCGCGATCGCGCTGCCGGCGTACCAGGACTACACCATCCGCTCGCAGGTTTCCGAAGGCCCCACACTGTCCGAAGGTCATGAAAGTAGCGATCGCCGATTACTACGCGAACAATGGCACCTGGCCGGCGGATAATGGTCGCTGCCGGGTTTGGCACCAACGTGGTCAGCGGCAGCTACGTTTCCGGGATCGTTAACGCGGCCGGCGCTCATCACGATTACCTACGGGACTCGACCAAGGCCAACGTCAAACTGTCCGCAGCTCGGCCACGCTCAACGATTGCGGCCGCGGCGAACCACCAACGGCGACATCGCCTGGGTGTGCGGTACCAGCGCGATCCCGACCGGGCTTCACGGTCTGCGGCTGCTGCTGGCTTATGGTGGCGCCGTATGCTGGCCCAAGTGGCTGCCGAGCAGCTGCAAATAAACTAACCATTCACGGCGGCGGTATCCGCCGCCGTTACCTACTAGCGCGGGGCAGAGATGCCCCCGTTTTTGGTGGTGCCTGTGCCGCGTGGACTGCTCAAATGACCTCGCATCGTCACGGTCGGCAGTGCGCCGGGTGAGAACCGCAAGCTCCAAGCAGCAGAAGTGCCTGGCGGCGTGAGATGGCCGGACGAATGCGGAAGGCGCAGGGTCGTACTTTGGCTATCGCGGACGACCGGCATCCGCCAGGGCTGCGGCCCAGATCTGGAGATAGGCCTGCTCCAGGCGGGAGGTAAAGCCTTTGCCATCGGTCAGCGGAGACGCGACCAATCTCGTACGCAGCGTAGTTCGAATCTGATCCAGCTTGATTGGATCTGCTGCCAGTCGCCCTGCGGTGGCGACGTATTCCTGCGGCGAATGAGCGACGAGCTCCGGTCAACCCCAGGCAATCGAGGATGCTGAGCCCACGCGGGACGCGTGACGGTCTCCGACCAGCGTTACGACCGGGACCCCCATCCACAGAGCATCCAGTGTGGTGGTCGTCCCATGATAGGGGAAAGTGTCCAGTGCAATGTCAACTTCGCGATACGCGTCCATGTGTTCGCGATGGCTTGGCGTCGGGTTCATGATCCTGATGCGTTCGCGGACGACCCCGGCTCGTTGCAAGAGATCCAGCAGCAGCGCGCGCAATCCCGGTCTTGCAAACCCCTGGGTCTTGATCATCAGCGTGGAGTTGGGAACCGAGGCGAGGATCTCAGCCCACAACCCGACGACTGTGGGACTGAGTTTGGCAAAGTTGTTGAACGAGCCAAACTGTGATGGACCCGTTGCGGCGTAAGGGAGCACCGCCAATGGCAGTCGCGTTGTCTGGCGGTGCGTAGCACAAGAAGCTTTCCGGGAGCCGAAGCAGCTTTTCCACGTGCAGACTGTCTGCTATCCCGGGTGGATCGGCGCGAGCATCGGTGATGCGATAGTCGATTGCCGCAAGCCCGCTCGTGTTCGGATAACCCAGATACGTCACCTGAAGCGGTGCTACGCGGCGTGCCAGCATGCCCAGTTGATGGCCTTCGGTGTGGCCGGACAACTCCACCAGGATGTCGATGGCGTCCTCACGGATCACCTGCTCGAGCGCCTGCTCGGAGGTGCGACCATCCAGCGCCAGTGATCGGCCAGCGGCTTCAAGCGTTGGGTCATGCTATCCACGCGCCCGTCGGTGTGATAGCAAAAGACCTCAAACCTAGCGCGATCGTGGAACTTCAACGGCGCTTCGATGAAGTAGGCCACCGGGTGCTGGCGGTAGTCCGGCGACAGGTACGCGATCCGCAGCCGATGTCCGTGGCTGGCGGTGCGACGGTTCGATCGCTAGAGGCGGTGCGGGAGCGAAGCGTTGTCCCCAGCGGACATGCGCCTCATATGTCTCGCGCGCGGACCAATGGTCGGAATAGTTCATCGAGAACAGGAATAGATTCCAAGCCACCTCCGAATCCGGTTGCAGTTCGATCGTCTTGCTGAGGCACTCCGCTGCTTCGACGTGGCGGGCTTGGGCGCTCAGCACGCTGCCGAGAATGAACCAGGCGTCGGGATTTTCCGGGACCTTTCTCCGTCCGCGCGCCGCGCCGCTGCTTCGGCCTCTACCGGGCGGCCTTGATCGAGCTGGGTCGCCGCAAGATTGACGTGCGGGCTGGCGCTCTCGGGGGCCAACCGCACGGCTTCCGGAAAGCTGCCTCTGCCTCCTGCAGCCTGCCGAGGTGCTGGAACGTGGTTCCGAGATCGAGATAGGTTTGCGCGTCTGTCGGACGCTGTCCCGTCCCTGTAACGGAAGTCGCAACAGCCTCGGCATGCCGCCCGACCGCGTGCATCGCGCGCAGCCAGATGGCGAGGCCATTCCGGCACGTCGGGTCGGAGTCGCACTGCAGCTTGAAAGCAGAGGTATCGCATCGGCGGATCGCCCGATGGAGACCAGGACGGTTCCGAGCGAGAAATGGAAATCTCCGTTCTGCGGATCCGGAATCGATGGCACGGCGGACGAGATCGATCGCCGCCGCCGTGTTGCCGTCGTTGAGCGCGATGCCGCCCAGGACATACAGCGCTTTGGCGTGGGCCGGGTCTATCTCGACAACGCGCTGGTAGCACTGCTGCGCCTGCGCTATTCGGCCCATGCGGAAATGCTCGTTCGCCTCTGCCACCAACGAGGCGACATCCGGCCCAGGCGAGGGTGCAACGGTCGAGGACTCTCCGCCGTGCGGGTTCTTCTTGAACAGTCGAGATATCAGGCCCATGACGTATACCGTAGCATTGTGCAGCAAGTGCCGAGGCGCGCGTCAGCAGCCGCGCCTGTTGCCTAGCGCTCTTGCGATTTGATCAGACCCTCGATAGGCCTCGAGCGAATCAGCGTCGCTTGCCACATTTGCAGATAGGCCTGCTCGAGCTGCGCTGTGAACCGCGCACCATCGGTTAGAGGCGAGCGACTCAGCTGCAAGCGCAGCGATTTCCGCAGCGTATCGAGCGCCTGGACATCGGCCGCCAGTCGAGTTGCGATGTTGACGTACTCGTCCGCACTGTCCGCTACCCAGTCGGCAAGGTCCAGCGTGGACAAGATGCTGGCGCCAACGCGCGATGCGTGCCGGTCACCCGCCAGCGTTACTACCGGAACGCCCATCCACAACGCCTCCATCGTGGTTGTCGTTCCGTTGTAGGGGAAGGTGTCCAGCGCAATGTCCGCGTGGCCATAGGTTTGAAGATGTCCTTGCGGATCGGGAGTGGGCTGCATCAAGGTAATGCGGTCCGCACCGATTCCCTGCGCGACGAAGCGCTGCAGGAACGGCCCGCACAATCCCGGGTCTTGCAGGCCACGCGACTTGATCAGCAGTCTCGAGCGAGGCACGGCCGCAAGGACTCGACTCCAGAGCTTGACGGTCAACGGACTGATCTTGGCGAATTTGTTGAACGATGCGAATGTGATGTACCCATTGCGCCGGACCGGCCCCGCCAATGCCTCGCCGCTGGTTGCTGGTGGGGCATAGCATAGAAAGCTCTCCGGCAGTCGGATCAGCTTCTCGACATGCAGCGTGTCAGCCTCGCCAGGGGCGTCTGCGCGTGCGTCGGTTATGCGATAGTCAATTGCGGCTATGCCGGTCGTGTTGGGGTAACCGAGGTAAAGTCACCTGCGCGGGCGCCACCCGCCTGGCGAGCACTGGCAGCCGCTGGCGAGCCGAATGGCCTGCAAGTTCAACCAGGATATCGAGCTGATCTTTCCGCAGGATGCGTTCTAGATCGTCGTCCGCGATATCGCCCAGCTGGTGCCAATGCTCGACATCGCGCTTGAGACTGACAGTCGTCTCGTCCTGCCGCTTGTCCGTGTAGTAGCAGAAGACTTCGAAGCGGCTCCGCTCGTGTCGGGAGAGGATCGGCGCGATGAAGGATGCGACAGGATGATTCCGAAAGTCGGGTGACAGGTAGCCCACGCGCAGCCGCCGGCCCGGCGCCAAGCGTGCGGCATCGATCGGCATGGTTGGCGCCGGCGGAAACAGCTCGCCGTATCTCGCATGCTCCGCGAATATTTCGCGTGCGCGTGAACTGCTCGGAGTAGTTCATCGAGAACAGCATCCCGCTCCAGGCTTGGTCATAGCCGGGGTCCAGGGCGAGCACTCTCCTGAAGTGCTCGACGGCTTCTACGTGACGGCCCTGGTCGGCGAGGACGCTGGCCAGGACCAGCCAACTCTTGATACATGTCGGGCGCCAGAGCCACAGCCCGGCGCGCAGGCGTCTCCGCCGCGACTGGGCGATCCTGCTCCTGGCGTGCCAACGCCAAATGCAAGTGGGCTTCCGCCAGGTCGGGCGAGAGTGTGGCTGCCTGGGCGAGAATCCCTTCGGCCTCCTTGGAATCTCCGCGTACTTGCAGCGCCTTTCAAGCTCGAGATAGGCGTGCCCGTCGGCTCCAGAGGCAAGCGCTATGGCCCGATAGGCTTCTACCCCCTCGTCGTATCGGCCCACCGCGATGAATGCGCCGGCCGTCGCGCGCTTGTAGTCCAGCGACTCCGGTCTCCAGTCGCGACGCCTGCCCGGAGCTCGCCACAGCCGCGTCGACGCGTCCAGCCGACGACGTAGATCCCGCCCAGAGAGAGTGAAATTCCGCGACCGCTGGCTGGAGCGCGATGGCACGCTGAGTCAATCCGATGGCAGAAGCAATGTCCCCTTCCTGCGCCGCAATGCCGCTCGCTCATCAGCATGTATGTACGCTCGCGCACTGCCGGGATCCAACTCCAGGATCCGCTTGTATAGGTCGCGCGCCGAGTTCAGCTCGCCGGCCTGGAATTGCTGGTTGGCCAAAGCGGTTATCGCTGCTACCGAATCGGTTTGCCCGGCCGTGGCGGACCGGCCCGCTACCGCGGCATGTTGCGCTGGCGGGGGTTTCAGCCCGGACTCGAGAGTTGATTTCCTGTTCAGCAGGCGTGCGAGAAGACTCATCTTCATGAACCGTTAGGCACCTCATGCGCGCGAGACAAACCGTGTAGCAGGAACGATGCCGGAAGGACAAGCATCAGCGTGCCGTATTCGCGACCGCGGCGGCGGTTGCAAGGAATTCCCAGGGCTGTGCCGGTTCCGCCGGCATGCCAGCGAAGGGCATACTCTGTGCTTCCGATGCGGCGAGCCGGGCCACTTGCGGCCCGCGCTGTCCACCTGCAAAGTGACGCTCGTTTCACTCGTTGAAGCGTCTTCGCGACGCCGAAACGGCCAGGTAAGAGGCGTACCGGCCGGGCTGGAATTTGGCTGCTATAGCTGGAGGATGATCGTGTTTCAGGACTGGTTCCGCAGAAAAGAGATCGACGCCTTTGCCACTGCTCTGGCGCAAGACCTTGGCCGCCGGTTTCCGCCGCAAAGTGAGGGCGCAAGGACAAGGGTGCAAAAAACCAGCTGGCGTCCATCACCGATGGAGGCTCTACGCGCACGCTGCGAGGTTCCGCCAAGACAAAGGCGCTCGGGATCTATGGCAAGGCGAAACTGGGCAATGCATTTCGTTGGCAGCTGAAGGAGCTGGGCTACAGTCAGGAGCTTCATCAATGAGGTCACGCACGGTCTGGTACTGCGGTTGGCGAAGGGCCGGAAGCCGTCTCGCTAGGGAAGCTCTGATCAAGTCTCGCGACGCGCGTTGCGTCAGGTGCGGATGGATGCGAGGCGTCGCGACGAAGCCAAGGTAGGTACCTTGGCGAGGCGTGTCGTAGCGCGGAAGAGGGGCCCCTCTGGGGATCTGACCGCGGAGACACGCATGAGGCCGGTGGCGACACGCTTAGGGCCGGTTCCACGGTCGCATCACGCAAGCGGGGCCCCTGCTCCACGCTGCACCGGCCCGCAACGACTGCAGGCGCCGCACCTGACACAACCCGATAAATTTTCGCCTCTTTCGAGGGACCGGGGCGATTTGGGCCGATGGCTGCGTGGGCTCCTCCTTGTGTAGGCCGGCTACACGGCGTCCTCGCCCACTTGCCCTCGGCCCAAATCGCCCCGGTCGCGCATGCGAGACTTGATCAGAGCTTCCTAGATCTTCACTTACGGAATACTGAAGACTTGAGCGGCAGGCCGTTGCTCACGTATGCCAGGAAATATTCCAGGTTGTTCCATTCTTCGCTGTCGAAGCCGTAGGGCGCTGCCCGCATCTGCTCCATACAACGCTTGAAGCGGCCCTGAAAGGTCATTAACTCCTCGCCGCCGCGGAAGATGGGCCAGTGCGTCGCCTGGCCGAGGGCGGGCGAGATGATCTCCATGCGCATGACATTGCCGGCGTTGTACACGTGGCAGCCGGCGCAGGCGGCATTGAGCTGTCCCATGCGGCGGAAAAACACATTCTTGCCCGCTTCGTATTTGGCCAACGCAGCGGGCGATTCGATGCGGATGTTCATGCGCATGCCGTCCGACAGGGTACGCGCGTAGGCCGTCAGAACTCCCATCGGCTGGCGCTCGCCATAGGCGAACTCTGACTCGTGGTTGGCGCGCAGGCGAGGCGTTGATGGCATTCTCGAAGGTGAACACCTTCCCGAGCTTGGCATCGAAATAGGGATAGTTCCCCACTATGTTGCGCCCGCCGTCGGGGAAGCAATCGGCAAAGCTCTTACCGTTGCGAAACGGCGTGTCCCAGATTTTCTTGCCCTTGTCGATGTCGCCGAGGAAGGGCGGGAACTCCATGATCTGCTCGTATTGCTCGCGCCCGCCAGGATTGGCGATGAGCGCCCGTACACGTAGTCATCGAGCGGCACTCCAGCGAAGCGTTCAGCGAAATAGTCGACGAGCCGCACGCGGTCCTCCGAAGGACCGGCCGTGGCGACCAGCGCGCCCGATGCCATCGTCAGCATTGTCGAGCACGCGGAGGAGGTGCCGAAGTAGTGCCGGAGTCGATAGCTTACCTCCACTCTATGAGCCGGAACGCTGAGCCAGCGCGTCGGTCCCACCAGGAGGCGCTCGGTACGTCACATCCATGCGTTCATCTCCCCCGGCTCAGTACTGATATAGGTAATCCACGATAAGATCGATTTCTCGGTCGGTCAGGATCTCGTGCTCTCCCAAACGGGGCATCACCGTTTCCGGGTTGCGCGCCGTGGAGTCCCATATCTGGCTGCGCAAGACGGCACGGTTCGGAAAGCGCTCGCGCATGTGAGTCAAGGGCGGTCCAATGTTGGCCAGGCTGACCGCTGTGGGATCGCCCGGAATCTGGTGACATCCAAGGCAGTTTCCCTTTGCAGACGTCGTGCGCAAGCTGTTGTCCGCTCGCCTCGGGCCGCATCCCCGCATGAGCAAGGGGCAGGCTCGCAACGAGGCGCGAAGGCTGCCAGCCAGCGCAGGTATGCGCCACGATACGCCGTCATTTGTTAGCACACGCTTTGGTAGTGCATACCGTTGAGCGGGAGGACACCGGCGTGAGACCACGGACCGGCAGAGGCGTTCAGCTTCAACCCCGGTTCCCTGGCCCGGTCGCGCTTCCACTGCAACCCAGTCCCCCGAGCGGCCGCCTTTCTTCTCCAGCAAGCGCACGCCTTCGCAGCGCATCCCGCGATCGACCGCTTTGCACATGTCGTAGATGGTCAGCAGTCCCACTGCGACTGCGGTCAGGGCTTCCATCTCCACTCCGGTGCGCCCCAAAGGTTTCCACGGTGACCTGGCATTCGACCACGGACGTATTCTGGTCTACGCTCGAACTCGACAGCGATGCGTGTGAGCGCGATGGGATGGCACAGGGGGATCAGCTCACCGGTGCGCTTGGCGGCCTGGATGGCGGCGATACGCGCCACGCCCAGCACACGTCACCTTTGCTTGCGCTGCCTTCGAGAATCAACGCCAGCGTGGACGGTTGCATGACGATGCGGCCGCCGGCGATGGCCACGCGGTGTGTTTCCTGCTTTTCCCCACATCCACCATGTGGGCCTGGCCGCTGGAATTGAAATGGGTAAGTTGGCTCATGGCACACGCAACTAACGCGTCCGGCGAAAGTCTTGATGCGGTGCCGGGCGTTGCCGTAGACAGAACTAGAGACCGCTGAAAGGTATCATAGCATCATGGAGACTGGTGCTCCCATTGGCTTACGCCGTGCTTGCGTTCGCATTCTCCACCGCCCTGGCCGACGACTTGCCGGAGCTGGGCGATGTGTCGCGCACCACTATCAGCGCACAGCAGGAGCGGCAGCTCGGCGAACAGATCATGCGGCAGATCCGGGCCGCGCCTCGGTATCTCGACGATCCGGAGGTTACCGACTATATCAACGCCCTCGGTTATCGCCTGGTGGCGAACGCTCCGAACGTGGAACAGCAGTTCGAGTTCTTCGTGATCGAGGACAAGACGATCAACGCGTTTGCTTTGCCCGGCGGCTTTATCGGCGTCACACCGGCTTGATCGTTGCGGCGCAAAGCGAGTCGGAGCTGGCGGCGGTGCTGCGCGCATGAGATCGGCCACGTTTCCCAGCGCCACATCGCGCGGCTGTTCACGCAGCGAAGCAAGCGGGAATGGCGTCGTTGGCAGCGCTCGCGCTTGCTATCCTGGCCGCACGCTCCAGCCCGGATCTGGCGCAGGCGGCGGTGGCCGCCGCCCAGTACGCCACCTACCAGACGGCGGTCAACTTCACGCGCGACAACGAGCGCGAGGCCGACCGCGTCGGCGTGCAGATCCTGGACAAGTCGGGCTTCGACCCGCATGCGATGCCCGCATTCCTGGAGCGGCTGCAACGCTCCTACCGGCTGTATCGAGACCAACGCGCCCTCATATGCGCGCACCCACCCGTTGACCTACGAGCGGATCGCGGACGTGCGAAAACCGTGTGGAGGGCGTGCCTTATCGCCAAGTGCCCGACAGTCTCGACTTCCTGCTGGTCGCGCGCACGGCTGCAGGCACGCGAAATGAGCCCGCGCGACGGGGTCGCTTTCTTCGACGACATCCTCACCGAGAAGAAGGTGGTGAACGAGGCGTCCGGCCCGCTACGGACTGGTCATGGCGCTGCTGCAGAAGAAGGATTTCTCGCGCGCCACACGGGAGATGAACACACTGCTGGCGCAGGTGCCGGACAACCCCATCGTGCTGGCGCTAGCCGAGGCGGGTCAGGGCAGCCGTCTGGCGACATCCGCGGCGCTCTCGACCTTTACGCCACGCGCAGTCAAGCGCTTTCCCCGCAATCGTGCCCTGACCTACGACTATGCCCGCTTGCTGATCGACACCAAGCGGTCCGAAGGATGCGCTGCAGCTCATCTCGGCCGCGCTCGACTACACGCATACGCGATCACCGCCTCTACGAGCTGCAGGCCGAATGCTACGCCCACCTCGGTCAAAAGCTGCAGCAGCATCGTTCCCTGGCCGAGGCCTACACTTTGATCGGCAGCCTGCCGGCCGCCATCGATCAGCTGCAACTCGGGTTGAAGGCGGGAGACGGAGACTTCTATCAGCTCTCCAGCGCGGAGGCCCGCCTCAAGGAGCTGCGGGCGGCCGATGCCGAGCGGCGCAAGGAACAGCGCTCAGCAGTAAGTCGGACTACAGTACGCGAAGCTGTGTCCGGATACGCCACAATGCTCGGTCGCCATCCGCGCGCGGACTCGCTTGGCCCAGAGCAGTGCATCCTCCGCTGGTCCGTTTCCTGCGACTGCATCACCGACGCCTTCAGACGCCCGCCTCCTGGCCGACAATGACTGGAGCCAGGGTTCGCCGGTTCAAGTTCCGAATAGCGGCGTGCCAAGCGTCTCCTATCATATTGATTTGACAACTAACTTTACATGAGCTTCTCGCGGCGACAACCCATGGCCGTCCCGACGCCACCCCGACTCATATGCCGCTGCGCGGCGCATGATTCAGAAGATCGGCAAGTACCAGATCCTGAAGGAACTCGGCAAGGGCGCCACCAGCGCCGGTGTACCTGGGCCTGGACCCTTTTGCCAACCGCAAGGTGGCAGTCAAGCTCGTGCAAAGCGAAGTGCTGGGTGACAAGGAGCACGGCAAGCGCTTCCGCAAGCTGTTCCTGACCGAGGCCTCGCTCGCCGGGCAAGTTGTCCCACCCTCATATCGCCGCCATCTTCGACGCGGTGGCGGACGAGGAGGGCAGCTACCTGGTCGATGGAATACGTGGAAGGCGGCACCCTCGAGCCGCACACCAAGCACGACAGCCTGCTGCCGGTGAACAAGATCGTCGAGATCGTGTTCAAGTGCTGCAAGGCACTCGACTACGCCCACCGGCATGGCGTGATCCATCGCGACATCAAGCCGGCCAATATCCTCCTGTCCAAGGACACCGACATCAAGATCTCGGATTTCGGGCGGCGCTCACCATCAGCTGCCGAGACCACCCAGGTGAGCGGCATCGGCTCGCCGGCCTACATGTCGCCCGAGCAGGTGCAGGAGCAGCAGCTCACTCACCAGACCGACATCTTCTCGCTCGGCGTAGTCATGTATCAGCTGCTGACCGGCAGCCTGCCGTTCAAGGCCACCAACAACTACAGCATGGTGTTCCAGATCATCAACGTGGACCCGCCGCCGCCCAGCATCTTCCGCCCCGATATCCCCGCGCCGGTCGACCAGATCGTCAAGAAGATGCTGCAGAAGCGCCTGGAGAGCCGCTATCAGACCTGGGACGAGCTGGCGCAGGACCTGGTGCGCGTGTTCAACAACCTGCAGACGCCCGAGCAGCCGGTCCCCGACACGGAGAAGTTCAACACGCTGCGCCGAGTGGATTTCTTTCACAACTTCACCGATGTCGATCATCTGGCAGGTGCTGCATATCTCCAACTGGCACCGCATCCCGGCGGGCACTACGCTGATTCGCGAGGGCGAGACCGGCACCTCGTTCTTCATCCTCGCGTCGGGCGAGGTGAAGGTAACCAAGAGCGAGCGCGTCCTCAGCGTGCTCAAGAGCCGGGAATGCTTCGGCGAGATGGCGTACCTGGGACGGCGCCAGTTCAAGCGCAGCGCCAGCGTGATCACCAACAGCGAGATCACGGTCATCGAGATCGAGGCCGATGCGCTCAACGCCGCGACCGACGAGCTGCCGTCACCACTTCACCGCCGCTTTCCTGGAGCTGCTGGTGTTGCGCCTCGAATCCGCCGACGTGCGGCTGTCCCGGCTGCTTGCTGGACCGCAACGTCGCAGCGCAGAAGTTTCCCTATGGTCTTAGCCGTACCTCCCCGCTGCTCGGCGGCTGGTCGCCGGCCGCCGATCCCGGCGGCTGATATCATAGGCGGCATCGCGTGCCCGGTATGCCTATGACTCCGGTAAACCAGATCGACATCGCCCAGCTTCGAACAACTGCGCCACGAAGGCCCGATCGTGCTGCTCGACGTGCGTACCGACGCTGAGGTCGCGCGCGGCA
>ERZ1370068.1481-contig-1138_pt1 | contig 21940 bp, 33 predicted proteins | sample MGYA00561227_ERZ1370068 | MGnify/ENA primary metagenome ERZ1370068 (study PRJEB38410, sample SAMEA6850437) | metagenome | study: Metagenomic assessment of the ecological functions of the soil: analysis of the soil microbiota associated with the... | reverse complement strand
CCGAAGGGATTCGACGGTCGCGGCAACTTCACGATCGGCCTTCGGGATCAGCTGCTCTTCCCGGAGATCGACTACATGAAGGTCGACAAGGCGCGCGGCATGAACGTCTCGCGTGGTGACGAGTGCGCGCACGGACGAAGAGGCGCCGGAAGCTCCTGCAGTTGATGGGGATGCCGTTCGCGTACCAACCAGTAGGCAGTAAGCGGTAAGCAGAGGATTTACGAATGGCCACGACTGCGAAGGTCGCCAAGGAAGCGAAGACTCCGAGCTACAGGTTCGTTCACGCAACCTGCTGCAAGTTGTGCGGTCGCCCGCGAGCCTTCATGCGGAAGTTCCACATGTGCCGGCTGTGCTTCCGGAAGCTGGCGCTCGAAGGCGACGTCACGGGCGTGACGAAGAGCTCCTGGTAGAGAAGTGGGCAGCTGCAGTGAGGCAGATGCAGTAGCGCGCAAGCGGCAGGAACACCGACAGACGAAGTGAGTTTCCCGCCTTACCGCCTACTGCCTGCGCTGTGCTAAATAGGAAACAAGAGATGACAGATCCGATTTCGGACATGCTGACGCGCCTGCGGAATGCGGTGTCGGCCAAGCACGCATGCGTCGACATGCCCGCGAGCAAGCTGAAGGCAGAGATCGCACGGATTCTTCCAGGACGAGGGCTACATCCGGAGCTTCGCATCGTCGAAGAGCCGGCGGAGCGCGAGGGCAGGCAGCCGCGCCACCTCATTCGCGTGTTCCTGAAATACGGACCGCGCGGTGAGAAGGTGATTTCCGGACTCGAGCGCATCAGCCGCCCGGGGCGCCGCGTCTACATCGGCGTCGAGGACGTGCCCGCCGTGCTGGGCGGTCTGGGACCAACATCCTGACGACCTCACGCGGCGTGATGACCGGGCGCGCGGCGCGCGAAGGCCGGCGTCGGCGGCGAAGTGCATCTGCGAACGCCCGGTAGGCCGAGGCCCCGGAAGATCATGTCGCGCATTAGGCAAGAAACCGATCCCGATCCCGAAGGGCGTCACCGTCAAGATCGCGCGCACGACGCGGTCGAAGTCCAGGGGCCTGAAGGGCAAGCTGCGCAGGCGGCTGCCGCCCGGCATCCTGTTCTCCGCCAGGACGCTGGCGCGCTGCGTGGCCGAAGCTCTCGCGCGAGGACGATGGAGCTCGCGCAAGTTCCACGGCCTGGCGCGCAGCCTGGTCGCCAACGCCGTTGCCGGCGTGACCGACGGCTTCAAGAAGGAGCTCGACATCGTCGGTGTCGGCTACCGCGCGGAGCTGCAAGGGCAAGCAGGTCCATCTTCGCGCTGGGCTACTCGCACCCGGTCGATCTTCGACATCCCGACGCGGCATCGACGTCGCGAGTCGACAAGCAGACGCACGTCACGGTCACCGGCGTCGATCGGCAGCTCGTCGGACAGGTGGCGGCCAACATCCGCCGGCATGCGCAAGCCTGATCCCGCTACTAAGCAGAAGGGCGTGCGCTACACTGGCGAAGTGCTGAAGAAGAAGGTCGGAAAGACGGGGGCGAAGTAGACATGAGGATCCAAGACGAAAGAGGACCGCCGCGAACGGATCCAGCTGCCGCCATCCGCCGCCGGGTCGCGGGGGCTGACCGAGCGGCCGCGGCTGAGCGTGCTTCCGCAGCGTCGCGCACATCTACTGTGGCAGGTCGTCGACGACGCTGACGCGGCAAGACGCTCGCGTCGGCGTCGACGGCCGAGCCGGCGGTGAAGGCGCGTTCGCCGAAGACGGCGACTGGCGGAAACGTCGAAGGCGCCAGAGGCGATCGGCAGCGGCGATCGCCGGAGCGGTTGATCGGACAAGGGCGTCAAGCGGGCGTTGTCTTCGATCGCAACGGGATTTCTGTATCACGGGCGCGATTGAAGGCTGTAGCGCGACGCCGCGCGCGAAGCCGGTCTGGAGTTCTAACGTGCGCTAATGAACCGTAGTCGGAACAGCATCGACGCTGTCAGCCAGCTCGACATCAAGGACAACGTGGTCTCGATCAACCGCGTGACGAAGCGGTCGTCAAGGGCGGCAAGAACCTGAGCTTCAGCGCGCTGGTCGTCGTCGGCGACTGGCCATGGCGTGGTCGGCTTCGGCGTCGGCAAGGCGAAGGAAGTCCCCTCGGCGATCAAGAAGGGATCGAGGCCGCGCGAAGAAGAACCTGATCAAGCGTGCCGCTCACGGGCACGACGCATCCCGCACCGGGTCGTCGGACGGTTCGGTCGGGCAGCGTGCTGCTCAAGCCGGCGCCGGAAGGCACGGACATCATCGCCGGCGGCGCGGTGCGCGCCGTGGTGGAGAGCTGCGGATTCACGGAACATGCTGACGAAGTCGCTCGGCTCCGCGAATCCGCACAACGTCGTGCGCGGGCGACGCTTGCCGGCCTCATGGGGCTGAAGCTGATCCGGCGCGCTGGCGCGCATTCCGCGGCAAGGAAGATGGCGGAATTGATTGGGGCCTAAACGGACAGGTCAGAGGGCAAAGGTCAAAGCGACGATGGCCACGAAGACGGCACAGAAAGCCGACGGCGAGCGCCGTCAAGATCACGCTCGTGAAGAGCACGATTGGATTCAACCGCGACGCAGGACGACGACGGTGATCGGGCTCGGACTCCGACGCCTCAACCACACGGTGGAGTTGGCGGACACGCCCGGCAGACGCGCGGCATGATCCACAAGGTCCGCCACCTCGTCACGGTGCAGGAGTAACGTCATGGATCTGATCAATCTCAAGCCGTCCGAAGGGCGTCGAAGAACACGAAGAAGCGCGTCGGCCGCGGTCACGGCACCGGCCAGGGCACGCAGGCCGGACGCGGCCACAAGGGCGCGCAGTCGCGCTCGGGCTACAAGTTCAAGCGCGGATTCGAAGGCGGCCAGATGCCGCTGCATCGCCGCGTGCCAAGCGCGGGTTTCACAACCCCTTCCGCGTCGAGTATGCCGTCGTGAACCTCGACGCGCTGGCCGAGCAGTTCGATGCCGGCACGGTGGTGACGCCGGAACTGCTGCGCGAGCAGTGGCCTGATCCGCGGCGAGCGTCAGCCGATCAAGGTGCTCGGCGCGCGGGCGACATGTCGCAAGAAGCTGACGGTGCGCGCGCACAAGTTCAGCGGCAAGGCGGCCGAGAAGATCGCGGCAGCCGGCGGGCGGCAGAGGTCATCGCAGCGGCGAAGAGTGAGCGTGGGCTGTCAGCCCCGTGGCAGGCATATCATGGACAACGCGCTCAAGAATCTCTTCGCGCGTCAGCGACCTGCGGAACCGCGTGCTGTTTCACGCTGGCTCTGCTCGGCGTCTACCGCGTCGGGAGTCACGTCGCCGACGCCCGGGGTGAATCACGCGCAGCGTTGAGGCTGTTTGCTGACGCAGTCGGCGGAATCGATGTTCGGCCTGGCGAACATGTTCTACGGGTGGCAGCCTGTCGCGAGGTGACGATCTTCGCGCTCGGCGTCATGCCGTACATCAGCGCCTCGATCATCATGCAGCTGCTGACGGTCGTCGTGGCCGTACCTCGAGCGCATCGTCGAAGGAAGGCGAGCTCGGGCGGCGCAAGATCACGCAGCACACGCGCTACCGGACGATGGCGCTCGGCGTCGTGCAGTCGCTCGGCTATCGCGATCTTGCTCGAGAGCTCGACGCGACATCGCCGGCGGGCTGCCGCTCGTGTTCAACCCCGGGCTGGGGCTTCCGGCTGATGACGTCCTGACGCTGACGACCGGGACGATGTTCGTCATGTGGCTGGGCGAGCAGATCACCGAGCGCGGCATCGGCAACGGCATGTCGCTGCTCGATCTTCGCGGGCATCGTCGTCGGACTTCCCGCGCGGCGTCGCTGCAGACGCTCGACCAGATGCAGACCGGCCAGATCGGCCTGATCCGGATCCTGTTCCTGATCGTCGATGATGGTCGTCGTCGGTCGGCGCGATCATCTTCGTCGAGCGCGGCCACCGGCGGGTCACGGTGCAGTACGCCAAGCGCGTCGTCGGCCGCCGGCATGTACGGCGGGTCGAGCACGCACATCCCGCTGAAGGTGAACACGGGCGGCGTCATCCCGGTCATCTTCGCGTCGTCCATCCTGGCGTTTCCGGCCACGATTGCGCGCCGCTGTTCGAGGCGGCGCATGGGTCGACGGCGGTCGTCGACCAGCTGGCGTACGGGATGCCGCTCTACAACCTGCTCTACGTCGGTCGGCATCATCTTCTTCGCCTACTTCTACACGGCGATCATCTTCAACCCGGATGACGTGGCGGAGAACATGCGGAAGCTACGGCGGGTTCATGCCCGGCATCCGGCCCGGCAAGCGGACGGCGGAGCACATCGACACGATCCTGGCGCGCATCACGCTGGTCGGGCGCGCTCTACCTGGCGCGTCGATCGCGCTCCTGCCGCGAGTTGCTGATGAGCGGCTTCCGTGTCGCGCCGATCCCGTTCATCGGCGAGCGGCTCGACGCGATGCTGCCGCAGTTCATCACGCGAGGGCATGGACGTCACGTTCTACTTCGGCGGCACCTCGCTGCTGATCGTCGTCGGCGTCGCGATGGACACCGTGCAGCAGGTCGAATCGCAGCTCATCATGCGGCATTACGACGGCTTCATGAAGAAGACGCGGATCCGTGGACGGCGCGGCTAGCGCGAGACGATGGGCCTGAACGTCATCATGATGGGGCCGCCGGGTGCCGGAAAGGGCACGCAGGCGGGGCGGTTCGCGCGCGACCGCGGGGCTCGCCGAAGATCTCGACCGGCGACATCCTTGCGCGAGGCCATCAGCGACGAAGCAACCCGACCGCGCTTGCGGCCAAGGCGCAGATGGACCGCGGCGAGCTCGTCGACGACGCGATGATGATCGCGATCGTCGCGGAGCGGCTGGCCGCAGCCGGACGTGCAGCCGGGGTTCGTGCTCGACGGCTTTCCGCGGACCGTCGCGCAGGCCGCGGCGCTCGACCGAGCTGATGGACGGCTCGGAACGGGTCCGCTGATCGTCGTGGACGTCGCGGTGCCGGAGCAGGAGCTGGTGCGGCGGCTGGCGGGCCGGCGGATTTGCTCGAAGTGCGGCACCAACGCCGACCGCGCACGACGGCGCAGTCGAGCCGGTGCGGCAAGTGCGGCGGCGAGCTGGTGCAGCGCGCGCGACGACAACCAGGACGTCGTGCTCGAGCGCCTCAAGGTGTATCAGCAGGCGACGAAGCCGGTGCTCGGATTACTACCGCGGCGCGTCCGACGTTCCGCGTCGGTCAACGGTGCGCAGGCGCCCGAGCGTGTGGCGCACGGGGCTGCGACGCGGCTGATCGACGACGCGGCGGCAGGCGAAGCGCGGTAGGGGGCACGCGCGTGATGATCGTCTGCCGTTCGCACGGCGAGATCGACAAGCTGCGACGGGTCAATCAGCTCGTGGCGCGGATTCTCGCGGAGCTGCGGCAGGTCGCGGCGCCGGGCGTGACGACGACGGACATCGACGAGCTGGCCGAGCGGCGCGTGCGCGAAGCGGGAGCGGAGCCGGCGTTCAAGGGATATCACGGGTATCCGGCGACGGTGTGCGCGTCGGTCAACGAGCAGGTCGTGCACGGCATCCCGTCGACGCCGGCCGCTGGTCGACGGCGACATCGTGTCGATCGACATGGGCGCCAAGCTCGACGGGCTTCTTCGGCGATTGCGCCGTGACGGTGCCGGTCGGCAGCGGTGTCGCCGCAGGCGGCCGAGCTGCTGCGCGTGACCGAAGAAGCGCTGTTTCGCGGCATCGAGGCGCGTGCAGCCGGGCGCGCGTGTCGGACATCGGCGCGGCGGTGCAGCAGCACGTCGAGGCGCACGGGTTTTCGGTGGTGCGCGAGTTCGTCGGTCACGGCATCGGCACGTCGCTGCACGAGGAGCCGCAGGTCGCCGAACTACGGACCTGGCCGGACACGGGCCGCGGCTGTCGGAAGGCATGGTGCTCGCGATCGAGCCGATGGTCAACGCCGGGCAAGGCCGGCGGTGAAGGTGCTGTCCGACGGCTGGACGGCGGTGACGCGACGACAAGAGCCTGTCGGCGCACTTCGAGCACACCGTCGTGGTGACGCGCGAGGGCTGTGAGATCCTGACGCTGCTGGCGCCGACGGAAGCGCGCGCGAAGCAGTTGCTGTCGGGGAACGTGCCGGTAGAGCGCCGGACGTCGAGGGAGTCGGGCGCATACGTAGCGCGGCTGGGCGACACGAGGCCTGAGCGAGCGCGTCGCGTCGAGTCGGGACGTCGTCGTCGCGCAGCTGCCGAGCGGGCTCTACCAGGTGTCGAGTCGAAGAGGCATCGCGATCACGGCGCACCCGGCCGGCGGCATCGAGCGAAACTTCGTCAGGCTGCTCGTCGGGGATCGGGTGATCGTGGAGTTGACGGCGCAGGGATCGGACGCGGCCGGATGTCGGAAATCGATGCCGGAAGCATAGCCGGACGTAGGACATCATGAAGGTCAGAGCGTCGGTCAAACGGATTTGCGACAAGTGCAAGGTCGTCCGCCGCCGCGGCGTGGTGCGCGTGATCTGCACGAACGCGAAGCACAAGCAGAGGCAGGGATAGAACTATGGCGCGTATTGCCGGCGTCGATCTTCCGCGCACCAAGCGGGTCGAGATCGGCCTCACCTACATCTACGGCATCGGGCGCAAGCGCTCGAACGACATCCTGGGCGCGGCGGGCGTCAGCCCCGACATCCGCGTCAAGGATCTCTCCGAGGACGACGTCCGGAAGATCAGCCGCGTGCATCGAGGAAGTGGGCGGCGTCGAGGGCGATCTCCGCAAGGAGATCTCGATGAACATCAAGCGGCTGATGGAAATCGGCTGCTATCGCGGCCTGCGGCACCGCCGCAACCTGCCGGCGCGCGGCCAGCGGACGCGCACCAACGCGCGCGACGCGGAAGGGCCCGCGCAAGGGCGCGCATCGCGAAGAAGAAGACTGTAGCTAGGTGGTAAGATCTGATGGCCAGAGACCGAAGCAGCGACAGCACCCCGAACAAGGCGAAAAGGCCGAGGGCGGCAAGAAGCCGCGCGCAGCAAGACGTTCAAGAAGCGCGGCGAGAAGCGCGTCGTCCATCACGGGCTACGTGCACATCCACGCCTCGTTCAACAACACGCACGATCACGATCACCGACACCGAGGGCAACGTGATCGCGTGGTCGAGCGCCGGCGGCATCGGCTTCAAGGGGTCGCGCAAGGGGACGCCGTTCGCGGCGACGCAGGCGGCGATGAACGCCGGCAACGCCGCCAAGACCTACGGCCTGCGCTCGGTCGAAGTGCGCGTCAAGGGCCCGGGTCCGGCCGCGAGTCGGCGATCCGCGCGCTGCAGACGGTGGGCATCGAGGTGAAGTCGATCCGCGACGTCACGCCGATTCCGCACAACGGCTGCCGCCCGACGAAGCGTCGTCGCGTCTGAGGTCGAGCTCGAGACGCGACTTGGAGATTGAATGGCTCGTTACATCGGACCTGTCTGCCGCCTGTGCCGCCGCGAGGGCATGAAGCTGTTCCTCAAGGGCGAGCGCTGCTACACGCGAGAAGTGCGCGATCGAGAAGCGCAACTTCGCGCCAGGGCAGCACGGCAAGACGCGGAAGGCGAAGCTGGCCGGCTACGGCGTGCAGCTGCGCGAGAAGCAGAAGGTGAAGCGCATCTACGGCGTGCTCGAGGATCAGTTCCGCCGCTACTTCGAGCAGGCGGAGCGGACGCGCGGCATCACCGGCGAGACGCTGCTGCAGCTGCTCGAGCGTCGTCTCGACAACGTGGCCTATCGCCTCGGGCTTCGCGACGTCGCGCCCGCAGGCGCGCCAGCTCGTGCGGCACGGCCACTTCACGGTGAACGGCAAGAAGGTCGACATCCCGTCGTTCTCGGTCAAGCCGGGCGACATCGTCGCGCGTGCGGCAGAGCAGCCAGCAAGAACGCCGCCGATCGCTGCACGCGCTCGAAGAAGTGAAGGGCCGCGGCGTGCCGGAGTGGCTTGCAGTTCGACGCCGACGGCACTGTCGGCGCAAGATCGGCTCGGTGCCGACGCGCGAGCAGATCAACCTGCCCGTGCAGGAACAGCTGATCGTCGAGTTGTATTCGAAGTAGGCGACGTAGCGGCGGGCCTTCGAGGCCCAGCCGCGATTCGCATCCGCCGGCCCGCAGCTTTACAGACCTGCAGCGGGAGGCCGGCGGACATCACACGCAGGTCTGGAGGCCGGGGCTGCCGGCCCGTTGGCGAAAGGACATGCACATGCTCTGGAAAGGTTTTCAGCGTCCCAAGCGGCTCGAGTTCGAGCGCGAGACACTCACCGATCGGTTCGGCCGGTTCTACGCGCAGCCGTTCGAGCGCGGGTTCGGCACGACGATCGGCAACGCGCTGCGGCGCGTGCTGCTCTCCTCGATTGAAGGCGCGGCCATCACCGCGGTGAAGATCGACGGCGTGCTCCACGAGTTCTCGCCGATTCCCGGCGTGGTCGAGGACGCGACCGACATCATCCTCAACCTGAAGCAGATTCCGCTGAAGCTGCACGTCGACCACACGAAGACGCTGTACCTGCGCGTCGACAAGCCGGGCATCGTGCGCGCGAAGGACATCGAGGCGCGATCGGCGACGTCGAGATCCTCGAGCCCGAAGCGCACATCGCGACGGTCTCCGAGGGCGGCAAGCTCCACATGGAGCTGCGCATGAAGCGCGGCCGCGGCTACGTCGTCGGCCGACAAGAACTTCGACGAGGATCTCGGCATCGGCTGGATCCCGGTGGACTCGGTCCACTCGCCGGTCAAGAAGGTGAACTACCTCGTCGAGGCCGCGCGTCTCGGCCAGACCACCGACTACGACAAGCTGACGATCGACGTGTGGACGAACGGCTCGGTGACGGCGCAGCGACGTCGGTGTCGCTCGCCGCCAAGCTGATTCGCGATCACCTGAACATCTTCATCAACCTCGATGACGCGGGCGAGCACGCCGGACGCGCAGGCGCGAGCCGACGCGCGCCGGCGCGCTCAACGAGAACCTCGACAAGAGCGTCGAGGAGCTCGAGCTGTCGGTGCGGTCGCTACAACTGCCTGAAGAACGCGAACATCCGGACGATCCGCGAGCTCGTGCAGAAGACCGAGGCCGAGATGCTGAAGACGAAGAACTTCGGCCGCAAGTCGCTGAACGAGATCAAGGAGATCCTGCACACGCATGGGCCTGAGCCTCGGCATGCGGCGTCGATCAGCCGGCGCAGGAGCATCAGGACTAGAGCACGGCTTCCCGAGATCCTGAGTCACTGAAGCCATGAGACACCAGACAGTCGCACACCGCAAGCTGGGACGCGTCACCGAGCACCGCATCTGGCGCTGCTGCGCAACCAGGCGATCGGCGCTGCTCCGTCACGAGCACATCGAGACCACGATGCCGAAGGCGAAGGAGCTGCGGCCGTTCGTCGAGCGGCTGATCACGATCGCCAAGCGCGGCGTCGCCGCCGGCGACGCGAACGGCAAGACGCTGCACGCGCGCCGCCTCGTGCTGGCGGAGCTGCCGGACACGCGAGGTCGTCGGCAAGCTGTTCGAGACGCTGGCGCCGCGCTTCGCGCGATCGGCCGGGCGGGCTATACGCGCCTGCTGCGCGCGTCGGCTTCCGCCGCGGCGACAGCGCCGAAGTCGCGCAGGTCGAGCTCGTGCGGCAGCGAATACGACCCGAAGGCGAAGGCGCGGCCGACGAGAAGGCGGAAGAGAAGCCGAAGACCAAGGGGGTCGGCGGACGCCTGCGCGCGGCGGCCGACCGCGCGCGCGGCAAGAAAGACGACGATGGCGGTGGCGCGCTGCCGCCTCGAAGCCCGCGAAGGGCGTCAGCCGCAACAAAACGACCACGCCGCGGAAGGCCGGCGGCAGCTACGTCGGTCGCATTCGCGATCGGATCTCTCGACGGCCCGCCGGCCCTCTGACGCTGGCGGGCCGTTTTCGCTTTTCTCCGCGCCCGCGTCAGCCACCGTCGAATCCGCGTCTTCTAAGCCGAGGGCGTTGATGGCAAACGACAGCGCCACCGAGCCGAACGTCGAGCGGCAGGCTCCCTGCAACCGACATACCACCGATCCAGGCTCGCTGACTGACGTCCGGACGGCGCGCCCATCACCTGCGCGAGCCCGGTCAGGCCCGGGCAGCACCCGCCAGCGGAAATCGCACCGCGGCGCCGTCCACCCGAGCCGCCGTGACGTCCGTCTCGGTCGAGCGGACGCGGTCCGACCGCGCTCATGTCGCCGCGCAGGATGTTGATGAACTGCGGCAGTTCGTCGAGGCCGGTCGCGCGCAGTGACCCGGCCGACGCGCGCGTGATGCGGCCATCGCTCATCGAGCGGAACTTGAGGATCGTGAACGGCCGCCGGTCTCCGGCCGAGGCGCTCCTGGCGGAACAGCACGGGACCGCCGTCCTCCAGCGAGGATCGCCGCTGCGATGACCGCCATGACCGGCGAAAAGACGAGCGAGGCCGCCGGCGCACCGACGACATCGAACAGCCGCTTGGCAGGTGGACATGGACGGGCATTGACGCTGACGCATAGTTCTTTGTATTATCACAGTAACTCCGCCTCACATGCGCCGCCTTCGAGCGTCAAACTCATCCTGCCGGCCCTGACCGAGGCGACCAGTCCGCTACTGGCGTCCGATCAAATACTCGCTGTTTCCGCCGCTCGGCCTCGCCACGCTGGCCGCGTATCTCGATCCGGACGACGAGGCGGTCATTGTGGACGAGCACGTGCAGCCGCTCGCGACCGACGACGCGCCCGACCTCGTGGTGATTCAGGTCTACATCACCAACGCCTACCGCGCCTACCGCATCGCCGACCACTACCGGGCGAGGGGCGCGTTCGTGGCGCTCGGCGGCCTGCACGTGACGTCGCTGCCCGACGAGGCGGCGCGCGCACGCCGACGCGGTGTTCCTCGGGCCGGGCGAGCAGACGTTTCCGCAGTTTCCTCACGGAGTTCCGCGCCGGCCGTCCGCAGCGCCGTGTATCGCTCGACCGATGGGCCGCACGCTCGACCGCCTGCCGCCGATTCGCCGCGACCTGATCGAGCGCCGCCGCTACCTCGTGCCCGAACTCGATCGTCGTCACGCGCGGGTGCCCGCAGCACTGCGACTTCTGCTACAAGGACGCCTTCTTCGAGCGGCGGCCGATCGTTCTACACCCAGCGCGTGGACGACGCGCTCGGCCGAAATCGATCGCGGCTGCCGGGCCGCCATCTGTATTTCCTCGACGATCATCTCCTCGGCGATCGCCGCTTCGGCGAGGCGCTGTTCGACGGCATGCGCGGCATGGGCCGGTCTGTTCCAGGGCGCGGCGACGGTCGACTCCGATCCTGCGCGGCGATCTGATCGAGCGGGCGGCCGAGGCCGGGCTGCGCAGCCTCTTCGTCGGCTTCGAGACCCTGACGCCCGGCAACCTCGCGCAGCAGCAACAAGCGCCAGAATCTGGGCCGCGACTACACGGCCGTCACCGACCGGCTGCACGGCCTCGGCATCATGATCAACGGCAGCTTCGTCTTCGGCATGGACGACGACGATGAGGACGTGTTCCGGCGGACGGTGGACTGGGCGGTCGAGCACGGCATCACGACGGCGACGTTTCACATCCAGACGCCGTATCCGGGCACGCGGCTGTTCGCGCGCATGCGACGAGCGAGGGTCGCATCGTCGACGCGCAACTGGGATCTCTACGACACCCGCCACGTCGTGTTCCGGCCCGCGCGCCTGACGCCCGGAGCGCTGAAGAGCCGGATACGACTGGGCCTACAGCGAGTTCTATCGCTGGTCATCGATCGCGCGGGCGTCGCTGTCGCACGGCACGGTCAAGCATCAGGCCAAGCATTTCTTCTACGCGGCCGGCTGGAAGAAGTTCGAGCCGCTCTGGAACCTGATGATTCGAGCGAGGCAGCTGCGGTGCATGACGCCGGTGCTCGAATCCGTGCTGTCGAAGGTGACGGACGCCGGCGGCGAGGCTGCGTCAACACCACTCGATGTCCTCGGTCCAGAGAAAGCAACGTCGAACGCGGGATGTAGGACGGGGAGCGCGCCGTCTGCTACATTGTCCGCATGAAACGCGTGCTGATCCTCGCGCTCGCCGTTGCCTCCCTTTGCTCGCTGCGGGCGCAAGACTCCGCTGGCGACGAGGCCGTCGACTGGAAGAAGCTGTCGCCGGAAATTCTGGAGCGTTACCGCGCCCTCGTTCAGATCGATACGACGGCCGGCCACGAGACGCTCGCCGTCGACTATCTGAGAAGAAGGTGCTGGAGGCCGAAGGCATTCCCACGCAGACGTTTGCGCTGGATCCCAATCGCGCCAACCTCGTGGCGCGGCTCAAGGGCAACGGTTCCAGGCGGCCTCTGCTGATTCTCGCCCACACCGACGTCGTCGGCGTGCAGCGCGAGAAGTGGCCCGTGGATCCGTTCGGCGCGGTCATGAAGGACGGCTACATCTGGGGGCGCGGCAGCAAGGACGACAAGCCGGTGCTGGCCGCCAATCTCATCACGATGCTGATGCTGAAGCGCCTGGGCGTCGCAGCTGGATCGCGACGTGATCTTCCTCGCCGAATCGGGTGAGGAAGCCGATCGTGACCGGCGTCGGCATCAACTACATGGTCCGCGAGCACTTCGCCGAGATCGACGCCGAATTCGCCATGACCGAAGGCGGCGGCGCGACGATCGACGGCGGGCGCGCGTGACCAGCGGTCAACATCGGCACGGCGGAGAAGCTGCCGGCGCGCGTGCGGCTGGTGGCCACCGGCACTGCCGGGCACGGCTCGGAACCACGCATGGACAACGCCCTGATTCATCTGAGCGCGGCCGTCGAAAAGGTCGGGCCGATGGCAGACGCCCATGCGCCTCAACGACACCACGCGCCGCTATTTTGAAGGACTCGCCAGCAATCAGTTCGCCGGAGCTGCGCGGCGATCTACAAGGCGCTGCTCGATCCGAAGGCGACGGCCGGCGCTCAGCGTATTCTGCGGGAGACATTCGCCCGGCGAATACTCCATGCTGCGCACCTCCGTGGTCCCGACCATGCTGAAGGCCGGCGTGGGCGCAAACGTGATTCCCGTCGGAAGCGGAAGCCACTCTGGATATCCGGGCGCTGCCCGGCGAAGACATCGACAGGTTCTATGCGGAGATGGCGAAGGTGATCGGCGACCCGGCGGTGAAAATCGTGCCGATTGCCGCAGAGCCGTCCTCCGTCGCCCGCATCCAGGCTCGACACGGAGATGTATCGCGTGATGGAGCGGGTCGCCAGGACGATTTATCCCGGCGCCGCGGTGCTGCCATCCATGTCCACCGGGGCCAGCGACCAGGCCCAACTCCGCGCGAAGGGCATCCAGTCCTACGGCATCGGCCCCGCCTCGACGGAAGCCGGACGATCTCAACTATCCGGCGCACGGCGACGTCGAGCGGCTGGCCGAGTCTTCGCTCTATCCCTTCGTCCAGTATGTCTGGAACGTGGTGACGGAGATGGCGGCCCACAAGCCGCAACCGTGAAAAGCTCCCTGGTTGCTCGCTAGACTTGTCTGGTTTTCCAGTGGCCTTTGCTGAAAATCCACGCGCTGAGGAACGCCAGCGTGGAGAAGCCGACGCTCATGGCGACGAACGACGCCTGACGGCCCCAGTCCTGCGGAATGCGCGAGCAGCCACGCGAGCGGCAGCTTCCAGGAGCCACAGGCTGACCAGGTTGATCAAGGTCGGCGTCCGCGTGTCGCCCGCGCCGTTGAACGCGGCCGTCAGCACCATCCCGTATCCGTAGAACAGAAAGCCCGCCGAGACGATCCGCAGGCACTGGACGCCAAGCCGACCTCACCGCCTCGTCGTTCGTGAAGATGCCGGACGATGAGCGGGGCGAAGAGCAGAAAGACCACGCCGATCGTTCCGAGACAGATCGTGTTGTACAGCCCGGCCTTCCAGGCGGAAGCCTCCGCGCGGTCGGGTTTCCCGGCGCCGAGGTTCTGGCCGACGCAGCGTCACCGCGGCGTTGCTGACGCCCCAGGACGGCAGCAGCGCGAACAGGATGATGCGGATGCCGATGGTGTTGCCGGCGACAGCCGCGCTGCCGAACCCGGCGATGATCCGGACCAGGCCCATGTACGACGCCGTGGCCGATGAAGTTCTGAAACATCGCCGTGCCGCGAAATGCGCAGGATCCTGCGCATGACCGCCGGTGTCCAGCCGCAGGTGCGCGCCACCGGAGCCTGACGCGCGCCGTCACGGCGGGTGAGAGCAGTAGATCTGGATGAGCGACGCCCGTCCAGCGGCCGATGCTCGGTGCCGATGGCGGCGCCCGTCACGCCGAGGCGGGAAACGGCCCGAGGCCGAAGATGAGGCACGGTCCGAGCGATGATGTTGATGGCGTTCGCGATCCACAGCACGCGCATCGCGATCGGCGGCGTCGCCGGCGCCGCGGAAGACGGCGTTGATGAGGAACAGCAGCGTGACGCCGCCGCTGGCGCCGATCATCACGCGCGCGAACGTCGAACCGGTCGGACCACGTCGTCGCTCGGCGCCCATGAGGCGGAGCAGCTCGGGCGCGAACAGGATGCCCGATGGCGCCGAGGACCGCGCCGACGCCAGAGGCGAACAGATGATCGACTGGACCGCGGCGCGCGCCGCGCCGTCCGGGTCGCTCTCGCCGATGCGGCGCGCGACGGTGGCGGCCGCGCCGACCGACAGGCCAACCGCCAGCGCGTAGATGATGGTCATCAGCGACTCGGTGATGCCGACCGTGGCCACGGCGTCGCGCGCCGAGGCGCCCGACGAAGAAGACGTCCGCGACGGCGAACACCGACTCCATCAGCATCTCGAGCACCATCGGGACGGCCAGCAGCACGACGGCGCGCCCGATGGGAATCTTCGGTGAAGTCGGCCGTCGATCCGCGAACGGCCTCGCGGAGCGTCGACCAGAGCGGATGACGAGGATCCGCCTCCGGCGGTCGCGGTGCCGTTCACACTTCTTCGACTTCGACGCCGGCGCGCTCGGCCTTCGCCGCGGCGATGATCTTCGTCTGCAGGTGCGAAGGCACCTCGTCGTAGTGCGAGTACTCCATGTGGTAGGAACCGCGCCCGCCGGTCGCGGACGTCAGGTGCTGCTCGTAGGTGAGCATCTCGGACATCGGCACCTGCGCCTTGATAATCGTCGTCGCGCCGCGGGTGTCCATGCCCGCGATGCGGCCGCGGCGGCCGTTCAGGTCGCCCATGAGATCGCCGGCGAAATCCGACGGCGCGTAGACCTCGACGTTCATGATCGGCTCGAGAATCGTCGGCCGCGCGCGCGTCATGCGCGTCCTTGAACGCGAGCGACCCGGCCAGCTTGAACGACAGCTCGTTCGAGTCGACGTCGTGATACGAGCCGTCGAACACGGTCACGCGGAAGTCGACCATCGGATAGCCGGCGAGGTAGCCGCGCGTCCTGCGCGTCCTGGATGCCCTTCTCGACGGCCGGAATGAACTGCCGCGGGATCGACCCGCCGAAGATATCGTCCACGAACTCGAAATCGGAGCCTCTGCGGCAGCGGCTCGACCTTGATCTTGCAGTCGCCGAACTGGCCCGTGTCCGCCGGTCTGCTTCTTGTGGCGGCCGTGCGCCTCGGTCGCGCCCTTGATGGTCTCGCGATAGGGGATGCGCGGCGGCTTGAGGTTGACGTCCACGCCGAAGCGCCGCTTCAGCTTTGCGACCGTGACCTCGATGTGCAGCTGTCCCTGTCCGGAGAGCAGCAGTTCCTTCGTCTGCGGATCGCGGCTGTAGCTGATCGACGGATCCTCTTCCTCGAGCCGGTGCATCGACGTGCTGATCTTGTCCTCGTCTCCGCGCGTCTTCGGCTCGATCGCGTACGACAGCACCGGCTCGGGAAACGCGACGGCCGGGAAGCGTCACCGGCTCGCCTTGTCGCCGAGCGTGTCGTTGGTCAGGGTGTCCTTGAGTTTGGCCACGGCGCCGAGGTCGCCAGCCTTGAGCTCCGGCACGTTCGTCTGCGTCTTGCCCTGCAGCAGCGTGACGTGTCCGAGCCGCTCCTGGCTGTCGCGCGTCTTGTTGTGGATGGTCGAGTCGGCCTTGATCGTGCCCGTAATCACGCGGAACATCGTGATGCGTCCCGCGAACGGATCGGCGATCGTCTTCCACACGAACGCCAGCGGCGGCTGCTTCTCGTCGGCCGCGCACGCACATCGCTCCCGGCCCTGTTCACGCCCATGTAGGGCCGCTCGGCGGGGAGGGCAGGTAGCTCACGACCGCGTCGAGCAGCTGCGGGACGCCGATGTTGACGAGCGCCGAGGTGCAGACCAACGGGAACACTCGGGCGGCCGCCGTCGCGCTGCGCAGTCCGTCTACGACCTCTTCGTCAGTCAGCGTGCCCGCCTCGAAGAATTTCTCCATCAGCTTTTCGTCCGCCTCGGCCACCATCTCGATCAGGGCCTCGCGTGCCGTGTCCACGGCCTGCGGTCATCTCCGCCGGCACCGGACCTTCGGTGAACGTGCCGCTTCCGTCGGTCTTGAAGACGAAGGCCTTGCGCGTGATCAGATCGACGACGCCGCGGAAGTTCCTTCCGTCGCCGATCGGCAGCTGAATGGGGATCACGGTCCGGTTGCACGCCTCGCGCAGCGACTCGAGCGACCGCTCGAGGCTCGCGCGCTCGCGGTCGAGCCGGTTCAGCACGACGAGGCGGGGCAGGCCGCAGATCGTCGCTCGATTCCCAGACCTTCTCGGTCTGCACCATCACGCCGCCCACCGCATCGCACCACGACAAGGGCGGCGTCGGCCACCTGCAGCGCGGCGCGGGCGTCGCTCAGGAAGTTTCCCATTCCCGGCGTATCGATGACGTTGATCTTCTGCTTGTTCCACTCGGCGCACGCCAGGGCCGCCGACAACGTGTGCTTGCGCGCGATCTCTTCCTCGTCGTAGTCGGTCGCCGCCGTTCCTTCGTCAACCTTGCCGAAGCGGTTCATCATGCCGGTATCGAACAGCATGGCCGCGGCGAGCTGTGTTTTGCCTGAACCGGTGTGACCGACGAGGGCGATATTCCTGATGGCGGCGGCGTCATAGACCTTCATGGGCCGGATCTCCCCTCACGTGGAAAGGCGCATCATATCGACGCGCCCCGGGGCTGCAAGGTCGGCTGCTGGTCGTCGTTATTCGTAACGAAGGGCTTCGATCGGGTCGAGGCGGGAGGCCTTGAATGCGGGATACAGGCCGAAAAAGATGCCCACGGAGGCCGAGAATCCGATGCCGATGGCGCACGACCACCAGGGCAGCGAGACCGGGAAGCCGGACGCCAGGTGGACGAGCAGGCCGATACCGCTGCCGAGGGCGCTGCCGAGCACGCCGCCGAGCGAGGTCAGAAACGCGGCCTCCATCAGAAACTGAAAGAGAATCTCGGCCCGACGGGCTCCCAGCGCCTTGCGGACGCCGATCTCGCGCGTCCGTTCCGTGACGCTGATCGACATGATGGCCATCACGCCGATGCCGCCGACCATGAGCGCGATCGACGAGATGACGATGAGCGCGAAGAACGTCGCCTGGCTGACCCGGTCGAACAGCTTCAGGATCGAGTCCTGCGTGAACAGGTCGAAGTCGTCCGGCTGATCGAGCTTGAGGCCGTGGCGGCTCCGCATGATTTGCTGGATCTCGGCCATCGCGGTCTCGGCGCTGACGCCGTCGCGCGGCACGACCGAGATCTGAATATTCAGAATCGTGCCCAGGCGGCCGATGCGGGCGACCCTCACGCCGAAGACGCGCTGATACGTCGAGTTCGGAATAATGGCGAAGTTGTCGGCGTTCACGTTGAAACCGCCGGGGAGGGCCGCTTGTCGAAGGCGCCGACGACCTCGAATTTCTCCGGCGCCCACCCGCACCGTCTTGCCGACGGGGTCGATGCCGGCCTCCTCGAACAGCCGCTGATAGGCGCCGTTGCCGAGGACGACGACGTTCTTGCGGTGCTGCAGCTCCGTGCCGTTGAAGAATCGGCCCGCAATGAACGGGATGCGCGTGCCTTCGGCGAAGAACTCCGACGTGCCCACGATCTGCATCAGGCTGGTCTTCAGCGTCTTGTAGAAGATACGCTGCCGCACCGGCTGGGCCCACGCTGCCGCCCAGTTCGAGATCGACGTACTGAAGCGGTGGTCGCCTGTTCCTCGAGCGCACGCGCGTCAGAAAGCGTCAGGTTCGGCCGCTTCGAGCAAGTCCCGGAGCTCGCCGCCGTTGGCGAAGTCCGTGATGCCGAAGCGCTGGATGAAGATGGTGTTGGGGCCGATCGTCGCCGAGCAGATCGCGCACGGACTGATCGAAGCCGCGGATGAGCGCCGTCATGCCGACGATCGCGGTGATGCCGATGACGATGCCGAGGACGGTCAGCGCCGAGCGCATCTTGTTGGTGCGCACGGTGTCGAACGCCATCGACGATCGACTTCCTCGAACAGGCTCGACGCGGATGGCCGATCATTCGCGCTACTCCCGCCTCAAGCGCTTCGATCGGATCGAGGCGCCGCCGCGCGCGACGCGGGATACAAGCCGAAGAAGAGGCCGACGAGCGCCGTGATGCCGATGCCGAGCGCCACGGACCAGAGCTCGACGGACGCCGGAATCGGCGTGAACCTCGAGATGATGATGGCGATCGTGCGTGCCCAGGATCGTGCCCACGACGCCGCCGAACATCGACAGCACGACCGATTCGGTGAGCATCTGCGACATGATGTCGGACCGCCGCGCGCCGAGCGCCTTGCGCAGGCCGATCTCGCGCGTCCGCTCGCTGACCACCATCAGCATGATGTTCATGATGACGATGCCGCCGACGACGAGCGACAGGCCGACGACGCCGACCAGCACGGCGAAGATGCCGTTGGTCGCCGAGCGGTAGATGCCGAGGAGCGTGTCCGACGTGAACATGCCGAAGTTGTCCGGCTGCCGTGGCTGCAGCCGGCGGGCGCCCCGCAGCGCGACGGTTGCTTCGTCCTGCGCGCCGGGACGATCTGCGCCACGTCGCGCGGCTTGACCGTGAGGTCGAGCGACCGGCGCGATCCGAACAGGATCGCGAACTGGCCGAGCGGGATGATGGCGAACTGATCCTGCGACTGGCCGAGCGCGGAGCCTTTCTTCTCGCTCACGCCGACCACGCGGAAGTGCACGCCTTCAATCTGGATGATCTTGTCGAGCGGGATCGATGTCCGTGCCAAACAACCGGTCGGCCGTCTGCCACCCGAGAACGGTGACCGGACGGCTGCTGTCGACTTCGGTCGGGCTCATCAGGCGCCCGCGCTCGGCGTCGAAGCCGGAAAAGTTGACGTAGCTCGACGTGACGCCTCGCACGTTCATGTTGTCGATCGACCGGTCGCGATACGTGATCCGCGCGTTGCCCTGCGAACTGGCCATCACCGCGACGATCTGCGTCGCCGCCGTACGCTGGATGGCGCGCATGTCCTGCAGGGTGACGAGCGGGTTGTTGCGCACGCGGTCGAAGTCTTCGTCGCTCCGCGTCACGGGATAGCGCTGGACGCTGAAGGAGTCGGCGCCCGCCTGGTTGAGAATCGCGTCGCTTGACCGATGCGTTCAGACCCTGGATCAGCGACACGACGGCGATGATCGACGTCACCGCCACGATGTTGCCGAGCACGGTCATGAACGACCGGAGCTTCGACGGCCCAGATCGCGGTCGAGCGCGATCTTCGCGGATTCGAGGAACTTGTGCATGCCTAGGACCTGAGACCTAGCGGCGCTCGTTTTGCTTGTTGTCGACCTTGACGGCGTCGCCGTCGGCGATGTTGCGCACCGAGTTGTACGGCCCGGTGACGACCTGGTCGCCGGCCTGAGGCCCGTCAGGACCTCGAAATACTTGTCGCCCGCGATGCCCATCTTGATCGGCACGAACTCGACGCGTCTTTTCCTTCGTCGCGGACGACGAACACGCCTTCGGTTTCCTTGCGCGTCTCGCCGGGTTTCAGCTCGGCCAGCGAGTTCACCGGCTGTCGCCACGCTGCCGCTGCCGCTGCTGCTGCGCGGCGCCGCTTGCTGGATCCACCGGCTCGCGCACGATCTGCCCGTTCGGCGTCGAACGTCAGCTCGCGGACGGCCACCGGACGGAATCGGCACCGACAGTGGCGCCTTTGCGCGTCGCCGTCGTGATGTCCGCCGTGCAGCGTGAAGCCCGGCCGGACGTCGGGGATCGTCTCGTCGAGGATGACGACCACCTTGAACGTTGGTCGCCTGCGTGCCCGTCGCTGCCGCGCCGTGGTCGCCTGAATCGGGCTGTTGCCGATCTCGGTGACGTGGCCCTTGAACGTCTTGTCGGGGATGGCGTCGATCGTGATCTTCGCCGGCTGTCCGAGCTGCACGTTCGGGATGTTGGTTTCGTCCACTTCGACTTCGGCCTGGATGATCGACATGTCGGCGAGCGTCAGCAGCACGGTGCCGGCGTTGTTCATCGTGCCGATCACCGCCGTTTCGCCTTCCTGGATGTTCCGCCGCGTGACGATGCCGTCGATCGGGCGACTCGATGCGGACCTTGCTGCAGATCGTACTGGGCGCTGTCGAGCGCCGCGCGCTCCTGCATGATCCGGCTGTCCTGGGCCTTGCGGCGCTCTTCTCGCGCTCCTGCAGCGCGGACTCCGCGCTCCGGACGTCGTTCTCCGCTCTCTCGAGCGTCTCGCGCGTCGTCAGCTGCTGCTTCCACAGGCCCTGCTGCCGGGCGAGCGTCTGCCTGCGCCTGCTCGAGCTGGACCCGCGCGGTCTCGACCGACTGCCGCAGCTGCTCGAGCGACGCCTGCCGCGACCTGCGAGCGACGCCTCGCCGCTGTCGACGCGCGTGCGCAGCGACTTCGGGTCGATCTGCAGGAGGAACTGGCCGTTCGTGATGCGGTCGCCCTCGTTGACCGCGAGATTGACGACGCGCCCGGACGTCTCGGCGCTGATGTTGACGAGGCCGCTTCGGCTGAATCTTCCCGGACGCCGAGACGATCGCTTCCAGATCGCGCGTCTTGATCACTTCCGTCGGTGACCGTCAGGCCGGTGTCGCGCTTGCGGCTACAGGTTGGCGCTGATGACGGCGGCGGCCACCAGAACAACGCTGCCACGGCGATGAGTATGTTCTTCCCGGACATCGAATACTTCTGACGCTCAGGACAAGACGAGAGCGGACGGCGGCGATTGCCAAGATAATCACGGCGTACACGGTCAGCAGCGACGGTCAGCGTCGGACCGGTGCGCCGCTAGAGCACACCGAGACCGATCGCGCAGCACCACGAGCCACCAGATCTGGAACCAGTCGATCGTGCCCAGGCACATGCGAGAGAAAGCTCTTCTCGTCGAGAAATCGGGGCGAACACCCTGAGCGTCGTCGGGCTCGACAGCGTCTCCCGGCGTCGCTAGTCGAGCGGCACGACAAAGACCGTCTGCAGCACGGTGATCAGGCCCGCATGCGGGACACGATCGCGAACACCTGCTTTGTAGCTGGCGTCGCCGCCAGAGCAAGGCATTGAACACGCCCAGCAGAATGCCGGAGAGATGATCGCCAGGAAAGTCGGGACGACGACGACATAGCCGGCAGCCGCGCGATGTAACCGGCATTAACGGCGCGTGATGCGTTCCATCGCGGCCCGGGGCATCTGCTCGTCCGGAATCGTTTGGCCCGAACGCTGCCTCCCGCTGCCGCGGCAAATTCCGCTGGTCGGTTTTCATGCCCGCTGGCTGCACCTCGGTCGATAGCAGCGCGTAGACGCCCGCGGGACCACCACCGCCAGCCCGGATTACGAGGTGACGCCTCAGCGCGCGCGGCCCGGCCGCAGACGTCGGCGCAAACGTGGCCTGGAGGCGGCACGAACACGTCTCGGACGATCCGCGCGAAATTGGTCCCTTGCTCTTTGACGGCCCGCCGGGGCCGGAGTCGGGGGTGCGGTGTCTGCGCCGCAAGGTCCTCGGTATAGACGCTTTACCTGGGCCAAGTGTTCCCGGTCATTGCCAACAGAAGATAGCAATACGTAACCGAACGCTAT
>ERZ1370068.6933-contig-5883_pt1 | contig 21945 bp, 29 predicted proteins | sample MGYA00561227_ERZ1370068 | MGnify/ENA primary metagenome ERZ1370068 (study PRJEB38410, sample SAMEA6850437) | metagenome | study: Metagenomic assessment of the ecological functions of the soil: analysis of the soil microbiota associated with the... | reverse complement strand
GTATTGCTTCGTTCAGTTACGTATTGCTGACAGCGTCGGCGGGCGAGGAGCGAGCGAACGCGCGGCATGAACGCGAACCTATATATGCTTTCGATCCCACGCGCTAGAATGACCGCATGAATTGGGGCTGCGCTCGTCCGCCGCTGGTCGTCCTCGTCGCGCTCACCGGATGCGAAACCGTCTCTTCCGGGCGGCGGCTCATGAAGCCGCGAACCAACGCGCCCACGGTGCGCTGCCTGACCAATCCGCGACAACCAGTCGACCAGTCGCCCGATGATGCTTTTCCTCTTCTGCGCGGAGAGTCCCTGACCACGCCTGCGATACGCGTCGCTGGTCACCGGCGCCGGACGAGGAATCGGACGCGAGGTCGCACTGGCGCTATACAGCCCGTGAAGGCTGCCACGTGGTGCTCGCCGCCCGCTCGTTCGGGTCGCTCGAGGCGACGGCCGCTTTGGCGCGTCGATCCGGCGCGTCGACGCGCTTGCCATCGTGCTCGACGTGTCCGACCCCGCGGTCCATCACGACGGCGGTCGGCGTAGTGCGCCGGGCGAAGCTCGGCGCCATCGACGTCCTCGTCAACAACGCGGAATCGCCGAATCGGCTCCGTTCGCCCGCACCGACCCCGACCACTGGGAGCGCCATCTGCGCGTCAATGCGACCGGCCCCTACCTGCTCACCCGCGCCAGTGCTTGCCCGCGATGCTCGAGCGCCGCTGGGGACGTGTGATCAATATCGCCTCGCTCGCCGGGCTCCACGGCGCTTCGTACGTCGACCGCATACACTGCCTCCAAGCACGCGCTCGTCGGCTCTCACCCGGGCGCTCGCCGCCGAGGTGGCCGGCAAGGGCGTCACCGTCAACGCCATCTGCCCCGGATTCGCCGCGACCGATCATCGTGTGGAACGAGCGCCCGGAACATCGCGGCCAGGAGCGGGGCGATCGTTCGAGGAAGCGGTCGAGGCCATGGCGCGGCTGAATCCCGGACGGAGGCCTGGTGGAGCCGGCCGAAGTGGCCGCGGTATGCGGCCAAGCTGCTCCACGACGACGCGACTCAACGGCGAAACGATCGTGCTGGACGGCACGCCACCCGTGAAGAGCCCATGATGGACCCGCCAGATCGCGGCGGTTCTACAACCCGCCACGCTCATCAAGCCGGCGGGCTTTCCCACGGCCGCCGAGACCCAGCGGCGGCGCGCTTGCCTTCCTCGCCGGCCAGGTCGCCAAGGACCGTGACGGCCGCGCGTGGTCGGCAAGGGCGATCTGGTCGCCCAGTTCCGGCAGGTCTGCGAGCAACTTCGCAGACGCGTCGTCACCGCCGCCAACGGCCAGCTCACCGATCGTCGTCAAGCTCACCATCTACGTGCGTCGACGCCGGCGAGTTCAAGCGACCGGCGTCAACCGATCGGCGTCGTCTACCGCGAGTACTTCGGCAAGCACTACCCGGCGATGACGCTCGTCGGCGTCCGCGATCTCTTCGACGCCGTCGGACGGGTGCGTGATCGAGATCGACGGAGTCGCCTGCCTTGCCATGTAGCGCGGGCGTCGCGCCGTGACATGAGCCAGTCGGGGCCGCGCGTCCGCCATCCGCTGCCGCCGGCCCGCTGGCCGACGCGCGAGGCGGCCGCCGGGTCGCGCTGGTTCTCGCCGATCCGCATCGGCGAGCCTGACCGCCGCGCGAGCGCACGTGGGTGCCGGCCATGGTGCCGTGGCGCGCCACCGAGCGACGGCGGCTCGTGACGCCGGAGGTCCTCGACTGGTACGCGCCGCTTCGCCGACGGGCAGCCCGGCGTCGCTCGTCGTCGAGGCGACCGGCATCCGCGACGTCGCCAGCGGGCCGCTGCTGCGCATCGGCGACGATCGGTTCGTGCCCGGCCTGCGGGCGCCTCGTCGACACGGTGCGCGAGCACAGCCGGGGCCGGACGCGGCTCTTCATCCAGATCATCGACTTCCTCGCGGTCCGAGCGACGGCCCGAGCCGCGAACGATTCTTCGGCCGCTATCCTGCGAGGTCGACCGACGCCACTGCGCGCGCCAGCCGCGCTCTGGCTCGACGACCGCGCGCTGGCGCGAGGCGCGCCGATCCGAGCGTGCGCGAGCACCTCCTCGCCGCCGACCGCGTGACCGTCGAGACCGTGCTGAACGACCGCGAGCTCGAGGCGCTCGACTACGGCTACCGCGAGCGCGTCTGGGACATGCACCTGCCCCACATCCGGGAGCTGCCGCTGACGTCTGCCCGGGCTCTTCGCCGAGGCCGCGCGGCGCGCCCGCGAGGCGGGCTTCGACGGCGTCGAGCTGCACTACGCCCACGCCTACACGATGGCGTCGTTCCTCTCGCGCGCTGAACACGCGCGCCGACGGCTACGGCGGCTCGCGCGAGAACCGCGTGCGGCTGCCGCTCGAGGTGCTCGCGGCGGTGCGCGCGCGCGTCGGCGACGACTACGTCGTCGGCATCCGCTTCCTCGGCGACGAGGTGATCGAGGGCGGCAGCCGGATCGACGACGCGGTCTGGTTCGGCGTGCGGTTCGCGCGCGGCCGGCGTCGACTATCCTGTCGGTCTCGAAGGGCGGGCGAGTTCGAGGACGCGCAAGCAGCCCAAGGTCGGCGAGGCCGTCTATCCCTACACCGGCCCGTCGCGGCTACGAGTGCATGCCGACGGTGATCTCCGACGCGCGCGGCCCGTTCGGCCGCAACGTCCCGCTCGCCGCCGCGATCCGCCGCGCGATCCGCGACGCCGGCTGCGCGACGCCGGTCGTGACGGCGCGGCGGCATCGGCGACCTTCGAGCAGGCCGAGGCGATCCTCGGCGCGGGGCGACGGCGGACTTGCGTCGGCCGCCGCGCGCCAGACGCTCGCCGATCCCGACTGGTTCCGGAAGATCCGGCTCGGCTACGGCGATCCGGATGCGGCGCTGCGAGTTCACGAACTACTGCGAGAGGAGTCGACCAGCGCCACAAGCAGGTCACGTGCAAAGCTCTGGGATCGGGCGTTCGATCCCGCCGACCCCGCGGTCCGCCTCGCGAGCGACGGTCGGCGCCGCCTGAGCGCGCCGCCGTGGTCGCCGCCTGACGAAGGCTGACTCGGGCAGACTTCCCGCGGCAGCCTGCCCGATGCCAGAGTGATCGAAGCCGGGCGGAGCTTCAATACGATAAAACGGGCGGCGGTGAGGCTCCCTGTGGCCCACCGAAGGAGAACGTCTCGTGGGAAGGGGCCAGGGCGAGGGGCTTCCTCACCTGTCGCGCGCTGAAGCACAAGATCGGCGCCGGCGACCTCCGACGCGCCCAACGCCCTCAACCGCTCGGCGAAGATCGTCGAGGACTACAACACGACGGCACTCCAGGCCACGCCGCGTTGATGCGGTCCTCCGGGCGTCGGGTGGCTAAAACGGCCCCGAGAGAAGCGCGAGAAGCTATCCGCCCTTGGCACAAGCCTGCGGTAATGACGGCGTCCCCCGGAGATTTCTATTTCTCGGCCAAGAGCTGGTCGATCAGGCGGCGGAAGACCTCCACGGGCTGGGCGCCGCGGACGATCGTGCCTCGACACTGGCACCGGGTTTCGTTCTCGCCACCACGAATCCTAGCGTGCCCTGCACCCCGGCGGCCAGACCATCTTCGAGGCCTTTTGGACTCGCTCGGCCTTGCTTGCCCGATTCAAGCAGGTGTCGAACGCGGCGCCATCGAGCCCGAGCGTGCGCGCGTGCTCGCTGAGCTGCTCCGGGGTAAGGGCATTCTGATTCTGGAACAGTCGGTCGTGCATCTGCCAATACTTGCCCTGGTCGCCAGCGCAGGGCGGCCTCGGCGGCCTTGCGCGCCTGCGGATGAATCTGATCGAGCGGATAGTCCCGAAACACGAGGCGCAGCTTCCTGTGTCGATGTAGTCGCGCTTGAGCGTCGACAGCGTCGCCGAGAAGAACCCGCCACAGAAGGGACATTGATAATCGGAGAACTCCACGAGCGTCACGGGCGCATCATGGCGGCCAAGTGCTGGCGCGTCCGCCAGGCTCGCGCGCGCCGGGCCGGGCATCGCGGCGGCCCCGCCGGGACGGGCGTTGCTGCAGTGAGCCGCAGGATCTGGCCGACCTGGCTCTTGACGTCTGCGAGATCGGCCTTGAGACGATCGAGGTCCGACTTGATTGAGTCGAGGTCCCCGGCGCCCCCGGTGGCGACTGCTGCCCAGACCGGCGAGACCACCAGCACTAACATCGCCAACGCCGGACTATCATCGCTAATTCCTCCTGACCGATCGACCCGGCGATCATGTTGGACCAGCTCTACGGCATCCTCCCGACGTTCACGGGGATTTGACGACCCTGAACCTCCTCGCGAGTTGCATCGCGGTAAATTCCGATCAACATCTGATCATCCGCGGCCATGACGTGACAAAGCCGATCGTAAGGGGCAGCGGAACAAACCGCACAGCCTAAAGGTCCCGTCATGCCGCACGGAGTCGTGACGCCCGGGCCTAGGCAGATCCGGTCAACAGAACTGACTGATCGCCTTGCAGCAGACGAACTCCTCTTTATATCCTGGGTGTGTCGACGAATCGATCTCCGCGCACTGAACATTGAGTCCTCCTGTGCAGACGGGGCTCTCCGCGAAGGTACACTCGCCAGGACCGGCTGCTCTGCCTGGGCGTTGCCGCCATGATTGGCCGCCGGCTCAGACACAGTCAGTGCCAGCGCCAGTAGCAAGAGTGTGAGCAGATGATTTGATCTCATGCATCGCCGTCCCCTGATTTCCATCTTCCTCCTCCTTGGGCCCGCCTTGGGCCTCGCGGTTCGTTCTGGTGCATGCGCCGTCGACTGCGCGCTAGCCGGGCAACTCTCTCGGCGATCACTTGCTTGCGCCGAGTGTTCCTGGCATCGGTTTGATGGCGAGCTCAGGAGGGTTTGCGGAGAGAATGACTCCCCGACCACGCCGGTAGACGTCGTCGACGACCCGCGCATTAATGGGGACCTTGTGGCGATCACTTTCTTGCGCTGGCGAGAAAGGCGCCCCGAGCTCACACACGGAGCTGAGCTAGTCGTCAGGAAATGCGCGGTATCGATTTGCGGCGATCCCCGATCGTGGTCGATCGCTGCAAGGATGGATCGGGCTCTGAATCGACTCGTTCGTGATGTGGTGGTCAGGTCACCCGGGCTCGCCAAAGGACCCGCCAGTCGCCGAGCCGCGCGAGGCGGACGACCCAGCTGCTCGGGGCTCGCGTGTCACCATTGCCGAACCTATTGTTGACGGCCCGGTCCAACTGGCCTAAGGTGCGGTGCAAGAAACGTCCCTTCTCGCGGGCTAGTCTCTGAGAGGAGGCCTGCCGTTACCGGGTAGCCGACTCATCTCGTGGGCCCGCCTCGCGCTGGCGCTTGTCCTCGTGGCCCCGGCGTGTCAGAGTGCCATGTCGGTCGAGGAGGCCAAAAAGGTCACCGCGACTTCAGTGGGGCTTCGTCCCCGCCGCGATCAGCGACACGAAGTATCTCGACCAGCGGGCGTGGTTTGCCGGAGGTCGCTTTGCGCGACCAGGCCGACGCAACACGGGTACGATGATCCCGCGCCGTCCTCGCCAGTTCTATTTCATGCGGGGACTCGCCGCTCGGCGGATCGGAGACTCAGGCAGGAGATCGACCTGACCAAAAGCAGCAGCGAACTGCTGGGACCCCCAAGACTCTGAAGGAATCATGAAATCCTCTATAACCTCGCCTCAGCGGAGCTTAGGTTGAACGCTACTCTCGCCATCTCGAGCATCGGAAGAAGAGAATCGAGGCGAGCAATTACGGTGACCCCTGGCTGATCAATTTTTATAAGTCGATTGACTCTATGCCGAACTCGGCAGCGACTTGAAGGCGGCAAGCGGCGCTCGCCGAGCTCTCCGACGTGTACCACCGATCCGTTTGGCGAAGCGGTGGAATCGTCTATGAAGCGAACTTCGCCCAAGGGCGCGCGGCCGTCCTCTGCGCAAAGGGAGAATAATATGCGGAGGCAAGAGGCACTCTACCGTACGGCGATCGCGGTGGTATCGGTGTCGGGTTCGCGGGAGAGGTTCGCGGGAGAGTGGTTCTGGGCCGAGAACGCGGAGAGACGTGGCTACCGAATTTGCGTTCGCGGCACGCATACAGTCCTGATCCACGGGGACGGTTGCTCGAGGCCAGCACGAGGCGCGGAGGAGCCCTGCTCGGCATGCTCGCCAAGCGTGGCCGGAACTCGCTGCAGACCGCTTCCAGCTGGTCCTCTGAGCGAGGTGCTCTTTGGAGCAGGGTCGATACCGGGAATCAGGAGAATTTGGCCCGCACCAGCCTCGCTACGTATCTGGTCGGTGCCCCGGCTCATTGTTCCTGGCCCACTCTCGCAGGATCCTTGCCATGGCGCTCGAGGCGCAGGGCCGCGATCAGGAAGCGGCCGAGTACGAGACGATCCGGGCGGATCAGTGGCGAGCTGGGTCTCTTGAGAAGCTCGTCATCAGAGATTCGACGCGCCAGGTCCTCGGACAAGGCGGATGATCGTGCCGCTGGAACCCCTTGCGGCGCGCTGGGCAAAACTGCGAAGCAACTGGTGGGCGAAGGCCGAACCGTACACAGCCGCGATCCGCGGCTCCATGGCCAGGTCTACGCCGCCACGGGCGATACCCCCACAGGCTCTCGGCGAGTTCGGGAGGCGACGCGGCTCTTGGCCAGCACCCAGCTTACCCGATGTGTCGACGACGAGGGCTACAGATCCAGTTGGCAGAGTGGCGCCTCGTCGCGCGCTGACTACATCAATATCCTCGCCGACATCAGGGGGCACTCCTCCGAGCGCGAGGCGGGCATCGACGCGACGGCCGAAGCATTCCCGCCTCGCCGACGAGCGCGCGGCCGCTCCGTGCAGCGCGCACTGAACGCCAGCGCGGCGCGCGCAGCGGCCGCGAGCCCACTTTGTGGCCGACCTCGCGCCGCCGAGAGCGGGACGCCAGGAAACAAATCAACGATGCTCAATGCCCTCCTGACCAGCTTCTCAGCGCGCCCAGCGATCAGCTGAATCCCAATGCGGTCCCAGACCTGCGAGCGGGATCGACACGTCCTCGGCGCGCCCTTGCGACCCTGACCACGCAGATTGAAAGAATTTCCCGCGTACGCCGAGCTCATCAACCCGAGGCCCGTTACCGTGGACCAGGCCCGGGCGATGCTCCGCCCGGGCGAGGCGCTGATCGCCACCCTGGTCACGCCGAGAGCCGGCAGCGTTCGTCTGGGCCGTTGCCCAGAGCGGATCCGTCGCCTTCCGCCGCCGTCCCCCATGAGGCGCGCGGGACGCTCGAGGGAACGGACGCGACGCTCCGCGAGGCGCTGGAGCCGCGCGCCACGACGCTCGGGCGACATTCCGGACTTCGACCCGGCCGTGGCCCATCGGCTGTACCGGCGCGCTGCCTCGAGCCCGTGCGATCCGGCCTGGCAGGACGCGCGCGCATCTCCTCGTCGGTGCCCCACGGGCCGCTCGGCCAGCTGCCCGCTCGCGCTGCTTCCCGACCAGGCCGGCCACGCTCGCAGCGCGAGTCAGGCGCGACCTTCCTCCCCACTATCGCCAGGGTCCCGTGGCTCAGTCGCAGCCACGCGGTGACGCTTTGCTCCCCTCCGTCTCCTCCCTGGGCACGCTCCGGACCAGTGCCGGCCGGCGACCCGAGCCGGCGCCGGCCGTTCGTCGGCTTCGGCGATCCATATTTCAGCCGGGAGGCAGGCCGCCGCTCGCCGCGGAGGCGACCCGCGATCCGCGGCGGCTCGAGGGCCGTGCGCAAAGCTCAGAGCCGGCCAGCGCCGGCCGTGGCCCTGACCGCTCGCGGCGATCCCGATCAGCGTTCCTGCAACTCGCCCCAGGCCTTCGACGCGAGCGCAACTCGCCACAGCTCCCGCAGCTTACCGGACGGCCGAGGAGATTCGCGGCCTCGCCCGGGCGACGAACGCGCCGACCCCGCGCGCGACGTGATGACCTCGGCGCCCGCGCGAACGAGAGTCCGACTGTGAGAACGCTGGACCTCGCGCGCCACCGAGTCGTCGCCTTCGCCACCCACGGGCTCGGTGCCGGGCGACCTCGACGGCCTGCACTCAGCCGGCGCTGCGCCCTGTCGGCCCCGGACGTAGCGGACGTGGACGGGCGACGGGCTGCTCACCATGGACAAGATCCTGAGCCTGCAGCCTGAACGCGAGACTGGGTCGTGCTCTCGGCGTGCAACACGGCGAGCGGGCAGGGCGCAGGTGCTGCCGAGGCGGTGTCCGGCCTCGGCCGCGCCTTCTTCTACGCGGGCGCCCGCGCGCTGCTGGTGAGCCACTGGCCGGTGGAGACCGACCTCCGCCCGCGCGCCTCGACGACCGACCTCTTCCGGCGCCAGCAGGCAGAGCCCTGGCGTCGATCGCGCCCAGGCCCTGCAGCAGACCGATGAACTGGCTCATCGACCACGGGGCACGCTTCGTCGACGCCGCGAGCGGGAAGACCGTCGTTCAGCTACGCCCACCCAATCTTCTGGGCGCCGTTCGCTGATCGGCGATGGGGGCAGAGTGAACACCGCGGCGAGATGATCCAATGGTCATCTCGGCAGCACCGGAGCTCGCGGACGTGCTGAACCGCGACGGCGAAGTACACGCCTTCGGTCTCCGTCGCCGAGCCCACCACGATGCCGACGACCGCGCCCTCCTCGTCGAGCAGGGGGCCGCCGGAGTCGCCGGGATTGACGGGGGCTTGAGTCATGGATCGTCGATCGCGCTTCGAGGAATTCCGTCTGGATACTTCCACTCATAATCCGGTCGAATCTGAGACACGACGCCCTGGCCGAAGGACCAGAGGTAGGTCTTCGGGATGACCGATCGTGAACACGTCCTGGCCGATGCTTGGGCATCACAGCTGGCGAGCGGAATCACCGCGGCGGTCTGCGGCATCAGCTGGCGCAAGACTGGATGGGCGAGGTCCCGTCGCTGATTTCTCTGGATGATCCTGGCGAGCAAAGAAGTCGCTCCTGCCGGGACGGACGCCGTTGGACGGCCTGAACCACACGGCGACCCACTCGTCACCGCGCGCCTTGTACGCGTTGCGGACAACATGCTCATTGGTAACGATATCCCCTGCCCGGAGGCTCGCCACTCGATAGGGTGGTCGAGGCGAGATGCCTCACCCTTCTGAATCGGCCGGCGATCAGCGCCGGCGCGCCAAACGTCGCAATGGCGCGCCACGGCATGGACGCATGATCACTCCTTGCGGAGCGTCGCCCCAGCTTCCGGTGAACCTGATCGAGGGCGTGTTCAGTCGAGCACGGCCACTCAGCGGAATTTGGCTGCTCCAGCTCGGCGAGGAAGCGCCTTGCCACCGTCCGCGCTCCTCCGGAAGCACGAAGAGATCCTCCAGGTAGAGCGTCGGGCGGCCCACGAAGAGGTCAGAGTGCGTGAAGAAGTGAGGCGCGCGAAGCCGATCTAGCGGTGCATTCGCCGCAGGGCGGCAGATACGAGCGTCTCGAGGCAGCGCCGTGCCGCCCGTGGCTGGCAGATCTGGCCGACCGTGGCAGGCCACCTATCTGGTCGCAGCCAGACAGCTCGTACGCCCGCGAGCCCGCGGATCAGTTGCGTGGATAAGGCGCCGGCACGTCGCGGCGACGTGGCGCGCCGGATCGACAGGGCCGGCACCGCCACCGCCTCACGCTGAAGAAGATCGCCCGCGCCGGCTTTGCGGCGCGGGATCGATGATCGCCCGGTCCGTCGCCACCAGCACGTAGAGCATGTTCAGCGCCGTCAGCGCCGACAGGCACCGGCGCGCCGGTTCTTCGAGCGTACGGAACACGAGCCGTCGCCGTCAGGCCGCGCCGCCGACCTGCGCAGCTGGCGATGCAGCTGGGCGACCGGCAGCGCCCGGCCATCGACGAGGCTGAAGCTGCCGGCGTCCCGCTTGCTGCGCGAGAGCGACATGATCGAAGTACCGCCGCGCCTCGAGAGGACGCGTAGTGCTGGCGCGCGCCCTGCACCTCGCCGTGGAACTGCAGGCCCGTCGCGGGCTGTCGGCAGCTCCAGCTTCGTCGCCCTCCCGCGGGATCCCTCCCACGTCGCGCAGCCCGAAGGACCGGATAGGCGCGCGCGCCGCTCGAGCACGAACGCCTCGAGCGGCGAGCCGGCCGGAACCGGGAAGTAACGCTGGACGACGGATCCGAACCGCTCGAGGTAGAGGCGCAGCACCGGCGCCTTCTCGTCGTCCGGCACGGCGCGGACGCGATAGGCGCGGCGGCGCGAGCCCCGGGCCAGCGTGACGTCCGGGGCGGCCTCGACGTTCCGCGCCCACTGCGTGCGCCCGCGCGGGGCGACCAGGAACATGGCGCCGCCGATCTCGACCACGATCACCGGCGTCGAGTACACGCGGCCCGTTCTTCGACCTTTCACCTCGAGAAGGTAGTAGTCGCGCGGGCCCAGGCCCCAGCCGACCAGGACACCGAAGGCCCTGTTGAACAGCCGCTCGAGCGCGCTCGGCTCACGAAACGCCGGGCCCGACGTGCCCACCTACCGCTGGCTCAGGAAGTGCTCCGCGATCTCGATGGGCCGCGCGCGATCCAGACGTCGCTTCTTCGCGAGAATGTGCTGGATCAGGCGCTCGACCATCCGCAGTGCGTGACGGGCGGCCGATCACTTGCGGATGGCCCATGACGTTGAAGAATCCTCCCTCCTCGTACGCGCCCTCGAACTCTTCCTTCCAGATCTCGAAGACGTCCTCCTGGCTCCAGATCCCGTTGCCCACCGGCGGCACGGCGCTGAACCCGAAGTACACCCAGTCGTCGTTGACCCAGGCGGTCGGCAGCTCCACCAGCTCGCCGTAGGGTGTCTTGTGACAGTACGGAAGGTCCGCGTCCATCAGGTTGCTGTGGTAGACGAGGCCGTGCTTGCGGAGCAGCTCCATCGTGTGCTGCTGCTCGGATCGCAGGACGGTGCCCGCGAGCCCTGCGGCCGGATGCCCAGCACGCTCTGGAAGATGTCGAGGGTCTTCACGAGCAGCGCTTCTTCCTCCTCGCGACCCGACAGGAAGAACGGCTTCTCGTGCAGGTAGCCGTGATGCCCGACCTCGTGGCCGCGTCGCAGCACCTCGCGGGCCATGTCGGGATAGCGCTCGATGATCCAGCCCGGGATGAAGAAGCCGCACTTGATGTCGTACTTGTCGAGGACGCGGAGAATCCGCGGCATGCCCGTCTTGGGTCCGTAGGCGCCCATGCCCATGTGGAGCGGCCGCTCGGCGAGCGCGGGATCGCGCAGGATCCACGGGCTCTCGCCGTCGACGTCGAAGGGAGATCATGACCGCGCACCGCGCCCCGTTCTTCCACCTGATCGGCCGATCCATGCGTGTCTCCTCTAGGCCCCGCCACGTTCAGCAGCAGCTCCGTGTACGCCCGCACGCCCTCGCGCAGGTTCTCGAGCGAGATGCGCTCGTCGTTGCCGTGGATGCGCTGGAGCTCGTCCTCCTCGATGACGAACGGGGCTGAAGCCGTAGCCGTGGAGCCCGCGCGGCGGAACACCCAGTTGTCGGTGAAGGCGACCCAGGATCATCGGCGCCACCACCGCGCCCGGCGCCCGGCGCCGCAGCGTGTCGGCCATGGCCTTGTAGAGCTCGGTGTCGGGCGGCGAGAGTTCGGGATCTTCGGGTCCCGGGCGAACTGCACCTGGACGTTCGGGTCGGCCACCGCGCGCCGCACCCACCCGGCGATCTCCTCCGGGTCGTCGCCGCGCCAGCATCCGGCAGTCGATCTGCGCGGTCGCTTCGGGCGGGATGACGTTGCTCTTCGCGCTGCCGCGCAGCATCGTCACCGCGAAGCGTCGTCCGGACCATCGCCGCGTACTGCCGGTTCGCGTAGAAGCGCTCGCGGAAGGCCGGATCGCGAAGGCTGTCGGGCGAGGTCGTCGTAGCCGGCGGCTTGCTCCGCGGGCAGCACCGCGGCCATGCGGGAGAAGAACTCCTGCACTTCCGGGAGCACGCGCGGCGGCCGCTCCGCCGCGAGCAGCCGGTCGAGCGCGCGGACGAGCCGGTTGGGCGCGGTGTCCGGCCACGGCATCGAGCCGTGTCCGGCGCTCGCCGCGGGCCGTGAGCGTGATCGGCAGGCCCGTCTTCTCGGAGATGACGATCGAGGCCAGCGGCGCGGTGAGGCCTGGATGCATCTGGATCAGCCCGATCTCGGAGATCGCGTACTCGGCCCCCGCGAGCCAGTCCGGACGCCGATCGGCGATGAACTGGGCGCCGAACTCGCTCCCGGCCTCCTCGTCGGCCGTCGCCAGGAACACGAGGTCGCGCTTGAGCGGCACCCCGCGCGCTTGAGCGGCGAGCAAGGCCGCCAGGTGCAGGATGCCCGTCGACTTCATGTCGATCGCGCCGCGCCCGTAGAGGTAGCCGTCGGCGATGACGCCTCCGAACGGATCGACCGTCCAGTAGCGCCGGTCGGCGTACACGACGTCGATGTGATGATGAAGGACGATTCCGCCGAGGGAGCCGTCGCCTGGCAGGCGCGCGCGCAGGCTGGCGCGCCCGGGGCCCGCCTCGATCGTCTCGCTCTCGATGCCCTCGCGCGTCAGGACCTCGGCCAGAAACCGCGCGCCGGCGACCTCGTTGCCGGGGGATTGGTGGTGTCGATCTGCAGATAGCGGCGCAGGGCTCGACCGTCTCGTCGCCCAGCGCCCCCAGTCGGTCATCGGCCTTCCGCCTCGGGCGTCATCGCCTCGACGTCCCCCGAGCTCCCATCGTGCCATGTGGCAATAGAGATCGAGGAGCTGCATGGTGCGCTCGATCGCCGGGTTGTCGCTCGCCTGGCGCAGCTCCCGGACCCGCGCCTGCAGATCGCGAATGCGCTCGAGCGTCTCCGCGTGGGTCATGCGCCCGGCCGCTCCGCCAGCTGCCAGCGATGCGCGGCCGGGCGATGGTCGAAGAAGCGCTTGGCCTTCAGCTCGTAGCGCGGCAGGCTCCCCGGCTTCTGCACGGCGACGCCGATGCTGACGCCGATGACCGATCGGATCACCGCCTCCGCGTCGCGGTGAAGATCGCCGTAGCGGCTCTCGTCGACGTCCGGCCGCGCCTCGGCCTTCACCGTGACGAAATCGTTGGTGGCGTCCCGATCGACGTGCAGCTCGTAGTGCTCGGAGAGCCCGCCGACCCGGTGCAGCAGCGACTCCAGGGCCGAGGGATGAGACGTTCACGCCCTTGACGATGATCATGTGGTCGGTGCGGCCGAGCACGCCGCCCGGATAGTAGAGCCAGGTGGTCCCGCAGCCGCAGGGCTGATCCGTCAGCGCACGAGGTCGTGCGTGCGGTACTTGATGAGCGGCTGACCGTCCTGGATGTAGCTCGTCACGATGTGCTCGCCCACCTCCGCCGTACGGCACCGGGTTGCCCGCCTCGTCGACGACGAGCGCGTGGTACCAGTCCTCGCAGAGGTGGACGCCTTCCCGCAACGGGCAGCCCGGGTTCGTCGGCCCGAGCTCGGCGATGCCGTAGAGCTCGTGGCACCTGCGCACCCCACAGATCCTCGATCGCCTGGCGCGTCGCCGGGATGCTGCCGCCGGGCTCGCCGGCCACGATCACGTGCGAGATCGACGTCCTGGCGAGGTCCATGCCGAGCTCGCGGGCCGTCTCGCCAGGTAGAGCGCGTAGGTCGGCGTCGCCAGCATGACGTCAGGCCGGTACTGCTCGATCTGGCGGAGGCGCGCCTTGCTGTCGAGCCCGCCGCCCGAGACGACGGTGGCGCCGAGGCGGCGCACGCCCATGTATGCCGACCAGAAGGCGGCGAAGATCCCCAGTTGAACGGGAAGTAGAAGCTGTGGCGCGCGCGCAGGCCGGCGGCCCAGTAGACGTACACCCACGACTCGCCCCAGAGCTCCGGCGGAGTGATACGTGAGCGGGATGTGCAGCGGCGCGCCGAGTCGAGCCCGACGTGGCGAAGCGCTGATGGAAGAAGTCCTCGGAAGTGGCGAGCGCCTCGCCGAACGGCGGGTTGACGGCCTGCGCGTCGAGGAATCTCCTTCTTGTCGATGAACGGCAGCCGCTTCACGAAGTCGTCCATCGTGCGGATCTGCTCGGGCCGGACGTGGTTCCGGTCGAGCAGGTTCCGGTACATCGGGCTCCGCGCGCGTACGCGTAGGCGATCACGGTCTGGAGCTTCCTGAGGTGCAGCGCGGTCGAGATCGGCCCGCGGCATGGTCTGCGTGTGCGGGTTCCAGAACCGCTGGGCCTCGACCTCGGGCTTGTAGAGGCGCATGGCGCTAGAGGGTCTCGCGGACCTGGCGCGCGCCCCGGCCACGAGCGCCTGGAGCTTGGCGAACGCGAGGTGGCGCGGGAGCCGCGCGGGCCGCAATCCGGGTTGAGCCAGAGCCGCTCCGCCGGCACGCTCTCGAGAACCCGGCGGATCCGCCGCGCCACCAGCTCCGGCGCTCTCGACGTAGAAGTTCTTGAGGTCGAGACGCCGGCGCCCAGCTCCTTCGGGCAATCGAATTCGCGCCACAGCTCGGTCTCGGCCATCTCGCGGTTGGCGAACTCGAGCACGAGCCTGGTCGGCGCTCGAGCCGCAGACTGGCCGGGAACAGCGGCCGGTAGGGCGCTCGCCGAAGCCGAACCCTTCCAGGGTGCCGAAGCAGATGTGCCAGAACCGCCGCTCGACGGGACGCCCTCGAAGCAGCGATCGTAGAGCTCGACCATCCGCTTCGGCTCCATGATGAAGCTCTGGTAGACGATCCGTCGATCTGGAGGTTGCGGGCGCCGCCGGCTGCGAGGGCGCGCAGCTCTCGATTGATGATCGGCGCCAGGTCGGCGGCGACCTCCAGCCGGTCCCGGTACGGGCCCGCCCTTCGTGACCTGGGTGGCGAGCGTGAGCGGACCAGGCAGCGTGATCTTGAACGGCCGCGTCGTCACGCGGCGGAGGTAGTCGAGCTCCTTGAGCGTGCCGAGCCCCTCGGGCGCCGTGACGCGCTCGACGGGCTCGTAGAGCACGTGGCCGTCGTAGGAGAGGATACCCACCTTCCGCCGCGGCTCGGGCGGCGCGCAGCCCGCGGAAGTACTTGAAGATCGAGACGATGAATCCCTGGCGGCGCATCTCGCCGTCGGAGATCAGATCGACGCCGGCCCGCTCCTGATCCCGCACGGCGGTGGCGACGGCGTCGTTCTCCGTCTCCGCGACGTCCATGACGCCGAAGCCACCGGCCTCGATCTTCTCGTACGCCGCCCAGAGCCAGGCCGGGATCGCGTAGCTGCCGACGACGGTCGTGGGAAGGATCGGCAGCGCGGAGGCCGTCACGCGTCGCTACTCGGCGAGCGTGAAGACGCCCTTCTTGACCGTGAGCGCCCAGATCTGCCCGACGTTGACGCCGAGCTCGTTCATCGTGACCGCGCCGATCGCGCCGTCGTAGGCCTTGAGCCCGGCTCCAGCACTTCGCGAGCTTCTCGCGGTCGCTGTCGAGGTCGTCAGGCCTTGTTGGTGACGCCGCTGGTCTCGACGCACATCTTGGAGATGAAGAGCTGGTCGTACATCGCGAGGGCGGACGGAGTTCGGCCGCTTGCCGCCCGAGCGCTCGAGGAACTTCTTCACGAACGTCTGCACGCGCGGGATCGGCCGCTCGTTCCAGGCGTAGCGTCGTGGTGTACCAGCCATCGACGGCGTCGCCGCCGAGCGTGACGAGGTCGGGCGTGGCCGTCGCGACGCCGCCGTGGAACGGGCCCTTGTATCCCTGCCGCCGCGCCTCCCTTGGCGATGAGCGCGGCCTCGCGCAGGCGGAGCCGAGGAACAGCATGTCCGGCTGCTTGCCGAGAGCGCGGGTGACCTGCGCGCTGAAGTCGAGGTCGCCGGTCTGGAAGGTGATCGAGTCGACGAGCTCGACGTTCGCCTGCTTCAAGGTACCGGGCATCACGCCCTCGCCCTCCGCCTTCGAGATGGCGTCGGCGCTGTTGTAGAGGATGACCGCCTTCTTGACGCCGGGGTTGTGCTTGCGCGGCGCGCGCTAGCCCGTGCCCAGAGCTCGCGCCGCGCCGGGGTTCATCGTGAAGGCCCACGGGCGGAACTTGTCGGTGAGCCCGGGCGCGGCGGCGGTCGGACTGATGATCGGCACCTTCAGGCTCGCCGAAAGCGGGATACATGACGCCCGCGCTCGAGCTCGAGATCGACCCGTGGATCATGAGGACGCGATCGGTCTGGGCGAGACGGCGCGTCAGCGTGACCGATTCCTTCGGGTCGCCGCGGTCGTCGGCCGACGACCGAGCTCGATCGGCAGCGCCGCCGATCCCGCCGGCGGCGTTGATCTCGTCGCGCGCGAACTCGGCGCCGATGAGCCCGTGCTGACCCCAGTCCACGAAGATGCCCGCCATCGGCATGATCACGCCCAGCCGCACCTTGTCTCCCGCCAGCCTGGCGCACCGATCGCCGGAGCCGCCGTCAGGCCACGCGAACAGGGCGATGACGAGGCCGATCGCGAGCGCGCGCCGTCGAGATACGAGCATGTCGATTCCTCCGCTCACGCGAGCGACAGCGCGAGCCGAGTCGAATTCCGTGATCTGCATCTCGCGTCCCATGCCCCAGCGATTGATCGCCGCCATGATCTCGGCGAGCTTCTCGGCCGGATAGGGCGCGAAGACGAAGCGCTCGCCGGGGCCCCATTGCTCCGACGTGCCACTGCCGGTCGGCGAACTCCGGGGAACGCACTTCATCCAGAGCGGCAGGTACCGGGCGAGGTCCCGGTCGATCGCCGCGTCGGCGCGGGCGAGCGCCGCGAAGTAGCGGCGCAGCGTCGCGCGTCGCTCGACTCGTCCACCCACCAGAGCGTGTTGAACTCGCCGCCCAGGATCTTCCGCGCAGCCCGAGCTCCTCGGCCGTGAGATCTGCGGTCGAGGAGCGCTCGCCGCCTCCACCTCACCCCTCAAGCAGCGCGTCGAGCCGGCGCCCGAAGCCGCCGACCGGCTCGATCTTGATGTCGGTCAGGGGCAGATACGACTCGAGGCGATAGGGCACGTTGTAGTGGCTGCCCGCCATCAGGCCGACCGCGATGGGCACGCCGCGCAGATCCTCCGGCCGGCGGACGCGCGAGTCCGGGCGCACGTAGATCGCGTGGCGCGCCACGCCGTAGGCGTCGGGTACGAACTTCCCCATGCCGGCGCCGGCGTTGCACGACGCTGCCCCACGCGCACGCGTTGCCGATCGCCTGCGCGCCCTCGAGGAACGGCTTGTCTTGAGGCCGGAGCTTGTAGCCGCCGCTCCACGCCTTCATCTGGCCGAGGTAGAGCGTCCCACATCACCTCGGGATCGAGGCCCTCGGCGCGGAAGTAGCCCTCCTCGAAGGCGATCCATTCGTGGAGCCGCATGCCGGTGGGAAAGATGCGGATCTTCGTGAGGGCGCTCATCGGTTCGGCGACGGTAATACGGCGGGCCGAGGCCTGTCAATCCAGGTGTATCATCCGCGCACGATGCTCGCTCAGCAGCTCGTCAACGGGCTGATGCTCGGCGGCGCCTACGCCCTCGTCGCGATCGGATACACGCTCATCTTCGGCGTGCTGAACCTGCTCCACCTGGCGCACGGCGAGGTCTTCATGGTCGGCGCCTACGTGGGCCTGACGCTCGCGCTCGCCGGCTTCCCGCCGTGGGCGACGCTCGGCGGCGCCATGCTCGCGGCGGCGGTGCTCGGCGTCCTCGTCGAGCGCGTGGCGTTCCGTCCGGTGCGCCAGCGCGGAAGCCACGTCACGCCGCTGATGACGACGATCGCCGTCGGCCTGATCCTCCAGCACTGCCGTGGTGAAGATCTTCGGCGCCGAGCCGGTGGCGTTCCCGGCGCCCTTCGCGTCGGCGGCGCTTCGCGCTGGGGCCGGTGACTCTCTCGACACTGCAGCTTCTCATCCTCGCCACGTCCGGTGCGCTCTGATGGGCGCCCTCGAGCTGTTCCTGCGCGCGACGCCGCTGCGGCATGACGATCCGCGCGACCGCGGAGAATCCGACGGTAGCCGGGCTGCTGGGCATCAACGTCGTCGCTGGCGATCGTGGCGACGTTCGCGATCGCCTCGGCGCTCGCCGGCGCCGCCGGCGTGCTCCTCGCCTGGAACTTCACGGGCCTGAGCCCGTTCTTCCGGCGTCAAGGTGGGGCTCAAGGGGCTCGCCATCATGCTGCTCGGCGGCCTCGGCAACGTCACGGGCGCGATGGTCGGCGGGCTCGTCGTCGGCGTCGTCGAGGTGCTGAGCGTCGCGTACTCGCGTCGTCCTACCGGGACGCGTTCGCGTTCGCGGTGATGATCGTGATCCTCCTGGTGCGCCCGACCGGTCTTTTCGGCGCGCGGCTCCAGACCGGCTGAGGCCCGCGTGCTGTCGGACCACGCCGTCTCGATCCTGATCTTCGCGGGCATCGACGTCATCGCTGGCGCTCGTTCTATCTGCCGGCCTCGGCGGGCCAGCTCTCGGCGGGTCAGGGCGGCTTCATGGCGCTCGGCGCGTACACGGCCGCCTACCTCACGGTGAACCACCAGACGCCGTTTCCGCTCGCGCTGGCCGCCGGTGGGCTCGTTTGGCGGGCTCGTCGGGCTCGCCGTGGGCTTTCCGCGCCCTACGGCTCCGCGGCCTGTATCTCGTGCTCGGTGACTTTCGGCTTCGGCGAGATGGTACGCGTCCTGTTCCTGAACCTTCCGGCCTTCGGCGGGTCCGGCCGGCTTCGCCGGCGATTCCGCCGGCGACCACCATCTGGCACGTGCTGGGGCTCCTCACCCTCCTCGCTTATTTCTTCACCCGGCTCGCCGGCTCGCGGATGGGCCGCGCGTTCGCCGCGCTCCGCGACGACGAGGCGGCCGCCGAGGCGATGGGCGTGAACTCGACCTACGTGAAGCCTCGCGGCGCTTCGCGGCGGGCGGCGTGATCGCCGGGCTCGGCGGCGCCCTCTACGCGCACTCACGCTGTTCATCGATCCCGGAAGCGTTCGGCGTCGGCCGGTCGCTCTTCGTCATGCTGTACGCCGTCTTCGGGCGGCTCGCGAGCTTCTGGGGCGCCGTCGCTGGGCGCGACGATCCTCTCGATTCTGTCCGGAGCTTCTGCGCTGGGTGAAGGACTGGCGGAGATTCTCTACGGGCTTCTGGTGCTCGTCATGATGCTCGTCCGGCCACAGGGTCTGCTCGACGCGGCCCTGCTGGCCCGGCTCTCCGCCGCGGTGAGCGGGCCGCTGCTCACGGTTGAGGGGCTCTCCGGAGCTTCGGGAGCCTCGTCGTCCTGGCGGGCCTCGACCTCGCGGTCGAGGCCGGCGGCATTCACGCGATCATCGGGCCGAACGGCGCCGGCAGGACGACGTTCTTCAATCTCGTGACCGGCGCCCTCGGCGCCGGGAGCGGACGCATCCGGCTTCGACGGCGTCGACATCGGCCATCTGCCGGCGTACCGGCGCACGGCGCTCGGGAATGTGCCGCACCTTCCAGAACATCCGGCTCTTCGGGTCGATGACCGTGCTCGAGAACGTGCTGCTCGGCCTGCACTGCCGGACGCGGGGCGGGCTCCTGGCGCCGCTGCTCGAGATTCCGTTTCGCCGCTCGCGCGGCGAGATCGCCGCGCGCGAGCGCGCGGCCGGAAGTCCTCAAGCTGGTCGGGCTCGCGGCGCGGGCCGACCAGGCCGCCGTGGAGCTTCCCTACGGCGAAGCAGCGCCGGCTCGGAGATCGCGCGCGCCCTCGCCAGCGGTCCCCGCCTGCTCCTGCTCGACGAGCCGTCCGCCGGGATGAATCCCCAGGAAGACGCTCGAGCTGGAGACGCGTTGATCGAGGCGGTCAACGCGCCGCGGCGTCACGATCTTGCTGATCGAGCACAAGATGTCGCGCTGGTCATGAAGCTCTCGCGGGTCGTCACGGTGCTCAACTTCGGCCAGAAGATCGCCGAGGGACCGCCGGCCCAGGTTCAGCGCGATCCAGCGGGTCATCGAGGCCTACCTTGGTTGAAATGGGGGCCTCGAAGGGCCGCCAGGCCCCTGACGCTCGGGAACGCCCCGGCAACGCGCCGGGCCGCGCTCCTCAGATCCGCGATCTGCACGTGAGCTACGGGAGGATTCGCGCGCTCAGGCGTGAGCCTGGCCGTGCCGCAGCCGGCATCGTCGCGCTGATCGGCGCCAACGGCGCTGGGAAGTCGACGACTGCTCCGCGCGCATCTCCGGCATCGTGCGCGCGCGCGGGCTACGGTCGGTCTCCTGGCGAGGAGCTCGTCGGACTGCCGGTCCATCAGATCGCCCGCCGACACGTGATTCACGTTCCGGAGGGACGCGGCACGTGCTGGCGCGCATGACCGTCCTCGAGAACCTCCGGCCTGCGGCGGCCTGGCGGCACAGGAACGGCGCGACCCGCGCGGGCGACCTGGAGCGCGGCGTTCGCCCTGTTCTCGGTGCTCCACGCGCCGGCGCCAGCTCGCCGGAAACCTGAGCGGGGGCGAGCAGCAGATGCTCGCCATCGGGCGGGCGATGATGGCACGACCACGACTCCTGATGCTCGACGAGCCGTCGCTCGGCCTGGCGCCGCTCCTGGTGCGCGAGATCTTCCGGATCATCCCGCGGCTCGCCGGCGAGGGAACGGCCGTCTTGCTCGTGGAGCAGAACGCGCGCATGGCGCTCCAGTGCGCGGCCCACGCCTACGTGCTCCAGACCGGGCGAGTCGTGCTCGCCGGCCCGGCCGCCGATCTGCTCGCCGCGCCCGAGGTGCAGCGCGCGTACCTCGGCGCCGGCTGAGCCGCCGGACCGACGCCTGCCCATGTCGGATCCGGCGTTCTTCGCCTTTCTGATCGTCGACGGGGCGCTGGCCGGCGCCATCTACGCGCTGGTCGCCCTCGCGTTCGTGGTGCGTCTACAAGGCCTCCCGCATGATCAACTTCGCCGTCGGCGAATGGACCATGGTGGGCTCGCGAATGGCCGCGCGCGGCCGGGCTACACGCTCGGCGTCGGGCTCGGCGGAGCGCTCGTCGCCGCCTGCGTGGCGCGTGATCGGGCTGGCGCTCTTCTTCAATCGTGTCGTCCTGCGTCCGCTGTTCCACCGGTCGCTGCTCTCGCTGATCATGGTCACCATCGGCGTCGGCATCTTCATGCGGGGCGCCGCGACTGTCGTCTTCGCCGGCTCCCGGTGCGGATCAGTGTCGCCGTTTCCAGTCAGACCCGCTGGTCGTCGGCGGTCCTACCGGTGGCCGGTCGACAAGATCGCCGCCGCCGCCATCGCCGCCGCGGCGATCGCGGCGCTGGAGCTGGTTCTTCAACGGCAGCCGCACGGGCCTCGCGCTGCGCGCGGTGGCGAGCGATCAGCAGGTCGCCACGGCGGTCGGGATCGACTCTCCATCGCCACTTCGCGCTCGCGTGGGGCCTGGTGAGGTGCTCTCGGTTCTGGCGGGGACGCTGTGGAGCTTCGCCTCGGGCGGCGGATTCGGGATCGAGCTCCTCGGGCTCAAGGTGTTTCCGATCGTGATTCTCGGCGGCCTCGACAGCCTGCCGGGCACGATCATCGCGGCCCTCGTCGTGGGAATCCTGCGAATCGCTCGTGACCGGGACTTCGATCCTGACCGCTCGTCGGCGGGGGATTCAGTCACGCCGCGTCCTACCTGGTCCTGATCGCCACGCTCCTCGTACGGCCGTTACACGGCTTCCTGGGGCGACCGGACGTCGAGCGAGAATGCTTAGCCCCGCCGCGGTGATTGCGGCGACGCCCCGCTGCTAGTGTGCCGCTGACACGCAGGAGGACGCGATGGCGGTGCAGGTGGTCGTTCGTCCGCCGGTCCCGGTCATGTACGTGGAGTCCGCCACGGTTGCGGCGCGGCGGAAGCCTTCCACCGGCTGGAGGCGCGGCTACCCGGTCTGAAGCGCAGAAGGTTCCACGGAACGTTCGAGCCGCCGGACGGCCCCTATCGCGCGTGCGTCGCGATCGAACCCGGAAGACGACCCGCGGGCTATGGGGCTCGCGGGTGGACCAGCACCCGGCGGGAAATATGGTCGCGGCAAGCTCGACAACTGGGGAGGACCACATCCTG
>ERZ1370068.1771-contig-1171_pt1 | contig 21954 bp, 26 predicted proteins | sample MGYA00561227_ERZ1370068 | MGnify/ENA primary metagenome ERZ1370068 (study PRJEB38410, sample SAMEA6850437) | metagenome | study: Metagenomic assessment of the ecological functions of the soil: analysis of the soil microbiota associated with the... | reverse complement strand
TTGTAACTTCAGTTCAGTTACGTATTGCTCCACGAGAGCTCGCCACTCTGGTCTGACGGGTGGCTCGCGTGTCCGCTCACGCCTCAGCACAGGCATCACCTCCGCCGACATTGCCGCTGCGAATCAGGCGGTTGCATCAACATGCTGACTCCCTGAAAACAATCGGCGCGTGGAGTTCGTGCGGCAATCAGCTTGAAGAGGGAGGAGATCGCCATGCCACTCTACGAACGAGGACCCGTCCGCATTCACTACGAAGAGTGTAGGTTCCAGGCTTTCCCCTGCTGTTGATACCGGGGGCGGGCTCAATTCAGCCCTCTCATCCCGGCAGAACCGCCTCGCCCCTTCAATCCCGATGGAACGGTACAAGGACGACTTCCGTTGTATCTGCGCTTCGACCTGCTGCAACCAGCCCCGGCCGGTCCCGCGGCCCGCTGGAGATCGACCGTCCCTGGGACGCCTATGCCGACGACCAGCCTCGGGCTGATGGACCACCTCGGCATCCGGCGAGTTCCTCGGTCATGGGCTTTTGCATCGGCGGGGCCGGATGATCCACAACCTTATCAAGCGGGCTCCGGAGCGCGTCGTGGCGCCGCTGATGATGCACGCCCAGCGGCTTTCGGCCCGAAACGTCCCGGACCTGTTTCTGCCAGAACAACATCAAAGGCTGGGGGCCGGCACGCTGTGCGACAAGCGCCCCGACGTCGCGATGGACACGGTCCGCGGCTTCCTGACCGGCATGTACGCCGCGACCGCGCCGACTTCACGCGCGTGTTTCACGCGTGTCGCGCGATTTCGTGCCAGCTCCATCCAGGAACCGCCGCTGCTACGATCGCGCCGGACGACGCGACCGGCGCGCCCGTACAAGGTCAGCGGGATGGAGGTGGCCAGCCCTCGCCCCTGAACGCCGAGGTGAGCCATCTATCCCCGGAAGGATTCGCCGGCACACTGCTCGACACGAGGTCGTGGAGCACGCGCGGCGCTTTCATCAGGCGCTGAACCCGTCACGGCCGGACGCTAGAACGAGGGTGCGCAGCTGAACTGGGATCCCTTACGCCACCTTGTCCGGATGGTTCGCTGGCGTGAGCGTCAGCAGTCAGCATCGGCCAGCGCGTTGCCTTCGGCTTCGCGCCCACTCGCCCCGAAGACCGCGACCTCAACGCTGCGCATCAGTGGACAACCGTATCGAGGCCGTTCCCCCTCCAGTCCATGCAGCTGGGTATGCGCTGGGACCGGGTGGGCCTTCCCGGAAATGTCTCGACAGCCTGGATAGACAAGGTCTGGGTGTCGTCGGAGCCCGTACCGTTCTCCCTCTGCGCGGCTACGTGCTAGGCATGAGGGCAGCGAGAGAGCGCACGTCGGTCACGGGCTTACCATAATGAGCGCTTTGCCGGCGTGGCTGGCCAACTTCAAGGGTCGGGGGTACCGGCAGATCGCGACGGTAAGCTGACATCATGGTCTATATTCCGCCGAGCTGGCTACGTCGCAGACAAGCCGGACGATGCCAGCGATGTTCGGTGGAGAGTGGCGTCGCATGCAGAAGTTTCCGACAGGCATGCGCTTAGCATCCTGCTGAACGGTGGCACGAAGTTGGTTCTGAAACGAACGCACCGGCGCGTTACCAGGCAAGTTGTTGCGCAGCTACGACATGATCGACTAGAGAAGAGGAAGAGGACAGTCATGCCAACGATTGACGTTCGCGCATGCCTACGAACGCAACCACCCGCGCCGCCCCCAGTAGGACACCTTGCCGGGCCGGCCTCGGTCACGGGCGACGAGATGGTGCTCCGCGATGGACACTGTCGGCGTCGACGGGGCGCTGAGCCAACTGCTTAGCTCTACCGATATTGACGCCAGCTACGCGCTCGAGGTCTACGCCGCTCATCCAGGACGGTTCGGGCTGATCAAGCCCGGTCGAGCACGACGGACCCGAAAGTTGCCGAGACGATCGCCGATTGAGGGCTACCATGGGCACGGTCGGCGTTCGGATCATGCTCAATCAGGAAGTGTCGACCGATCCGGCCGATACCGGCATCAACCGCGCGCTCGCCGCCGCAGCGCGGCGGTCGCTGCCGGTCAACCTGCTGTGCTGGGGTCGGTTGGACCAGGCCGCAGGGTTAGCCGCGAGAAACCCTGACACTGTGCTCGTGATCGACCATCTCGGTCTCCAGCAGCCGTTCCGCTCCGCCGCCGCCGGCCGAGCCGTCAGGCCGATCTCCCGAAGGTGCTGGCCCTGGCCAGCCAACCGAGTATATCAGGATCAAGATCCAGCGGAGCCTGCACTCTGTCGCATGAGCCGTTCCCGGTACAACGACATCTGGGACCCGGTCATGAGGACTCATCGATGCGTTCAGCCTTGATCGCTGCGTGCGGGTACCGACTGGACCAGGGCGACCGAGTTGCTCACCTACAAAGGAGGGCGTCGCGGCGTTCCGCGTCACCAACCGATTGTCCGACAATGAGCGGGGCCAAGCTCATGGGTGGCATGCGCTGGAGCTGAAGCCTACAAGCGCGCGCCGTCGAAGCGCCGTGACAATGTGACCACGCTCACCCTATTCCGGAGCGCTAGAACCCCGGTAAGCCGTCGGCCAGGCCATGCGGTCGCACACTCCGGGAGTATTCTTGGCGCCGACGAGAAGGGACGAAGGAAGAAGATACAGGCAATCCCTTCGGCCAGCTGCAGGCTGCCGCGGAGGAGGAGGGAGAGGAGCAGACGCGCACTGCAGGGTGATGGGGACCGTGGCTTACAACCAGTAACGACTAGAACGCTGCCTGTTGGCGGGGGACTACAGCCGATCCACCCGCCGTCTCGGACGCCGCGAACATGGACGACACGCTCTACATGGGTGAGCTCGTCGAGCCACTCGGATTCGATTCCATCTGGGCCACCGAGCATTACGGCTCGGCGTATTCGATGCAGCCGAACCCCTTGCAATACCTCGCGTACTGGGCCGGACGCACCAGCCGTGTCGATATGGGAACGGCCGTGATCGTGGCCCGTGCGTGCGAGAGGCCAGGCCGGCGTCAACGACATGACCGACCCGCTGCCGCTGGCCGCTTCTCCTCCTACCTCAGCGCCTAACTCCCGGTAGCCATCGGCGTGCCACTCGGTCGCACCACTCGCGGTATTCTGGCGCCGTGCCGCTGTAGCGGGCAATGATGCGGACGTGCTTGCCCTCGACGTTCATGTTGACGCCCGTCATCCAGGAGTCGACCTCGTTGGCGAGGAGGCCCTCGCCCTTCTTCCTGACGAAGCCCGTCCACTCGTCCACCGCCTCTCGGCCGGGCGTCAGCGACGCGCCAGACCGCGCGCGTCCATGTAGCCGAGCAGATCGCGGATCCATTCGACGTTGTATTCCGATGCTGCGCGGAATGTTGCCGAGCGCGGTGTGCGGGCCCATCACCATGAACATGTTCGGGAAGCCATCGACCATCACGCCGATGAAGGTGGAGGGCCCGCCCTTCCACTTGTCCTTCAGCTTCTGCCCGCCTTGCCCTCGGATATCGATGCGGTCGAAGCTGCCGGTGATGGCGTCGAAGCCGGTGGCGTAGACGATGATGTCGAACTCGAGCTCCCGGTCGCTGGTCTGGAGGCCAGTCCGGCGTGATCCGCTCGATCGGGGTGTCGAGGATGCTGACCAGCTCGACGTTCGGCTGGTTGTAGACCTCGTAATAGTGGGTCTCCTGCGGAACGCGGCGGGTGCCGAAGCCGTGGTCCTTCGGGATCAGCATCTCCGCGACCTCCGGGTCCTTCACCCGCTGGCGGATCTTGCTCGCCACGAAGTCGGAGAACAGCGTGTTCGCCGCTCGGTCGATCAGCATGTCGCGGAAATTGCCCATCCAGATTTCAAAGCCGGGTGAGGCGTAGAGCTTCTCCCAGAACGCGCGGCGCTCCTCCTCGCTGACCTCGAACGTGCTGCGCGGGTCGGTGTTGTGCACGAAGCAGGCGGCCGTCTCCTGGCAACGCGTGAACAGCTCCGGATAGCCCTTCCGGATCTCGTCCATCTCCTCCTTGGGGATGGGCCGGTTGTGCAGCGGCGTGCACCAGTTCGGACGGCGCTGGAAGACGGTGAGATGCCCCGCGGTCTTGGCGATCTCCTGGATGGCCTGCACGCCGGTCGCGCCGGTGCCGATCACGGCCACCCGTTTCCCTTCGAACGTGACGGGATGCTTGGGCCAGAGACCGGTGTGATAGGCCTCGCCTTCGAAGTCATCGACGCCCGCGATCCGTGGCATGGTCGGGGCGGAGAGCGGGCCAACCGCGGTGACGAGGTAGCGCGAGCGGTGACCGGCTGCCGTCCTCCAGCGTGATCTCCCAGGCGGTGCTGGCCTCGTCGAAGACCGCCGCCCTCACCCGACTCCTGAGCTGGATGTCCCGGCGCAAGTCGAACTTGTCGGCGACGTAGTTGAGGTAGCGCTCGGTCTCCGTCTGGGGCGCGAAGTGCTCGGTCCAGTCCCATTCGTCCAGCAGCTCCTGGCTGAAGGAGTAGCCGTAGGAATAGCTCTCGGAATCGAAGCGGCAGCCCGGATAGCGGTTCCAGTACCACGTGCCGCCGACGCCGGTCCCGGCTTCGAACACCCGGACCCTCTGGCCCATCTTCCGCAAGCAGTAGAGCTGGTACAGACCGGAGATGCCCGCTCCGATGATGATCGTGTCGTAGTCCAGGCCCTGCGTCGATTCAGGACGGCTCACGGTTGCGGACGAGGTGGCCATGGTCGGGTTCTTTCCTTCGTTGATGTCCGACCTTCTTGATGGCGCCGCGTTAGCTCGCGGTCGACGGTTGTCCGCCACGCCCGCGCTGACGATCGGCGGATCAGCCGAGATCGGCGCTGAGGCCGAAGCCCCGGGCGACGCCGCCGAGCTCCTCCAGCACGACGGCGCTCACCGGGATCCCGTCGCGCAGCCGCTCGGCCTTGCGTCGGGCCTCGGGCTCGCCGGCGATGAAGACCTCCTCGACGCCGGAGGCGACCTCCGAGGCCTTCACGTGGTCCACGAGGCGGTCGATGCGGGCGCGGAACTCCTCGATCGGCATGAAGCGCTCGGGATCGATGGCGAGGTAGAACGCACTGGTGACGAGCGGGTCGCGGCCGAAGTCCTTCATGCGGCGGCACGTCGGTGCCGAACAGCCCCGGAGAGCACGCCGCCGAGCACCTCGACCACGGTCGCGAGGCCGAAGCCCTTGTAGCCCCGGCCCATTGCATGAAGCCGTGCTGGATCGCCTCGACGGGATCGGTCGTGGGCTTGCCATGGCGGTCGAGCGCCCAGGTGTCCGGGATCTCGCCTCCCTTCTTGGCGGCGAGGCGCAGCTTTCCGCCCGCGACGACGGAGGTCGCCATGTCGAGCACGATCGGCTCGCGGCGCCCGGCGGGAAACGCCGCCGCGAACGGGTTGGTCGCGTACGTGGGCGTCGTGCCGCCGAACGGGGGCAGGATCGCGGGGCCATTGTTCATCGCGAGCCCGATGAAGCCGGCGCGCGCCGCCATCATCGGGTAGAAGCCGACGCAGCCCGGTGTGGGTCACGTTGCGCGCGGTGACGCAGCCCAGACCCGCGCCGCGGGCCTTGTCGATCGCGAGCTGCATGGCGCGCTTGGCCACCACGATGCCGAAGGCGCGATCGCCCTCGAGCATGGCGGTGGTCGGCGAATCCGCGCAGGACGCGGACATCGGGCTTCGGGTTGAGCAGGCCCAGCCGGATCATCGACAGGTAGCCCGCCACCCGCGTCGAGCCGTGCGACTCGACACCGCGCAGGTCCGCCTCCACCAGCACCTCGGCCACGGTGGCGGCGTCGGCCCGCCGGCGCGCCGGCGGCGGCGAGACCTGCTCGATGAACCGCCGGAGCCGCTCCGTCGAAACCCGCGTCACATCCGCCATCCAGTCGCCTCCCGTCTTGGCTCGCTCCCGGTAGTCCTGCAACGGGGCGTGGCGCTGGCCCTCGCCGGTGTGCGCGCGCTCCCGCCGTCGCGTTGATGCGAGGGAATTCTATCAGGTCCCTGCGCGAAAGGGCGCGTTCCGGGCCAGCGCGCTGAGTCAGCGGCAGCCGGGTCGCTCGGTTCTCGCTATCTCATTGCGGCCTACGTCAAATCGATCGAGCGCGGTAAGAGTCGGGCGGGATGAGCCTCCGCGGAACATGAGAAAGCGAATCGCCTGACATGACAACCAACCATCGTCTGCTTCTCGCGGCGCGGCCAGCCGGTATTCCGGGGCCGGTGAATTTCACGGCCGATGCCGTACCGGTACGCACGCCCGGTCGCGGAGAGGCGCTGCTGGAGACCCTCTATCTCTCCATCGATCCCGCCATGCGCTCCTGGATGAGCCGAGGGCGCGGGGGTATCAGCAGGGCATTTCACTCGGCGAGGTGATGCGCGGCGGCGGCATCGCCCGCGTGCTCGACAGCCGCGCCGAGGATCTTGCCCCGGCGATCTGGTGCAGGCGCGGCTGGGCTGGCAGACCCGTCCGACCATTCCCGGACGTTACCTGCAGAAGCTCGATCTTTCCCTTGGTACCGCCGAGGACTGGATCGGCCCGCTCGGTCTCAGCGCCGTCACCGCCTATTTCGGCTTGCGCGACATCGGCGGATTGCGACCGGAGTGATCGCGTGCTGATCTCAGCCGCCGCGGGCGGGTGGGTCAGGTCGCGGTGCAGATCGCCCGCATCGAAGGCTGCCGTGTGGCGGGAATCGCGGGCGGGCCGGAGAAATGCGCGTTTGTCGCGGGCGAGCTCGGCGCTGACGCGGTGATCGATTACAAGGCGGAGAAGGACCTGTCCGCCGCCATCGCCCGCGCCTGCCCGGAGGGTGGATCTCTATTTCGACAATGTCGGCGGCCCCACTGCTGGACGCGGCCCTGGCGCATCTGCGCCAGGGCGCGCGCGTCATGCTGTGCGGCCGCATCTCGCCAGACGCATGCTGCCGAACCGTATGGTGTGCGCAATCTTGGCCGGCTGGCGGCGGCCCAGCGGACGCATGCAGGGTTTCCTGGTGTTCAACTACCACGAACGTTACGACGAAGCCCGCACATGGCTTGGCGCGGCGCCGGGACGGCAGCCTGCGCCAGAGGCTGCATGTGCTGGAGGGGCTGGCGCAGGCGCCCATCGGACTCGGCATGCTGTTCCGCGGCGAGAACACGGGCAAGCTGGTCGTTCGCGTGCGCCGCGGGTTAGATGGCTCGCACGCGACGCCAAACCGACGACACAGGAGGCAACGATGCGATGTGAGGGCAAGATCGTCCTCGTCACGGGCGCGCAGCGCGGCGTCAGGCGCGCCGTCGCGCTCCGCTTCGCGCGGGAGGGCGCCCACGTGGCGCTCAATTTCCTCGACGACAAGCCGGCGGCGGAGGCTGCCGCGGCCGAGATCGCCGCGCTCGGCCGCCGTTGCTGCACGATCGGGGCGGACGTGTCGAAGCCCGAGGAGGCGCGGCGTCTCGTGGCCGAGGTCGAGCGTGGCCTGGGACCGATCGACGTCCTGGTGAACAACGCCGGCATCTTTCCACGGGCGGCGTTCCTGGAGCTGGACGAGGCGCAGTGGGATGCGGTGCTCGACACCAATCTCAAGGGCACGTTCGTCTGCTCCCAGGAGGCGGCGCGCCGCATGGTGGAGGCCGGGCGGCCCGGCGTGATCATCAACCTGGTGTCGGGCGCGCCCTATCGCGGCGGGCTGCGTGCCACCGCCTACATGGCGAGCAAGCTGGGCATCGTGGGACTCACGCGCGGAATGGCGCGCGAGCTGGCCCCGCACCGCATCCGGGTCAACGCCGTCGCCCCCGGCGTCACCAACACCGCAATGCCGCGGCTCGGGAACACCGAGGAGGCGCTCGCCGTGCTGGCGCGCACCAATCCGACCGGGCGGCTGGCCGAGCCCGAGGACATCGCCGACGTGATCGTGTTCCTCGCCACCGACGACGCGCGTCACCTGATCGGCCAGGTCGTCCACGTCAACGGTGGCGACTATCACGGGTAGGAAGAACGGAGATCCGGATTGGCCCGAGCGAGGTCGGCGAGCAACTGGGGAAACTCGATCCCCAGGCGGGCTTGGAGCTCAATGGACTTGGCGTCGAGGTGCTGGCGAGTATAGGAAGCCACCGCGAACGGTAGGCCCAGAAGGATGCAGTTCCACTTGCCCGTCACGGGCAGGACAAGATGTCGATCCTCGAACGCCGCCCGGTGATCGCGAAGTATCGAGGGCGGGACGCTCTCGGACGGATCGGTCCAGAGGTTGATGGCGAGCACTCCTCTCGCGGCCAGGCGGCGAGCGCAGGACGCAAAGGAAGCCGGCTTCGGTCACGAGAGGGCGGTGCCCTTCCGGTCGTGAAGGTCGACCAGGACGAGATCGTACGTGCGGCCAGAATCCTCGCGCAGAAACACCTCGGCGTCGCACACGTGGGTTCGCAGTCGAGGGGAGCGGGCCAGGTGGAAATAGTCATGGGCCACTTGAACCACCTTGGCCCGCCTCTCGACCACGTCGATCCGGCATGTGGGAAAGACGTGCATCAGGAACCGGGGAAGAGAGCCTCCCCCAGTCCCAGGACCAGGGCGGAGCGGGGTTCGCGGGTGAAGAGCAGGCTGCTCAGCATGGAGCGGGTATAAGACAGAACCAGCCTGTGAGGTTCCTCGCGCGACATCGCGCTCTGTCTCGCCGACGTGCCGAAGTACAGGGCCCGGGCGTCGAAGTCGTCGACGACCTCGATCACGCCTTCCTCGTCATGACAGGAAAAACGAGACCGTTCTCATCCATGGGAGTCACTGGGCCCGGCATGGCCCAGCAATTCTAGCGCACGAGCATCGCTGAGCCGGGCGGCGCGCTGGCCGTGACGAACCTTCGCGATCGCACGGTTGCGAGTCGCGTTTTGGGTTACTCTTTCCGAGCTCAACCAATCGACGATGAAGAGGAGGAGCAGCGATGCCGGTCTTCAGCAGCGTGACGATGTCGAGCTGTACTACGAGGAACACGGACACGGGCTTCCCGGTCTTGCTCATCGCGCCGGGAGGGATGCGCTCGGCGCGTGTCATTCTGGGAACGAACCCCATGGAATCCCATCGACCAGCTCGCGCCGCACTATCGCGTCATCGCCATGGATCAACGCAATGCCGGCAAATCGGTGGCTCCCGTACGCCCCACCGACAGCTGGCACGTTTACACGGCCGACCAGCTTGCCTTGCTGGACCACCTGGGCATTGATCGCTTCCACGTGGCGGGAATGTGCATCGGCGGTCCATACATCATGAGGGCTGATCCAGGCGGCGCCGCAGCGCGTGGCATCGGCCGTCGTGTTTCAGACCATCGGCCTGGACGACAACCGCCAGGCCTTTTTCGAGATGTTCGACAGCTGGGCGAATGAGCTCCGGCCGCACGCGCCCTGAAGTGAGTGGGGCGACCTGGGAATCCTTCAAGAAGTCCATGTACGGCGGCGATTTTCTCTTCAACGTGTCGCGCGAGTTTGTCTCTCGCTGTCAGACGCCCCTGCTGGTATTGCTGGGCAATGATCTGCACCATCCACAGTCCTCGTCACGCAGAGGTCGCCGCGCTGGCGCCGAACGCCACGCTCATCGAGCTCTGGAAAGAGCCCGAGCACCAGCCGGCGGCGAAGAAAGCCGTGGAAGAGTTCCTGGCCAAGCACACGCCGCGCTGAGGTGTGCAACCTGTGGACGGCGCATGACCTGCGGCACACCGTGCAGGCCGAAGAGGCGCTGATGCAGATCTTCGTCCGGGCACCGGCCACGCTGGCGCTGGGAGTTCACCGACCACGGTGTCGAGGTGCGCGCACCACGCGCGTAGCTGAGCGCGAGCAGGATCACGCCGGCGGGAGTAACGCCCCCGGAGGCGAGCAGGTCGGCGATGGATGCCTCGTCGTATCCCAGCTCGCGCGCCACGGCGCTGGCTGTGCTCGCCGAAGCGCGGAGCATGTCGCCGGATGTCGGCCGGCGACGCGGAGAAGCGTCACCGGGGGCGGACCAGGATGGTCGCGCCCTCGCTCGGATGATGGTGCGGCTCGAACATGCCCACCGCCTTCAGGTGCTCGTCGTCCATCAACGTTTGGATGTCGGCGACCGGCATGCACGGAATCTCGCCTCGCTCGCAGATCTCGACCCACTCGGCCGTGGTCTTCTCCGGCGTCACGCTGGCCACGAAGCCGTAGAGCTCGTCCACGGTGTGCACGCGGGCGCTGTAGGTCGCGAAGCCCGGGATCTCCATCATCTCCGGACGGCCCACCGCGGTGAAGAAGCTCAGCCATTGCTTGTCGCTGTACGGCAAGATGCACACGTAGCCGTCCTTGGTCGGGAAGGGGCGCCGCGCCGGCGTGGTCACCCGCTGGTATCCGAGCTGGCCGATCGGCGGCTCGAACGCCGCGCCGTTGATGTGCTCGACCAGGTTGAACGACACGAGCACCTCGAACATCGGCACCTCGACGAACTGCCCCTGGCCGGTGCGCTCCCGGTGCAGCAGGGCCAGCGCCACCGCCTGGCCCAGGGTCACCCCGACCAGCTTGTCGGCGATCGCCGCCGGGACGTACTGCGGCGTTCCGTCTCGCATCGCGAACAGGCTGGCGAGGCCCGACGCGGCCTGGATGGCATCGTCGTACGCCGGCTTCGCGCGATAGGGACCGGCCTGTCCGAAGCCGTACGCCCCGACGTAGACGATGTTCGGCTTGATGGCCGAGACCGCGGGATAGTCGAAGCCCAAGCGCTCGATGGCCTGCGGCCGCATGTTGTGGACGAACACGTCCGCGGTCGCCACGAGCCGGCGCAGCACCTCCTGGCGCGTGTCGTGCTTGAGGTCCAGCGCCACGGAGCGCTTGTTGCGGTTGGCATTGAGGAAGATGCCCCCATGCCGGGCCGGCGCACCGTGCCCATGTTGCGCGCGATGTCGCCGGTGGGCGGGGCTTCCACCTTGATGACGTCGGCGCCCATGTCGCCGAGAATCTGCGTGCCATAGGGCCTGAGCAGAACTGTGGTCACGTCGATCACGCGAATGCCGTCCAGGGGACCAGGCAAGACACCCTCCTTTGTGGGGCCTGATCCTAACAGAACGGCGAGCTGCGTGCAGTGGGGTGACTTGACGTGGTGGGGCTCCCGCCACAGTATCGGGACCGACAAGCAGCAGATGGGCGGGCCCCGAGATGGCCCTCATACCACGCCGCATCGAGGGAGGATCATGGCACAGGAAACGATCGTGTTTGCTCAGGGCATCGAGATGCCGCCACACATCCAGGCGCTGGCTCAGTCCCTGAAGCCGGCGGAGTTCGCGCTCCGTGCGCTCCCGTCCACGGCCAAGCCCGAGGAAATCGCGGCCGCCATGCGGGATGCCGAGTACCTGGTGGGCTTTCTCCGGTTTCTGCCGGATGAAGCCTATCTCTGGCGCCAAGCGGCTCAAGCTCGTGCAGGTCCTGAGCGCCGGCTACGACGCCGTCAACATCGCCGGGGCCCGCAAGGCCCATATCCCGATCTGCCAGAACGGCGGCGCCAACTCCGTGGCCGTGTCCGAGCACGCCGTGCTGCTGATCCTGGCTGTCTACCGGAAGATCGCGGCCTTCCATCAGAACGTGGCCGCCGGACGCTGGCACACGGGCATCCCCCGCATCGTCGACGTCCTGGAGCTCGAGGGAAAGACCGTGGGCATCGTGGGTCTCGGCAACATCGGCGAGAAGACGGCCCGCCGTCTGCGGGCGTTCGACTGCACCCTCGTCTACTACGACATCGCCCGGCGCAGCGCCGAGGAGGAGCAGAAGCTGGGCGTGCGCTTCGTCCCCTTCGAGACCTTGCTCCGAAACCTCCGACGTGGTGACCCTCCACGTGCCCCTGAACGACAGCACCCGGCACATGATCGACGGCAAGGCCCTCGGCCGGATGAAGCAGAAGTCCGTTCTGATCAACACCTGCCGCGGCGAGGTGGTGGACGAGGTCGCGTTGACCGCCGCGCTGCAGAACGGCAAGATCCTGGGCGCCGGCCTCGACACCTTCGCCAAGGAGCCGACGGATCCGGCCAACCCGCTCCTCAAGCTCCCCAACGTGACCCTGACCCCGCACAGCGCGGGCCCGACGGAGGAGAGCTTCACCAAGCGCTTCCGGAACGGCTACGCGAACGTCCAGCGCGTGGCGGCGGGCCAGCCCCTCTCTGGGTCATCCCGGAGATGAAGGACCTCTTCCAGAAGTAACCTCGCTCCCGTCGCGTTACCTCGCGTGCGTTACGATGACGCCCTTGCCGGACGGGGCGGCGGCGCGCTTGGCGCCCATGGTCGGTTTGGACGGACGGCTGGGGATGCCGAAGAGCGGCTCAAGGCGAATCTGGAGCCCAGAATCGCGAGACCCGATGTTGCGTCGGGTGCGCGAACGGAGGAGGCGTCTCAGCGCCAAACCACGGCCTTAGCCTCGGTCGAGGCGTCCGGACGAACGACCTCTCGTCTCGGCTGTTCCGGCGCGGAGGCGCTGCTTGACTACGGGGGACGCTGCGGCTAGGTTTCGAGCACGCTCGATCCCCTCGGACTGGAGGCGACGGCATGACAACTCGTCTGCGACGGTGGATGGTGCCGCTGGTCGGTCTTCTGCTCTGCCGCGCCTGTCGACGCGGGCGCCTTCGATCTCCTTCGCAACGAGGAAGCGACGATCGCCGACATCCATGCGGCGCTCAGCGCGAGGACACTGACGTGTCGAGGGCTGGTCCAGATGTACCTCGACCGCATCGAGGCGTACGACAAGAAGGGGCCGGCCCTGAACGCGATCGTCGTGACCAACCCCGACGCGTTGAAGGTCGCCGACGCGCTCGACGCCAGGTTCGCGCAATCGGGTCCCGCCGGCCCGCTTCACTGCGTGCCGCTGATCGTGAAGGACAACTACGAGACGACGGACATGCCGACCTCGGCAGGGTCGCTGTCGCTGAAGGGCGTGATGTCGAAGACCGACGCCTTTCAGATCAAGAAGCTTCGGGAGGCGGGCGCCATCATGCTGGCGAAGAGCAACATGGCGGAGTTCGCCTTCGATCCGATGGAGACCGTGAACTCGCTGCTGCCCGGCTACACGCGCAATCCCTACGCGCTCGATCGCGTCACGGCCGGCTCGAGCGGCGGCACGGCCGCGGCGGTCGCCGCGAGCTTCGGCACCGTCGGCCTCGGCACCGACACGGGCAACTCCATCCGCGGGCCCTCGTCGCACACGAGCCTGGTGGGCATCCGCTCGACGATGGGACTCACCAGCCGCGACGGCATCGTGCCGCTCTTCCTCGACAAGGACATCGGTGGACCCATGGCGCGGACCGTGGCGGATGCCGTGGCGATCTTCGACGTGATCGCCGGCTACGATCCGGCGGATCCGGTGACCGCGGCCAGTCAGGGGAAGCGGGCGGACAGCTACATGAAGTTCCTGGACAAGGACGGTGTGCGCGGCATGCGGCTCGGCGTCGTCCGACAGCTGTTCACCCCGCAGAACACCGATCCGGACGTGATGAAGCGCATGGAGCAGGCGCTCGCCGATCTTCGGCGGCTGGGCGCGCAGATCGCCGATCCCGTGAATATTCCCGAGATCGACACCATCCCGCCGGGCATGCTCTTCTGCTTCCGGTTCAAGTTCGACATCAACGACTACCTGCCCCGGCTCGCCCCTGGCGCGCAGGTCAAGACCCTGGAAGACATCATCAAGTCGGGCAAGTTCCATCCGTCGATCGAGAAGCGCCTGCTCGACCGTCAGGCGGAGCCGCCGCTGGCCGAGAACCCGCGCTGCGCGCAGGTATCCCTGAACATGCAGCGGATGCGCGAGGCCGTGCAGAAGGTGATGGACGACAACACGCTCGACGCGCTGGTCTATCCGACGTGGGCCTTTCCACCGCGCATGATCGGTGACCTCAACACGCCCCACGGCAACAACAGCCCGCGCCTCTCGCCACCGACCGGGTTCCCCGCGATCACCGTTCCCATGGGCTTCGTGCGCGACGGCTTGCCGGTGGGGCTCCAGGTTCTGGGCCGCGCGTGGAGCGAGCCGACGTTGATCAGGATCGTGTACGGCTACGAGCAGGCGACCCGGCACCGCCGTCCGCCCGCCAGCACCCCGCCGCTCCCGCGCGCGTCCCTGAAGGCGTTCGGCTCGCTCACCGCGCCGCATTGACCCTCCGGCCTCCCCGCGTACCATGCCGGCTATCGCTTGCACCCTCGATGGAGGATAGGAGCACAACAGCATGGCAAACAAGACGCTCGAATACCGCGACGGCGCGGTGACCTTGAAGGGCTATCTGGCCGATGACGTGGGACCGGGTGCGCGGCCGGGCGTGGTGCTGTTCCCGGAAGCCTTCGGTATCGGCGATCACGTGATCGAGCGGGCGCGGCGGCTGGCGGCGCTGGGCTATGTAGCCCTGGCGGCCGATCCGTACGGAGACGGCGTGCAGGCGCAAGACCTGCCCCGGGCGATCGAGCTCATGACCGCCGTGCGCTCCGACGTCAGCCGCTGGCGTGCCCGCGCCCAGGCGGCGCTCGATGCCTTGTGCGCTCAGCCCAGTGTGGACCGCACCAAGCTCGCCGCCATCGGTTACTGCTTCGGCGGAAGCACGGCGCTCGAGCTCGGGCGCAGTGGCGCACCGCTGAGCGCCGTGGTGAGCTTCCACGGGGGCTCGAGGCGCCGAAGCCGGAGGATGCCAGAAACATCCGCGCCAAGGTGCTCGTCTGCCACGGCGCGAGCGACCCGCTGATTCCGCCCGAGCAAGTCGCCGCGTTCGAGGCGCAGATGCGGGACACCAAGGTCGACTGGCAGCTCTGCATCTACGGCGGCGCGGTGCACAGCTTCACGAACCCGGATGCCGACAAGCTCGGCAACCCGGCGCTCGCCTACAACGCGGCCGCTGATCGGCGCTCCTGGGCCGCGATGCCCTCGCTGTTCGAGGAGGCGTTCTCGGCCGCCTAGCCATGGGCGCTCTCCGCGATCTGGCCGAGCGAGATGTGGCACGGAGACTTCGATTCGGTTCGCGACCATCCCGTGCACGCTCGCGTCGACGCGCCCGAGGAGATCGCCGACGGTGTCCTGACCTTCAAAGGCATCGCCAGCGCCAACACCTTCGACACCGGCGACGGGCTCGTCATGCTCGATACCGGCGCGCGAAGCCCGAAGCCGCCGCCATCCATGCGGCCGTGCGCCGCTGGCGCCTGAGCCACGGCTCGCCGCGGCGGTGTTCTCGCACCATCACGTGGACCACGTGTACGGCACGATCCCGTTCGAGGCCGAGTCGGCGGAGAAGGGCTGGGCCCGGCCCATCGTCTACGGCCACCGCGATGTCGCGCGAAACTTCGACCGCTACAAGAAGACGGTCGGCTGGAACACGGCCATCAACCGGCGGCAGTTCGCCCTGCCGCTCGAGCGCTGGCGCTTTCCCGAGGACTTCCGGTACCCCGACGTCACATACGAGCGTCGCCTGACCTTTCGCCAGGGCGGCCTGACCTTCGAGCTTCACCACGCCCGCGGCGAGACCGAGGACGCGACGTGGGCGTGGGTACCAGAGCGCAGATCCTTCATCCCGGCGATCTCTTCATCTGGGCCGTGCCCAATGCCGGCAACCCGCAGAAGGTGCAGCGCTATGCCGGGGAGTGGGCCGCGGGCCTGCGGGAGATGGCCGGCCTCGACGCCGAGGTTCTCACGGCCGGTCACGGTGTGCCGATCTTCGGTGCCGCCCGGATCCGCCAGGCCCTGTCCGACACCGCCGAGTTGCTCCGAGTCGCTCGAGGCGCAGACCCTGGCCCTCATGAACGCTGGGCGCGCCGCTCGACCGCGTGATCCATGAGGTCGAGGTGCCGGCTCACCTCCGCGACCAGCCCTACCTCCGCCCCATCTACGACCACCCGCAGTTTCTGGTCCGCAACATCTGGCGCCTCTACGGCGGCTGGTACGACGGCGAGCCGGACCATCTCTTGCCCGCACCCCGTGCCGAGCAGGCTCGGGAGTGGATCGCCCTGGCCGGCGGTCTCGACCCGGTCCTGGCCCGGGCCGCCGAGCTACGACGTCGCAGGGAACCTGCGTCTGGCTTGCCACCTCGTCGAGATGGCCGTGGTCGCCGCGCCCGCATCCCGCGCGGCCCATGAGCTCCGGGCCGAGATCTATGCGGCGCGCGCGGCGCTCGAGCCCTCGTCGATGGGGCGCAATATCCTCAACCACGCCGCGCTCTCGAGCCGGGACGGCCGGCGCGATCTGGCCGGGCAGTGGTGAGTCGGAGCGCGCCGAGCGGCATCACCCGCCTGGACTGACTCTGCCCGCGGGGCGCGATCTTAGCTCGGGCCAGGGGCGGAGAAGAGGTTGGCGGCTGCGGGCTTTGGGAGTTCCGTCGCGGTCGCCGATCAGGCCAGCTCCTCCTGCTGGACGCTTGAGACTGCTGACGACTCCGGGGTCGACGGCGACAGTCATAGCTACGGGATCAACGAGGGCAATATCATGCAGACGACGACCCACTCTGACAGGAGGAAACTCATGAGCCGAAGTCGACGGCGCAACCTTGGTGGCGAGGAGCCTCAAACGGCAGGGCGTCCAATTCATGTTCGGGATCGTCGGGTTTCCGGTGGGCCCGATCGCCACGGCCGCGCAGAAGGAAGGGATCACCTATGTCGGGATGCGCAACGAGCAGTCCGCCTCGTATGCCGCGCAGGCCGTTGGCTATCATGACCGGGCGCCCCGGCGCCTGCCTCGTCGTGTCGGGCCCCGGCGTCGTCCACGCCCTCGCCGGCCTCGCCAATGCGCAGCAGAATGGCTGGCCGATGATCCTCATCGGCGGCGCTTCGGAGTCCTGGCGCAACGGCATGGGGGCGTTCCAGGAAGAGCGCCAGGTGCTGATCGCGACGCCGTTCTGCAAGTTCGCGCATGCGGTCGAGCACGTCCACCGCATCCCGTTCTATGTCGAGATGGCGGTCAGGAACGCGATCTATGGCCGGCCCGGCGCGAGCTATCTCGACATGCCGGACGACATCATCACCGGAAAGGTCGACGAGTTGATCGTGGACGAGCCGGCGCGCTGCCCGGACCCGCCACGCACCCAGGCCATGCCGGACGATGTCGAACGCGCGCTGGACACGCTCCGGTCGGCCGAGCGGCCGCTCGTCATCGTCGGCAAGGGCATGGCCTACGCGCGCGCCGAGGACGAGGTTCGCGCCTTCATCGAGCGCACCAAGCTGCCGTTCCTCGCCTCGCCGATGGGCAAGGGTGTGATGCCCGACAACCATCCGCTGTCGGTCGGCGCGGCCCGCAGCCACGCGCTGCAGAATGCCGACGTCGTCTTCCTGATGGGCGCGCGGCTCAACTGGATCATGCATTTCGGCCTGCCGCCGCGCTTCAACAAGAACGTGCGCATCATCCAGCTCGACATCGCCCCGGAGACGATCGGCCAGAACGCGGCGACCGAGGTCGGGCTGGTCGGCGACGGCAAGGCGATCGTCGGGCAGCTCAACAAGGCGCTCGAAAAGCGCGAGTGGGTCTATCCCAAGGACGCGCCCTGGCATGCGCGCGCATCGCCGCAAAATCGGCGGCGAATGCGGCGCAGATCGCGCCCCAGCTCGTCGACGACGCGGCGCCCGCCAACTACTACCGCGCGCTGAAGGACGTCGCCGCCTGGGCGCCGGAGGACGCGATCATCATCGGCGAGGGCGCCAGCACGATGGATATCGGCCGCACCCAGCTGTTCAATGCGAAGCCGCGGCACCGGCTCGATGCCGGCAGCTACGGCACGATGGGCATCGGCATGGGCTTCGTCATCGCCGCCGCGGTGGTGCATCCCGACAAGCCGATCATCTCGGTCTCGGGCGACTCGGCGATCGGCTTCTCCGGCATGGAGATGGAGACGGTCTGCCGCTATCAGCTGCCGGTCAAGATCGTCGTCTTCAACAATGGCGGCATCGGCCCGGGGCACGCGGAACATCCGGAGAACCCGCTCCAGAACATGAGGCCGAACGCGCTGATCTATGGCGCCCGCTACGACAAGATGATGGAGGCCTTCGGCGGCAAGGGCTTCTTCATCGAGGAGCCGAAGGACCTGAAGGGCGCCTTGCAAGAGGCGATGGACTTCCCGGCCCGGCGCTCGTCAACGTCCGGATTTCCCAGGAGTCCGCCCGCAAGCCGCAAGAGTTCCGCTGGCACAGCTGATCCGCTGAGGCTTCACGGCCAGGGGCCGCTCCGCAAGGGGCGGCCCCTTTTCGATGATCAGTGCATCACCATCCCGCCGTCCACGGTCCAGGCCTGACCGGTGATGTGGTCGCTCTGCTCGGAGGCGAAGAAGACGGCCAGCCGCGCGATGTCGTCGGGGCGGGCGACCCGGCCGGTGGGGGCAGGGTGAGCACCGGGGCGTGTGGGTCGCGCTCGGCGAGCGCGCGCTCGCGCCGTGAGGTCGACTCGCGCCGGCTCGTGTCGACGCTGCCCGGGCAAATCGCGTTCACCGTGATGCCGTGAGACGCCAGCTCCTGGGCCAGGACCTGGGTGAGGCCGATCACGCCGAACTTCGACGCCGTGTAGGCGCCGCGCCGAGGCGTGCCGCGCTTGCCCGAGGTCGACGCCATGTTGATGATCCGCCCGCTGCCCCGGACCAACATGTGGGGAATCACGGCGCGGCTCATGAGGTAGACGCCCTTGAGGTTGACGCCGAGGACGACGTCCCACGCCTCCTCCGGCACCTCCCAGAGGAGCCGGCGGTCGGCGCCATGCGGGGCGGCCGCGTTGTTGACGAGCACGTCGAGGCGCCCGAATCGCCCGAGCGCGTCGGCCACCATGCGATCCACGTCGGCGGCGCGACTCACGTCGCCGACGAGCGTCAGGATACGGCGCCCGAGTCCTTCGATCTCGGTGGCCAGGCTCTCGAGGCCCTTCCAGCCGAGTCGAATTTCCTCGAGGCCCTCCTCGTTCTCGTTCCGCGTCCCGCCCGACGCCACGTCGGTCGCGACGATGTCGGCCCCGGCCCTGGCAAACGCGACCGCGATCGCGCGGCCCATCCTGCGCGCCCGGGCGCACCCCGTGATCAGCACCGTCTTGCCCTCGAATTCGCTCATATCGTCACTCCTGACGGAAGGAAGGCCCGCGGTTGCGAGCTGGCCCCGAGTGTAGCCCATGAAGCGATCGCTATCGCAAGCCTCCGGACCGCCTGTTCTATGGCTGGTGGATCGTCGTCATCGGCTGCGTCCAGGACGCCGTGAAGGGCGGGACGTTCAACACCGGCTTCACGCTGTACTTCCTGCCCGATCCTCACCGAGCTCCATCTCAGCCGGGCCGCGACCTCTCTGCCCGTTCTCGCTCGCCAAGCTCGAGTCCGCCATCGAAGGCCCGCTCGTCGGCTATCTCATCGATCGCGTTCGACGTCCGGGTGATGCTGGTCGTCGGCACGACTGCTCGCCGGGCTCGGGTTCATCCTGCTGTCCTTCACCCAGAGCTATCTCGCTCTTCGTCCTGGTGTTCATGGGCCCGATGTCCCTGGGCTTTCAGGCCGGCTTCAACCAGGCCACCATGGCGACGGTCAATCACTGGTTCCGCCGCAAGCGCGGGCTCGCGATGTCGATCGTCCAGACCGGGCAGGCCATCGGCGGGGTCCTGATCTTTCCCCTGGTCGCGCTCGCCGTCCTGAAGCTGGGCTGGCGCGCCGCGCGCGTTTCTCTCCGGTCTCGTCGTGCTGCATGCTGCTGCCGCTGGTCCTGTTCATCCGCCGCTCTCCGGAGAGCATGGGGTTGCTGCCGGACGGCGAGCGCCGGCCCCCGCACGACTCGCCGGCGTCGACGGCGCGGCCGCGCGCGCCCGGGGACGCCGAGGAGTTCACGGCCCGGGAAGCGCTGCGGACGCCGACGTTCTGGCTGCTCGCCGCCTTCCACGGCCTGCGCAAGCATTCCCTACAGCGGCGTATCCGTCCACCTGGTGCCGCTGCTGGTCTGGAAGGGGCTGGACGAGCCGACGGCGGCGTTCTTCGTCGGGCTGACCGCCCTCAGCACCGTCGTCGTGCGGCCGCTGACCGGCTGGCTCGGTGACCGGCAATCGAAGCAGAAGATCGGCGCCATCGGTGTGCTCCTGGGCGCCGCTCGGCCTCGTCGTGCTGGCGTACAGCGACGGCGCGCTCTGGCCCATCGGTGGTCTTCGCCGATCTTGTTCGCGTTCGGCGACGGCGATCAACTCCGTGACGTGGGCGCTGGTCGGCGACTGCTTCGGTCGCAGCCACTTCGGCGCGATCCGCGGCTGGATCAGCATGTTCCAGAGCTTCGCCTCGATGCCCGCCGCGGTGCTCACCGGCTGGATCTACGACCAGACGCAGAGCTACACCTACGCGCTGATCGGCTTCATCATCTGCTACGCCGTGGCCGGGCTCATCCTGTGGCGGCTCCCTCACCCCAAGCGACCAACGAGGCTCGCGGCCAGCGCATAGCGCGGACAAACGCTGTTGCGGCACTGCTCGACCGCCAGCCCGGTAGAACCGCTCGACAGTTCGCCTCGCGACGGTGCACTATCTCGGTGCCGGCGGGATCGCCAACCGCACCCCACACGTGTAAGGAGGTCCAGAATGCGCACCTTGGCCCCACTGTTGACTGCCAGTCCTGTTGCTCTCACCGGTAGCCGGGCAGGCCCAGACGCTCCAGGACGTCGCGACGGCCCTGGGCGCGGCCAACCTCAAGTCGATCGAGATCCAGGGCAGCGGCGTGACCTTCCAGGTCGGGCAGAGCCAGGCGCCGGGCATGCCGTGGCCGCAGTTCAACGCGAAGAGCTTCGCGCGGCTCGTGAACTACGACACCGCCTGCGCTCCGCGAGGAGGCGGTCCGCATCCGGGCGCTCGAGCCGCCTCGCGGTGGAGGCCCCTACGTCCGGGGCGAGCAGCGCCAGGTCTTCGTGCTCAGCGGCGACCACACCTGGAACGTCGTGGCCGACGCGGCGGTGTCGGCGCCGATCACGCTCGCCGATCGGCAGTTCCAGCTCTGGTCGACCCCGCACGGCGTCGTCAAGGCCGCGCTGGCCGGCCGGGGCTCGATGCAGGGACGCACGATCGCCTTCGCCGTGCCCGGCCGCTTCAGGGCGACGGCGACGGTTGACGCTGCGAACCTGATCGAGAGAGTGGACGCGACGCTGACGAATCCGGTGCTGGGCGACATGGCCGTCACCGTCAGCTACGCGGAGTACCGGGACTTCGGCGGCGTGAAGTTTCCGACGAAGATTCGCCAGACGTACGGCGGCTTTCCCGCCCTGGACATCACCGTGACCGACGTCCGGCCCAACGTCGCCGCCGAGATCCAGGTGCCGGACAATGTCCGCCAGGCGCCGAATCCGTACACGCGCGTCACGAGCCAGATGGCGGCGGACGGCGTGTTCTACATCACCGGCGGCACGCACCACAGCGTGGCGATCGAGATGCAGGACCACGTGATCGTGGTCGAGGCGCCCCTCAACGACGAGCGCGCGCTCGCGGTCCTCGCGGAGGTCCGGACCCTCATTCCGAACAAGCCGATCCGCTACGTCGTCGTGAGCCACCAGCACTTCGACCACGCGGGCGGGGTCCGCGCCGCCGCGGGCGAGGGATCACGCTCGTGACCCACGAGGCCAGCAAGGCGTTCTTCGAGCGCGTGATCACGCTGCCGGCCACGGTGAGCCCGGATCACCTGGCGAAGTCGGGCAAGAAGGCGATGGTGGAGGGCGTCCGCGACCGGCGCGTGCTCAGCGACGCGACGCGGACCGTCGAGATCCGTCACATCGCGGGCATCCTTCACGCCGACGACCTGTTGATGGTGTACCTGCCGAAGGAGAAGCTCCTGATCGAGGCCGACGCGTACACGCCACCGGCGCCGAACGTGGCGCCGATGACGCCGCCGAGCCCGTTCACCGTCAGCCTCGTCGAGAACATCACGAAGCAGGGGCTCGCCGTCGACCAGATTCTTCCGTTGCACGGTCGCATCGTGCCGGTCGCCGAGCTTCTCAAGGCGGCGGGTCACCTCACTGACCGTCAGAGGGCATTCACAGTGAAGGAGGGCTCCATGGCCGCACCAGCTCGACGGCA
>ERZ1370068.1516-contig-11413_pt1 | contig 21960 bp, 29 predicted proteins | sample MGYA00561227_ERZ1370068 | MGnify/ENA primary metagenome ERZ1370068 (study PRJEB38410, sample SAMEA6850437) | metagenome | study: Metagenomic assessment of the ecological functions of the soil: analysis of the soil microbiota associated with the... | reverse complement strand
GACGCTCGCCTGGGACACGAGACCGCAGCTCCGCCCCGCCTCGCTACTTGACCCGGCACCCACCTTGAGCCACGGCTTGGTCGCGCATGCTTGCTTGACCGCCTCCAGTCATCTCCGGCGGCGGGCCCATCTTCACGCTGACCATCGATCGGCTTGCCGGTCTCAAGCACGCTCTTGAGGCTCGGACAGGATGAACGGCCAGCCCTGGCGGCCGCCGGCGAGGATGGCGTCGGGGCACCTCCCACTGATGCGCTTCGGTCATGCGTCAGCTTCACGCTGCCGCCCATCGGCTCGATGTCGTAGGTCACGAGCGATTCCGGCAATTCCCGGAACGCCTCCATTCCCTCGACGCTCCAGGTGGTCGCGAGCCGGCGCGGCGGATCATATTCGATCACCTGGCCCCTCATGTGGACGCTCCCGTCGGGCGCGCGCAGGATGAAGCTGCCGCCGACCTTCGGCTCGAGCTCGATGCTGTGCCCGAAGAAATATTGGCGGGTGAACTCGGCGCGGGTCAGCGCCTCCCATACCTTCTCCGGCGTGCTGGCAATGTAGGTGACGTAGACCGTGTTGGGGACGAATTTCGGCGCGCTCATTTTCGGTACTCTCGCTATCGCGGCGTTGCTCGCGGCGAGCGCGATCGCGCGCTCGCGCGCGTCATGCGCCTGTTCGGCGCTGGTCGACGTCGACAGCCATGCCGGTCTCCAGCAGGCTCTTCAGGCTCGACAGGATCATCGGCCAGCCGTTGCTGACGGCCGCATGCACCTTGCTGCCGGCGTTCAGAATTCGTCGTGGGTCACCGTGAGCTTGACCTCGGCGCCGCCCGTCGGCTCGAGCTCGAACGTCACCCGCGACGGCTTCTCGCGACGGAAGACCTCGTGGAACTCCACCTGCCAGCTGTAGGACAGGCGCCGATAGCGGCACGCAGTCCAGAACCTCGCCGGTGTCGTGGACTTCGCCGCCGCTGCGGAACGTCACGCGACTGCCGCGGCGTCCAGTCGGACTCGACTGCGGTGCCGAACCAGTACCGGCGCGTGAACGCCCCATCGGTGAGCGCCTGCCACAGCTTCTCCGGCGTGGTCGCGATGTAGGTGACGTAGACGAATTTCGGCTCGCTCATTTTTCGCCTCCAGACCGCGTTTGAGCTCGGCGAGCGCGCTCAGGCGATGGCGCTCGTATTTGCCGATCCAGCGCTCCGCGATGTCGTGGATCGGCACCGGATTGAGGTAGTGCAGCTTCTCGCGGCCGCGCCTGACGGTCGCGACGAGGTTGGCGCCCTCCAGGATGGCCAGGTGCTTGCTCACCGCCTGCCGCGTCATCGACGCTCCGGACGCGGCGAGGCGCGCACAAAGCTCGTTCAAGGTCTGGCCATTGTGCGGCGTACAGCCGGTCGAGAAGCTCTCTGCGGCTGGCATCCGCCAGGGCCTTGAACACATCGTCCATGGCGACAATATGCAACCATTTGGTTGCCTGTCAACCGGATCTTTCCCGGCGCGCGCGCCGCACTCCGATCGGGCAGCGCTATTCTTCCGGCGCTTCCTCGATCGGGTCGTAGCGTTTCGGATCGAGGCCGATGCAGATTCCAGGACTGCTGCATGTGCGGCGGCAGCGGCGCGGTGATGTCGATCGTTCCGCCGCGCGGATGCGGCACGACGATGCGGCGCGCCAGCAGATGCAGCCGGTTCTGCATGCCGCCCGGCAGCTCCCAGTTCTCCTTGGAGAAATATTTCGGATCGCCCACGATCGGATGGCCGATATGCGCCATGTGCGCGCGCAATTGATGGGTGCGGCCGGTCACCGGCTTGAGCGAGAGCCAGGCCAGCTGCGCGCGCGGCGGTCTCGACCACGGCGTAATAGGTGACCGCGTGGCTCGCGCCCTCCTCGCCGTGGCGCGCGATGCGCATGAACGAATCGTCCTCGCGCTCTTCCTTGGCCAGGATAGGTCGAGATGCGGCCCTGCCGCGGCTTGGGCACGCCCGCGACCAGCGCCCAGTAGATCTTTCGCGCCGAGCGCGGTGCGGAACGTCTTGGCGAGCGCCGTGGCCGCAAAGCGCGGTCTTGGCCACCAGCAGGCAGCCGGCGGTGTCCTTGTCGAGCCGGTGCACCAGTCGCGGGCGCTGGCCCTGGCGCGTCGCGCAGCACCTCGAGCATGCCGTCGAGATGGCGCGTGGTGCCCGAGCCGCCCTGCACCGCGAGCCCCATGGGCTTGTTGAGCACCAGCACGTCGGCGTCCTCGTGCAGCGTGATCGACTTGAGGAAATCGCGGGTCTTGGCGTCCGCCTCGTGTTCCAGGCGTGCGCGGCTTGGGCTGATCCAGCCTGCAGCGGCGGGATGCGCACCGCCTGCCCGGCCTCGAGCCGGTCCTTGGGCTGCGCGCGCTTGCCGTTCACGCGCAGCTCGCCTTTGCGGATGACGCGCTGGATGTGGGAGAACGAAAGCCCGGGAAAGCGCGCCTCGAGGAAGCGGTCGACGCGCATGCCGGCTTCGTCGGCGCTCACCTTGGCGGTCTGCACGCCGGTCGACGGCGGCGCGCGCTCGGCAACGGCGACGTCGCCGCGCCCTGGTTTGGTCTGCTCGTGCCGTGGCATGGACACCGCCGCAGTTCTTCCGCCGGCGCACCGGCCCAATCGAGCAGGAGCTGCTCGCCACGCATCCGCAACGTGATGGGAACGTTGCTGACCACACCTTCGCCCCAGCAGCGCGCGCCGATGTGCCAGGCACCGCGCACCCGGTAGCTCGTTCGCACGACGCAGGCGGCATCGCGCCACTGCAACGGTGAGCGAATTGACGACGAGCGGGCGACGCGACCGCGCGCTCACCGATACAAGCCTGCGCGTCCGGCGCCCAGCGGCCATCGAACGGCTCGGCCGCGCTCGCAGGCGTGCGCCGTGGCGACCACAACGCAAGCCGCCCATGCCAGTTGCTCGCGCGGCGTTCACGCCCGGCTCCGCTCTTCCGGAGCTTGGCCCAATATTCCAGCCGCTTCCTGATCTCGCGCTCGAAGCCGCGCTCGGGCGGATCGTAGAACTGTCTGCCGGCCGAGCGCTTCGGGGAAATAGTCCTGGCCGGAGAACGCCTCCGGCGCGTCGTGGTCGTAGTCGTAGCCGTCGCCGTAGCCTTCCGACTTCATCAGCTTGGTCGGCGCGTTGAGGATGTGCTTCGGCGGCAGCAGCGAGCCCGCCTCCTTGGCGGTGCGCATGGCGGCGCCGTAGGCCATGTAGGCGGCATTCGACTTCGGCGCGGTCGCGATATAGATCACCGCCTGCGCGATCGCCAGCTCGCCTTCGGGCGAGCCGAGAAAATCATAGGCGTCCTTGGCGGCATTGCAGATGACCAGCGCCTGCGGGTCGGCAAGCCCGATATCCTCGACCGCCATGCGCACCACGCGCCGCGCGAGATAGAGCGGGTCCTCGCCGGCATCGAGCATGCGGCAGAGATAGTAGAGCGCGGCGTCGGGATCGGAGCCGCGCACCGATTTGTGCAGCGCGCGAGATCAGGTTGTAGTGGCCGTCCTGCTTCTTGTCGTAGATCGGCGCGCGGCGCTGCACCACCTCCTGCAATTTCGCCGCGTCGAAGATCTCGCCCTCGCGCGCCGCGCGCCAGACCTCTTCCGCCAGCGTGAGCGCCGCGCGGCCGTCGCCGTCGGCCATGCGGACGAGCGATTGCGCGCGCCTCGGCATCGAGCGGCAGCTTCCTGCCCTCGATCATCTCGGCGCGCGCCAAGCAGCTTCTCGACCGCGGCGGCGTCGAGCGGCTTGAACACCAGCACGCGCGCGCGCGAGAGCAGCGGCGCGATCAGCTCGAACGACGGATTCTCCGTGGTGGCGCCGACCAGCACGATGGTGCCGTCTTCCATCACCGGCAGGAAGCGAATCCTGCTGCGCGCGGTTGAAGCGATGGATCTCGTCGACGAAGAGCAGCGTCCCCTGCCCGGTCTCGCGCCGCGCGCGCGCGGCCTCGAACACCTTCTTGAGGTCGGCGACGCCGGAGAAGATCGCCGAGATCTGCTCGAAATGCAGGTCGGTCGCCTGCGCCAGAAGGCGCGCCACCGTGGTCTTGCCGGTGCCGGGCGGGCCCCAGAAGATCAGCGAGCCGAGCGTGCGGGTGTCCAGCATGCGCGTGAGCGCGCCGTCGGGCCCGAGCAGATGATCCTGACCGACCACCTCGGCCAGCTGCGTCGGCCGCAGCCGGTCGGCCAGCGGGCGCGGCGCGTCGCGCTCGAGGCCCGCGGCCGCGAACAGGCTCGGCCTCTGCGCGCTTGGCGCGCGGCGGCGTCATCCGCCGAACTCCACCGACATCTGCTGGCCGCCGCGCACGATGGTGATGCGCCAGCGCCGGCTCTGCTGGCCGGCGGCGCGTTCGAGATCGCGGGTCTTGGCGATCTTCTGCATTGTTGACCGAGAGCACGAGATCGCCGCGCTGGAAGCCGAGGCTCTGCGCCGGCGAGCCGTTGGCGATGTCGACGATCGACGACGCCTTCGCACCGTGGGATCGAGCCGCAGGTCGTCCGCGAGCGCCGGCGACAGGTTGGACACCTTGGCACCCTGGAACGGCGAGCGACGACGCGATGACCAGCTCGTCGTGCGGCGTCTCCGGCGCCGCTTCGAGCGCCACGTTCAACGACAGTCTCCCTGCCGGCCCGCATGACGCCGAGCTTGGCGCTGCCGCCGATCGCCTTGGTCGCGAAGCGGTAGTCGAAGGCGTTCGGGTCCTCGACCGACCTGGCCGTCGATGGCGATGATCAGGTCGCTGGTCCTGCAGCCCGGCGCGCGCCGCCGGGCTCGCCGGCGTCACGCTCGCGATCAGCGCGCCGGACGGCCGCTTGAGGCCCAGGCTCTCGGCGATCTCGGGCGTCACGGCCTGCAGCTTCGCGCCGAGCCACGGCCGCTTGACCGACGGTGCCGCCGCTCCTGGCGGAGGCGACCACCACCCTGCACCATGTTGGCGGGAATGGCGAAGCCGATGCCCTGCGAGCCGCCCGAGCGCGAGAAGATCGCGGTGTTGATGCCGACCAGCGTGCCGGCCGAGATCGACCAGCGCGCCGCCCGAATTGCCGGGGTTGATGGCGGCGTCGGTCTGGATGAAGAACTGATAGTCGGTGATGCCGACCTGCGTGCGCGCCACCGCCGAAACGATGCCGTGGGTGACGGTCTGGCCGACGGCGAACGGATTGCCGATGGCGAGCACCAGATCGCCGACCTGCAAGCGCGTCCGGATCAGCGAACTCGATGCGCGGGAAAGCGCTCGTTCTGCGCCTTGATGCGCAACACCGCCAGGTCCGAGCGCGAATCCTTGAGCACGATCTCGGCTTCGAATTCGCGCTTGTCGGACAGCGACACCTTGACCTGGTCCGCTCCCTCGATGACGTGGTTGTTGGTGACCACGAGGCCCGCTGGCGTCGACGAGGACGCCCGAGCCGAGCGAGCGCTGGACCTGCTCGCCCGGTCCGCCAGGCCGTCCGGCACCCCGAAGAAGCGCCGGAAGATCGGGTCGTCGAGCAAGCGGATTGCGGACTGGCGACCGTCTTGGCGGCATAGACGTTGACCACGGCGGGCGCGGCGCGCTGCACCACCGGCGCGTAGGACAGCCGAACCTCGTTGGGCGAGGTCGGGACGCGCCGCTCCTGGGCGCGTTCCTGGCCGAGGGCGCCGAACGGAGGCCAGCGGCCAGGACGACGAGCACGGCGGCTGCGAGCCGATAAGGCGAGGAGATATGCTCGGCCGTGAAGACATGGGACATCCGATCCTGACGCGCTGAGATATAGTCCCAGCGTCGCGGCAATTGAAGGGCGCGACCGGTGCCGGCCTCGCCTGTAGAACAAGGCCTGCGGTCAAGCGCTAAACTGACCCGCCGTCCCCTCCCCGCCGAGGCTCCCGTGAACCAGACCCCCGTCGAATCGCCTGCCGGACCATCGCATGGCGGCGAGCTGCATGCCTCCGGCCGGGCGGTGATCTATGTGGTCGCCTTCGTCACCGGCGGGATCGTGATGAGCTTCGAGATGCTCGGCTCGCGCTATCTCAACCCCTATTTCGGCAGCGGCATCTATACCTGGGCCGCGCTGATCTCGACCGTGCTGATCGCGCCTGACCGCAGGCTACTTCCTCGGCGGCAGCGCTGGCCGACCGCACCGCCTCGGCGGCCGATCCTGGCACTCACCGTGATGATCGCATCGCTCTATCTGCTGGCGCTGCCGACGCTTCGCCCAAGGCATCCTCGAATTCGTGCTCGCCGGTCTCGACGATATCCGCGCCGGCAGCCTGGTCGGCGGCGCTCGCCCTGATGTTCTTTCCGGTGGCCTTGCTCGGCATGTATTCGCCATTCGCCATCCGGCTGCTGCTGCGCTCCGCGCAGCGCTCCGGCAGCGTTTCGGGCGCGGTCTACGGCGTCTCCACCGCCGGCTCGATCGTCGGCACGCTCGGGCACCACGTTCTTCCTCATTCCGACGATCGGCTCGCGCGCGATCACGCTCACGCTGGGCGCGCTCGGCCTGATCGCGGGGCTGGCGCTGCTGGCACTGGCGCGCCTCGAACGGCCGCGCCGGCGCCGCCTTCGTCGTGCTCGCGCTGGCGGCGCTCGCGCCGCCGTCGCGCCGGGCGGAAAGCCTGATCGACGACGGCATCCGCGCCGACATGCTCAAGCGCCCGAACGGGCGGCTCGCCCACATCGAAACCGAATACAACGACATCTTCATCACCAAGCGGCAGAACCAGCTCGTGATGTCGTTTCAGGTCAAGGGCTGGGACTACACCGAATCGGTCACCAACCTGCTCGATCCCGACGACCTGCCGCTGCGCTATGCGCAGGTCATGACGATCGCGACCATCTATCCCGAGACGCCGCAGAAGATCCTGATGCTCGGGCTCGGCGGCGGCTCGATCTCGACCTATCTCGGACGCTTCATGCCGGACGCCGCGATCACCACGGTTGAAATCGATCCCGGCGTCATCACCGCCGCCAAGACCTATTTCGGCCTGCGCGAGACCGAGCGCATGCGCTATCGGGCCGGCGACGGCCGCGTGTTTCTCAACCGCAACAGCGATCTCTACGACCTCATCCTGCTCGACGCCTACCGCGGCGGCTACGTGCCGTTCCACCTGCTGACGCGCGAGTTCTACGCCCTGGTCAAGCAGCGGCTCGCGCCCGGCGGCGCCGCCGCCTTCAACGTCCATGACGGCAGCAAGCTCTATGCCTCGACGGTGAAGACGCTCGGCGAGGTCTTTCCCGCGCTCGATCTCTATCCGACCGGAACGGGCGAGGTCATCGCCGTGGCCACGCGCCTCGCCGCTCGCCCAGGACGACGCTGGAGCGCAGGGCCGCGGCGCTGCAGGCGCGCCACGGCTTTCGCTTTCCGCTGCCGCAGATCCTGCCGCGGCGCATGGAGACGCCGCAGGCGACGGAGCCAACGGCGACGTCATCACCGACGATTTCGCGCCGGCCGACGTCTACGACGTCATGGGCAGGGATCCGCGCCGGCGCAAGTGAAGCGCCGGCGCGGAGAGGAACGTCACTCCTTCGCCGGCACCGTGCGCAGATAGGCGACCATGGCATCGAGGTCGCCATCGGTCATCTTGGCATAATAGCGCATATCCCATCGGAGGCTTGAGCCTGCTGCCGTCCTTGCGCACGCCTTGCGTGATGGCGCGCTTGATGTCGGCGTCGCTCCAATCGCCGATGCCGCTCGCCTTGCTCGAGGTGATGTTGCGCGAGGTCGACGTACCCCACGGGCCGGGGAATTCGCGTCCGCCCTTGCCGAGCGAATTCTGAAAATCCACTCCCGCGCCGGGCGGACCGAACGGCGTGTGGCACTCCATGCAATGGGCGATGGTGACGAGATAGAATCCGCGTTTCACCTTGTCGCCGAGATCGGCCTCCGACATGGGTTGCTCGGCGCCGGGAAACACCTTGTGCGGGATCTCCATCTTGTAGACGGGATCCCTCACCTTGTTGTTGACCGGCTTCAGCGAGCGCAGATAGGCGACGATGCCGTCGAGATCGCCGGGCGTGAGGATCTTGTAGAAGCCGGTGGGCATGATCTCGGCCAGGTGATGGCCGCTCGGCCGCACGCCCTCCAGCAGTGCCGTCTTGATGTCGGCGTCGCTCCATTTGCCGAGACCGGTCTCTGGATCCGGCGTGATGTTGGACCCGGTGACATCGAACGGCGGCTCGTTGAAACGCAGTCCGCCCGACAGCGCCTTGTCGAATTGCGGGCCGTTCGGCCCCATGGGCGTGTGGCAGTTGTGGCAGGTCATCACGGTATTGACGAGATAGCTCCCGCGCTCGACCGGCGTTTGCGCGACGGCCGTGGTCGCGGACCCAGCCGCGAGCAAAGCCACGAAACCAAGACAGGCGCCACGGTTCATTCCAGCACTCCTCATTCGACCGGCTCACGCCGGCCGCAAATCATCCTCGTCGCCCGGCGGCAACATACCGTCTTGGCCGGACTTGCCAACGACTTATCACCAGGAACAAACTGGCCGCGCTGACATGCAAAAGGGCGGCACAATGGCCGCCCTCGCGCTGCAGTCCAGTGCCGCTTCGTCTTCACGCCGCAGCGGGCGCGTCCGCCTGGGCCTGCGGCCTGCTCCGGCACCGGCCCGGAATCCTTGCCCTTCGCGGCGACGTCGCGATCGACAAACTCGATCACCGCGACCGGCGCGTTGTCGCCGTAGCGGAAGCCGGCCTTGAGCACGCGGGTATAGCCGCCGTGGCGGTCCTTGTAGCGAGGGCCGAGCACGTCGAACAGCTTCTTGACCATGGCGAGGTCGCGCATCTCGCGCGATCGCCTGCCGGCGCGCGTGCAGGTCGCCGCGCTTGCCGAGCGTGACCAGCTTCTCGACGATCGGCCGCAGATCCTTGGCCTTCGGCAGCGTGGTCACGATCTGCTCGTGCTTGATCAAGCGCCGCGGCCATGTTGGCGAACATGGCGCGGCGATGCTCGGGCGTGCGGTTGAGCTTGCGATGAGCCTTGCCGTGACGCATGGGCGATTCCTCAGACGGCGATCAGGACGACAGGCAGACGACGGAAGCAAGCACGTCAAACATCCGACGTCCGTCGTCCGGCACTGTCCTCTGTTCAGTAATGATCCTCGAAGCGCTTGGCCAGCTCGTCGATGTTGTCGGGCGGCCAGCCCGGCACTTCCATGCCGAGATGCAGCCCCATCTGGGCCAGCACTTCCTTGATCTCGTTGAGCGACTTGCGGCCGAAGTTCGGCGTGCGCAGCATCTCGGCCTCGGTCTTCTGAACGAGATCGCCGATATAGACGATGTTGTCGTTCTTGAGACAGTTGGCCGAGCGCACCGACAGCTCGAGCTCGTCGACCTTCTTGAGGAAGGCCGGGTTGAAGGCGAGGTCGGGAATCGCCTCGGTCGACCACCTCCTTGCGCGGCTCCTCGAAGTTGACGAACACGTTGAGCTGGTCCTGCAGGATGCGCGCGGCATAGGCGAGCGCGTCATCGGGGCTCAGCGCGCCGTTGGTCTCGATCTGCATCGTCAGCTTGTCGTAGTCGAGGATCTGGCCCTCGCGGGTGTTCTCGACCTTGTAGGAGACCTTGCGCACCGGCGAGATAGAGGCTGTCGACCGGGATCAGGCCGATCGGCGCATCCTCCGGCCGGTTGCGCTCGGTCGGCACATAGCCCTTGCCGGTGTTGACCGTGAACTCCATGCGGATCTCGGCGCCCTCGTCGAGCGTGCACAGCACGAGGTCGGGATTGAGCACGACGATGTCGCCGACGGTCTGGATGTCGCCGGCCGTGACCGTGCCCGGCCCTGCTTCTTCACCACCATGCGCTTGGGGCCTTCGCCCTGCATCTTGATGGCGATGTCCTTGATGTTGAGCACGATGTCGGTCACGTCCTCGCGCACGCCCGGGATCGACGAGAACTCGTGCAGCACGCCGTCGATATGGACCGACTGCACCGCAGCGCCCTGCAGCGAGGACAGCAGAATGCGCCGCAGCGCATTGCCCAGCGTCACGCCGAAGCCGCGCTCGAGCGGCTCGGCGACCACGGTCGCCTCGCGCTTGGGCTCGGCGCCCGGCGGACACCTGGAGCTTGTTCGGTCGGATCAGTTCCTGCCAGTTCTTCTGGATCGTCACGTTGGCACCCATCGCGTTGACCGGCGCGGCAGCCGGGCGCGCACCCCACTCCGCCCCGTGGGAATGATCTGCGGCGGCGGACTCCTCGGCAGCCCGCCGGATGAGAATATCGTCTGTCATACTCGGCGCCTCTTGCGTGGACGGCAGCCGTTGTGCGGGATCGGCGTCACGTCGCGGATCGAAGTGATGGTGAAGCCGGCCGACTGCAGCGAACGCAACGCCGATTCGCGGCCCGAGCCCGGCCCCGCGACCTCGACCTCGAGGGTGCGCATGCCGTGCTCCTGGGCCTTCTTGGCGGCGTCCTCGGCCGCGACCTGCGCCGCATAGGGCGTCGATTTGCGCGAGCCCTTGAAGCCCATGGTGCCGGCGGACGACCAGGCGATCGTGTTGCCCTGCGCGTCGGTGATGGTGATCATGGTGTTGTTGAACGACGCGTTCACGTGCGCGACGCCGGAAGCGATGTTCTTGCGTTCGCGTCGGCGGACGCGGGTGGCTTCTTTGCCCATTCTCGATCCTCTCGCTGCCGCGGCTGCGCAGCAGGCCAATGACGGTCCGGCTGACGCGGCACGCGGACTTACTTCTTCTTGCCGGCAATCGGCTTCGCCGGCCCTTGCGGGTGCGGGCGTTGGTGTGGGTGCGCTGACCGCGAACCGGTAGTCCGCGGCGGTGCCGCAACCCTCGGTAGCAGCCGAGGTCCATCAGCCGCTTGATGTTCATCGCGACCTCGCGCCGCAGGTCGCCTTCCACCATGTAGTCGCGGTCGATCATTTCGCGGATCTGCAGCACCTCCTGGTCGGTCAGCTGAGACACCCGCCGCTCGTCCGGAATTCCTACTTTCGCCATGATTTCGTTGGCCTTTTGGGGCCCGATCCCATGGATATATTGCAGTGCAATAACGACGCGCTTGTTGGTCGGTATATTAACGCCGGCGATGCGGGCCACAGCTATCCACTCCTGTTGCCGGCGCAATCGAAGCGGCCGGCGATCGTTCCATTCGATGAGGCAAACGATAACGCGACACCCTCCCCGTTCCCCGGGGCCCGGCATCGTTCGATCTCTCGACTTGGATGCGGGTTATTAATGGATTCAATGTCGTTTCGTCAACCTCCGCGGGCGATTGCTTTTGCGTGATGGAGGCTTGCGGCCGGCGGCAGGCCGCGCCCTGGCTTGGTCTTGGCGCGGCCTTGGCCTTGGCTTTCGAGGTCTTTGCCTGGGCCTTGCGGCGGCCTTCGTTTCGCCCGCCTTTCGCGCCTGCCGCGGCGTCTTGCGCCTCGCCGGCTGGCGGCTTGCCGCCGCCTTGGCGGACTTGCGGGCGGCGTCGGAACCGAGGTTTTGCTGCGCTTTTCTGCCTGCGCGGGCCTTTCGCGGGCGGCGCGGCGGCGCGCGTCGCCCGCGCTTTGAGCATCCGGTCGATGGCGCTCGACACTTCGGGGATCGGAGCCATGCCGTCGACCGAGCGCAGCACGTTCTGCAGCTGGTAGTAGGTGGCGAGCGGCGCGGTCTGGTCGCGGTAGGCCAGGAGCCGGCGGTGCAGCACCTGCGGATCGTCGTCGGCACGCAGCGGCTCGCCGCGCGCCTTGGTCTCGGCGATCCGCCTTTCGATGCGCTCGAGCAGGATGCCCTCGTCCACCTTCAGCTCGATCACCGCGTCGAGCTTGAGGCCCTTCTCCCTGAGCATGCGGTCGAGCGCATGCGCCTGCGGCACCGTGCGCGGGAACCCGTCGAGAATGAAGCCCTTGTGCGCGTCCGGCTCGTCGATGCGGTCGGAGACGATCGCCACCACCACGTCGTCGGGCACGAGCTCGCCGCGCGCCATCATGCTCCTTGGCGCGCAGCCCGACGGGCGTGCCGGCGTTGACCGCCGCGCGCAGCATGTCGCCGGTCGAAAGCTGCACCAGACCATGCGTGGCCACGAGCCGTTGCGCTTGCGTGCCTTTGCCGGCCCCCGGCGGGCCAAGCAGGATCAATCTCATCTACGCCGCCCCCGCAGCTTCGATCGCTTGATCAGACCTTCATATTGATGCGCCAGCGAGATAGCCCTGGACCTGCGCCACCGTGTCCATGGTGACGCTGACCACGATCAGCAACGAGGTGCCGCCGAAATAGAACGGCACCGCGGCATAGGAGATCAGAATTTCCGGCAAGAGGCAAACCAGGGCGAGATAGCCGGCGCCGATGACCGTGATGCGCGAGAGCACATAGTCGATGTATTCCGCCGTGCGCTCGCCCGGCCGGATGCCGGGGATGAAGCCGCCGTGCTTCTTCAGGTTGTCCGCGGTCTCGGTCGGGTTGAACACGATCGCCGTATAGAAGAAGGCGAAGAACACGATGAGCGCGACATAGAGGATCAGGAACAGCGGGCGTCCGTGGCCGAGCTGGGTGGTGATCGGTGACGAACCAATCCGGCCCCTGGCCGGCGTTGAAGTTGGCGACCGTCGTCGGCAGCAGCAGCAGCGAGGAGGCGAAGATCGGCGGGATCACGCCCGAGGTGTTGAGCTTGAGCGGCAGATGCGAGGACTGGCCCTCGAACATGCGGTTGCCGACCTGGCGCTTGGGATACTGGATCAGCAGCCGGCGCTGCGCCCGCTCCATGAACACGATGAAGGCGATCACCGCGACCGCCATCACCAGGACCAGCGAGGATCAGCCCGGTCGAGAGCGCGCCCTGGCGGCCGAGCTCGAGCGTGCCGACGATCGCGGAGGGCAGCTCCGCCACGATGCCCGCGAGGATGATCAGCGAGATGCCGTTGCCGATGCCGCGCGAGGTGATCTGCTCGCCCAGCCACATCAGGAACATGGTGCCGCCGGTGAGCGTGATCATGGTCGAGATGCGGAAGAACCAGCCCGGATCGGTGACCACGCTGCCGGCGCCTTCGAGGCCGACCGCGATGCCGTAAGACTGAAACGCACGCGAGCAGCACCGTGAGGTAGCGCGTGTACTGGTTCATGACCTTGCGGCCCTGCTCGCCCTCCTTCTTGAGCTGCTCGAGCGTGGGCGAAACCGTCGTCATCAACTGGATGATGATCGACGCCGAGATGTACGGCATGATGTTCAGCGCAAAGATCGCCATGCGGTGGATGCCGCCGCCGGAGAACATGTTGAACATGCCGAGGATGCCGCCGGCCTGCGAGCGGAAGATCTGATCCCACGCCGAAGGATCGATACCGGGCAGCGGGATATAGGTGCCGAAGCGATAGACCAGCAGCGCGCCGAGGGTGAACCAGATGCGCTTCTTGAGCTCCTCGGCCTTCGCGAGGCGCCGAGAAGTTGAGATTGGCGGCGAGTTGTTCTGCTGCAGAAACCATGGGATTGAAGCTCCCGTTCCGCCCCCAGAAACGTTCCTTTGGGCGCCGCCGACCTATATAGGGATCAGGCCGGCTGTTCGCCCGCCTCGCGCTTGCGGCGCCAGGACCGTGACCGAGCCGCCCGCCTTCTCCACCGCCGCCACCGCCGACTTGGATGCTCCCCACACCGTGAACGCGACCTTGGCCTTGATTTCGCCGGAGCCGAGCAGCCGGACGCCGTCCCTGGCCCGCCTCAGCACGCCCGCCTTCACCAGCGCCGCGGCATCGACCGGCGCGCCGGCATCGAGCTTGCCGGCATCGATCGCCGCCTGGACGCGGTCGAGATTGATCTCGTTGAGCTTGAGCGCGAACGAGGTGTTCTTGAAGCCGCGCTTGGGCAGCCGACGGTGGAGCGGCATCTGGCCGCCTTCGAAGCCCTTGATCCGCACGCCCGAGCGCGCGGTCTGGCCCTTGCCGCCGCGGCCGCCGGTCTTGCCGGTGCCGGAGCCGATGCCGCGACCGATGCGGGAGCGCTTCTTGCGCGCGCCCGGGCGGTCGGCGAGTTCGTGCAGCTTCATTGACGCTCTCCCTTTGCGTCCACCACGCGGACCAGATGCCTGACCTTGGCGATCATGCCGCGGGTCTGCGGTGTGTCCGGCACCTGCGCCACGCGCCCGATCCGGTTGAGGCCCAGCCCGATGAGCGTCTCGCGCTGGGTGTGGTGGCGGCGTATCGGGCTGCCGGTCTGTTCGATCTTGATGCTTTTATCGGTCTTGCTCATTTCGGCCTCCCGGCACGCCTGACGAGGTTCAGTCGGCGGCCTGCTCGCTCTCGCCCGGCTCGCGCCGGCGCGCCTGCAGCGTCGACACCTTGATATTGCGGCGCGCGGCGACGGAACGCGGCGAGTCCTGATGCTTGAGTGCGTCGAACGTCGCGCGCACCATGTTGTAGGGATTGGACGAGCCGAGCGATTTCGCCACCACGTCCTGCATTCCCAGCGTCTCGAACACGGCGCGCATCGGGCCGCCGGCGATGATGCCGGTGCCGGGGGCGCCGCCCGCAGATACACCTTGCCGGCGCCGTGACGGCCGGCCACGTCGTGATGGAGCGTGCGGCCTTCGCGCAGCGGAACGCGGATGAGGCCGCGCTTGGCGGCGTCGGTCGCCTTGCGGATCGCCTCCGGCACCTCGCGCGCCTTGCCGTGGCCGAAGCCGACCCGGCCCTTCTCGTCGCCGACGACCACCAGCGCGGCGAAGCCGAAGCGGCGTCCGCCCTTCACCACCTTGGCCACACGGTTGATGTGGACCAGCTTGTCGGTGAATTCACTGTCGCGCTCATCCCGGTCGCGGCGATGTGGTTCACGTGCCATGATCTTGTTCCAACTTGTTCCAGTTCCGCAGTTTCAGTCGTTGTCGCTCGTGGTCAGAAATCGAGGCCGCCCTCGCGCGCGGCCTCGGCCAGCGCCTTGACCCGGCCGTGGTAGAGATAGCTGCCGCGATCGAACACCACCTGCTTGACGCCCTTCGCCGACGCGCGCTCGGCGAGCCGCTTTCCGACCGCCTTGGCCGCCTCGACGTTGGCGCCGGTCTTGAGGCTGCCGCGCATGTCCTTTTCCAGCGAGGACGCGGAGGCCACCGTCTGGCCCTTCGCGTCGTCGATCACCTGCGCGTAGATGTGCTTCGACGAACGGAAAACCGAAAGCCGCGCGCGGTCGCCGGCGGCGCGGCGGACATTCCGCCGCACCTTGCGCCATTCGCCGCAGCGTGCGATCAATAACTGTCGCCATCGTGCGCTCCCATCACTTCTTCTTGCCTTCCTTGCGGAAGATGTATTCGCCCGCGTATTTGACGCCCTTGCCCTTGTACGGCTCCGGCTTGCGGAAGGCGCGGATTTCCGCGGCGACGTGGCCGACCTTCTGGCCGTCGATGCCGGTGACGACGATCTCGGTCGGCTTCGGCGCCGCGATCGTGATGCCTTCCGGGATCGGATAGACGATGTCGTGGCTGTAGCCGAGCTGGACCTGCAGGTTCTTGCCCTGCAGCGCGGCGCGATAACCGACGCCGGTGATCTCGAGCCTGCGCTCGAAGCCCTTGGTCACGCCCGTCATCACGTTGGCGAGCAGCGAGCGGTAGGTGCCCCACATGGCGCGGGCGCGTTTGGTGTCGACGCGCGGATCGACCTTGATCTCGCGCGTTCTCCACCTTGGCCGCGACGTCGCCGTGCAGCACGAGCTGACAGCGCGCCCTTCGGGCCCTTTCACGTTGACGGTTTGGCCGTCCACGCTGGCGGTGACGCCCGAGGGGACCGCGACAGGCTTTTTCCGACACGAGACATGATCTTATTCCATTGGCATCGGACTAGAACGATCTCCCGATCGTCGTACCCGGGCCCGTTCGTTGCAAATCAGAAGACCGTGCAGAGGATTTCTCCGCCCACATTGTTGTCGCGCGCGTCGTGATCCGCCATCACGCCCTTGGGCGTGGACAGGATCGCGACGCCCAGTCCGTTGTTCACGCGCGGCAAGGCTTTCACCGACGCGTAGACCCTGCCGCCCGGGCTTGGACACCCGCGAAATCTCGCGGATGACCGGCGCGCCGTCGAAATATTTCAGCTCGATCTCGATCTCCTTGCGCCCGTTGGAGTGCTCGACCGCCGCGTAGCCGCGGATGAAACCCTCGGTCTTCAGCACGTCGAGCACGCTCGCGCGCAGCCTGGAGGCCGGCGTCGAGACCTTCGACTTGTTGCGCATCTGCGCATTGTGAATGCGCGCGATCATGTCGCCGAGCGGATCGTTCACACGCCATGCTCGATCCTCCTACCAGCTCGACTTGACCAGGCCGGGGATCAAGCCCTTGGAGCCCAGGTCTCGAAGCGCGATGCGCGAAAGCTTGAGCTTGCGGTAGTAGGCGCGCGGGCGTCCGGTAATCTCGCAGCGGTTGCGAATGCGGGTCGCCGACGAGTTGCGCGGCATCTCCGCGAGCTTGAGCGTGGCCGCGAACCGCTCCTCCATCGGAGTGTTCTTGTCGCGCGCAATCGCTTTCAACCGGGAGCGCCGGCTCGAATACTTCTTGGTCAGCTTGCGCCGTCTATTGTTCTTCTCAATCGAACTTTTCTTCGCCATCAATATCTCCTGGATTTCCGCGTCTGAGGATTCAGCCCTCACTGCCGGAATGGGAAGTTGAACGCGCGTCAACAGCGCGCGCGCCTCGTCGTCGTTTTTCGCGCTGGTGCAGACCGTGATGTCCATGCCCCAGACATCGGCCGCCTTGTCGTAGTCGATCTCGGGGAAGATGATGTGTTCCTTGATGCCGATCGTGAAGTTGCCGCCGCCGTCGAAGCTCTTCGGCGACAGGCCGCGGAAGTCGCGCACGCGCGGCAGCGCGATGTTGATCAGCCGATCGACGAATTCGTACATGCGCGTCTTGCGCAGCGTCACCTTGCAGCCGATCGCCTGGCCGTCGCGCACCTTGAAGGTGGCGATCGACTTTCTGCGCCTTGGTGATCACCGCCTTCTGGCCCGCGATCAGGCTGAGATCATTGGCGGCGGCCTCGACCTTCTTGCGGTCGTTGACGCCTTCGCCGATGCCCATGTTGAGCACGACCTTCTCGATCACCGGCACCTGCAGCGCGCTCTTGTAGCCGAACTCCTCGGACAGCTTCTTTGCGCACCACCTCTTCGAAATACGTCTTCAGGCGCGGCGTGACGCGCTCCTCCGGCTTCCTTCGCCTTCGGCGCCTTTTCCGCGGCCTCGCCCTTGGCGGCCTTGTCGCCCTTCTCGGCCTTCGCGGCCTTCGGCGCCTGCTGGCCCTTGTCGCCCTTGTCCGGCCGCGGAGCCTTGTCCGATTTCTCGGACTTTCCCGCCTTGGCCTTGGTTTCGGTATCAGCCATCGATCTCAACTCCTGAACGCCTGGCCACCCGCACCTTGCGCCGATCCTCGCCGGTCGCCGACGAACTTGAAGCCGATACGCGTCGGCTTGCCGTCCTTCGGGTCGGCAAGCGCGAGGTTGGACAGGTGCACCGTCGCCTCCTTGGAGACGATGCCGCCCTCCTGCTGCGCGCTCTGCTTCTGGTGGCGCTTGACCATGTTGACGCCGCGCACCAGCGCGCGGTCATCGGTCGGGGCGCACCTCGATCACCTCGCCGGTGCGACCCTTGTCGCGGCCGGTGAGCACGATCACCTTGTCGCCCTTGCGGATCTTCGCCGCCATCACAGCACCTCCGGGGCGAGCGAGATGATCTTCATGTGGTTCTTGGCGCGCAGCTCGCGCGGGACCGGTCCGAAGATGCGGGTGCCGACCGGCTCCATCTGCGGATTGATCAGCACCGCGGCATTGCGGTCGAAGCGGATGATCGAGCCGTCGGCGCGCTTGATGTCCTTCGAGATCCGCACCACCACCGCCTTCATCACCTCGCCCTTCTTCACGCGCCCGCGCGGAATGGCCTCCTTCACCGACACCACGATGACGTCGCCGATGGTGGCGTATTTGCGCTTCGAGCCGCCCAGCACCTTGATGCACATGACGCGGCGCGCGCCGGAATTGTCCGCCACGTCGAGGTTGGTCTGCATCTGAATCATGACGCCACCCTCGTTCCTTTGAATTCCACGCGCATGGCGCTCACACTACTTTCTTCTTCTCGCCCCGGACGACTTCCCATCGCTTGAGCTTGGAGAGCGGCCGGCGCTCCTCGATCCAGACGATGTCGTCGACGTGGTACTCGTTGGTCTCGTCGTGGGCGTAGTATTTCTTGGTACGCCGCACCGTCTTCTTCATGACCGGATGGGTAAAGCGGCGCTCGACGCGCACCACCACGGTCTTGTCCTGCTTGTCGCTCACGACGACGCCCTGCAGCGTGCGCTTCGGCATCTCTCGCTTACTCCGACTTGGATTTCGAGCTCGCGGCGCGCTTTTGCGCCGCGATCGTCTTGATACGCGCGATGTCGCGGCGGACCTGCCGCGACACGCGCGGTGTTCTCGAGCTGCCCGGTCGCCCGCTGGAAGCGCAGGTTGAAGCTGCTCCTTCTTGAGCTTCAGGGCCTCGTCGTCGAGCTGGTCGACGGTCATGGCCCGAAGATCATCCGGCCTTCATGGTCGCTCCTCAACCTACTCTGCGATGCGCTCGATGAAGCGCGTCTTGATCGGCAGCTTGGCGGCGGCAAGCGTCAGCGCCTCGCGCGCGAGTCACCACCGACACGCCGTCGATCTCGAACAGGATGCGGCCGGGCTTGACGCGCGCGACCCAGAATTCCGGCGCGCCCTTGCCCGAACCCATGCGCACTTCGAGCGGCTTCTTCGACACCGGCACGTCCGGATAAATGCGGATCCAGACCCGGCCGGCGCGCTTCATGTGGCGGGTGAGCGCGCGGCGCGCGGCCTCGATCTGGCGCGCGGTGACGCGCTCCGGCTCCAGCGCCTTGAGTCCGAACTGGCCGAACGCAAGGTCCGACGCCCGAGGTCGCGAGGCCCTTGATGCGGCCCTTGTGCGCCTTGCGGAATTTCGTCCGCATCGGTTGCAGCATGACTCTTCGCCTTTCTTATCCGTCGATCTCGATCGCTCAGGGTGCGTCGCGACGCGGACGTCCCGCCTCGCCTTCCGCCATCTTCTTGTCCTGCGCCATCGGGTCGTGCTCCATGATCTCGCCCTTGAAGATCCACACCTTCACGCCGCAGGTGCCGTAGGTGGTGAACGCGGTGGCGACGCCGTAATCGACGTCGGCGCGCAGCGTGTGCAGCGGCACGCGGCCTTCGCGATACCATTCCATGCGCGCGATCTCGGCCCCGCCGAGACGGCCCGAGCAGTTGATGCGGATGCCGCCGGCGCCGAGCCGCATCGCCGACTGCACGGCGCGCTTCATCGCGCGGCGGAAGGCCACGCGGCGCTCGAGCTGCTGCGCGATCGATTCGGCGACCAGCTGGGCATCGAGCTCCGGCTTCCTGATCTCGACGATGTTGATGACGACGTCGGACTTCGGTGAGCTTGGTCACCTTCTTGCGCAGCTTCTCGATGTCGGCGCCCTTCTTGCCGATGACGACGCCCGGCCGCGCCGGACTGGACGGTGACGCGGCACTTCTTGTGCGGCCGCTCGATCACGATCTTCGAGACCGCCGCCTGCTTGAGATCCTTCATCAGCGCCGCGCGGATCTTCATGTCCTCGTGCAGCAGCTGCCCGTACTCGTTCTTGCCGGAGTACCAGCGCAGATCCCAGGTGCGGTTGATACCGAGCCGCAGCCCGATCGGATTGACCTTTTGACCCATCTATTACTCTCTTAAGACGCCGCAACCTCGACCTCGACGTACGACGATGGTCAGGTTGGCGAACGGCTTGAATATCCGGCCCATGCGGCCGCGGCCGCGCGGGTGAAAACGCTTGATCACGATCGCCTTGCCGACATGCGCCTCGGCAACGACGAGTTCGTCGACGTCGAGGTCGTGATTGTTCTCGGCGTTGGCGATCGCCGACTCCAGGCACTTGCGCACGTCGCGGGCGATGCGCTTGCGCGAGAATTCAAGATCGGCGAGCGCGGTGGCGACCTTCTTGCCGCGGATGAGTTGCGCGACGAGATTGAGCTTCTGCGGGCTCACCCGCAGCATGCGGGCGACCGCCTTCGCTTCGTTCTCGGGAAGCTCGCGTTCGCGTGCTTCTTGCCCATGTTCGCCTCTCAACCTTAAGAACTGCCGCCGGGCGCAGCTGGCGGCCGGCGCGGCGCGGGCCGGAGGCGCGCTTTGCCTTGCGATCCGACGAGTGGCCGTAGAACGTCCGCGTCGGCGCGAACTCGCCGAACTTGTGACCGACCATCTCCTCGGTCACCAGCACCGGAATATGCTTCTGCCCGTTGTAGACGCCGAAGGTCAGCCCGACGAATTGCGGCAGGATGGTCGAGCGCCGGCTCCAGATCCTGATCATTTCGTGCGCGGCCGGACGCGCGCGACGCCTCCGCCTTCTTGAGCAGATAGCCGTCGACGAACGGGCCCTTCCAAACCGAACGCGCCATGATGCGGTCCCTGTCTACTTCTTCTTCCGAGCGTGGCGGCTCGAAATGATGAACTTGGTGGTGGACTTGTTCTTGCGGGTCTTCTTGCCCTTGGTCGGGAAGCCCCACGGCGTCACCGGATGGCGCCCGCCCGAGGTGCGGCCCTCGCCGCCGCCATGCGGATGGTCGATCGGGTTCATCGTGACGCCGCGATTGTGCGGCATGCGGCCCATCCAGCGCTGGCGTCCGGCCTTGCCGATCGAGATGTTCATGTTGTCGGGATTCGACACCGCGCCGATCGTCGCCATGCAGCGGCCATGCACCAGGCGCTGCTCGCCGGAGTTGAGCCGCAGGATCACGTATTCGCCGTCGCGGCCGACGATCTGGGCATAGGTGCCGGCCGAGCGCGCGATCTGCCCGCCCTTGCCGATCTTGATCTCGACATTGTGCACGATCGTGCCGATCGGAATGTTGCCGAGCCGGCATCGCATTGCCGGGCTTCACGTCCGCATGCTCGCCGGCAACGACCGTGTCGCCCGGCGAGAGCCGCTGCGGCGCCAGGATGTAGGCGAGCTCGCCGTCCTCGTACTTGATCAGCGCGATGAAGGCGGTGCGGTTGGGATCGTATTCGATGCGTTCGACCTTGGCCGGCGCATCGAACTTGCGGCGCTTGAAGTCGATCGTGCGGTAGCGTCCGCTTGTGGCCGCCGCCGCGAAGCGCACGGTGATGCGGCCGTTGTTGTTGCGCCCGCCGCTCGAATGCTTGCCCTCGGTCAGCGTCTTGACCGGCTCGCCGCGATAGAGGCCCGAGCGATCGACCAGAACGAGCTGGCGCTGGCTCGGCGTGATCGGGTTGTAAGACTTGAGTGCCATGGCGCCGCTCCTTACAAGCCCGTGGTCACGTCGATGCGTGTGACCCTCTTCGAGGGTCACGACCGCGCGCTTGACTTCCGACTGCTCGCCGACCGTGCCCCTTGAAGGCTTTGACCTTGCCCTTGCGGATGTGGGTATTCACGCTCTTGACCTTCACGTCGAACAGCTTCTCGACCGCCTCCTTGATCTGCGGCTTGGTCGCGTGCTTCGCCGACCTTGAACATCACCTGGTTGTGCTCGGAGCCGAGTCGTCGCCTTCTCGGTGATGACCGGGCGAGATGATCACGTCGTAGTGGCGCGGATCGGTGGTGCTCATTTGAAGCGCGCCTCCAGCGCCTCGAGCGCCGACTTGGTCAGCACCAGCATCTGCGCGCCGCATGATGTCGTAGACGTTGATGCCCTGCACCGGCAGCACGTCGATGTTGCGGGATGTTGCGCGCGGCGAGGGCGAAATTCGCGTCGACCGCGGCACCGTCGATGATGAGCGCGCTCTTGAGCCCGAGCTTGGTGAAGTTCTTCTGCAGCGCGCTTGGTCTTGCCTTCCTGCACGGTCGCCTTGTCGAGCACGATGATGCCGCCATCCTTCGCCTTGGCGGACAAAGCGTGCTTGAGCGCGAGCGCGCGCACCTTCTTCGGCAGATCGATCGCGTGGCTGCGCGGCGTCGGTCCGAACGAGCGTCCGCCGCCGCGGAACAGATTGACCCGAGCGGGACCGTCGGAGCAATACATGAAAAGCG
>ERZ1370068.4402-contig-3477_pt1 | contig 21969 bp, 36 predicted proteins | sample MGYA00561227_ERZ1370068 | MGnify/ENA primary metagenome ERZ1370068 (study PRJEB38410, sample SAMEA6850437) | metagenome | study: Metagenomic assessment of the ecological functions of the soil: analysis of the soil microbiota associated with the... | reverse complement strand
AGTTACGTATTGCTTTACCTTGCTCCAGTTATGAAATTTGCGAAAAGTAAACCACAAAGAGAAGGCCATAAACCAAACGAAGACAATCCACAGATTACGCAGATAGAACCAGCATTTCCTATCTGCGTAATCTGTGGATTGCTTTCTTTTCGCCTGGTCTACGATTCTCCCGGCGCTGCCGCTTGTTCATCGGCGACCCAGGAAACAAAAAGGCGGGTCCAGTTTTCGGAAGGCTCGGCGATTTGCACGCCGACCCGCGCCGTGCCGTAGATGGCCGGCGATAGGCGAACGACGGTAGCGGTGGCTTCGGTGGGCGAGCCGTCGGGCCGGTGGGCGCGAATGTAGAGCTTCTCGCCGATGCTGACTTTCTGGTTCAGGTGGAACAAGCGCGCCTGAGGTCGAAATGTCATCAGTCTCTGTCGGTTCGCTCCAGGCCGCGCCGTCGTCGGCGCGGCCCGAGACTACGATCGGAAGCCGCAGCGCCATGCGGAGTGCAAAACGTCTTTCTTCGTTGTGGTAAGGGAGTGCTCATAACGGTTGCCACGCTGCCTTTACTGTTCCCCAAACGCTCGTTTCGAATCCGGTTAGTATAGCTTTTGCGAAGCTTCGTGCTTCATTCCATTTATAAAAGCCTTCGCCGCTCTTCTTGCCCGAGTTTCCCTCGCTCACCATTCGCCGCAGGATTTCCGGTGGGCGAAAGGCTTCTGAACCCAGTTTACCGTGCAAATACTCGGCAATACTCAAGCCGCACGTCGAGGCCCACCAGGTCGGTCAGGCGCAGCGGACCCATCGGATGGTTATAGCCGAGTTCCATCGCGGTGTCGATGTCACGCGCGCTGGCCACACCCTGCTCAACCATGCGCATCGCTTCGAGCCCCAGCGTTACGCCCAGGCGGCTGGACGCGAATCCCGGAACGTCACGCACCACGATCGGTTCCTTCTTCATGCGCTGGGCGACTACCTGACGGTCGTCAATCAGTTACCTCGCCGGTGTGTTGGCCGCCGACTACGATTTCGACCAGTCGCATGATGTGGACCGGGTTGAAAAAGTGCATGCCGATCACGTTCTGCGGCCGGGTGGCCGAGCGGGCAATTTCGGTAATCGACAACGACGAAGTGTTGGTGGCCCAGATGCAATGCGGGGCCAGTCATGCCTTCGATTCGCGCAGCAGGTCTCTGCTTCAGATCGAGATTCTCCGGCGCGGCTTCGATAATCAGATCGGCCGCTGCGAGATCTCTGCAACTCAGCAGTCGATCGTGATGCGCGCCAGCGCCTGCATCGCGATCTGCGTGCCGTGACTTTGCCGAGTTGAACGCCTTTGGCCAGATTTCGCTCGATGGACTGCATGCCGCGATCGACGCGAAGCCTGATCGACGTCGCGCAGGACGACTTGCAAAGCCCGGCGACCGCCGCCACCTGGGCAATGCCATGGCCCATCGTGCCGGCGCCGAGCACACCAATGGTGTCGAATCGGAGGCTGCGCGAGTCAGCCAGATCTTTTTCGCCCGAGTCATGTATTCACAATGGTTCACGGAACGGTAGTCGAACATTCTGGTGGAAACGCTCAGGTCTAGGGCTTGCCTGGTTCGACTAACTCGTACGCTATTATTTATACTATACGCGCAACCGAAAACGCCAACTGATTTCCTGTGAACTGAGTTACAGAACCGGAGCGAAAGCAAGCGGTTCCCTGCGCTGGAATTGACTGACATCGCTGACGAGCCGCAGGCAGTACGCGGACTTCGGACGCAAAGAGGAGCACAACCACGCTTGGCCACAGAAGAACTTCGCCGGCAGGTCGTGATCATCGGCTCGGGACCAGCCGGTTTGACCGCCGCGATTTACACAGCTCGCGCGAACCTCAATCCGCTATTGATCGACGCGCCCGCTGATACCGAGAAGCAGACCACCCCGGCGGACAGTTGATGATCACGACCGACGTTGAGAACTACCCGGCTTTGCCAAAGGCATCGAGGGCCCGGAATTGATGATGGAGTTTCGCAAACAAGCGGAACGTTTCGGCACTGAGTTTCTGGAAGAGTGGATCACCAAAGTCGAGTTGCAGGAGCGGCCGTTCACGCTGCACACCGACGACAACGAATCATCAAAGCTGAGACCCTGATCATCGCTTCGGGCGCGTCGGCGAAATGGCTTGGGATTCCCGGCGAGGCCAAAACGCCACACGGGTTTCGGCGGCAACGGCGTCTCTGCCTGCGCGACCTGTGACGGCCCGTTGCCGGCGTTTCGCAACAAGCGACTCGTGGTCGTCGGCGGCGGCGATACGGCGATGGAAGAAGCGACGTTTCTGACGCGCTATGCCTCGCGCGTTTACGTCGCTCACCGTCGCGACAAACTGCGCGCGTCAAAGATCATGCAGGACAAGGCGTTTCGCAACGAGAAGATCGAGTTCATCTGGAACACTGAACTGGCAGAGATTCTCGGCACGCAAGAGCACGGGCGTGACCGGCGTGCGAATCCGCGACACAATTCGGGCGACGGCAAGCGATTTGCGATTGCGAAGGCGTCTTCATCGCCATCGGTCACAAGCCGAACACCGATCTGTTCAAGGGACAGATCGACATGGATGAGCGTCGGCTATCTCAAGACCAACGGCCATTCAACGGCGACGAATATTCCCGGCGTGTTTGCCTGCGGCGACGTGCAGGATTCAGTTTATCGCCAGGCAGTGACCGCGGCGGGAACCGGCTGCATGTCGGCGATTGACGCTGAGCGCTTTCTCGATCACCTGCCGGTCGAAATGCCGAGCGGCGAGGAAGTGACCGATCGGAAGGCGAGCACATCACACCGGATCATCAAACTGATCATCACGGCCACCGGAGAAGTTATTCCAAACGAACCGATGCCGGAGTAACCTTCCGGCGGTGCGCACGCCTCCGGCGTGCTTTCGATGGGACGCGCTTCAAAGCACGCCGGAGGCGTGCGTACCACTTACTAAATGAAACTGGCACAATTCAAAACCAAAGACTCGGCGCCAGCAGCGCCTGGGAATCTTAATCGGCGATGTCGTTTGCGATGTGGCCGAGCTGGCTCGCGCCGTCAAAGCGCCGGCGGCAATCCGCCCGATTGGCTGCTTGAGGTGACGGATACTCTGGAGGTGATCAAGCGCGGGTCTTCCGCGCTCGAAGCGATCAGTTCACTGCTCGGCCGCAGTCAGGCACTGGGCGGAGGCGGACAAGGCCACTGCCATACGAACTCGATTCCATCGAGTTTCTTCCCGCCGTTTATCCGAGCAAAATTCTCGCGATTGGCCGCAATTACGCGGAACACGCCGCGGAAGGCGGAGCAGAGCTGCCGTAAAGCGCCGCTGCTCTTTAACAAACTGCCGAATGCTTTGAGCGCGCACAATGCGCCGATTGTCCTGCCAATAATTAGCGAACAGGTAGACTTTGAAGCTGAGCTTGCGGTGATTATCGGTCGCGCCACGCCAGTCGTGTCAGCGAAGCCGAAGCGCTCGAATACATTTTCGGTTATTCACTTATCAATGACGTCAGTGCCCGCGATTTGCAATTCGGCGATGGTCAATGGACGCGCGGCAAGAGCCTCGACACATTTGCGCCGCTGGGGCCATTCATCACCACGCGTGATGAGATCGAAGACGTGCAGACGTTGAAAATCGAAGGCGTGCTCAATGGCGAAGTGATGCAGTCGTCAAACACTTCAAGGATGATTTTCAAAGTTGCCTACCTGGTCTCGTATTTGTCCCAGGGCATTACGCCTGCAACCGGGCGATGTGATTGCGAGCGGCACGCCGGATGGCGTCGGCATCTTTCGCAAGCCGCCGGTGCTGCTCAAGGCCGGAGATGTTTTCGAAGTGAAGATCGAAAAGTCGGGACGCTTGCGGAATCCGGTTGTCGCCGCGCTGCATTGAGGCTCGGCACTAGTCGCAGGACAAGATTGAGCTGTGCGTCACAGATGACTCCAGGGCGTGACACGGAGTCCCTCGAGACCGGACCAGACTGAACTGTTTGCCGATAGCGAGCTTTCAACGGTCGTCCAGTTCTCGGACGTCAAATCGTGATCACCGACGTTCAAGTCCGGTCAGACTGAAGTCTGAACCACTTTTTCACGGCGTAGTCGCTTGGCGGTCGTCGAAACCGGCTCTCGTGTCATCGATGCGAATCTGGATCGATCTCGCCAACTCTCCGCATGTGCCCATTCTTTCATGCGTTGATTCCTGAATTCATCGCCCGCGGCCATCAGGTTGAAATCACCGCGCGCGACTTTGCCCAGACTGTCGAACTGGCTATCAACGCCGGCATGATGCCGCACGTCATCGGCCGGCACGGCGGTGGATACGATTCGCGGCAAAGCCGGCAACCTGGTCGGCCGCGCCGCGTCGCTGCGCAAATGGGCGCGCGATCGCGGATTCGATCTCGCCGTCAGTCACAACTCTTACGCGCACATCGCCGCCGCGGCCGGCGCTGGGAATCAAAGCCGTTACGCTGATGGATTACGAGCATCAGCCGGCGAATCACCTGGCGTTTCGTTTAGCGTCGCAGGTCATCGTGCCGCGGGCGTTTCCCGCGACAGAACTGCAGCAAGTACGGCGCCTCGACTGCGCAAGGTGCATCGTTACGACGGCATCAAGGAAGATGTCTATCTCGCCGATTTCGAGCCCGATCCGGACTTTGCAGATGACATTGCGCCGGCTCGGTATTGACGAGCGAAGATGTGCTGGTCGTGGCGCGGCCGCCGGCGCGCGAGGCGCTCTATCATCGATTTGAAAACGAATTGTTCGATGAGTTGATCGCTGAATCTGAGTGCACGCGACCGGGTCAAGAATCATTTTGATTGCCGCGGACAGATGCGCAACGCGCTTCGTTATGACGAGCGCAATCTGCTCGAACCTGATTATGCCGGCCGAGAGGCGCTCGACGGCGCGAATCTGATCGCCGCAGCTGATTTGGTAGTTAGCGCCGGCGGCACGATGAATCGCGAAGCTGCCGCGCTGGGCGTCCCCGCCGTTAGCGTCTACGCGGGACAATGGGCCGCGATTGATGAAGAGCTGATGCGTGAAGGGCGTCTACATCCGAATCAGCTCGCGTGAAGAGATTGACGGATTGAGGGTCAACAAGAAGTCGGGATTGAATGCTCGGCAGGCGACGCAGCGTGCGCGATGAGGTTGTTAGAGTTGATCCTGGACTGAATAGGTTGCGGCTGCTCAGAGCCCCGAGCTGGTGCCATGCCGAGAACTTGCTCTGACTCGGATCAACAAGATTGGACTGGATGCGAGCTATGCTTCTATGCATCCTGGCAGTCCATGCTAAAGCTCATGTCTAAACCTTGTCGGCAGACTCGAGCTTGCGTGGATCGACAACGCTGTGCCTAGATCACTGATGAGCCGTCTCTAGTCGACTCGCAGATGTTCTAGACACTTCGGGTTCTCGGGCCGAAGGCAAAGCCTTTCCGCACATCGGAGCGGCAGAGCCGCAAACCGATGAAAGCTGAAACACTCGTCAAAGATTTCACCACCACGGCCAGCGACGTGCGCGCCGCGGCCCGCGCGCCGCGTTGGGTCGTGCCGATGGTGAAGACCCTGCTGCTCTTGACCGACGCGGTGCCGTTCGGTGATGTTGTGCTTCGTCGCCGCGTTTTATGTTCGCCATTACGAGTCGATCATTCATCGCAGCGCGGGAGCGGCTCGCTCAGCTGGAGCCGCGAATTTGCGCCTTACGCGGTGCTGCTGCCGCTGATTATTCCCATTCGCCTGCTGCTGCTTCGTTACTACGATCTTTATCGCAGTGCGCGGCGAATTCTCGTTCGTTGACGACGTCGCGCGCGTCTTCAAGGCCATCGCGATCAGCTCGCTGCTGATTGTCGCGGCGGCGTTTATGTATCGCGGCGGCGTCGCACTTTCGCACCTTCTCGTATTCGCGCGGCGATCTTCGTTTTAGATTTCCTGCTGGCGTTTGCGACGTTAGCATTGCTTTCGTGCGCATGATCTTTCGCACGGGACAAATCATGGTCCGCCGGCGCGGCATCAATCTGATTCCGACTTTGATTGTCGGCCGCGGGCCGGAAGCGGCGCTCTGCATTCGCGAAATGCGTGCGCGGCCGGAGCTTGGCTATCGCGTGATTGGAATAATTGACGACAACGCGAGCGATCGAGAACTGCGTCGTGCGACAGCTTCGAAGGTGTGCCGGTCATCGGCGATCTTGCAGCACGCTGCCTGAAGCGATCCGCGAATCGCGGCGCGAATGAAGTCATCATTTCCGATCCGAACGTTCCCGGCGAAGCGACTTTTCGATGTAATGATTCAAACCGGCCGCCGCCGCGGTGTTGAGTTTCGCATCGCGCCGACACTGCTCAACTGTCTGCCCAGCAAGACTGAAGATCGATCAAGTCGGCTCGCTGCCGATGGTCACGCTGTTTCGCTCGCCGCTTTCGAGCGGCGCGCGCGTCGTCAAACGCACGTCCGATCTGATCATCGCCACGTCTGGCGCTCGCGCTGCTCTCTCCGCTCTGGCTGCTGATCGCGCTGCTAATCAAGCTCGATTCGCGCGGTCCGGTTTTTACAAACAGGAACGCGTCGGCATGGACGGCCGGATATTTCTCTTCTACAAGTTTCGTACGATGCACGCTGACACCGACGACAGCCATGCATCGCGAGTATCAACGCGCCTACATCAGCGGGCGTGCCTGATTCAAACCTGGGCGACGACGAGCGGCCCGTGTTCAAGCTGCGCGCCGATCGAACGCATCACCCGCAGTGGGCACGAATTCTGCGCAAGACGAGCCTCGATGAACTGCCGCAGCTCTTCAACGTCATGCGCGGCGACATGAGCATCGTCGGTCCACGCCCGCCGATTCCTTACGAAGTCGAGAACTATCGAGCTCTGGCATCGCAAGCGGCTCGACATGAAACCGGGCATCACCGGACTGTGGCAGGTGTCGGGGCGCAACCGTCTGCCGTTTGATGAGATGGTGCGGATGGATTTGTACTACATCGAAAACTGGTCGCTGCTGCTGGATCTGAAGATTATTCTGCAGACGCTGCCGGTGATGTGGCGCGGCGAGGATGCGTATTAAGTAGATTCGAGTTCTCGAGTTTGCAGTTGGAATCGTGCGTGCAAATGGACGATGACAAACGATCATATGAACAACTCAGATCACCAAACGTGAAATGCTGCGCCACACTGTGGCAACGCTCGCCTATCGCGGCGCGAAAGCGGTGCGTGGCGCGTCCGATTCATTTGCGTCTTTCAAAGCTTCCGACACCACGCGCACGCCGGCGGAGATTCTGGCGCACATTGGCGACCTGCTTGATTGGGCGCTTATCGATCGCCAAGGGCAACGAGACCTGGAACAACGCCGAACCGCTGCGAGTGGGAGCAAGGAGATCGATAGGTTTCACGCGGCGCTGAAAAGCTTCGATGATTATCTGGCTTCGGACAGCGAGCTTGATGCCTCGTGCGAGCGTCTTTTCCAGGGACCAATTGCGGACGCGCTGACGCATGTAGGCCAAATCGCGATGCTGCGTCGCATCGCCGGTGAGCCGATGAAGGGCGAGAACTATTCGCGGGCAAAGATCGAAGCCGGCCGCGTCGGCGCGGATCAGGAAACACCGAAACGCGAGTTTTGATTAGAGCGAGTCGGCACGGCGCGTCTAGCGCCGTGATGTCTCACGCGGCGGGATGCCGTGCCTCACGGTCAGGCTTCGCGTATTGCTCATTTCGGCGCACGGCGTTAGCATCTCAGCCAATCAAGCGGGACAAATCGAAAGACTCTTCGCGACGCCTTAAGGAGGTCACATGCGATTACTAAGACTTCGCGGCTGTCGTTATCATCATCTGTTCTTTTGCGGGGACCACTATGACTCAGGAAGAAGGCTCCAGCGGTGCCAACAGAACCATGCGTCCCGTCGTTCGCGGCCGGCACTTTCGCCGTCGCGTCGATGAAAGCTGAGGCGACTCGCGCCGCCGAACGCATTCTGGAAAGGGCGGCAACGCCTTTGACGCGATCGTCGCCGGCCAGGCCGTGCTGGGAATCGTCGACCAGGCGATGAACGGCGTCGGCTCAGATGCGACGATTCTGGTTTATGACGCGAAGACAAAGAAGGTCTATTCAGTTAACGCCGAAGGCACCGCGCCGCGACTGGCCACCATCGAATGGTACAAAGAACATAACGGCGGCAAGCTGCCGATCAGCGATTCACTGCTGTCCGGCACCGTGCCGGCGGTGTGTCGATGCCTGGTACATCCTGCTCGACCGCTGGGGCACGATGAGCTTTGGCGAGGTTTTGAAAGAAGCAATCGATCTCGCCGAAAACGGATTTCCCGTGGGCGATTCGCTGGCGCGCGCGTTTACGGTGCCGTTGACCGACAAGAAACTTCGCAAGTATCCCACGTCAGCACGAAGCTCTATCTACGCCAACAATCGTCCGCCGCAAGCCGGCGAGATCTTTCGTAATCCGGATCTCGCGCGCACCCTGAAGCGACTGGTCGAAGCCGAAACTCAAAACAAAGCCAAAGGACGCCACGAGGCTTTGAAGGCCGCCCGCGATCGCTTCTACAAAGGCGACATTGCCCGCGAGATGGCCAAATTCTCGGAAGAAAACGGCGGCCTGTTTCGCTACGAGGACTTTGCCAACTACACCGCCAAGGTCGAAGAGCCGGTCTCGATCGATTATCACGGCTATCAAATTTACAAGAATGCTTCGGCCTCAGTCAGGGTCCGGCAGAATTGTTCGCGCTGAGAATTCTCGAAGGCTATGACTTGAAGGCTCTGGGCCATAACAGCGCCGACTATATTCATACCAGCGTCGAAGCGATCAAACTGGCTTTTGCCGATCGCGACAAGTATCTCGGCGATCTCGACTTCATCAAGATTCCTTACGAAGGTTTGCTGTCGAAGGAATATGCCGCCGCAGCGTCGCGCGATGATCGATAAGAGCACGGCGTCGCTCGATTTTCGTCCCGGCACCGCCGAGAAATTCGCCAGCGACAAGACCCCGCTGGATCGTCCGGTGAAAGTGACGGTCGCCGGCGACGGCGATCACGATGGCGATACGAGTTACATCGCCGCCGTCGACAGCGCGCGCAACCTGATCACCTTTACGCCCAGCCTGCACAGCGCGTTTGGCACCGGCGTCGTGATGGGCGGCCTCGGGTTCATCTTCAATTGCCGCGGTGATTACTACACGCTCGAGCCGGGCGAGGCGAACTCGCTGGTTCCGGGCAAGCGGCCGCGCAGCACTCTGCAGGGTACGCTGGTGATGAAAGACGGCCAGCCGCATATGGTCATCGGCACGCCGGGCGCGGATGCGCAGGTGCTGCTGACGATGCAAACCTTGCTGAACATGATCGAGTTTGGCATGAACGTGCAACAGGCGATTGAAGCGCCGAAATGGTTGACGCGCGCGTTTCCTGCTTCACCATTCCCGCACACAATGTATCCGGGCGACCTCTCGGTGGAAGCGCGCGTGCCGGAAGCCGTGCGCAAAGAACTGTTGGCGCGCGGTCATAAGCTGAAGGTCCATGGTCCATGGGCCGACGGCTCGCTGGCGGCGATCGTGATTGATCTGAAGACCGGAGTGATCAGCGCCGGGACCGATCCGCGCACAGAAGCGTACGCCTGGGCCTGGTAACGTATCGATTCCGTCGGTGCTTTCTGCAGTCACCAGTCTGCAAAAGTGCGAAGCTAGTTACTACTGGGAGCGCGGGCGCCCCGCCCGGCATCTCGTCTGGAACGTGCGCATATTCTCAAAAGCGCTTTTTTGAGGCCGCAATCGTTTCGCGCTTCGCGCTCATTGCGGGCGAGGCGCCCGCGCTCCCAGTATTTGGCCGTTCATCCAATGGAACGATACTTGCCGGGCATCTCTGGCCTCTCTCCGCGGCATCCGTAGATTGGATGCCCCAGGCTAAATCATTTAGACCGTACTTGGAGGAAAAGATGGACAGAAAAGCACCATCCAGCATCATGAAATTCGCCATACTCTCGTTTTTACTGATCAGGAATTGGAATCGCTTCGAGCACGGACGCCACGGCCCAGCGCCGTAATCGTTGGGACGGCTACCCCAACTGGGGCGGCTCGTATCAACTTCGCGGAGACCGCTCTCAATGCGGGCTTCAACGAAGGGTCGAAGGAAGGGCGCAACGATCGCTCGCACAATCGGTATCGGAACTACAGTGAATTCAGCGCCTATAACGACGCCACGAAGGACTATAGTTCAAGGCTCGGAGATCGCGACTTGTACCAGCGCTATTACCAGGCGGCGTTTGAAAGCGGATACGACACAGAGAATCCGGGCGGCCGCAACAATCGCAATAACCAACTCGTGATCGGAATCGCGACTACGATCGGAATCGTGACAATCGAAACAATCAAACTCGACAACGGCGCTGGGGACGCAACTGGGATCTCTATGGCCAGTTTGGCGGGTCGTATCGAACTGCGTCAGACAGCCCTGAACGCCGGGTACAACGCCGGCGCGAAGGAAGGCCGCAACGATCGCAAGAGAAATCGATCGCGCAGTTACTCCGGAGTTCAGTTCCTATCGCGACGCGACAACTGATTACAGTTCGAAGCTCGGCGATAAAGAGTTGTACCGGCGCTATTATCGTCAGGGGTTCGAGAATGGTTACGAGGATGGATTTAGAGGTTACTAACGTGGCACGCGCATCCTGCGCGTGACGTCACGGGCGAGACGCCCGTGCCACTTTCAAAGAGCCCGATCGCAAGGTCGAGCTCATTTTCTGTTGCAAGAAACTATCACATTGACACGGCCGACAATCAGCGGAAGAATGCTCAGCGGATCATGAAGAGCGAGAAATCAATTAACGAACCCGAAGTCTGAGCGTCCGCGACGTGCGGTGATCTCTGAAAAGGAAGCGCTCAAGCGCATGAAGGAGTTCTCTAGGCGAAAGGAGCAATTCCTTGCCACTGCTCGAACGGGCAAGGGTCGAAGTGTACGTCCCTGACCGGCCTACTGCAATTTACTCTTTGGCATAATCGACTACATGAGCACATGTTCGACGATCATTGAGAAGCAAGCCAGATCGCTGCCACCTGAGGAAGGCCGCGCTCGCTCGAGTCCTCATTGAAGACTCGACACGTCCGCTGACAAAACGTAGAACGCGTGGATCGAAGAAGCTCAACGGAGATACGCTGCTTATCTGACAGGCGATCTTGAAGCACTCCCGATGAAGTAATGGATCGAGCTCGCAGCCGACTCAAGTCGATCGGTTATCGATTTCTATACTCCCGCTGAGATCGATAAGGCGGCTCGATACGCCGAAGAGCTGAAACAGGCAGCAGCGTTCGATGCGCTGAACGAAGAAACGGTCTTAGTCGCCGTCGGGCCAGGTTTATCACGCCTTTGACGGTCGTTAGCGATCGCCATAGGCCGATCAGCTATGGTATCCCCGCCAGCGCCAACTCCAGCAACAAAATCTTCTTAATCCCTTTGTAGAACGGTTCAATTTCGCAGTTCTCAGTCAACGCGTGTGAGTCGTTGCACGGGCCCGAACCGGTGGAGATTGAAGAAATGCCGGCGAGCAGCGCGGGGCTTGAGTCGTTCGATCCGGCATTCGTGATCGGCGGATCGAAACCCATCGCGCGATGCACCGCTTCCGACATCCGCACCAGATATGAATCGCGGTGACCGGGGATTGAGGCCGCGGACGAAGTCGAGATCACGTCAGTCTTCACGGTCATGCCGGCGCGCGCCGCTTCCTCGTCCAGAATCGTCTTGATTTGCTTTTCCAGATCAGCCATGACTTCATTCGAGGTTGATCGCAGATCGACTGTGAACCAGGCGTCCGAAGCTTTGGCGTTCACCACTTCTGAACCGCCCAGCATGCCGATGTTGAGATTCGATGAAGGATTGGTTGGGACCTTCAACTGGTAAATGCGCTCGATCGCCCGCGCCAGAGGCAGCGTCGCTGAATACGGCGGCGTGCGCGAACGCGTGTGGCCGCCCGGACCGATGAAGTGATGGCGATACCAGTTGATGCCGATGCCGGCGTAGGTGAAGCCTTCGTAGCCGCCGTCAAGCGCGATGTAGTGATCGATCTTGCCTTTGTTCTCTTTCGACATAGTTGTTCACGCCTTTGAACGTCGTCTCTTCTTCAACCGTGAAGACAAAACCAAATCGCCTTTGGTCTTAATCTTCGCTTCGTTTAGCGCGCGAATCGTCGCCAGCAGCGCTTCGATGTTGCGCGTGTCGTCGCCGATTCCGGGCGCGTAGACTCTTGCCGTCGCGGACCGTCGCCTTGATTTGCAATCCCGGTTGAAAGACGGTGTCCATGTGCGCGTCAAAGACGATCACCGGACCGCCACCGGTCCCTTTGCGCACAGCGATCAGATTGCCCGCGGAGTCGTAATGGACGTCATCCAGGCGATACGTGCGCAGCAAGCCCTCGATGTATTTCGCGCGCTGCTGTTCCTGGCCCGACGGCGCGTTGATTTCAGTAATCGCGATCCATTCGCGCAGAATGCTTTCGTGATTTCGGTCGATGTAGTCGTTTGCCAGCTTAGCGTCCGCGCGGTTCGTGAGTGCCTTGAACCTCGCTCGAAATATTCCGTGACTGTTTTGACTTGAGAATTGGCTGGGGAGCTAACGAAGAGCAGTAAGGCCAGAACGAGAATCAATCGTCGCATGTGTTTCCGCCATAGGTCGAATATAATCCGAGCTTGCGTGATTCTAAGCATTTCTGTTTGGTTGTAAAACGATTAGCGTGGCGTCAGAACCGCGAGCGGTAGCGACCGGATCGAAGACTCGAACGACAGATTGTCTTCAGGTGCTTCCCTGATCCGGTCGCTACCGCTCGCGGTTCTGACACGTTGCCCCAATCGAAAGAGAGCAGCACTTTCTGTGAAGACTGACAAAGTTCAAAACCTGGGCCCGCTGGCCATCTGGCTCGAGCGCGCGATCGTCGCGGCGATGTTTCTGTTTGTCGTCGCCGCGCCCAATTCCATCGCGGCCGCGCAGACCGCCTGGATGCTGGGAATGCTGTTCTGGCTGCTGCGGTTTTTGTCTGGCCGCGGCCACGGCTCGATCGCACGCCGATCAGACTATCCGATGTTCGCGTTTTTCCTGCTCACCGCGCTCTCGGCGTTTCTGTCGTACGAACCGTCAGTTTCCATCGGAAAGCTCCGCGCCGCGTCACTCTTCCTGATCGTCTACCTGTTTGCTGAGAACATTCGGTCGCAGAAAATTCTGACGATGCTGACGGTGATTCTGATCGCCGCCGACCATGGTCAACGTCGTCTTCACCTTCGGCCAACTCGCGATCGGGCCGCGGCGTTAAGGTTTATGGCGTGGCGCTGAACAGTCCGCTGGGCGCCGCGCGCATGGTCTCGCGGTCCAAGAACCGAGTCAGTTCCGATCATCAGCGGCGATACGATCGAGAAGATCGACGGCCGGCCTCTGGGAAGTCTGGATGAACTCGTGACCGCGCTCGACCAGTCACCCGATCGAGCGCCTGCGAAGGTGCAGGTTTACCGGTGTTGAATGGATTGGCCAGCTTGAAGTGCCGCGCGGGAGTTTACTTCCGGGCGCGACGGCCGAAGAACGCCTCGGCATTCAGCGCTGGGGTTCCGGACGCGACCGGCGGGCGACCGGCTTTTACAATCACTGGACCACCTACGCGGAAAGCCTGCAACTGATCGGATCGCTGGCGCTCGGCTTGTTCGTCGCCTTGCCGCGCAAACGCAGCCGCAACGGCCTGTTAATCGGGCTCGCGCTGGCCGGCATTTGCGGGGCGCTCTTACTTTCAGTTACGCGCGCATCCTGGCTTTCGTTTCTCATCTCAGCCTTGCTGATTGCGGCGCTCGGCTTGCGACGCCGGGCGTTGATTGTGATTGGCGTCTGCCTGATTCCGGTAATTCTCGGCGGACTGTTCCTGCTGCAACAGAAACGTCAGGTCGGCTTCTTTGATAAGAAGGATGATTCGATCGCCTGGCGTCAGAAGATCTGGAGCGAGGGATTTCATCTGCTGGTTAGTAATCCGCGCCACCTGGCCGTCGGCATCGGGATGGATTCAATCAAGGCACATTGGCGCGAGTGGGACTTGTTCGAAGGCGGCAAGCTGCCGATGGGCCACATGCACTCTGACTATTTGCAGATTGCGCTGGAACGCGGCGTGCCCGACGCTGCTCGCCTGGCTGATCCTGATGGGCACCTACGCCTGGACGCTCTGGCGTACGCGCGGCCGATTAGCAAATGAGAATTGGATTGGCCGAGGGATAGTTCTGGGTGCGCTGGGAGGACTTGTCGGATTCATGACCAGCGGCGTCGTTCATTACAACTGGGGCGACTCGGAAGTGGTGATGATTTTTTATCTGATCATGGGGTTGAGTTTGGTTCTGGAGCGGGAGACTCGAGCGCAAGTTTCAGGAGTTAGTGTCAGACAGAGTTATGACAGGATTAACAGGTAGGAAATCAATCAACCGATCTGAGTGCTTCTTATCCGCCTTTCTTAAATCTTGCGAATCCTGTAAATCCTGTCTATCTTGCGCTCGAAAGTAAGCGCAACTCTTCCTCACCGGACATTGCTCGCACAACGGCCGATTGGTTTTGCACAACTCCTTCCCATGCTGTCGCAAGAGAACGTGCGCGCTGATCAGCCAATCGTAATCAGCACCGAGTTGATCTTTGATCGCATCCTGAACTGATCGATAAGTCGCGCCGTAATTCTTCTTCTCCTCACCAAAGCCCAAGACGCAGCAGCACTCGCAAACCATTTGAATCAAGCCCCAGCACCGGGTAGGCGCGCGTGAACAGAAGGATCTTTTCGGCGCCGGGGTCGCCGATGCCGGGAAATTTCTTGAGCGCTTGCCTGGCCTTCGGCAGCGGCAATTTCAAAGCACTGGTCAAATCACCGGCGAAGTCATCCATGGCAATCAGGGCAATCTCGCGCAACCGCGCGGCGCGTCTCTCCGGCTGCATACCACCGAGCGTCGCCACCCTTAACAACGCGTCATTCGGGGCTGCCAAGCAATTCGTGCGGTCTCGGTCCCGACTTGTTTGGCGCAACAGGTTGAACGCTGCTTCGCGCCGCTCGTCGCTGACGAGATAAGCAACATTCTCAAACAGGATCAACTCGAAGGGATCTGTACTGATTGGCGGCCGCGGCGGGCCGTAGTGAGCCGACAGTTGGGAAATGATTTTCTGGAGGTACGCCAATTTTGAGTGACTTTTCGGACAGGGTGTGTCAGAACCGCGAGCGGTAGCGACCGGATCAGAAGTCTCCCGAATCAAAACGAAACCTCGCGGAAAAGGATTACAGCGGGCCGGGCCGAGATGAATTTCGCGGCTCTTCCTGATCCGGTCGCTACCGCTCGCGGTTCTGACACATCCTCTAAACGCCTGGGCTAGAGAAAACCCAACGTGAAACTAGGCGTCGCGGATTTCACGCAACCTCTCGCGGCACTTCACTCATCAACGCCAGAATGTTTCCTTCCGAATCTTTGAAGTCAGCCAGCCACAAATCATAGGTCGGCATAGGCGCGACGAGGTGAGGTTTGACGATGAATTCAACACCGCGTGCATTGAAGACTTCGTACACTCGCTCGATGTCGTCAACTTTGTAATAGATGATCGAGGCCGGATGATTCAGGTCCGGCCGGTCCGCGATTCCCAGCATGAGGCGAATGCCGCCGCAATCAAAAAAGCCATGTTTGGCGGCGCCTGAAACAGAAACGTCATGCCCAGAATGTCGCGATAAAACGCGATCGCGCGATCGAGGTCCTGCACGTTCACGAAGATTTGGCCGATTTGATTCAGCGTTGGTCCGATCGGGATTGGGCTGGTCAAGATTCGTCTCCTCTCAAAGCTTCTAGCGGCTTTCGTATAGCATGCCTGCTGACGTATTATCAACATTCTTTTTGATTGATGATTTTATGAGAAAGATTCTCCGCACGTCTGCATTTCTGGCAGCGCTGCTTTCTGGTTTCCGGCTTCACCGAATGCTACAAGCCGGTAACCAAGAGCCAGTTGCCTCCGCACATCAAGACGGTGGCGGTGCCGGCATTTCAGAACAACGCGCTGCGCTTCAAGATCGAACATCGTTTTACCGAAGCGGTGATGAAGGAGCTGATTCACCGCGGGCATGGCTTGCGCGTGCAAAGCGAGCGCGAAGGCGCCGACGCGGTAATCGACGGCGTGGTGAAGACGTTTGGCTTCTCGGGCGTGCTGCTGGACGACAAAGGACGCGCGCGAATTTTTGAAGTTACGATTACCGCTGCTGTGACCGTGCGCGACCAGCACGAGAATCGCGTGCTTTACGACAATCAGAATTTTGTCTTCCGCGGCGAGTTCGAATTCGCCAACGACCCCAGGAATTTCTTTAACGAAGAAGATCCGGCCGTAATGCGAATCTCGCGCAGCTTTGCCGAGTCGATTGTCTCGACCCTGGTGAATGGCTTCGGCGTGAAGGAATAAGGTCAGAACCGCCTGCGGTAGCGGGCGGTTGATCTGTGGTCTATCAGCAGTTGAGATCAACCGCCCGCTACCGCAGGTCGGTTCCTGACAACATGCCATCCCGCACTCGCAAAGAACTCGAACAATCCCTGAAGAAGGGCCAGATCGAACCCGTCTATTTCCTGTACGGCGCGGAAGCTTACCTGCGCGATCAGGCTTTGCGAGAGATTGCCGAGGCGGCGCTGCGCGGAACCCTGCTGCGCGAATTCAACGACTCGTCATTCAACCTCTTCAGCAACGATGTCCGCGATGCAATCGCCGCGGCCGAGCAGCTTCCGATGATGTCTGATCGTCGCGTGGTCCGCCTCGCGGAACTTTGCCAGACTTCGAGAATCAGATGAAGAGATTCTGCTGGCTTATCTCGAGCGGCCAGTCGAGTCTTCGGTGGTCATCTTCGTCGGAGACGACCTCGACAAGCGCAAAAAGTTGGGCAAGAAACTCATGTCCGGCGCCGGCGCGTTCGAGTTTCAACCGCTCAAGCCAAACGAACTGCCAACCTGGATCAAGACTCATCTGAGGACGATTAACGCGGACATCGAGCCGCGCGCACTGAGCCAGCTCATAGAACTGTCCGCCAGCAATCTGTCAGCGTTGACGCAGGAGTTGAACAAACTCGCCACGGCGGCGTTGCCCTCAGGCCGAATCACTGCGGAGCTGGTCGAGCAATTGGTCACCAGGTCGCGCGAACACATGAATTGGGACCTGACTGACAATATCGTGTCGCGCAATCGGCGGGCGGCGCTGAAGGTCTTACGAGATTTTCTCGACGACGGCGTCGAGCCGGTGCTGCTGACTGGCGTGATTGCGGGTACGTTCCGGCGCATGGCGCTCGCAAAGGCCCTCCAGGCTCGGGGCGCTTCTCCGGCGAAATCTTCGGCGAAGTGAGGGTGCCTCCCTTCAAGCAGCGGGATTATCTGGCTATGCTGAGCAGGATTGACTCCGCCGACATGTCCCGCATGATTCAGCGGCATCGCGGAGACTGATTTGGCGATCAAGACTTCAAAGGCGACCCCGCGGATGCAAATGGAAATGCTCGTTTGCGAATTGATGATTTAGAGCCTGGGCTGCAACCGTACACTCGCGTTGCACTCGCTTCAGCGAGTGACTAGCACAATTGCTGGTAGCCGTAGCGGCTTCGAATGAAACCTTAACGGTTCCGGGGATTTCGGCGTGCGTACCGCTAAGCCCGGCGTTAATCGAAAGCGTTCGTCGATTCAAACTCCAACGCTTTCAAATCCGGTTCCACCCATTCATTCTTAGCCTGTCACCGACGCGAGTATCTCTCCTCAGAATAATATTCTGCGATCACATTCTTGTGGCCGTACTCGCTCGCGAGCTTATTCGCTAATTCGAAAATCGTTGCGCGGGAATCGGCCTTCAGGAGAAAGCCGTGCACTACCTTCAGCCAAAACACCGTGATCGTCTCGTGGTAACCGCGTCTTGCCATAAGCTGCCGCCAGGCGCTGAATACCACTGCGCATTTTCTCGCTCGCGGCTTCGTAAGGATGATGCTGCAGATACCAGAGGGCGACTGCCAGGTGCTGATAGTGCTTGAACTCGGCGGGATGAATCTCGCACGTCTCGAAGGCTCGTACTAACTCACCAATTTCCGTTTCGTCTTTAAAGTACATGGCAGGTCCTCGCAAAAATAAGTGAGGCGGATCGAACGAACGATCCGCCTCACTTGTGGAATCAGTCAATGGCCGCCGCTAACGCAGGCGGTCTCGAACTTATTTTGCCGCCGCTTGATTAGCGCGGGCCGTCAACCGTGACTTATGTCGCGCGGCGGCGTTGCGATGCAGGACGCCTTTCTGGACGGCCTTATCGATTTCAGAAACGGTCTGGGGCAGCAGCGTCCCCGACCTGTCCGGCGTCGCCGGCTTTCAGGGCGCTGCGGAATTTCTTGATTGAAGTGCGCAATTTGGTGCGATTATTCTTATTAACGCCGCGACGTCGCTCGTTCTGGCGCACTCGCTTTTCAGCTGACTTATGATTAGGCATTGCGAAATCTCCGTTAGTTCTCAACAATAGCGCCCGCGAATTTCGCGAGCGCCGAACAAGGACTATAGGTACGGCCACGCAGCAGTGTCAAGCAGCGGCGCGATTGAGGTCAGTACCATCCGCGCAGCGGATGGCTAATCCTGACTGCAGAAGACTGGTCTTCGTAGATCTGATCCGACCCGCCGACGCCGGCTGCTACTGACTCAGCCTCAATCATTCAATCGCAATGAACGCACGATCGTCAGAAAAGTATTCTGATAGTTGCGATAGTCGTCGCTGGGACTGACCGCAATCAGGTAGAACAGATTGCCATTCCGCAATTGGGTCGTGACCACATTGATAATTTCGGTGCGACCCGTAGCCTCGTTCACGTTGTCCAGAGCAATCAGTTGGCCGGAGCGGCCGTCAACATCCACGCGTTGATAACCGCTGCGCGCGCGCAGGTTGCCGTTGCCCTGCTGCAAGCCGTTGATAAATTCGTCCGTCGCCTGCTGGAGGTTTCGAGATCGAGTTTGAGTCACGCCCAGGTTCACCGCATGGGTAAACACCGTCTGCCCGTTTCCGGAAGTGCCGTACGCGCCGTTGGGCGCAAACCAGAGCGTGTTCTGCTCGTTAATCTCGCGCCAGTTGTCGGGGATACTGACCGTGAATGATCCTTTGTCGTAGGTGCGATAGCGCGTCGACGGATAATCCACCCGACCGCTCGGCACGTTCGGATAACCGGATCGGTCTCCCGGTCGGATACTGCGGCCTGGTTTGATACTGCGGCCCCTGGTTTGGATACTGCGGTCCCTGATTTGGATACTGCGGGCCCTGGTTCGGATACCGGCGACCACTGCGCGCAATCTCAGTCATGGTCGGCGCGCCCGGATAGCCTCGCAGGCGCTCCTTGATGCCGTAGAATTCGCGGCTGTCGTTTCGCATCGCGGTGTTGATGCGCAGGGATTGCGCTTCCTGATTTATACGCGCGTACCGATCCTGCGAACTCGGGTGATCGCTGAGGAAGCCGCCGCCGCCGCCGCCCTGTGATTCGAATCGTAGCGGAACATGTTTGCCAGATCGCGTGGATCGTAACCGGCATTCGCCATGATGCGGGCGCCGAGCGAGATCCGCTTCAGTCTCGTATTCACGACTAAACTTCAGGAGGTAGACGCCCACACCCTGCGACCCGATTTGCGCCGCAGCTCCGGCCGGACCGCCAACGATAGCGCCGCCAATCCCCAGGATACCCGCGAGGATGTTGTACTTTTGCGCCTTGGTGGCCTGGGCCGTGCCGTGCCGAAGCGCCACGTGGCTCAACTCATGGGCCATCACGCCGGCCATCTCGCCTTCATTGCGCGCCGCTTCAATCATGCCGCGGTTGACATACATCGGCCCGCCGGGCAGGGCGAAGCGCGTTGATGTCGCTGGCATTGATCACTCTGAAGTAATAGCGAAATTCAGGATGCTGAAACTCGGGCGGGATCGCGGCCACGCAGGCGCTGGCCAACTCGCTCGACATAGGCGCCGACTTCCGCATCACGCAGCAGGGGAAACTGCTGTTCGGCTTCCGCGGCGGCCTGGCGGCCAAGTCGCACATCTTCCTGAGGGCTGTACTTATTGCCGTGAATCTTGATCTGCGTCTGCGCCAGAGTAGCCAGCGGCATGAGCACAATCGCCAGGGCGATCTGAAAAACAAGCGATTTAATGGCAGAATGCGAGAAAATGGTCTACTCATCGGAATACTCCTTAAGGCTTTTATGGATTGGCGTCGAACGCATCTCGATTGATTTCGATGTCATTTTGCAACCAGCGTTTGCCAGCCTCAAATTCACTAACAACCACAGTGCCACCTCTTAAAGCGCCCGCCAAACCTGATCTTTTGGAGCCCTTGCGGTTGTCAGAACCGATTCATATGCATTCAGTTACGGCCGATGCGTCCGGTTCCGCAACAATCGGCGTCGGCAAGACGCACTCCAGCAAACTCGATTTGGTCTATGTGAACGCCGATTTCGTTCGGCAGGGAGAGAAGTACGAAATGATTATTTCCGGGGCTTAATCTTTTCGTCAAGCCATTTTGCCGGTTCGTCCAGGAGCGGAATCACAAACGATTTGCCCTTCCAGACGCGGACCATCGCAACTATTAAGAAAACAAAGCTGGCAAATTTGAACACTCCGCCACCTGACCAATTCCTGGCAAGCAACCCGGCCAACGCCAGCAACGTGCTAATCGCGCCAATAACGATTTGCAGGGCCATTCCCTGCGCCGCATGAAACCGGACTCTTGATTCAGTCCGCGGTACCAGAAGCAGTTCAATCACCGAGGCCACAATCGCCAACATCCAAAACGGCAGGTATGGAAGCATCACTGCCCAGCGTTCCTGAATGCCCAGCCTGCTGACCGTATTTCTTCCCGACTTTTCAAAGGCCTGCAAACCAGGAGATTGATAAATCGCCGGCGGCGGCACGGGCGGTGGCTGGTAAATGTCTGCCGAAGAAACTCGCGGCGGCTGATACGTGGCCGTTGGCTTTGGCTTTGGCGGCACGAACACGGAAGGGTACGAAGTTACTTTGTCGCCGATATGGCGCGTGGGCGCTTCGCTTTCAGAATACGCGCGGAAACTGTCGTGTTCAGGGCGATGGATCTCGAGCGTCGGCCCGCCGAAGACTCTTTCGGTCTGGGCGCCTGAAGTCTCCGGCGCAAAAGAATCATTCACCCGATCGACAAAATCTTCCTCGAGCGGATTCGTGTCGTATTTGCTGCGCTTCGGCTCCATCTGATTATTCTTACGAGAGCCTCTCTTGCTATGGTTTCGCGTCGATTTCCGGAACAATACTGAACGGCGCCGGCTGCCACTCGCCGCTTCCTTCTCAGAAATGCGAAACGCTTTCAGACAAGGCTCTTGATTTCCCAATCCAACAATAAAGGTAAACCGCAGTCGGGTAGTAGGCAAGCCGAACGTCTGTTTCTGACGGATAGGGATCAAGCCGCGCGAGGATGCGAATGATAAATGGCCAGCAAATGCTCGCACGCACTCGCGCATTGCGCGCTGGGCCTCGAAAGAGATCCTCCGGCGCGGCTTCATAAGTTACCAGCGGATTCGCCGCCACGTTACGCAGGCGATAGACAGTTTCGAGCCAACTCCGTCTGCGGTGCCGCCGATCGAGTCCGCAGCATTCGTTGGGATTCGCTTCGCGCGCATGCGCGAAGAGTCGTCAGCGTGCGCTTGCGTGAGAGAATCATTGAGTTCTAAAGTGAAGTCTTCGCTTCGAATCGGAGGATGCCGAGCCTAGCTCCGTTAGGGCGAAATATTTGTAGCAACCCGAATTTCAAATCAGGCGGGCGACTCCGTTAGGAGCGACACATTAATCCGGGTGCGTATCTCGACTCTGTGCCGTGGAGCTTCGGCGAGGTTGACTGACGATCGAGGTCTACAAATGTACCACAACGGCGTTTCAGCGCCATTAGCGTTCCATCGTCGATCGTTCCTCCTGCTACCGATCTTCAGATGCGATCAGCCCAGCACCGTTTGTACGTAACC